>ERZ1026772.154-NODE-154-length-52828-cov-58.477327_pt1 | contig 52828 bp, 85 predicted proteins | sample MGYA00380124_ERZ1026772 | MGnify/ENA primary metagenome ERZ1026772 (study PRJEB33269, sample SAMEA4719760) | human gut metagenome | biome: human-associated habitat; feature: organic feature; material: feces | place: Cameroon | collected 2013-10 ...
CGCGTATCTCACAGGCGCGAATCTCAGAAGCGCGAATCTCATAGGCGCGAATCTCGAACGCGCGAATCTCACAGGCGCGAATCTCGATTACTCCTGCTGGCCATTGTGGTGCGGCTCACTTCGCAATGTGCGCATCGACAAAAAAATTTTTGCTCAGCTCGCATACCACATCTGCCGCGTGATTGTGGACGATGATGAGTGCAAGGCGGCGCAGAGGGCGCTTTACCCGATCGCCAACCAGTTTCATCGAATAGACGAATGCGGCAGGCTGCCATTGGAAGGGAGCGAGAGCCATGACGATTAACGAATATCAGCAGTTGGCCGCAAGGACGATCAACCAAGACCTGACTGCCGAACGGCAAGAAAACCATGCGCTGCACCTACTCGCCAGCGAGTGCGGCGAAATTCACGGTATTTACCAGAAGGTCGATCAAGGGCATCCCCTTGATGAAATGGCCCTGATTTACGAAGTCGGTGATCTGCTCTGGGGTATCGCAGAGTATTGCACGGCAAAGGGATGGAGCATGGACGTTGTAGCAGAGCGGAACATCGAGAAACTGCGCAAGCGGTATCCGGAGGGGTTTGAAGCAGAACGCAGTGTGCATAGGGAGGGTTGATTATGTGGGTTGAAACACCGAATAAGTTGGTTAATCTCGATTCCGTATTGGCATTCAAAATAACAGCCGAATGTGGTTCCTACGGAATATATGCCATGTTCTGGCACGGCGTTGAAAAAATTGTAGACGGCCTGTCATTCCGTCAGGTGGGTGTTGTGTTCTCGGCCATTGTAGACGCAATCCAGTATGGGAAAAGCAAGGTTTTTGATCTGACGAGTTATATAAGCGAAATGGAGGGAAATACCGATGACGATCAATGAGTTTTTGCAACGGTTTCGCCGCGTGGAGCACGGAATGAACGTTACCCGCCCGCGTGTGTTCTGCACAGATGGGTTCACGGTATCGGTTCAGGCAGGCTGTGGAATCTATTCCACGCCCAACTGTGATGCAGATGCTTACACACATGTGGAGCTTGGGTATCCATCCCGGAAAGAAGAAGCCTTGCTTGGGTACGCAGAAAATCGCAGAAGGCCTACGGATACGGTATACGCTCATGTGCCCGTGGAGCTGGTGGACAAGGTGCTGGAAGCGCACGGCGGGATTACTGGCGCAGACTTTTCGAACGATAAATCCGGGAAATGGAGGGCATGAAAATGAAACGGGCAATCAAAATCGCGCTGGTGATACTGATGCTCGCGCTGTGCGCGGGAATGCTGGCGGGATGCGCAAGCAACGAAGCACAAAGCGCGGAAAAAGCGCCTTTTGAATGGGTATATAGCAGCGCTGTTGCAATCTATCGTGTGGGCTATGATCCCGATACAGGCGTGATGTACTCAATGAGTAACGGCGGGTATAATTCCGGCACGCTGACGCTGCTCGTCAACGCGGACGGCAGCCCGAAGGTATGGGAGGGATACAATGCAAACCCTGATGATTGAGCGCATTGAGCCGGGCAACCCCGAGAGCCTGTACCGGGCGGTGATCGGGGACGAGGTGTACGAGGGCCTGACGTATCAGGAGGCAATCGAGATGATGATTCGAGCGGATGAGGGGAGGGCGCACAATGACGCGTGAGGAAATTGTGAAGGCGCTAAGATGCTGCAACAGCGAAACAGAATGCAGGGGCTGCCCGTTTGAGGAGCAGGAACCGCTGCTGGGGCCGTGCGCGGAGAAGATTTTGGCAGCTGCCGCCGATATGCTTGAGCAGGACGCAAACACAAAATCGCGGCCATCGCCAATCCCGATAGAAGAAATCACTGGAACAATCTTTGTCACCCCGTGCTGGATTGAGATCAAATATGGCGAAGGATACACACACATTACCCCAGATATTCTCGACAAGGATTCAACCGGCTATTTCGGGAAGCTGTACAGTCGCGAAAGGGATGATACAACGCAATACCTCTATGAGAAGGATTACAATCGAACGTGGCGATGTTGGCGCGAATGCCCGGGTGACGAAACAGTTAATAATGCAAAATGGGAGGAATCACAATGACCCGCAAAGAGCTTATAAAGGCGCTGAGATGCTTTGCGAGCGAAGGGAATTGTCCGGTCGACGAATGCAACGAAAAATGCCCATATTGGATGGAAGATGACAAATTTGATCTGTATAGCCCGCACGCTGAAATATCCGACGAATATCAACTGTGCCGTGCTGTCGTAGACATGCTTGAGCAGGACGCGCCCGGCTGGATAAGCGTAAAGGATAGGCTGCCAAAAGAAAACGGAACGTATTTGGTGTTTGCACCAACGTATAGTGGTGGCTCGTCGTCTGGGCTGGATTGCACTAACGGGGTAATGTTCGCTCGTTGGAGGAAACATTGGAGTATCGAGGTTGGATACTACCGGAGGCCAAATTGTGTTACCCACTGGATGCCTCTGCCCGAGCCGCCGAAGGAGGAAACGGAATGCTGATTTTCCCCTGTCCCGTATGTGGTACGCCGATGCAAAACCATGTGGAAACATCTAAAGATGACTGTGGAGAAAAAATTGTCTGGTCATATCAATGCCCGAGGTGTTCTTCAACTACGATAAATCCGACCAACTGGATATACGCGGAACATTATCTCGGAAGTGATGGGAGCGATATACCACGTAATCGCGCCGACATCGATGAAATCTGCGAACTAAAAGACAGAGTTGAAAATCTCACATTGTATCTGCAAGAAGCGTTTGACACCGACATCCAACTCTACGACCTACTTGACAAGCGACACCCCGGACTTCCGGGTTATGCGCCGGAGAAATGACAGGAGGTAAAACTATGAACATGCGTCGCACTGGTACTTTCGAGGAATTCCTTAAAGGCGAAATTGCAATCTGGGTTTCATCCATCGATTCTAAACAGTTTCGCGATCTAATGCGGAAATGCGAAAAAGCTCATCTCAAATGGGCAAACGGAGGAGCACCTTCGGTATATATTCCCTATATATCTCCCGAAACACCACTTGTAATTTATAATACGCATTCCCGCCTGTCATTCGCCGTAGTAATGTTCGGAAGTACACCGATTGTCAAATATGAAAATCTGAGCTTCGAAACTCCGGACACCTACGAACTCCATATTTCCTGCCGGGACGGCAAAACCACGCATGCGATCTATAAAAAGAACGGAGAGGTTGTCGAACGCAGTGAAGCTCGTTGCTGCTCCGGAGATACGTTCAACTTTACTCAGGGCGCTGCTATTGCAATGAGCAAACTTACCGCAGTTCAGACAGATGCAAGCGCACTGCTCAAGAAGCATATGGAGACTTTGTTCCCGCTGGGTAAAGGCTTGCTCCATCGTTGCAAATGCTCAGAAGAATGAGAGGGGGATGAAATAATGAATCCGATTGAATGGGCCAAAAACGAAGTTGAGATTGCCTGTAAACGCGAGAATTGTGAACGAGACGATAACAAATGGGACTATGCCTGTGCGTGCTTTGACAGTGCCATGAAAGCCTTTAAATCTCTCTTAGAGGATAACCATAGCGGTTGTTCCATAGGAATCACGAAAAGTATCCTCGACCGTCTGATCGACAATCTTCCGCTCACCCCGATTGAAAACACTCCGGACATGTGGGAATTAGCTTATGAGGTTGGTGAGATAAAAGGTTATCGGTGCAAGCGGATGGGTGGATTGTTTAAGGATGTTAATCCAGACGGCACGGTATCGTATAAGGATATAAATCGAGCACGTGGGTATGACCTGCATAGCCCATACGGCGTTTATTCTTGCGGATTGGTTAATCGATTGATCGATGAGTTGTATCCGATCACATGGCCGTACATGCCCGCAACTACTCACTATAAGGTATATATAGAAGACTGGTTGACCTACCGGAAAAACGGCGATCTTGATACAATCAGAATCTCCCATGTAATCACTCCGGACGGAGAGAAAGTTGCGATCAATCGTTATTATGCGGAAATTGACGGCGAATATCGGAGAGTGTCGTATCTGACATACCGGAAGCGAGTTGCTCAGCACAAACTACGCGTGCGCAAAGAAGAACGTGCTCAGAAAAACAAGGAGGAATGAACAGATGTCGCTTGGAGAATTCTTAGGTCTATGCGCCACATCCGCATGCGTTTCTGTGTGGCTTTACACAGGGGCCTCTATTAAAGGTAACGCGGAAGTACTGCTCGAAGGATTGAACGACCGACTATTAAAGGAGTGTATCAACATGATTGACGTTGTGGATGGCATTATCACTCTCACGTTAATCAACGACGATTTGGAGGATTGACATGATTACACTACTTGGATGGGTAATTGTGGTTATCTTGGAAGCGAACAACCTTGTGATTCCACGACTATGTTCGATCATACTAATTATATCGAACTGTGTCGAACTGGCGTATATGTCGCGTAATAAGAAATAAAGGAGAATTAGCATGAGTGATTATATCGAACGGGAAGCGGCTATCGCTACCGCGTGTGATGCAGTGGAACTGTATCCATCGGAATATAAAGAACTCGAAAAAGCAATCCGCGAAGTACCCGTGTCTGACATGAAACCTGTGGTGCATGGAAAATGGCTCTCCGCAGGGCACGACGAATGGTCGTATTACATGAGATGTACTGCGTGCAATGGCCTTTTTGGAAATATGCCTAAATTCAAATACTGTCCCAACTGTGGGGCTAAGATGGATAAGGAGGATTGACTATGACACTCAAAACACTACTCGAAGTATGCTACCCAGAAACCACAATCCACCTACTGTTTGAGGATAATGTATCGATCAGCGGGACAGTGCATTCCCTGTCGCAACTACTGGCCGATGACAAACTTAGCCAGAAAGTCAGGCAAATAGAAGTCAGGAACTTTGAATTTAAGGCTTACATGGGGGATTGATTTATGGTATATCGCAATGGGAAACTGACGGAAGCCACCGTAGACGAATTGCTGGAACTCTACCTCAATGACAGCATGGACAGGGCTATGGACTTTGACCAGTATCTTTTGATTGTCGAGAACAACGGCTGCACCATCAACGGAAGGGGAATTTGACGATGGAGGTAACGACTAATGGATAAGATTGCCCTGCACGACCAGATTTGCGCCCAGCTTAACACGCTCTATGCCCGGAAGAACAACGACTATGGAGACAGCTTCGGAAAGTCTTATGCAGAGTACGGCATGACCATGCCCTGCATCCGGCTTGAGGACAAACTTAACAGGCTCAAGAGCCTGACCGTGCGCAATGTTAGGCAAAATGTACAAAACGAATCTGTGGTCGATACTCTGATGGATTTAGCGAATTACGCGGTTATGACGCTGGTCGAGTTGAAACTTGCAGAACACGAAGAAACGGAGGACAACGGGAATTGACTTATGTGATTATCGCACTCCTGCTGCTCAGGGATAATGGTGTAATTGTCTCGCCCGCCGTGTGGGTTATAACAGCTATGTGGCTGTCTCTGGCTCTTACAAAGGTTTGTCTCGAAATATACATCAACCAGAAGAAAAGGGGATGATAACTCTTGAGCGAGGAACGAATTATCAGCCAAGAAGAGGCTGATGAGCGCTACGGCAGAGAGCTGTTTATCCTCAAGGACGGTCGGCAGATGCTGGACGAGCAGTTGTCCGATAAGCTCTATCTCATCAAAAAAGAGCGCCCTGAGCAGCCCCACGAAGAAGATACGGGCTATGAATGGAATGACGCTGGTATGGCCGAGCTCTTCGCCCTGCTGTACAATCAGGAAGCCCGCTTCTGCGCCGAGCACAAGACATGGTATACTTACTATAAGGGCGCGTGGAGGCAGGATATAGGGGCCCTTCTGGTCAGTGAGAAGCTCAAGGACTTTATGCGCCTGATGATCTTGTATTGCGGTGAGATTACGAACGACGAGCTCCGCAAGGAATATACCAAGTTCATCAATCGCATGGGCGACCGGCGCATGCGCGACCGCATTCTCAAGGATGCTGCTGGCAAGATGATTATCAACGCAGTGCAGTTCGACGCTGACCCGTATCTTATCAACTGTCTCAACGGCACGTATGATCTGCGCACTCTCACCTTTCGTGGTTTCCGCTGGCAAGACTTTATCACGATGCAGACCAACTTCCGTCACAGCAACGACATTGATCTGCGCTGCCCGCGTTGGGAGCAGTTTATTGATGAGGTTACTGAGGGCGACAAGGCCAAGGCAGAGTATATTCAAAAGGCGCTGGGCTACAGTCTGCTGGGCATGAGCAATGAAGAGTGCATGTTTATTTTGCACGGTAAGACCACGCGCAATGGCAAGTCTACCATGCTCAACACCATTGAATACATGCTGGGCGACTATAGCACCGTCTCCCCCGTTGGTCTAATTTGCAAGAACGACCGCAAGAAGGATGAGGACGCAGCCACACCCAGCATTATCAGGCTCAAGGGGCGACGCTTTGTGACAATGGCTGAGAGCAATGAGTATGGCCAGCTCGACGAAGAACGCATCAAGCAGCTTACAGGCGGCGAAGCCATTACTGGTCGCGCCCTCTATCAGTCAGCCGTGACGTTCGTCCCCCAGTTTACGATGTGGTTGAGCTGCAACGACCTGCCCGCCGTGCGTGATAAGTCCCTGTTCGCGTCCGACCGCGTGCGCGTGATCGAGTTCAACCGGCACTTCAAGCAAGAGGAACAGGACAAGAATCTCAAGGCCGAATTCATGACTCAGGAAGCCATGAGTGGTATATTTATGTGGTTAATCCGAGGATTTATACGTTATGAACGCTTCGGATTTGCCATGCCTGAACACATGAAAAAGGTGATTAAGAAGTACGAAGATGATAACGATCTGGTGCTTCAATTCCTCAATGAGAAGTGTGTCACAGATGACGAAAGCAGCATCAAGTGCTCTGACCTGTACAAGGCGTATAAGAACTGGTGCAGAGGTGAAGGGGTGTTCTCATGCAGCTCATTTAAGTTTAAGGGCGAAATGGAACGTCATCCAGACTGGTTTAACATGATCTCAATGACACACGGAACACAGATGTATCGCGGATTGCGATTGAAGGGGGTTCAACTGGTCTAACTAAATCTGAGAACGGTCGGGGTGTAGAAAATCAGGAAATTGCAGTAAAGTGTCTCATGAGAAGCCAATCTGAGAAAAGTCGTGGCGATTTCATACACCCTTGATACCCCAACTCATGTTTTGGGGGTGTAAAAGGGTGTAGAAAATCGGGTTTTTGCTATAACTTTTATAAGATACGCGCGTTATAGAAGAAGTTATAGCGATTTGCCTGTTTTTTACACCCCGGCACACCCCGGTAAAAATTAAACAACTCTAACCGACTTTGAGAAAGGATGATCGACTATGGCAGGTAAACCCGGAATGAAACATAAACCCAAAGAGAGGACTCTCGCAGAAGAACGCAAACCTGAACGAATCAGGATGAAGGACATGACGGACGTGAAGCTCGAAGCTATCGCTGATAAAGCTGCCAGACGTGCTTATGGCATTAAAACATCGGGAGGCAAGACTGCCAGTTTGGAAGATAATAGCAATGTCAAGAGGGACGACATTAAGAGAATTCTTAGTGAGGTGCTTTACTGGTATGACAGGGACATTGTGAAGAGTGATGATGAATGTGCGGATAGGTTGAATGAGTTTTTTGCACGGGTAACAACTACCGGAGAGATACCGACATGGGAAAAATTGTGCTTGGCACTTGGTACTGTGAATGCGGTTGTTAGAGACTGGGAGAACGGAAATTTAGGTGAGTGCCGTGCTTCCATGATCAAAAAAGCTAAGCAAATTATGGCCTCGATGGATGCCAATTTGGTCAGCGAAAACAAGATTCCTCAGGTCACGTACATCTTCCGTAGCAAGAACTATTACGGCATGCGCGATCAGGCAGAAGTCGTTATAACTCCTAACAATCGACTTGAGGGCCAGTCCATCGAGGACGTGCAGAAGAAGTATCTGGAAGCAACCGTGGTTGAAGAACCTAAGAAACTTATTGGAGGATAATCGACTATGGAGTACACCACGCCTCTCAAGGCCATTCGAGCAAAGTGTCTGGACTGTAGCTGCTATCAAATCAACGAAATCAAGCTCTGTGCGACTACTAAGTGTCCCCTGTACGCTTACCGGATGGGCAAGAATCCCTATAGGGCGAAACGGGAGCTGACCGAAGAACAGAAAGCTGCGCTTGTTGAGCGACTTTCGCAGAATCGCCCTAAAAATCAGGGATAAAATTCAAACGACTATTAGACCCTATGAACTAATCGACTATCATAATCGACTTTAGAAACGCCCTTGAAATTCAGGGAAATTTTTGAAAAATCAATCGACTATCGACTATCAGCCGCAGATTTTCCGGAGTGTTTTCGGGAGATTTGCGGCTTCCTTTTTGCCGAGATAATCTGAAAGATAACGAAACCGGAAATGAAGGGATTTGGACGGATTTTTGGGTTGATTTGGAACCATGCGGGAACCGATAGGACGAATTAGGCAGAATAACGCCACTCTACCGCTGTTGGAAACATGCGCTTAAACGCGCATAAACGGCCCGTAAACCGTCTGAAATAAGCGGATAGTACAAGGATACACGCAGACGGCCAAAGAGGCTTAAACGGACGTTCTGAACGCTTATAGGGATATGGCGTATTTGGGCCATAAAAGCCCGTACACGGGCGCAAACCAAACACGTATAATTATACGCATAGAGGCTGCAACGCCTGTACGGGCCGATTTTGCGCGAAATATGGGTGTTGCTCTGACTGGGCAGAAAGAAGGGTAAAAGAAAATCCCTGCTTTCGCAGGGGTTACTTTGTTAAGAATTTTTTATTAAGCCGATTAGGATATAAACCGGAAGCAGAATCAGAACCAAAATTGTAACCATGCTCAACCCCCCTTTACTTGCTTATTCGCTGCGATTGCTCAAAATCCTTTAAATTGCGGACACTTGCAAGCGATTTAAAGCGTTGGCTAATTGCTGATAATAATCTGTATGGTGTGCACCATCAAAGTACTTACTAACGGCCCACCCACTAACGCCGCCCGCCTTACGACACTGCAAGCCATTGCCGTCGAATAATACGCAGATGTTATCGCCATAATGACGCGCATACCGACGATATTGAGTCGCTACGTCGGCCTTATCCCCATGCAAGATATACGGGGCCGTTTCGTCCGTAAAGGTTATATGCATATACATGTTTTAATCCCCCTTTTTAATAGTCGATTTGTTGCAGCGTCCAGGCGATACTGTCTGCAATTTGCTGCATGCTCATGCGGTCGGGGCGACGGGCAACGCAGACTATATCCTTGTCGTGCCACTCTACCCAACTGTTTTGCTCAAGGTGCCGGCAAATCACGTCCCCGTCCTTGCGATGATAATACAGGCAGTTTTCAAACCCCGTGTAACCCCAATTGGCAGTAGCACCCGCGGCCTTTTTCAGGCCGACCATTTTAAGCCCGTGTTTGTTAAGCATTGATTGCGCCCCCTTTCTCAGTCGTCCAGCGCGAAACGCGCGCCGAAAATCCATCCAACACGATTGCGCGGTATCTCTATCGGCTCGAGCATGGTATAAAATGCCTGTTCCGTCGCCGGGGTGATTGATACTTTTTGCCCCTTGCAGGTGTTGCGCATTGCCCACTTTTCACACGCTTTTCGCGCTTCGGCGATGGTGTAAAGCTCGTTACCGACTAAAATATCATAATCACGGCTTGCCTTGTAGTTATCAAATTCGCGCTTTACGCGATAGTAAATCACGTCGATATCCCCCTTTTAATAGTCGATTTGTTCAAGGTGTTTTCCGCGCAGCCCGTTGTCTGCGCGATATTTGGCGATTGCTGCACGTTTAGAGTATAGTATGTAAGAGATTGCAGGGTACTTGTTGCCGTTGTAATTGGCGTAGATTCGCCACTGTCCGTTGTGTCCCGTAATGGCGATGTAATTCATTATTTATTCCCCCTCTTCTTCGTCGAGCGCGTCAAACAGTTTTGCAAGGTCTTCCGTTCCGTCAATGGTGTTAATCTCGTCGCGATTTTCGGCCATTTGCTCGATTGCGTACTTATTGAGCAGGCCGGTATAATCTTTGTAGTCGCTGGATACAAGGTTTCCGTAGCCGTTAAAATTAAAGTAGTCGCGAGTGGGGTTAAATGCTTCGTAATGCTTCTGCCCGTATTCGTCAGTGGTGTAGCTTTCGTCGTGACCATAAAACGCGCGGGCGAGAATTTCGGAGGGTTCAACGCCGGAATAAATCTCGTCCAGCTCGTCCATATCGTAATAGCGATTATCGTCCAGATAGCCGTTGTACGAGTCGAGCTCTTCGATACAATCGTTAAACACATCTTCGTTCTCTTCAAAGTATTTCAGGATACGGGCGACGGCTTCGTCTTTGTTGAGTTTCATGATTTTATCCCCTTTCAAATCGTCGTATGAGTGGGTTGTTGGTTGATGTATCAAGGTTTGCCTTGATGGTGCTATTATATCAAGGTGTATCTTGATTGTCAAGGGGCTTCTTGATACTTTTTCAAGTTTTTTCTTTATTGTTTTTTTGTGTTCGGTATCTTGAGAGTTTTCGCACGTTTTGCGCGTTTATTGGATACCTATGGGGGATTCTCAAGGAGTGCAGGAGCGCGGGGGAGCCGCGCGAATATCCTAAAAAATAAAAACTAAAGAAACAGCTTGACAAGATTGAACTTGAGTGCTATTCTATTGGCAGGAGGTGGAAACGTGAACGGACGAGAGATTGTCAAGGAGATTATGGAACGTGAGGGAAAAACTAATGCTGAAGTAGCTGATATGCTCAATATCACTCAAGCAGCGATGTGGGACAGGTTGAACAACAAAAAGGTCAAGGATATTTCTCTCTCTACTCTGAGTGAAATGCTCAGAGTGCTGGGCTATAAAGTAGCCATTGTTCCCCGTACCCATCGGTTGCCGGATGGAGGATATGTCCCGGAATAACAGAAAGGAGCTATTATAATGGAGAAACTGCTTGCCGTGGTTCTGGCGTTGCTCTGTGTGTTCTCGTCGGTGGCTGTCGGGGAAAGTGATGCTCAGATTTTCAAGGAATACAGTATGTCCACGATGGACTTTAGTAATGATCTCGCTGAACGCATCCTTGCACTCAGTAAGATTGAAAACCCGACCGAAGTTCATTTGGAATTGGCTCTCCGGTATTTGAAACAGTGGTTTGAGTTTACAAACATTCTCATGCTTGAAACGGCGGTGTACTTTGATACGGGGATGCCCACCCTTTATGACACTGAGAAAATTGACACTTATATCCAGAACAGCCGGAAGTGTTATGCGGCCGGTGTGTTTTCGATCAGTGACATTCTTGACGATTGCGTAGGTATAGTTAAACCGAGTAGAAGATGAGGTAAGTATATGATCTACGGATATGCTCGTGTTTCCACCAAAGGGCAGGAGAAGTACGGCAATAGCCTTGAAGATCAGCATGATCGTCTGATTGAAGCTGGGGCTGAGAAAATCTTCTCTGACAGCTTCACTGGTACAAAGATGGAGCGGCCCGAATTCACAAAGCTGCTGGCAGAGCTGGAAGCTGGCGATACGCTCATCGTTACTAAGCTGGACAGATTCGCCCGCACGGCTGCTGATGGGGCGAAAGCAATTCAAGAGCTGGTTGATCGTGGCGTGGAGGTTCACGTGCTGAACATGGGCCGAGCGGATAATACCCCGATGGGCAAGCTCATGGTAACAATGATGTTTGCATTCGCTGAATTCGAGCGGGACATGATTGTTGAGCGCACCAGCACGGGTAAGGCGGTTGCCAGAGCCAGTAAGCCGGGCTGGAAAGAAGGGCGCAAGCGTATCGAGACGGACGAGTTCTCAAAATTTCTCAAAAAACAAAAAGACGGAGAACTTAGTGTCGATGAGTGCTGTAAAGCCCTTGGCATAAGTCGCTCGACGTGGTATAGTCGGGTTAGAGAAGCCGCATAACTAAAATAAAGTACCCGATGCTTTAATTGCATCTATTCGCGTAGCTGGGAAGTAAAGCCCATTTTAGCTACGCGTTTATTTTTGGAGGTTTTTATGAGTAGACTCACAGATAAAATTCTTGAACAGATTCAGAAGTACCCTACTGTACCGGAGCCGTATGGCGACATGCTGGACGTGCTGTACAGTGAGATGAAAGCTGGGGACAAGACTGCCCATGAGCGGAACAGGGCGTTTCGCAACGAGATCGCGCGGGGGTTGCGGGATTGCAAGGATTTCAAGAAGCAGGGTGTGTTCAACGCGCTCTATAAGAAATCTCTGCTGATGGACGCTAAAGTTGATCTGGATGCTTACATTCAATATATCGAATATGAGCGTGACCCGGATAAACGGTTCTATCTGCCCCGACGCGACGTGCTCAAACCGCTGGTACAGGACTTGCAGGACTTGTATGACGGCAAGATTGACTTTTTGGGGGTGTCCATGCCCCCTCGCGTCGGTAAGGCGCTTGCTTTTGATACCCCGGTTTTGACGCGCAACGGGTGGAAGAATCATGGTTCTCTCAGTCTTAGGGATGAAGTGGTTGCGCCTGACGGTTCGTTTGTCAAAGTCCTTGCGATTCATGCGGCGTGTGAGATGGAGTATGAAGTCAGCTTTACGAACGGGGAGAAGATTGTTTGTCACGGCAATCATGAATGGGAAGTGTATAATCGGCATCGGCAGAAAACGGAATTGCTTGAAACGAAAGCGATGGTGGAGGGCTTTGAGGGTATCGATAGCGGGAATCATCGTTACTACTACCTTCTTCCTGAAAAAAAGCCGGTTCTTGGCGAACATAAACATTTGCCGGTTGACCCCTATGCGCTGGGGGTATGGCTTGGTAACGGACGCAACAAGAACCCTGATATTTGCGGGGCACGGGAAGATACAGAATTGATCGTTCCTCAGTTTGAGCGTGCCGGTTATTCTGTGTCGTGGTCGGTTAAGCACAATAAGACGGGTGTTATGTACTACGGCTTTAAGAACTTGCGCGAAGGATTGCAAGCTATGGGCATGTGCCATAGCCGGAGATATAGCCCGAAACATATTCCCGAAGAATATTTGACCGCAAGTTTAGAGCAGCGCCTTTCTTTGCTGGCTGGATTGTTGGATACAGACGGTTCGCTTAGACGTGCCGAACATCGATACGTGTTCTCCACGAGCGAAGAAGCGCTGCGCGACGGTTTTGTATCTCTGGTTTCTACGTTCGGGTGGCGGTGTTCTGTTGTTCCCTATGAACCTAAAGTCTCTTCGAGTGGAATCAAGGGGCAAAAGACGATATGGGCAATCGGGTTTAACCCGACGTTCGAAATCCCCTGCGTAATTCCCAGAAAGCAGCTGAGAGAGTTTTCGAAGCTCCGGAGGGTTGCCATTTCTGGTATTCGTCCTATTTCTGGACAACAGGGTAACTGTATCACGGTCGAGGGCGGTATGTACTGCGTGGGACGGCAGCTTATTCCTACTCATAACAGTACGATGGGGATTATGTTCATGACGTGGTTAATGGGCAATCGGCCCGATGTTGCAAGCGTTATGAGCGGCCATAGCGACAAGTTGACAGATGGATTCTATCGTGAACTGCTGTCAGTGCTGACCGATTCCGTTACCTATGCGTGGGGGGATGTGTTCCCTACCGTCAAGATCGTTGATACCAGCGCGAAGAACGAGACGATTGACCTGAATCATCCGAAGCGCTTCCCTACTATGACTTGCCGTTCGATTGGCGGTACTCTGACGGGCGCAGTTGAGATCGGCAGCGGCGGCGTGCTGTACGTGGACGACTTGATTGAGGACTTGGAAGAAAGCCTTAATCCCCTGCGTCTACAGGCGAAGTACGACGCGTATCTGAACCAGTTGAAAGACCGTAAGAAGATGGGCGCACTGGAACTCATGGTCGGTACGCGGTGGAATGTATATGACCCTCTGGGCAGGGTGCATGAGCAGTACCAGGATGACCCGCGCTACCGGTTCCGGGTTATCCCTGCTCTGAATGAGGACGGTGAGAGTAACTTTAACTATAAGTACGGCCTTGGGTTCGACACTCGATACTATCAGGACATGAAAGCCAGCATTGACGACGCTACGTGGAACGCAAAGTACATGGGCAACCCGTACATTCGAGAAGGGCTACTGTTCCCGGAAGATGAGCTGCGCTATTACAATGGCGTGCTGCCGGACGGCGAACCGGAGAAGGTGGCCGTGTGCGACGTGGCTTGGGGCGGCGGGGACAGCCTTGCTATGCCGATTGCTTATATCTACGGCGACAGCGTGTACATTCCGGATGTGATCTTTAACAAGGGCGACAAGACTGTCACCTACCCTGTCGTCATCGGACGCTGTTTGCAGCACTTGCCGAACACGGTGCGCATGGAGAGCAACAACGGCGGTTCTGAGTATTGCGACAAGGTAGACGAAGAACTACGGAAGCAGGGCGTGCGGCTGAACATCTACAGTGTTCGTACACCGAGCACACGGAACAAGGTGACGCGTATTGTGCAGTACGCGCCGGACATTAAGAAGTTCTACTTCCTTGCTGATAAGTATCAGAGCCGGGAGTACAGGGCTTTTATGAAGGAAGTGACCATGTTCACGCAGACGGGCAAGAACCTCCACGACGACGCGCCGGACAGTCTGGCGATGCTGGCTGATGAGATTTTCCATCGGACGGCGAAGGTCGAATTCGTAAAACGCCCCTTCTGAAAAAAATTTAAAAAAGTACTTGTTTTTTATATCGCTTGATGATATAATGCATTTGGGAAAGTAGAATAAATTCAACGCGGAGCATATCCGTCAGCTTATGAATCTTCCGAGGTTCATAACAAAATGATTCTTGAAGAATCGTGTAGCTGATGGATGTGCTCTTTTTATTTTGCCGAAAGGAGATAGTCAATGCCGGAAACCGTTCAGTCTGACCACATGCTGTGCCAAGAACTTTTTGGCAGACACGAAATTACTACATCCGTTGATACGATTACGCGCGAGAACGTTGTTCGCGTGCTTGAGAAAGCCTTTGCGGTACACGCGGTAAATAGCTGGCAGATTGATTATCTCTATCGGTACATGCGCGGGCAGCAGCCCATTTTGTGCCGTGAGAAACAGGTTCGCCCTGAAATCTGTAACAAGATTGCGGAAAACCATGCTTCCGAGATTACTCAGTTTGTGAGTGGATACTTTATGGGCGAACCTGTTACTTATATCCGTCGCGGAGACAAGGAGGGTACGTCTGACGAGATCAATCTTCTGAATAACTACATGTTTGCGGAAGATAAGGCCAGTCATGACAAGGAAATGGCAACGTGGATGGCAATCTGCGGCGTGGGTTATCGAATGATTCTCCCCGACCGCGATCTGGGCACGGAACCTGATGAATGCCCCTTCGAGATCGACACGCCCGACCCGCGTTCGACGTTTATCGTATACCACTCCGGGTTTGGCCACAAGCGGCTGATGGGCGTGCGTGCGGTACAGCGGAGTATTGATGCTACGAACTGGGAAGTCGTTTACTGCGGTTATACGACCACACATTACTTTGAAGTAAAAAACGGTGTGGTGCGCGTGTGGAAGCCGCATTCCCTGGGCGACATTCCGATCTTTGAATACCGACTCAATATGGCGCGAATGGGCAGTTTTGAACCGGCCATTCCCCTGCTGGACGCGATTAACACGCTGATGAGCAACCGCGTGGACGGAATCGAGCAGTTTGTCCAGAGCTTCTTGAAGTTCAAAAACTGCGAAATCGACGAGGACGGTGTGCAGAAGCTCCGCTCGATGGGCGCGATCTGCATCAAGTCGTCTCCTGGCGTGGATTCCGACGTGAGCCTTGTTTCGCAGGAATTGAACCAGACTCAGGCTCAGACGTTGGTTGACTACTTGTACGATCAGGTGCTTACGATCTGCGGCATGCCCACCACGACAAAGGGCGGTACGTCCACGTCGGACACGGGCGCGGCGGTGTTCCTCCGTGACGGATGGAGCCAGTGCGAAATGCGGGCGCGTGACACGGAGCTGCTGTTCGTCCGGAGCGAGAAAGAATTCCTGCGTCTGGCGTTGCGGATTATGCGGGAGTCCCGTGATGTGAATCTGCGGCTGTCTGAGGTTGAGTGCAAGTTCACCCGTCGCCAGCACGACAATCTGCTGACCAAGACGCAATCGCTGCTGCACATGCTGGAAGCTGGGCTGAATCCGGAAGTCGCCATCGCCACAAGCGGGCTGTTTAACGACCCGATGGACGTTACGGCACAGAGCGCGGAATACCTGCGGAAGTGGGAGTATCGCGACCCCGTGGCTGACTTTACCGACAATGCTGAGGATACTGCGGTATGAAAACGCCATTTTCGTTTGCAGACAAGCAGCTTGCGAAGCTGAAACAGAGCATTTCGGCAGAGTTTCAGAACGCGGCGAACAGTTTGTCGTTCGATGAGCTTAACGTTACGACGGCCAAAAAGCAGACCGTTGAGCTGTATAACCGGCTCCGGGCCACCAGCCAGAAGATGCTTGAAAGCGTGTCGAAGCAAGCCTATAAGGCGGCTTTTGCCGAGGCGCGAGTTGCCGGAAACGAGGCTGAATGGGAGGCGGCGTTTGTCGCCATGGTACTTATGGCGCACAACCCGGTAACGCAGTATGTGTACAACAACGAGGTTCGGCGCAAACGTGAACGTCTGACGGAAGCCATTATAGCTGCTCCGAACCGCACAGCGATGAGAGCGACGTTTAACCGGGCGGCGAAGCTGTGGTTCGCTCAGGCGCGAGAGTACACGGATATTACCGTGGACGATGCCCGCTGGCGGGCGTTTGAGGATGCGGGAATCCAGAAAGTGCGCTATCGAGCGGAAGATGACGAGCGAACTTGTCATGAGTGCCGGGAACTGGACGGAACGGTATACACGATTTACGAACGGCCATACCTTCCCCGTCATTACCGTTGTCGCTGCTGGTTTGAACCCGTTCTTGGCTGATATTAGATGGGATTTCCCATTTGATATAAATTTCGCAGAGAAGCGAGTTTAAACAATTCACAAGCCGCCAGAGACGGCGGGATACAAATTTCGCAAATTTGTTATCAGTGCGGAGATGCACGTTAAAAGCGCAAGGAGGTTATTTTATGGCGTTTGATTGGGCTAAGGTTGAGGGTTACAAGGAGGAGTTGACTCCCGAAGAAAAGCTGGCGCTGCTTGAGAACTACGTGCCGGAAGAAAAAGAGGACAAGCCTGTTGATTTGAAGGGCTATATCCCCAAGGTACAGTTTGATAAGCTGTCCAGCGAACTTGCAAGTGCCAAGAAACAGTTGAAAAGCAAGATGACTGAGGATGAGCAGCGGGAAGCTGACCGTCTGGCCGAACAGGAAGCTATGAAAGCCGAGCTTGAAGCGCTGAAACGCGACAAGTCCCTGAATGCTTACCGGGCTGAATATCTTGCGCAGGGCTACGACGCGACGCTTGCTGAGGAAGCAGCTACTTCCCTTGTGGACGGAGACATTGACGCTGTTTTCGCCGTGATGCGGAAGCAGAACGCTTTGGCTGAAAAGGCGATGAGGGCGAAAATTCTCAAGGAAACGCCTGTGCCCCCCGCTGGCGAGAATCCGACTGATGAGGACGCTAAGAAGCGTGAGGAAGCTAAACTTAGGAAGTATTTTGGTCTACCTGTGAGTTAAAATTGGAGGTTGGTTTTATTGGCGAATTCGATTAGTCTTGCTCAGAAGTATCTGCCTTTGCTGGATGAGGTTTACAAGCAGAGTTCCCGCACGTCCATTCTGGATTCCACTCAGGTTACTTTTGTTGGTGCGAATACCGTGAAGGTTTATAAGACCAGCATGGACGGTCTCGGAAACTACGCGCGTAACACTGGCTTTACGAAGGGCGACGTTACCGGTACTTGGGAAACCCTGACGCTTACTAAAGACCGTGGCCGTTCGTTCATGGTTGACACCATGGATAATGAAGAAACCATGGATATGGCCTTTGGTACGCTGGCGGGTGAGTTTATTCGTACCAAAGTTGCTCCGGAAATTGACGCGTACCGCTTTGCGACGCTGGCGGGTAAGACCGGCATTCTGACCGGCACTGCGGCTGACATTACCGTTGGCACGACCGATGTTCCGAATCTGATTGACACTGCTGAAAAGGATATGAACGAGGCCGAAGTTCCTTATGAGGGCCGTATCCTGTTCATTTCCGAAACTGCTTACGCTGGTCTGCGTGCAAAGGTTACTCGCACCGTCATGAATGACGAACGCGGCATTAACCACGAGATTGAAGTGTATGACGGCATGCGCATTATCCGCGTTCCTCAGAGCCGCTTCTATACTGCAATCACTCTGTATGACGGCAGCACGAGCGGTCAGACTGCTGGCGGGTATGTCGGCACTGCGACCACGGGCTATCCGATAAACTTCATGATTGTGCATCCGTCCGCTGTGACCGCCGTAACCAAGCATGTTGCGCCGCGTATCTTCGCGCCCGACGTGAACCAGACGGCTGATGCGTGGAAGTTCGATTACCGCGTGTATCACGACATTTTTGCCTATGACAATAAGGTGAAGGGCATTTATCTGCACAAGGGCGCGACTGCGCTTGCTGCCTGACGAGGTGGGAAGATGGCTGAGAAGTTGACCCCGGAAGGGCTGGTTGTCGGCCTGATTCCGGAAGAAGCCGAACCCGAAGCAATTCCTGCGAAGGATGAGGAAAAAGCTCGACGCGGCAGAAAACCCGCGAACTGATTGAGGGAGGTAGACTTCATGACGGCTGCTGAAAAGCTGGCAATGCTCAAAACTCTGCTTGGTGTGGATGAAGCGGATACCGCGCTTTCGGCTACGCTTGAAGTCTACCTCGACGCTGCCGAACGAGAAATTCTCTCGTGGCGCTATTCGTATTCGCTCAAACCTCCTGACGCGGTTCCAGCTGAATACGAAATGACCCAGATTTACGCGGTTATCGCCGGTTATGGAATCAGCGGCGCAGAGAACCAGACGGAGCATACTGAGAACGGCATTCGCCGGGCGTTTAAGTACGAAGATATGATTGCTTACATCCGGGGGCATGTCATGCAGATTGTGAAGGTGACTTGATGCGTTGTCTGAACCGCAATAAGACCGCGTTTTATTACGCGACGTATGAAGGACTCAAGCCAATTATCAAAGCCGATGAGTACGGTAATGAGTTCGACACGGGCGAATATGAGCCTGAGTACAGCGCTCCCGTGCTGTGCAGAGGGAACGTTTCTCCGGTCACTGGTTTCACCGGAACTGAGATTTTTGGCGTGAGTGATGGTTATGATCGAGTAATTGTACTGGAAAATCCCGAAATCGCTATCGATGAGTTTAGCGTGCTGTGGATTGATGCTGACCCCACGGAAGTTCCTTATAACTTTGTTGTGAAGAAGGTTGCGAGAAGTTTGAACAGCGTAGCGATTGCCGTTAGCAAGGTGACAGTGAGTGAATAGGCGCGAGTTCAAATGTTCCCTAAGCCCTGAAAGTATCGGGAAATTGCAGTGTGAGCTTGAGAAATACAGCCGGGATTTGACAAAGAAGGTTGACGAATTTCGCAGACTGCTGGCTGAACGAATGGCTCAGGACATGGGCGGCGGCTTTGCTACTGCGATTGCAGACGACATTCTTAGCGACGGGGCGCGAGGGGCGAACGTCTCCGTGACCGTCGAGAATACGGGAGAAACAATTACTACGGTGATTGCCAACGGCGAAGATGCTATCTGGTGTGAGTTTGGCGCTGGTGTGTACCACAACGGCGCGGTCGGAAGTTCTCCGCACCCGCTGGGCAGCGAGTTGGGTTTCGTTATCGGTTCGTTTGGCGAAGGAAAAGGCCAGAAGAATGTTTGGGGCTTTTATGACGGCGAGGAATTAAAACTCACGCACGGTGCCCCTGCTTCGATGCCGATGTACAACGCCTTGCAGCGAACCATTGAGGACATTGCAAACATTGCGCATGAGGTGTTTGGATGATTGACGTTGAGAAGGAAGTGTTTACCCGCGCGGCAACGGCTGTTCGGGCGATTGCTCCGGATGTATTTGTGACTGGGGAGTATGTGCGTACCCCGCCTAATTTCCCCTGTGTATCCATCACGGAAAATAACAATCGTCCGCTGGTTGTAACGCAGAGTACCTCTTCCATGGAAAATCATGCGGTACTTATGTATGAAGTGAACGTGTATTCGAACCTTAAGTCTGGCCGGAAAAGCCAGTGCCGATCTTTGGCTGAGGCGGTCGATACCGCGTTTGCCGGGATGGGATTTACCAGAATCATGCTAAATCCTGTACCCAATTTGGATGATGCCACTGTATATCGTGTCGTGGCCCGTTATGAAGCTGTTGTTGATGAGAAAGGCACGATTTATAGACGTTAGAAAGGATTGATGACCTATCGCTATCTCCACTTATAAGGTTTTCCTCATGAAGAAGGGCGACTCCGGCGATACCTATACGAAGCTGATTGACATTAAGGACTTCCCTGATCTGGGCGGTGCTCCGGAACTGCTGGAAACCACCACCCTGTCTGATAACATGCAGACCTATATTCCGGGTATCCAGTCTCTTGACGCTCTTGAATTTACTGCCAACTACACCAAGGATGACTTCGATACGCTCAAGGCGCTTGAAGGTACTGAGTATAATTTCGCGGTTTGGTTTGGCGGTACTCTGAACAGTAACACGCTTACTCCTACTGGCAGCGACGGCAAATTTGAGTTTAAGGGCAAGCTGTCCGTGTTCCCGGTTGGCGGTGGCGTAAACGAAGTTGTTGACATGACTATTACGATTGCTCCGTCTACCCCGATTACTGTTCCCGAGACTTAATGAGAAAGAAAAAGAGAGGAAAAACCATAATGAGCAAGCAGCTTGAGTTCACGTTTGAAGGTAAGGAATATTGCCTTGAATTTACCCGCAAGACCGTTGAAATGATGGAGCGTAATGGATTCGTTGCTTCCGATGTTCGAGAGAAGCCCATGCTTACTCTCCCGGCACTGTTCGCGGGCGCGTTCCTTGCGCACCATCGGTTTCTGAACAAGGAAATCATTGATCGAATCTTTGACAAGATGACGAACAAGCAGGAGCTTATCGGCAAGCTGGCTGAGATGTACAACGACCCGATTAACGCGCTGCTGAACGATCCGGACGAAGATGCGGGAAACGTGAGCTGGACGGCGAGCTGGTAAACAGTTCCCCGTCCGAAACTGAGAATGCCATACGGGGCGAGAACGAACCTCGCCCCCCTCTCTCATGGGGGGAGATTTTCCGGAAAGAGTGTCCGAAGTATCTCGCGATGGGGATGTCTGCGGACGAATACTGGAACGGGGACGCTGATCTTGTTATTTATTACCGGCAATCCGAAGAACTGAAAAACGAGAAGTTGAATCAGGAGCTTTGGCTACAGGGCATGTACATATATGAAGCAATCGCCGACATTTCCCCTATCCTGCATGCTTTTGCGAAGAAGGGGACGAAGCCGAAACCCTATCCCTCTCAGCCGTATTCCTTGACTGCTAAACAGCAGGAGAAGGAACAGCTTCGCAAGGACAAAACGGTTTACGCAAAGGGCAAGCAACGGCTTGAGGCTCTGATGACCGGACTGAACAAGAAGTTTGCACCCCCGGAAGAAAATTCAGAATAAAAGGAAGTGAGCGCGTATGCCTACGACAATCGATTCTTTGCAGATTCAGATTGAATCTAACGCTAAGAATGCGCAGTCCGGTATTGACGCGCTATCTGCTTCTCTGGACAAATTGGCACAGGCGACGCGCGGTGGCGCGGGGTTGGTCGCTCTGAACAAAAAGCTCGACGCGTTAAGCGCTACGATCAATAAGGTAAGCGCTTCGGCCAATCGGCTGAAAGAACTCTCGGATGCTCTCGGGAGCCTGAAAGCTGTGGAGAACATCAAGATTCCTGGACGCATTGGAAGTCAGCTTACTCGACTGGTGGCGGCGATCAACGCGATCAACAGCAGCGGTTTTGAGCGGATTACGGAGCTGTCTAACGCTCTGGCCTCGCTGGCTAACCTCAAGGACGTGCGTATATCGTCTAACCTTGCGACGCAGCTTTCGAAGCTGGGCGAGGCGGCAAAGAGCTTGTCGGGAGTCGATCTTTCGGTTTTCGGCAATCTTGCTGAAACGCTGCATCCTCTTTCTGAGATTGGCGACATATCGAACTTCATATCGGTTCTGAGTCGCCTGAAAAAACTGCCCGACATTATGAATAACCTGAACGCGGGTGATGTCGCGGAGTTTGCTCAGAAAGTTCAGCAGCTTACGGCTGCTCTTGCACCCCTTGCTACGCAGATGAACAGTATTTCGTCTGCCTTTGCCAATTTCCCGTCTCAGGTACAGCAGACAGCGCAGAGAATCGGTACGGTTGCGCAGACGAACCGTCAGACCGCTAACTCGTATATGAACTTGTGGTCGGCAATGCAAGTTGCTTGGCATTCCATGAGAGGTATTGGAAATACGATCATGGAGTGGATACAGAGTTCGAACGAGTATGTAGAGGACGTAAACCTCTTTACTGCCTCGCTGGGACAGTATGCCCAGCAAGCCCAGGCGTATGCTGAGAAGGTCGGAGAAATTGTCGGTATCGACCCCGGTGAGTGGATGAAAGCGCAGGGCGTTTTCTATAATCTCGCTGACGGTTTTGGTATTGCAAGTGACCGTGCGTATACCATGTCGCAGCAGCTTACTCAGCTTTCGTATGACCTTGCCAGTTTCTACAACCTTCGCGTTGAGGACGCAATGCTGAAACTGCGCGGCGCTCTTTCGGGCGAAATCGAAATGATGCGTCAGTTGGGCGTTGACTTGTCTAACGCGGCGATGCAGGAACGTGCAAACGCGATGGGCATTCAGACGAAAGTTACGGCTATGACTCAGGCTGAGAAAGCCCAGTTGCGCTATCTTATCATGATGGAGCGCACGACCACGGCGCAGGGCGATATGGCTCGAACGCTGGATACCCCTGCAAACCAGTTGCGTGTTCTGTCCGCACAGGCTACTCAGGCGGCACGTGCGCTGGGTAACGTATTCGTCCCTGTGTTGAATCTGATTCTGCCGATTGCAATCGCCGTTGCGAAAGCAATTCGAATGGTTGCGGCAGCTATCGCGTCCCTGTTCGGCTATTCCCTGCCGGAGATTGATTATTCTGGTATTGGCGAGGGCTTGAACAATGCGGCGGGCGGTGCTGGAAAGCTGGACGATAATCTCGGCGGCGCAGCAGACAAGGCGAAGAAGCTCAAGAGTTACCTGATGGGGTTTGACGAACTGAACGTCATTAACCCGGATGATAATGATTCTTCCTCCGGTGGCAGCGGAAGCGGCGGCGGTGGAGGGGGCGGCGGTTTCGATTGGGATTTGCCGACCTATGACTTCTTGGGCGATCTGATAGAATCGCGGATTGATGCGGTTTTCCAGAAAATCAAACCGTTTTTCGAATGGGTATCGGAACACGTTGGGGAGATTCTTGCCACTGTTGGCGCGATTGGCGCGGAACTGCTTATGTGGAAGCTGGCGAAAACATTCCTTCCAGACTTGAGTATGGGACTTTCACTGGCAAACAATCTTAAAGCGGTGTTATTGGGGCTGGCTATGGGCGCTCTGACAATCGTACTCGATGTAACTTTGAACGGTGCGTACCTTGAAACCGGAGATATTGGATACCTGATCGCAAGCGAACTTGCGACCGGCCTCGGCTCTTTCCTGACTGGTCGAATTGTCGCAAGTCAGTTCGGGAAACAATGGGGAATTACTGCTACAGGTCTTGTCATGGCGATTGGCGGGGCGCTTAGTTTGAAGGATACCTTCGAGTATTTGGCAGACGGCGGCGATGTGAAAACAGGTATTATCGATGCTGTAGTAAAAGGCTTGCAACTCGCGATCGGTGTGTCGGTTGCGGCTGCTGGTTTAGGGTTTGGGGCTGGCGCTGTCGCGGGCGTGGCTGCTTTTACAATCGGTGTAACAGCTGCTCTTACTCTTTCTCATGTGCTGTGGAACGGCGCGATTCAGGGAAAGCAGAAATGGGGCGATGTGAAACTCAAAGCCGATGAAATAAAAGCATTGGCTGAAAAGCTGCTGAAAAAGGATGTCACGGCAACCATTTCTCTTGTGCAAACCACGATAGAAGGAGTAGACGAAGTTCAGAAGCAGTTGGAAAGCGATTTGGCCGAAATCGAAGCCAATCTTAGACTATTACAGATTGGTGTAGAACCCGACCCGGATGATTACGCCTCGCTTGAAAGCTCTCTTAGCGGATGGATTTCGGACTTGGAGGCGGCTTTCGGGCCGGACGGCGACAAGGCTCTTAAACTGGCTATCTCGATTGCCCCTCCGAAGGATGACAAGGGTAATAGTCTTGATGCTCAAGGTATGCTCGAATCCATAGGTCTTGCAAACGAGGACATTATGAAAGCCACGACCGAGCTGGGTAATAAACTTAGCGAACTTCTGGTAAAAGGTACTAAAGAAGGGCTAAACGCATCCGAACAAGACCTTGTGCGCTACTATATGGATTTTCTTAGCCGGGTGGTATCTGCCGCAGCGAGAGGCGAACGAAAAGGAGCCCTTGCGTCTGGCTTACAGTATGCCATTAACGACCTCGATAAAAGTAGTTTTTCGGAGCTTGTGAAAACAACTAAAGGGCTTATCGAGGATTACGAAAACGCGATTGGCGATACGTGGAAAGAAGCTCACGAAAAAGCGATTGCGAGCGTAGAAACCTTACGGGTGTATGCGGACGAGGCTTTTATGAAAGGGGATATGGATACATTCAATAAGTACAATCAAGAGATTCTTGATATACAAAAGCAATGGGAGAATTTCGATATTGATACTACGATCAGAATCCAATCCCATCTTGAAATGACGGATGCGCGTGAAGAATTCATCGAGCAGATGCGTGAAAAATTCAAGTCCGATATGGACGAGGTTACGATTGATGAAGTTAAATTCACATTGCTTGGTACTGGTTTGGATGTCGTAATGCCCGAGACTGTAGAAGGTACTCCCGCTGGCTCGACGATAAAGGAATGGATTGACCAAACGCTTTTGGACACGAAGGATGGAAAGTATCTTCTCGATCTTGCCGGTGCTTTTAACATTACCGGATGGGAATTCTTGACTGATGAACTCAAGGCTGGTATTTATCAGGTCTTTGAGGAAGGACTTGGCACCAACGGCGCAGCGCTCGAAATGGCGGCGGCTGGAATTGACATTTCCGACATTGTAGAGTTTACCGGTTGGGATACGCTGGAAAGCGAAACAAAACAGCAACTCTACGATACGATGAAATCCTTCTATGGCATTGACTATACGGCTCTTGATATGGCAAGCGCCGGTATCAATGTGGAAGAGATCATCAAGTTTACCGGTTGGGATACCTTGGAAACCTCCACGCAAGCGCAGCTTTACGAAACCATGGTCAATGCGTTTGGCGCGGAAGAAACACGCGCGAAGCTACAGGAGCTTGGTATCGAGCTTCCGCAAAATTTTGCAGACGGTATCGAAGAAGGCAGCAGCAATGTAGACGCTGCGGTAACTCAGGCCGGTGTAGACATGGGCGAATCCTACGGACTCGGCGTTTCTTCTGGCGCAGAAGGTGGCGCACAGGAGGCTGTTGAGAAGGTAACTACGGAGCTTGAGAAGATTCCCGGAGCTTCCGAAGATGCGTACAACGAGGTAACCACGGGTGCTGATAACGCGTCCAGTACCGTCAAGGGTGACTTTGACGCTACGTTTACTGAGTTGAGCAGCAGCGCTACTACGTCCTTTGGCGAGATCAATACCTCCGCTCAGACGACAATCGGCGAACTGGCTGCGTGGGTGAAAACCAACGTGACTACCCCGATTGCTCAGGACTTTGGAACTCTTGCGACCAACATTCAGACGGCGCTTACCGCTGTCAAAACGAACGTTCAGACTGCTTGGAATGAACTGCCCGGTTGGGTGACAAGCAGCATCAAAACCCCGATTTCGACCACATTCTCGCTCTTGCAGACGGAAATTGAAACGGGTATGACTACGGCGAAAACCAACGTGCAGACCACATGGGCGCAGATGTCTGCGTGGTTTTCTTCCAACGTGGTACAGCCGATGATTGCGCTGTTCAAGGCGGGTACGACCGAGATTAACCGCTCGTTCAGCACAATGTCCAATGACATTGTAACTTCCATGAACACGATGTCTACAAAGGTCAGCGCCGCGTTCATCACGGCGAAGAACTCTGCTCAAAAGGCGTGGAACGACATGCCCAGCTACATGTCCGGCATTGCAAGCCGCATGGCGAACAGCCTGACGGACGCGGGCTGGTACAGCGCCGGTCAATCGGCGGCATGGCAGTTCAAGTCCGGTTTTGAGTCGATTCAGATTCAGGCGAACGTGCAGAGCAGCTCGAAGAGCAATGGGAACGTCCGCGCCTATGCAAGCGGCGGTTTCCCCTCTACGGGACAGCTTTTCGTGGCGCGTGAGGCGGGTGCTGAAATGGTCGGTAGTATTCGCGGCAGAACGGCAGTTGCCAATAACGACCAGATTGTAGCGGGTGTCAGCGAGGGCGTATATGAAGCCGTTACGGCAGCTCTGGCTGAAAACGCTGGCAATCAGAACATTACGATCAATCTCGACGGTAAAGTGATTTACCAGAATCAACAGAAGGTAGCGAAAACGGTAGGCTACCAATTCGCGCATTAAACCAGTAGCGGGGAGGGGTTAAACCTCTCCCCTGCCTAAAGGGAGGTGTTGGCTATGGGCGCGATGATTTACATTAACGGCACTGCGGTTCCCTATCCCGCCCGTGGGCTGGAACTCATGGTGGCAACCCTTGTGGATAGTGCGCGAAACGCTAACGGCGTTGTGGTCGGGCAGAAGATTGGGCGAGATCAGTATAAGATCAATAACCTACAATGGCCTTGGCTTACCAGCGCACAATGGAGCCAGATTCTAAAACTGTTCAGCGGGTTCTATGCTACGGTTCGCTTCCCCGACCCGGTATCAGGCGGCTGGAAAACCCTGCGTATGTATCCCGGCGACAGAACGGCTGAACCGTATTGGGTGGACACGGATACAGGGCTGCCCACTCATTACCGGAATTGCCGTGTGAACATCATTGATGTAGGTGAGTAAAGATGGATACGGTATCGAAGCAATATCGGGAAGCTATGGCCGCGCGTCTGCGCGACAGAAGCTATATGCGTATCACGATGGGCGTTGTGAACTACGACGCGCAGGAAAAAGCCGTACCCACCTTTGCTCCTACGACGTTTTTCAGCAGCGAGAAGATCATGGGTACGAACGGCGACAACCTCCAAACGTATGCGGGTTTCGATGCTTGCACCGTGGACGGTACGCTGATTCTGCTTCCGGACGAAGGAAACTACCTCAATACGGGCTTGGTCAGCGGGAACATTGTGTCCAGCACGGCTTATACCATGCGGTTTGACTTCCCGGAAGCGATGGACATTAAGGGTATCACGCTGACCTTCGACAGCGTGGCGATTCCGACAAAATTCACCATTACGACCAACAATGGCGTAAACGAGTATACGAACGACGAGACGGAATGGGTAACGGACGACGCGTTCAGCGGCGTGACCTACATGCTCTTTACTTTTACGGAGATGAGCAAGAGTACCGCCCGGTTCCGTTTGAAGAACATGCTGTTCGGCTATGGTCTGGCGTATACCAACGACGACATTATCACGAGTGAGTGGAAAACGTATGTCAGCGAGATCAGCGAGGACATGCCTCAAGTTGACTTCACGGTAACGCTCAAGAACTACGACCAGTATTTCGACCCGGACAACCCTCTGAGCGTTATTAACTACCTCGACACCAACATGCCGATGCAGATTTACTACGGCATGACTCTTGCGGACGGCAGTATCGAATGGTTTCAGGCGGCGAAGGTGTATGTCAGCGAGTGGTCGGCAGATAACCGTCAGGCGGTTATTACGGCAACGGACGTTTTTCGCACGATGGACGAGGTGTTCAACAAAGGGCAGTATCGCCCGAACGGAATTTCGCTCTATGATCTGGCCGTCGAGGTGATGCAGGACGCGGGATTTACCGAGTATTATATCGACCCGTATCTGCAAAATCTGACCACAAAGAACCCTCTGCCCCGTGTGACACACAAGGAAGCCTTGCAGATTATTGCCAACGCGGCGCGGTGCGTGCTCTCTGTTGATCGAGAGGGCTTGCCCGAAATCACAAGCTCGTTTGTGCCTGAAATTGAACTGGCGGTTAACGATGAAGCAAGCTGGTCTCATTATGAGAACATCAAGGAAAGCACGGCGAAAGACCGGCTGACCACGTTTGCGGTTGACTTCATGCGTGCGGAGGACGAGCACCTCTATACCCCGCTTGAAACCGGCACGCGGGAAGGATACTACGGGTTTATCAGCAAGACGGTGAGTGGTGAGGATTGTACCTTCCTCGAACCGCCGACAATCATTGTGACGCAGGAAACGGCTGTGCAGCGCGTCGGCCTGACGCTCCGGTTCGGTAGCTGTGTCCCGGCCAAGCTGATGATTCAGACTTGGACGAACAATCAGGCCGTGGAGACGGTAACTCTCAGCAATCTCACGGAGACGACGTATATCGGCAGGGCGTTAAAGCCCTTCGACACGATGTACATCCGGTTCACGGAGACGCAGAAGCCGTACCAGTTGGTGGAGGTAGACTATCTGCACTTCGAAAAGGCCAGCGAATTCTATCTCACAAAGGACGATATGCTGACTTACCCGATTTCCACGAACGAGCGCAGCGTGAAGCGCATTGATACCGTTGCCAGCTTTTACAACACAACGACGATTGTAGACAGCCTGTTCAGCGAAGAAGTGACCGTAACGGCGAATCAGGAAATGGAGTTTTATGTCAACGAGCCGAGCTATGATTACTCGCCTACGCTGAAATATCCCGATCAGAAGGACGGCGAGGAAGGGCCTACCCAGTGTACGGTAACGGCGACCGGCGCGTACTTCGCGCGGGTGAAGTTCCCGGAAGCCGGAACGTTCCGGCTGGAAATGGAGGGCAAGCGGTATAACATCGCGTCTCAGAAGTACAGTCAGGCCGTGCAGCAGCGCGGCGACGTGCGGACATGGGAGAACCCGTTGATCTGTGATATGACACAGGCGCAGGATTTGACCGAATGGCTGGCTGCGTACTACGCGAACAACATCCTTTATGAGTATGACACGCGCGGCAATCCGGAGCTTGACCCGAACGACATTGTATATCAGGAAAGCAAGTACGTCGATAACATGAAAGTGCGTATCGCCCAGCAGATTGTCCGGTTCGACGGTGCGCTCCATGGGAAATTGCAGACAAGGAGGACGAATTGATGTGGCAGACACCGAAAACGAACTGGACGCGCAGTGATTATTTCAACGTGGCTGACTGGGACAGAATTCGCGGCAATCTGGAATATCTGCGTGATTTCGCCGTCATGTTCTTCGATACGTTCGGCCTTGCGGCAACGGACACGAAAACTGTTACCGATTGGCTCTACGCCAGCGACCTGAACACGCTGGAACAGAATCTTGAGACGATCAACATCAACGTAGGTTATTTGGACATAGGCGTGACAAAGACCTTTACTCCGGGCGGTAACAGTATTGATTATATCGAGTTGAACCGGATTGAGAAAGCCTGTGTGTCGATCTATCAGAGATTGTCCGGATTCACGGATACCTACTATTTCTGCGATAACGAATTGTATGCGGATGAATCGGTTGGTTTGATTTAAGGGGAGTGAGAACGGGATGTACCAGAAAAAGACATGGAAAGCAAGAACTTCGGAATTCCCTACCCGGCGTGCGCTGACGGATGTCAGTACGGGTGCTGTCCAGACAGTTAATGTTGCGCGTGACGAAGGAACGGTGAGTGAACAAGGCGACGGGTTTAGTGCGGCTAACATGAACGATCTGGAAGCACGCATTGCTGCCGGACTGGATGAAAAGCAGGATACGATTACTGTTAATGGGATTGTGAAGGGCAACGGGAGCGGCGGTGTGTCTGCGGCAGTAGGCGGGATAGATTTTGTGGCTCCGGTTGCCGGTAAGGGATTGTCAACGAATGATTATACCACTGCTGAGAAGAACAAGCTGACGGGCCTGAGTGCGCCGGTTAGTCGGACGGCCAGTCTCACCGTGGCCGGATGGAGCAACAAGGCGCAGACGGTCTCCGTCGCGGGCGTGACCGCTAATAGTATTCTGACGGTGACTTATGCCCCTGCCAGTCATGACGCGTGGCTGGACGCTGGTGTGTACTGCTCTGCACAGGGGGCTGGTACGCTCACTTTTACCTGTGAGAGTGTGCCATCTGCGGCGCTGACGGCGAACATCGTGATTCTTGGGTGAGGTGATTAGATGATTTTGAATCTGGCAGAAGGACAGGGCAAAACCAAAATCGCCTATTCTGGTAATTGTACTACGAAAACCATTACGGTAAACGGTTCGCAATATACGCTGTATACGATCACTGGTTCTGGTACGCTGACTGTTAAGGGCAAAGATCAGTCCGGGGTGGGTATCTGGCTTTGCGGCGGTGGTTGTAGCAGTAACCGGACGTGGGGCGGCGCGGGAGGATACTTTGCTCAAAATCTGAATTACGCTTTAAAGAAGGGCGCATATACCGTAACGGTTGGCGCGGCGAGTGGTGATACAACAATCAAAAAGGGCGACACTGTGGTACTCGAAGCAAAGGGCGCGGTAAACGCATCGAATAACGGCGGTTCTGGTGGCGGCGCACGTGGTAATGCATATGGCAATGTTTACAAAGGCGGTACTGGTCAGGGTACTACATCACGCCCGTTTGGTGATAGTGTAAACTTTACATCGTTGCCTTGCGCTGGCGGCGGTGGCGGTGCCTCTTTAGGCGATAATTATGCCAATGGCGGCGCAGGCGGTTCGAATGGTGGCAACGGCGGCAACGGTGGCAATGAAAGTCCTGATGTCACCCTGAGACGCGCAGCTGGCGGTGCTACAGGTGGCGGCAAAGGCAAAATCAGAAGCGGAAACGATGCCGAAGCAAATGCTACATATTACGGCAGCGGCGGTGGCGGCCGTTTTACGAGTTCGTCGAGTAGTGAAACAAGCGTGGGCTATCAGGGCGTTGTGTTCATACGCGTTCCTGCGTGAAAAGGAGTGATTGAGAATGCGATTTGCAGTTTTGACCGAAGATCAGGAATTTGTGGATAACGTGATTGTGGCGAACGAAGATCAGAAAGAAGAACTGGAAGCGGCGCTTGGCCGTACCCTGCTCGACGCTGCCCCGCTGGGGCTTACGGTTGGCGACTACTACAACGGTGTAAATTGGACGCGCAACGTGGACGGAGAACAGATTGTGCTTCCGATTGCCGTTGCCAGCGCAGACGCGGAAGAAGCCTTGCAGATTCTTAATGGGGAGGTGGAATAAATGGCGATGACGGAAGCTCAGAAAAACCAGTTTCGCGCGATGCGTGCGGCGATGGACGGCGGCGTAACACTGGCGGCTGAATCCGGCACGGCGGCAGTTAACTCCGTAGTGAGTATGATTCGTCCGTGGAAGCCGGGCGCGTATGCTGTGGGCGACGTCCGCGCGGAGGGCGGTGTGCCGTATAAATGTGTACAGGCCCACGACAGCACGACTAACCCCGGCTGGATGCCGTCTGCTGTTCCCGCTCTTTGGATGCAGTATCACGGTACGTCAAAGGAAACCGCCCGGGCGTGGGTTGCTCCTGCGGGGGCGCATGACATGTACAAGCAGGGCGAATGGATGATCTACACGGACGGGCTGCTGTACGAGTGTCTGACCGACACGGCGTACAGCCCGAAGGACTACGCTGCCGCGTGGAGAGCGGACGGCGAACAATCGAGCGGTGATGCTGGCGGTGGGGACACGGGCGCGGACGAATGGCCGGAGTTTGTACAGCCTACTGGCGCACACGACACGTACAAGACAGGCGATAAGGTGACGTTTGAGGGTAAACACTATATCTGTCAGATGGACAACTGCGCCTATTCTCCCGCCGCGTATCCGGCTGGATGGACGGAGGCGTAAAAGATGGCGAGAATCAAAGCGGATGCGCTTGTGCAGTACGCCGTGAACGCTGTGGGCGGCGGGTATTGTTGGGGCGCAGATGGACAAGTCTGCTCCCCTGCCGTTCGGCAGGAGCTTGCAAACCGGACAAGCAACACGTCCGCGAAAAACAACCTCATGACGATCTGCACGAAGTGGGACGGGAAGAAAATTTGGGACTGCTCCGGCCTGTTCCGGGGCGCATGGCGTGCTCTGCTCAAATATCGTTCTGGCGGCGCAACCGGGATTTATAGCAAGTGGTGTACGGAGAAGGGCACTATCGATTCGATGCCGGACGAGCCGGGAATCGCTGTGTTCCGTGGAGACAGCATCACGAAAGAACATATCGGCCTGTATATCGGTAACGGCGAAGTGGTGGATGCACGGAGCAGCAGCAGGGGCGTTGTGCGCGGCACGCTGGAAAGCTATGGCCGATGGACGCATTGGGGCAGATTGGACGATGTGGAATACGGCGAACAGGGGGAAACGATTGTGCCGGAAGCAAAGTGGATTGGAAGCGTGAAAACCTCTACGGGAAATGGTATCTCACTTTGGAGAGATGTGAACAAGACCTTCCGACTGGCGGCGATTCCGGAAAAGGCCAGTGTGTCCGTTTTTACTGATGCTCGTACCGGAATGGTGCTGGCGGGTTATGAGGGTCAGACCGGCTATGTGGATGCAAAGTATCTGACTGCGAATGCTGTTCAGCCGATGAGAGGTATCTTTATCCCCTGCGCAGATGCAGAAGAATTCATTGGGTTTTTGAGGGAAGCGCGGATTTTGGAGAGGTGAATACGGTTGAGGGCGGTACGATGTGTATATCCGCAAGACTGGGAATCGGTAAACCTTTACACTTTGGCTGATTTACACTTGGGAGACCCACGGGCTGTGCGGGCTGAAATCCAGCGTAGAATTGATGAAATAAAAAACGACCCGCACGGCCTGTGTATCCTTAACGGCGACCTAATCAACACTGCGACACGCAACGGTGTGTCCGATGTCTACGGCGAAGTGCTCTCGCCCATGCAGCAGATTATGGCGATCTCCGACCTGATTCGCCCGATTGCGGATAAGGTGATCGGGGCTAACACTGGCAATCATGAGGCGAGAATCTATAAGGATGACGGCGTGGACATTACTCGATTGGTTTGCCGGGATTTAGGCATTGAGGACAAGTACGACCCTGACGGTGTGGTGATCTTCCTGCGGTTTGGGCGGCATACAGCCAGTACGCATGCCAACCGGGACAATCGTCAATGGTACACAATCTACGCGACGCACGGGGGTGGCAGTGGACGTAAAGAGGGCGCGAAAGCGATCAGGCTTGCGGATATGGCGACGATCTGCGAAGCAGATGTTTATATCCATGCTCATACCCACTTGCCTTTGATAATGAAGAATGCGTTTTACCGCACGGATGAGCGAAACGGTTGTATTCGCCGTGCTGAACGGTTATTTGTGAACGTCGGGGCTACCATGGATTACGGCGGTTATGCGGAGCGGGGCGAATTTAAGCCCGCGTCCATGCACACTCCTGTTATCCATCTCAACGGCAAAAAGAAAGAAGCAACGGCAACATTATGATTATCAGAAAGGAAGGTATGACATTATGAGCTGGGATAAAATTACGAAGGTGATTGCCGGGATTGGGGGCGCAATCGCCGGGGTGTTCGGAGAGTGGAATACAATGCTTACGATCTTGGCTTGCGTCATGGTGATCGATTATATTACAGGTGTAACCGTGGCGATAGCTCATAAAAGCCCCAAAACAGCCAATGGCGGCGTTTCGAGCAAGGCGGGTTTCGAAGGACTTCTCCGAAAGTTTATTATCATTCTTATCGTTGCTTTCGCTACGGTATTCGACCGGGTGCTCGGCACGGACAGAATGATTTTCCAGACGGCTTGCACCTTTTATTACATTGCGAATGAGGGTATCTCCATCCTCGAAAACGCGTCTCTGCTGGGTGTCCCGTTCCCTGCCGGAATGAAGAACGCTTTGGAAGCAATGAAAGAAAAGAACAACGATACCACCCTGCCGGAAGCGAAAGAGAACAAGGAAGAAGATAATTGATGGAGCGCGATATGAAAACTGTGCCGCTTATTACGATGGCGGCGGCCATGCATGAACGTAACCGGGTTATTGCCCGGTTACGCCGTGCGGTTATTTCGCTGGCAATCTTTTGCCTGATTTGCGTTGCTACGATTGGCTATTTGTTTGCCCACAATGTGCAGAACACCGTGGGCGTGGCAACCGGAGTTGTCGGAGAGGTTGAAGGTGTAGCTATGCCGGGTGCTGAATGACTGTTTGGGATTATGTAGAGAAGTATGACAAGCCGCGCAGCGAATGGGAAACCTTGATTGACGAATGGATTTTTAACGCAGAAGATCGGGCAATGCTCAAGATGCGGTTGCTGGATGGTTTGACCATTGATGAGATTGCCGAAACACTGAACCTCTCAGACAAGACGATCAAACGCAGATTGCGGAAATCGCAGAACAGGTTATTTGTTAAAGCCGGTGCTTGACGCATCGGCTCTTTTTTTATAGCTCAAAGCGTCCCGAAACCGACCCGCCAGTGCTCTTTGGCGGGTTTTTGTTTTCTGTCAAAATACAGACAGAAAGTGAGGTGTGCACATGGCTTATACCTATTATTCTCCTTTGATGCCGTGGCAGCAACAGCCCAGCCCCTACGCAATAGGGCAGCAGTCCTATCAGCCGCAGCCCCAACCTCAAGCCCCGCCGACTTCTATGCTCAATGGGCGCATGGTAACAAGCCGGGAAGAAGCTCTGGGGATTCCTGTTGATTTCAATGGCGGCGTGACCATTATGCCGGACATTTCTCATGGCTCTATCTACACGAAAGTATTTAACACGCAGACCGGCAGCGCTGATTTTGTCGAATATCGTCGAGTAACGTCGGAAAACGTCGTACAGCCAGACACGCCTAAAGCGCCGGTCGAGGAATACGCCACAAAAGCCCAGCTTGAAGAACTGCGCAAAGAAATTGAAACCCTGCGCGAACGCAAGGGAGGCAAAGAAAAATGAATCCCATGATGATGCTGATACAGGCCGCACGCGGCGGCGGGAACCCGATGGAAATTCTTTCGAACATGAGCGGCAACCCCATGATTGCTCAGGGAATGAAGCTGATACAGGGAAAGTCTCCGGAACAGTTGGAACAGTTGGCACGGAATATGGCGAAAGAGCGCGGGACTACCCCTGAACAGATTATCGAGCAGATTACACAGGGCATGTGATGAATGCACCGGGAGTGCGCAATCCCGTTTGCATATATATTTAGGAGGTATGTTTTATGGGTGAAAACGGCTTTATGGAAGGTTTTATGTCTGGGCAGAACAGCACCAACCGGAACGGAGACGGTATTTTTGGTGGTTCGTGGCTGTGGATTATCGTAGTGTTCGCCCTCCTGTTTGGTTGGGGCAATCGCGGCAATAATCAGGTTATGACTCCCAGCCCGGCGCTTGAAGGTGCGCTGACCCGTGGAGAACTGGCGAGTGAGTTTGGACAGAATGACATTAAGAATGGTATCCGTTCGCTGACTGACCGCGTGTCTGATTCCTTTGCCACTAACAATACCACGATGCTCGAAGGTTTTAACGATGTAGGCCGTCAGCTTTGTCAGGGCTTTGCGAACGTGAATGCCGGTATTGCTGAGAATCGCTTTGCGGCCCAGCAGTGCTGCTGCGAAACCCAGCGTGCGATTGATGCGGTACGTGCTGAGAACTATAAGAATACCTGTGAGATCACGACCGCGCTCCATGCCGAGGGTGAAGCGACTCGCGCCCTGATTGCTGCGAACCAGCTTCAGGAACTTCGTGACAAGCTGGCTGACCGTGACCGTGATTTGCTGGCCGCGAACTTTAACGCCAGTCAGGTTGCCCAGACGGCGCAGCTCGTGGGTATTCTTCAGCCGACCCCGCGTCCCGCGTATATCACTTGCAGCCCGTATGCGGCCTACAACACTGGCTGTAACAGCGGATGCGCCGGATGCAATGGCTGATTGTTTTGATGAAAACGCTTCCCCGTATTCACGGGTGATTATTGGGGAGGGCGCATGCTCTCCCTATTTTATTGATGGAGGTATGAGATATGGCATGTAAACCGGTATGTAAACTCTGTAAACGATTCGTAATTTCTCAGGCAGTGACTTTTGCGGACGGCACGCTGACGATCAATCTGCCCGCTGGTGATTATACCAATGGCGAGAAATACTGTATTGTGGTTGCTCAATCTATCCCCAGCACGACTACGATCTCCGCGCCAGTGGTCATTACGATTGGTAGCGGTACTGTACAGTACCCGCTTACCAAGTGCAACTGCGCACAGGTGACGGCGTGCGGTATTCGCACTCGAACTCGGTACAGTACCGTGGTTAGCACCACTGCCACGGGCGGTACGTTTAAGATGCTTGGTCAGCCCGCGTGTGCGCCCAACAATGCGCTGGCGAGTATTAACGGTACTGCTCCGACGACCTGATGGGGGGAACGAGAATGAAAGAGATTAAAGAGATTGCGCTTGACATTCGATGCATGCTGGCCGAGGGTGAGAAGTACGGCAAGGAAGCCGTGAAGCACAAGACCCAGTTTCCTGAACTTGCGAAGGTCTACGTTCAGATTTCCGATAACCGCGTTAAAGAGATTAACGCCCTGCACGATCAGGTACTCATGATGATTGAGAAAGTAAAAAAGGAAGGAAAAGAGATTCCTTCCTCCATGATGGCCGTTTGGGATTGGGAGCATGAGAACATGATTGAGGAAATGAGCGGTATTAAGCGCTGGCAGGAAATGTACAAAGGGTGATTCCCTAAGACTACTACCCCCGCATTACCCCCAGAGGGCTTAAAAAGCCTTATTTTGCAAGGCTCGATGGAACCCTTCAAAGGAAACCAGCATATTTTGAGCAGGAAATTTTAACCAAGTCCAGAAAGCCTTATGAAAGCCCGTTTTTTCTTGTGTTACAAGGGTTTGCGGGCTTTCGCTTTTTCTTCCCCCAATTCTAAAATTGTTCTCGATGACTCGCGGCGACACGCGGTGCATACGGTCTATTACCCCCTCTACTACCCCCGCTACTACCCCCCATTAGGAAACCCCGGGTTTCCTCAGTTGGTTCACAGCGTTAAGAGCTTCGCCGACCGCTTTCGGCGTGTCGGAATGAACATACCGATGCACTTCGTGATCGGACGACCAGCGCATGATGCGGAGCAGAAGGGGTTGAGGAATGTTCTCGTCAATCGCGTGGCGCGTTGCTGTGGTGTGACGGCAGTTGTACGGCGGCAAGTGGCGTGTAATCCCTGCTTCCTCTAATCCGTTATAGTATGTCTTGTAAAAAATTGTTTCACTCAGCGGGAAGATTATCCCTGTTTTCCCTTCCATTTCCTGTTCAATCACAGGACAAATGTCGTTGGGCAGAAGGATAGAAACCGACTTGCGATACCTTGTCTTTCGCCCGGTATCTACGATCTGCTGGTGATTGAGGTCAACGTTTTCAACCTCTAAGTCTAACAATTCGCACGGCATCATGCCCGTATAAATCAGGATGAGCGGGATAGCAACCTTGCGATTGCCGTTGTCCCATGCTTTCCAGAGCAGGGCGATTTCTTTATCGGTAAAGGGCGTTTTCTCCCCTTCTTCGTTTTCCGGAAGAATGATGAAAGAGGGTAGATCAGGGTTGACGACTAAATCAGCCCCGGCCAGCTTAAACAGATGAGACAGCAACACTTTCATATCGCGTGCGGGATAAAAGGTGTTCGTCTGTTCGGCGACCACTTGCCGTAGATCGGCGACCGTGATAGTATCAATCTTCCGTGGAGCCAGCGAAGCAAGTTTCTTCCATGCCGTCCTGTAGCATTTCGCCCGTTTTTCGGAGAGTTTCAGCATGTCGTGCGTGGAATAACTCTGCCAATATTCGTCGAGGGTGAGTACCCTCCTTCCCGTATCTTTCTTTAACTCCTGAATATAATTCAGTGCTTCGGTCTTAGTTTTGAAACCACCTTTCTTGCGCTTGAGGCGTTTATTCTTATTGGTTTTCTCATCCAATACATAGCCGAGGGTTACTTCGGCAGTCCACGTCTTACCGCGCTTATAGACGGTTCCCATGCCGTTACCACGGGCCTTAACGGACACTGAACGCTTGGTCTGCTCGGCCCCGCATCCTGGACAGAAGCGGGAATCGTCCGGCATTACTTTTTTACACTTGCGACAGAACATGTCTGTTCCTTTCTTTAGCTTTCGATTTGGAAAATGCCTTGCGTCAGATGGGTTATATCCCAGATGAATAATCCCAGAACTCCGATGAACACTATCGCTAAACCGATGGCAAGACATATTTTTGTTCGGCGTTCGTGCGCTATAACATCTTTGAGGGTTGCGGCATTGTGCATCCATCCTCGTTCGATGTTTGAAACAAGCGCTCGGTTTTCGAACTCGTTCTCGCTGATCGGACGGGTTACACCCGCAAGGTCGTCCAGCGACCCGCCGAGGGCGTACACCATCGAAGCGATGTTTTCAAAGCTGGGATTCTGTGTTTTGTGGTATAGAATGTTGCAGATAGTGTCTTTTGATACGTTTGTCAGATTCGACAACGCCTGTAGGCTGATTTTCTGCACCTTAAGTTCGTTCTGGACAAAGGCTATTGTCGTTTCCAACAATGACGATTCTGTGGATTCTTCCATGGTTTATAGTCTCCTTTTCGCTCGATGGTCGTATCTGCCTATTGATAGTATGCGCAATGCGTGATAGGGTTTTCGTAGAGAAACAAGTGCGAAATATTTCCGCTGGCGGCAGGAAAACACGAACACATGTTCGTATTATAAATGCAAGATAAGGAGGATGTTCGATGAGCGGTCGGCTCGAAATGGAACTCGACCAGTACACCAAAACCTTGATTATCCGCATGCCCGCGCGTTTACGGATAGCACAAATGATCTACAGACTATACACAGCGCTGACGACTGAAAGAGAGGGATGAGCGGCAAGCATAGGCAACACTTCCTTTAAGCACTATTTGCATTATAGTCTTAAATGTAACCAAGTTCAATCAATTCGACAATTTTCGCAATTAAGATTCTGACAAGATCAACAAATGGAGGCGGCTATGGACGAACGAAAAGAACTGGTGCTTGATATTCTGTTCCTGCTTGAACGACTGAGTGTTAAATCGCTCAAAAAAGCCAAAGGTCTTGTAGAATGGCTGTACTATGGTAATCGGTGAGCTGTGAGAAGCCCCGGAAAAAATCCGGGGCTATGGCTTTACTCTACGAAATAGATTGTGCACTTGCCATCGTGGCCTGTTGCTTTTGGGTGATTACGGCAGAGGTGGAGCAGCAGTTGTAAATGGCGATTTGCTACTTTCTGGGCATGCTTGCCATAAACAGATGGAGCATCATCGGAATCAACAGGTTCTTCGAGGGGGGCTTTTGTCCCTGTTACCAGTTCGAATATCTCGTTGATTCGTTCCCTCATTTCCTCAACCGTCTCCCGTGTTCGTTCGTCCTCAACTTCTCGCTTAAACTGATATGTTGTGTCCATTACCCCGTTTTCATCAAGCTGCCATAAGAAGGAAATGATTTCGTTTTTTGGGAATATATAATGCGCACGTAGTTCGACAACTCCGGGATAACGTTTATCGAATTCGAGGAAATAGAATACACCCAAACAATCGGGACAAGCGGGTGGCGACTCGATGAAAATACCCGGACATGGCATTCGCAAGAGATCGGGAACAGGCGAAGTTGATTGATCGATGGATATATCCATAAGTTTTGCTGCGAGATCAAGCGAGAAACGATAGACAGCACGATTCACGCGCCATGGGATGATCGCCGCAATTCGCCGCATGGAATCGCGCACGCGTTTATCAGAGGCAACAACCTTAACCAGCGCGTTAGGGAGAGGATACGTGACAATCGTAAGGCTTGCGCCCATGGGAAGATAGCACCAGCTCGGCCAATCATCGACCATTTCTTTCCGGAAGGTTTCGACCGCTTCTTCGAGAATCGGGTATTTTTGGCAGAGATCATGTTCGAGCTTTTCCGGGAAGAGCATATTCATGTCCTCCTGTATCAGTCATCATGTCGTCAAGGACGTTTGCGCGGGATTGAAACAATGTGATGCATATCGTCGATGATCTGCCGTGCGCTGCCGGTACTGAACATTGTGTACCAACCGAGCGGCCATTGATACTGTTCCAGCACGTCGCGAATCATTTGATCGGGAGTTGTGTTGTTTTCCCGCGCATAGTCGTCAAACTCGCCTTTTTCGGCGGCTTCGATGCAATTCCGAATTTTACGGATATTCCGTTCGCTGTTTTTGAGAGCATCGTTTCGGAGATCGGTTGCATACTTGATTTGCTTTTCGCTTACGCCCGTGATGTCGGGAAGGTTGAATTCCTTGATAAGTGCGGCAACTCGCTGTTCGTCTGCTGCCTTTTTGTCTTTCGCCCAGCAATCCGGACAGAGGGTACAGTTTTCTTTCGCCCATTCTTCCCACCTTGTGGCATCCGCGCGGTTCATGCACCCGTGCTTGATCTTAGTAAAAGTGTTTCCGCAGCGTTCGCACGTACACTCTACCATACCTCTTGCCATACAGATTGCTCCCTTCTATCAGTGATTGGGGAAAAACCGGAGATCGATGTTTCCATCTGCATCAAGGAACAGCGCGTAATCGCAAGACTCGTCAACCACCAGATCACAGGGGGCGCGACGGAGATATTCCGTCAGGAATTCTTCTTCCGTGCAGGGCGCGAACTCGGCGTGAACTGTCTCCCGTGTATCGGTATCCATAAACCGTGCAACCCTATCCCACAGGTCGTTCGCCATGATCTCACCGATGGCCTCGTCAGCAGTCATGTAAGTTTCGCCATTGTCAAGGCTGACTTTTTTCATTGTTGTATCCTCGCTTTCTTTCGGTAGTTTGGTTCAATCGTCTGCCCAACCCCAAAGATCAAACCATGATTTGGGGCAATACATACGATAGAAATAGCCAGAGCCGTTATACGTTCTCTCCGCTGAAACCATGCTGTTTGCTTGAACGTTGTCCGCATAAGCATCCAGTTCCGGAATCAGTTTTTCGGAATGCGCATACACTCCACATCCCTGATTGGTGATGTGTTCCCGAATGATCTCCATGCCGTAGCGTTTGGCAATGGCTTTCAGTTCGTCGCGTGTCATAATTCCTCCTATTATTTGAGCGGCTAAGGCCGCTTATTTACGGCAAGCATCCCACACCGTTGTACCGGATTTCCGGTTCGTCCGGGTGTGTAGCGTTCCAATTCTTCATTATCTCATCTGCATCGATGAAAATACCGTGAACAAAAACCTTACCGTTCGGCGCGATTGCGGAGCAAACCGCAACGGCCTGTTCCCGCGTCAGCTCTGACGCGAATCTCTTACGCGCCAGTCTTTCCAGCGGATAACGCACACCGAAATCAACGGCTGCTGCCCATTCCTCGAGGTCGTCACTCTCGCGCTTGTTAGAGAAGAAAGCATTGGGATAAACGGCCCTGAAAGATTCTCCATTATCCCACGCATGGGCTGCTTTTTGAAGAATAGCATCGATAGCGGAGTCATCATAAACATAGGGAATCAGCTCGTCATTCAGACCGTTAATGCACTCTCTCAGCTTATCGTAGGTATCCGTGGTCATGCTTTCTTCCTCCATTCTTTCCTATTATACATCATCCTCATTATCTTCGCCGACAATGGCTCTCATCATTTTAAAAATCTGTTCCCGCGTTTCCTGCGGAAGTTTCAAGAACTGCTCGATAGTGCGACGGGTAAATTCATCATGCTCGGCAAGCCTAAATTCCACGAGCTCGTGGAGACTATCGATTTTATTATCGGCCATTTCCCCTTCGCCGGTTTCGAGCCAGCGGGGATTAACATGATAGGTTTTGCAAAGCAGCATCTTAAATGCGTCATTCGGGACAACTCTATCATTTTCATAGGTATAAACCATTTGCAAGGTAACTCCGAGAGACTTTGCAAATTCATCCTGATTCATCTTAGGCTTTTGAGATTTCCGAATCATCCGGATTCGCTCTCCTAAAGTAGTCATATCATGCACTCCCTTCGTGATTTATTATAGCACAGAAAAAATTCTATTGCAAGAGAATTTTTTGGAAAAAATCTATTGACAACGAAAATTTACGTGATATAATTCAATCGTAAGTGAAATTCAATAAGAAAGGAGCGATAATATGAGCGAGACCGAGAAAAACCTAATCGAAGCTGACCGCCTGATTAAGAAAGCGGCAAAGCAGGGCAAGGCTGACTACATGCTGGGCTACATCAAAGGCTCGATGGACGCGGAAGAAAAACACGCGGCTGAAAAGAAGGGAAAGTAAAATGTCAACTGCTCCTATGTCATTGGCCGACCTACAGCGCTGGCCAAAGGAAACCGTCAGTCCACGACAGGCAAGCGGAATCCTGAACATTAAACCCTATGACCTGTATCTGCAAGCCAAGGCTGGTAAGCTGGAAATCACTCATCGATTTAATGGACGGAACCTGAGAATCAGCAAGGGCGCATTGCTCAAGTGGTGCTGCGCGGAAAGAAAAGAAGATGGCAATTAAAGGCACTCCCGCACAGCTCTTGCGGATGATCGACGCTCTGGCAAACAACTGGACGACCGAGCAAGTCAAACAAGCCTTTGGAGGAAAATCCCATGTCGAAACCCATGCTTTACGTGATGAGAACGTTCTTCGCGCTGGAACTGTTAGTCGCCGTGGTTTTCACGCCGACGCTCAGGGCTATAAGGTTAATCCCGTTCTGGCTCATCGCATGGGCGATTATGGAGATCGGTAACACCATTAAAACTCGCAAAGAAACAAATAGAAAGGAAGCGGAGGTATGAGAAGCACCAATGAATTCAGGCAGCGTATGCATGTTGCCATGGTGATGAGGGGTATGACGGTCAAAGGGCTGGCCCAGAAGATCGGGATGACGAACTCAAAGCTCTCCGGTCGCTGCACCAGCGGAAAGATTACCGTGGATACTGCCCGTGACATTGCAAGCACGCTGAACGTATCGCTCGACTGGCTGCTCGACGAGAAGCCCTTTAGCATTGAGGGAATGGAAAGGAAGTAGACCCTTGTTTGAGCTGTATCAACACCAGAAGGTTGCGCTTGCCCACCTGCGAATGCACAACGAATTCGCGCTGTTTATGGAGCAGGGCACGGGAAAAACGCTGACGGTACTCTCCCGCATTGCGGAACTGCTGGAAAGCGGCAAGGCCCACACGGCGCTGATTGTCTGCCCAAAGGCCGTAATGGGTAGCTGGGAGCGTGACTGCGGGAAGTTCGAGCCAGAAACGGCCAAAAGGCTGCGCGAAGGGCTTACGGTTATCAATTACGATAAGATTTGGCGCAGGGACGAATACCGCAAGCATTGGGACATTATCGTGCTGGACGAGAGCCACAAAATCAAGTCTCACACGACGCGGCGCGGAAAGTGTCTGCTGGAAATGGCGCTGGACAGCGATTACCGGTATATCCTCACTGGCACACCGATCAGCAACGGACAGCTTGAAAATATCTGGGCGCAGTTCGCGTTCCTCAAGCCGTACGTGTCCCGTGGACGGGTGTACAGCGAGATTTTCGGAGGAAGCTACTATAACTGGCTGGACAGATACGCGTTTCTCGATCAATGGCATAAGCCCTATCGCTACCGGTTCGTGGATGAGTTACAGGACATTATCAATCAGTACAGCTACCGGGTGACGAAAGCGGAATGCCTTGACCTGCCGGACAAGCTGCCGGAAGAAATGTGGGACATTGAGCTGCTCGACAAGAAGCGTTACCGCGAACTCCACAAGGATTCGACAATTTCCGACATGGATGTGCTGGCTGAAAACGCGCTGGCTCGAATGACGAAGCTGCGGCAGTTTTGCAGCGGTTGGGTGGGAACGGACAGCGGAGACATGGAGGTGAAATGCGAGAAGGTAGAAGCCCTGAATGATTTTCTCGACGGCTACGGCGATAAGAAGCTGGCGATCTTCTGTGAGTTCAGGAGAAGCATCGACACCGTGTGCGGTGTGCTGGAAAAGCGCGGAATCAAACACGTGGTGCTGGACGGTCGGACGGAAGATAAGAGCGTTTGGAAGCTGTTCCAGACGGAGCCTGAAATTCAGGTGATTGTCTGTCAGTATCAGAGCGCGAACGCGGGAATCGATCTGTATGCCGCCGACACGATGCTGTTTTACGAACCTACGCTCAGCAGCAATGTCTATGAGCAATCGAAGGACAGAATCCACCGAATCGGCCAGAGGAGCAAGTGCAGCTATGTGTGCTTCCGCACAAAGGGTACGATTGAGGGATATATCTACAACGCCCTTCGAGGTTACGCAGATTTCGGTGTGAAGCTGTTCACCCAGTACATGAAGGAATATCAGAAGGGAGGAAAATCATAAATAGAACCGATTTTGTTCGTGAAGCTAACCATACACGACAGCGATGACAAGGTATATGTCAACATGACAAAAGTAACCAAGATGTACTGCCGAACCGCCCCTCAGTACGCAAGATGTACGGTTGTCTGCTCCGGCGATAATTCTTCAGTATGTGTAAAAGAAACGCCTGACGAGATTATGCGCAAAACACTGGAAGTAATGGCTTATGACGACGATTGTATTTGACTGCGAAGTGTTTCAGTATGATTGGCTGTTCGTTTTCAAGAGCCATGACCCGGAGGACACGGAGCGTTACCACATTTACCACAACGACGCGGAGGGCGTAAAAGAGTTTATCAAGGAAAGACCTCTGCTCTGTGGCTTCAATGTAAAAAATTACGATTCTCACGTACTGCGAGCCGTGTGTGCTGACTGGACGAATCAGGAAATCAAGGCGCTTAACGATTGGATTATCGGAGGGAAGAACGGATGGGAATATCCGGGTATCCGGGAAGCCAAGGTTTACTTTGATTATTTCGATCTGAGGGACGATATGCAAATGGGCTTGAGCCTGAAGGCAATCGAGGGACATTTGGGAATGGATATACGGGAAAGCACAGTATCCTTCGATATAGACAGGCCGCTGACTGAAGAAGAACTGGCTGAAACCATCTACTACTGTAAGCACGATGTGAACGCGACGGAACGGCTGTTGGAAGAACGGAAAACCTACCTTAAAAACAAGATCATGATCGGGCAGCTATGCGGTCTACCGCCTGAAAAAAGCCTGTACATGACCAATGCCAAGCTGACAGCAGCGTATCTGCAAGCGCAGAAACCGGCCAAGCCAAGAACCGACGAGCGGAATTACCAGTACCCGGACAATCTGCGATGGGAGTTCATCCCAAAGGAAGCGAAAGAATTTTTCGATCAGCTCCACGATGGCAGTATTCCGGATGAGGAACTCTGGACAAAGAAGCTCGACATTACGATTGGCGGTTGCCCTTGCGTGCTGGGGTTTGGTGGTATCCACGGGGCGATGCCCTACTATCAGGAGGAAACATGAAGGAAGAGTTGTTCAAGAAATGGGTTAGCATTCTGGGCCTTGAGAAATGGCGTATTTTTCCGAATCTGGACGCAGCGCCCGAAGAATTCTGCGATTCCGGCGAATTGAGGGCGGGCGAAGCACAATACGACGTGGTGAACCGCACGGCCAAAATCCTGATTCTGCGGCAGGAAGCGTTCGCCTCCCCGGAAGAGTACAACTTCGAACGCACGCTGGTACATGAGCTTTTGCATTTGGTGTTCGCTCCGTTTTACCCCGACACAAATGACTGCCTTGAAACCGTTGTCCACATGACGTTGGACGACCTCGCAGGGGCATTCGTAGACGCGAAAGCCTTTGGCGCGGAAAGTGATTCCAACAGCGATGAGAGTAATCCGGAATGTTGACGTAGGCTCCTATTACCCGCACTTGGTGACGAACAACGGCTACGCAAGCCGGAACATGCCAGACCCGAAGATTTATGCGGACATGCTGGAACGACGTATGGCGGCGAAAGCCGCTGGCGATAAGGCTACGGCGAACGCGCTCAAGCTGGTATGCAACACCACCTACGGCGCACTGCTCAATGCGTACAACGACCTGTATGACCCGCTCATGGGGCGAAGCGTGTGTATCAGCGGCCAGCTTTATTTGATGGAATTGGCAAACCACTGCGTAGCGGAGATTCCCTCAGTTCAAATTTTGCAGTTAAACACGGACGGACTCATGGTATCGCTGGAAGATTCCGAACTGCCCATACTGGATGGAATCAAGGCTGACTGGGAAGCGCGAACTGGCTTTACCCTTGAGGTGGACGAGATTGAGCGAATCTACCAGAAGGATGTAAATAACTACATCGCCGTTTACACCAACGGGAAAGTCAAGACCAAGGGCGGCTATCTTACCTATGGGATTTCAAGTGCGGGCGCATGGAACGTCAACAATAGTCTGATCTGCGTTCGCAAGGCGATTATTGACTACTTTGTAAAGGGGGTAAGGCCGGAAGATACCATCGGCGCAGACGATAACATCTTCGATTTTCAGATGATAGCAAAGGCGGGAAGCAAGTATTCCAGCAGCTATCACATGATAGACGGGGAAAAAGTTGCGGTACAAAAGGTGAACCGAGTATACGCTACCCCGGACGAGCGCTACGGCACGCTCTACAAGACGCACGGTCAAACAGACCGGGACGCGAAAATCGAAGGACTGCCGGAACATTGCGTTGTCGATAATGACAATCGCTTAACCATACAGGACGTTGATAAAAGCTGGTATATCGCCCTCGCGAAGAAGCGTATCAACGATTTTATGGGAATCAAAGAAAAGAAAGGTGGAAAGAAGAAATTGGCTGAGACGAAGAAACCGATGCTTAACATCTATGGGAAACTGAACGAAGCTCGTCTGCGGGTGCTCAAGAGCGGCATGAAAAAAAGCGGCAAGAACATGCATCTCGCGTTTAAGTATTTCGAGCTGGAGGATATTGTACCGGTCGTAACCCCGATCTTTAACGATCTCGGACTGATTGCAATCGCGGATTTCGGGACGGAAATTGCCTGTCTGACCATCATTGACTGCGACAACCCGGATGATCGAGTGGTGTTCAGTACCAACCGTGCCGATCTCACGCGAATGCTGGAAGGGAACAAAGCGGTCACTCCCCTACAGCTGCTTGGTGCCGAACACACCTATCTGCGCCGCTATCTGTACATGATGGCGTTGGACATTGTTGAAAACGATGAACTGGACGCTTCTGCGGGCGAGGAACCGAAGGCTGATGTGGCCCCGAAGCCGGAACGCAAAATCCCGCCCACACCTGAACAGCGGCAGGAGATCAAGAAGGAACTCACCAACCCGGAGGGCAATGCCACGGAATTGCAGCTCAAGCAGTTAAAGGAAGCGTGCGTGAAGCTACTACAGGCAAAACCAGACATGAAACCAGCGATTGAGAAATGGGCGCTGGAAAGCAAAGGATTTACGGCCATGACCAAAGCAGACTGCGAAAAGCGATTGATTGCAATCAGCGACATTCTGGTGAAATTGGAGAAGGGAGATTCGTAAAGCATGGAGTGGCTTGAAGGGAACCGGATTCGTGTAGAGCCGCCCAAACGTCCGAAAAAGATTACCGGTACTCGTTATGGCGCGGTGCTGGGCAGGAATCCGTGGAAAACCCCGTTCGCCGCATGGTGCGAAATCACTCGCACGTATGAAAAGCCGTTTGAGACAAGCCCTGAAATGGAAGCCGGAAAGATTATCGAGCCAAAACAGGCCGAATATCTCCGCAAGGCTTACGCGATGACCGACCTGAAAACCCCGACCGACCTGTACGGCGAAGGCTACTTCAAGCGGATGCGCGGCGACTTCTTTCACAACTACGAGGTTTTCGGCGGGATGTGGGACTATCTGGTGACGGACAAGCACAGCAACCCTACCTTAGTAGTTGAGTGCAAGACCACGAAGCGTGCTGAGGACTGGCGCGGAACCGTCCCACTTTACTACCGGATGCAGCTTGAGCTTTACGCCTATCTGCTGGACGTGCAGGAAGCCGTAATGGTGGCAACGTTCCTCGACGAGGGTGATTACGCCCATCCAGAAGATTTTGTTGTGAGCGCCAGCAATACGGACGTGCGGGACATTGATCTGGACTACCGGCACATCGAGCAGGAGATCGGGAGCGCGATGACATGGTGGCGGGAGCACGTGGAAACGGGAATCAGCCCGCCCTACGATGAGGAAAAGGATGCTGTAATCCTGAAAGCCCTGCGCACGAAGGACGCGCCCACGACGGAAGAGCTTGCTGAAATCTTGAGCGAAGCCGAAACCATCAAAGCGACCATCGACGAAACCAATTCCGGCTTGCGCGATCTGTCGAAACGCTATGAGGAATTGCAGGGCCGAATCAAAACCTATCTGCAAGCGCACTTCGGCGAGAACGACCAGCGGGTGATTATTCCCGGCGCGAACTGGAACTGGGTACTGAGCAGATCGACTCGAACCGACGTGGATAAAGCGCTGATGCAGAAAAACGGCATTTGGGACGCTTACGCAGTGACGAAACCGCAATACAGACTGACCACCGAAAAACGATAATGGAGGATTTGACCGATGAAACTTTCTCCCCGAACCTTCCCGATTATCCCGGAAGGAACTCATGTTTTTATGATCGACGCTGTGGAATACAACGAAGAATTCGGCAAGATGAACGTGTCCATGCACGTTCAGAGCGGGATGAAATTTATCGAACGCTATTCTCTGCTCAACCGGGATAAAGAAGTGAACAGCGGGGCTATGAACGCGTTCAGCTACTTTGCCCGCTGCGCCTTGAATGATTTTGACGTAGACGACATTGACCCGCAGAGCCTTGTTGGCCACTATATCAAAGCAGAAGTTACCCACGAAAAAACCACGAACGATAACGGCGAGGAACGCACCTACGCGCGGCTGGGCAAGAAATACCCCGCAGAGGGCTTTGAGGGCGAGGAAGCACCCGAACCCGCCGCCACGGAGAGCGTAGACCTCAACGCGCTGCTGGGCCTGTGAAAGAGCGGGAGTTGCAGCACGCATGCATCGCGTGGGTGAAGGAACACTGGCCTGACGTGCTGATTGTCAACATTCACGGTGGCGGGTGGAGCGCTAAAGGCTTTCCTGATCTGATTTGTTGTGTGTGCGGGCTGTTTGTGTCCGTCGAACTCAAGGTCGGAGACAACGACATGCAGAGCGATCAAAAGCTATGGAAGAAGCGGATTGAAAAGGCGGGCGGGGTGCATGTTTGTCTCCGAACCCTCTATGAATTCCAGTACCTTATAAATCGCTTAGAATCTTTTAACGGAAAGGTGATAAATCCCCATGAAAATCATTGAACCGGGATATGAGGTTCTCTCTCCTGCACTGATGCAGGATGACGCGCGGAAGGACGCGCTGCGGGCGATTGCCCGCGCCGCCCGGACGTGCTACAAGAGCACTGGCACGAACGACCGGCAGTTGGTGAAGCAGCTTGTGATGAGCGGACATGAGGCGATGCTCGAACATTACAGTATCAGCGTGAAGTTTATCGTAGATCGAGGCGTTTCGCATGAGATTGTCCGGCACAGGCTGGCAAGCTATGCGCAGGAAAGCACACGCTACTGCTCCTACGACAAGGACAAGTTCGGCGGGCAGATTACCGTGGTTGTGCCTCCTGATCTCACGCAAGAGCAGCTTGCGACATGGACTTCGGCCTGTATCGATGCGGAAGCCAAGTATTTCAAACTGCTGCGCGAGGGATGTACTGCGGAAATCGCCCGTGGCGTGCTGCCCACGAGCCTGAAAACGGAGATTGTCGTGACGATGAATCTGCGCGAATGGCGGCACTTCTTCAAACTCAGAGCGCTGGGTACGACAGGGAGACCGCATCCCCAGATTAAACAGGTTGCCTATCCCCTGATGATGGATTTCAGCATGTGGCTGCCGGAAGTATTCAGCGATCTGACAAATGACGACTGGACGAAAAAGGGGGCGAGGACTTGAGAGCGCCGTATGCAGACTATGTAAACCACATGCTGCGCCACTACTGTACACACTTGGACGCTGGCATAGGACGGCAGTTTAAGACCGGCGCGGAAGAACGCAACTGGAAAGCGTCCCATAAGGTGATCGACCGGCTGAACGGGAAAGAGAAGGACTTCATCTTCTATCTCTACCGTGACCACGGGAACGAACCTCTTGACCGGAGCATTCGCATCTGGTGTAAAGTAAAACAGAAGGATGTGCAGGAAACATGGGACTTTCTGAATTGGGTATCGTACCGGGTAGCGAAAATGCGCGGCCTTGCCTAATCCCGGAAGAACTGCGAAAGATTGATCGATGGGTGGGGGCTTTGCCCTCAAGCAAAGTCCCTATCTCCCCCAAGACTGCACTCTCTGCCAGCGTCGGGAACCCGGCCACATGGGGCACATATAATGAAGCAATAGCCTTAATTACGAGCGGGTTTGCCGATTATCCGGGATTTGTGTTTGCAGGAGATGGAATCATCGGGATTGACATTGACGCGGGCGTGGACGAACTCGGCCTGATTACCTCACTCGCCGCCGACGTGATCTCCACATGCCAGAGTTACACGGAGCGCAGCAAGAGCGGACGCGGGTTTCACATCCTGCTCAGAGGCACGCTGCCGTTCAGAGGCCGGAATAATCGAGCCGGAGTGGAGATTTACGCAGAAGGACGCTACTTTATCATGACCGGCGATGTGTACATGGGGTTTGAAAAGATCGAGGAAAACCAAGCGGCGATTGACGCGATCATCGAGCGATACTTTCCGGAAATGCTAATTTCGAGCGCAGAAACCGCAAGAACGTATCGGATTTATCAGCCGGAATGGTCGAAGCCCACGAAAGGCAGAATCCCCCTTCGCCCGTTCTATCCAAAGATTCTGCAAGGGGGACGAAATATCAGTCTGGCAAGCCTTGGCGGGGCGCTGCACAGCGCAGGATGGGCGCGGGAGCCAATATACCGTGAGCTGGTGAAAGCCAACAAGACAGCGTGCAGTCCCCTCCTGCCGGACAGCGAGATTCGAACCATCGCAAGAAGCGTAACAAGATATAAGAGGTGATTATTATGAATGAAGAAGCGCTGAAACGACTTCAGGATTCGATTAGGAGATGTCGCAGCGAGTTTTATGAATGTAGCGAGTGCCGTTATTATAACACGGTTCAATGCCAGAAAAGGCTTGGAGACGAGGGTTTGGATTTCATAATGACCATAAAACCTTCTGCAGACCGTCCGAAGCAGCCCGCTACCACTCGCCCCTCTAAGACGGACTATTATCTGGACATTGCCCTCGCCGTAGCAAAGCGCAGCACCTGTCTCCGTCGCCAGTATGGCGCTGTAATCGTTAAGGACGACGTGATTATCTCTACGGGCTATAACGGCGCTGCCAGAAATCAGCCCAACTGCTGCGATGTTGGCTCCTGCACTCGCGAAGAGCAGAACATCCCCCACGGGGAACGCTACGAGCTTTGCAAGGCGGTACACGCGGAAGCGAACGCGATTCTCAACAGCAATCGAGCGGACATGATCGGCGCGACCCTCTATCTCGCGGGCTTCGAGGACGGGAAAGAAATCGACGAACCTTCCCCCTGCCAGATGTGCTTGAGACTGATTCAGAATGCCCGGATTGCAAAGGTTATAACCAGAAAGGGAGACTGAGATGGAACGGTTGAGGTTGCGGCAGAGTGAAATGACAAACCTGATGGCGCTTGTGGCATCGATCATGGAGCTTGAAAAAGCGCAAACCGTCATGTGCAAGCGGCTGAAAATGATTCCGAACGGCTATCGGGATGCGAAGATGCTGCACGTGCGGCTGAGGAAGCTGGTGGACGAGTTGATGTGTACAATCCCGAAAGAAAAACTCATCTACATCGGACGAACAGCGAAGAACATGAGCTATCGAGTGTTTTACCACGGAACGGTAAGCACAGCGGATGACGACAATTCCGTAATCCCGAACAAGGATTTTCAAAACCTTTGCATCGCTGCTCATGACAAGTGCTTATTCTGTGATAACGATTGCAGCAAGTGCGAAACGGGCAGAACGTTCGATCATCTCCTGCGGCACAGCCGCGCAAAGGGCGAAAGTTGGAGCACCTATGACTTTGAGGGCGACCACCCGGATGAGGTGTGATAGATGGGCAATTATGAGATACAGCGCTGTTGGGAGAACCTGGCGAACGCGATTATCGAACAAGCGATTAACGACTGGACGGCTGCGAAAATTGCGCATCGGAGTAACCCGGACAGCTACGAAATCAACCACAGAATCCGGGAGGTCGAGCGGTTTATCCGTTCTCAATACTTCCATACTCTCACTGATGTTAAGCCGGAGGTTTTGTTAAAGGCGATGCGCGAACGATTGGACAGAATTATTGCACGGAGGGACAGCAAGCACGGACAGGTATACAAACTGGCGATCGAGTTAGCAAAAAAGCAGTTGGAGGAATAGGAAAATGACGCAAGAAGAACTGCAAACCATCCTCGAAAAACATAAAAAATGGCTGAATGATGTACCGGGCGGCGAATACGCGAATCTCGCAGACGCGAATCTCGCAGACGCGAATCTCGAACGCGCGAATCTCAGAAGCGCGTATCTCACAGGCGCGAATCTCAGAAGCGCGAATCTCACAGGCGCGAATCTCGAACGCGCGAATCTCAGAAGCGCGAATCTCATAGGCGCGAATCTCATAGGCGCGAATCTCACAGGCGCGAATCTCGAATACGCGAATCTCAAAGGCGCGAATCTCATAGGCGTGAATCTCGAACGCGCGAATCTCGAAGGCGCGTATCTCACAGGCGCGAATCTCAGAAGCGCGAATCTCATAGGCGCGAATCTC
>ERZ1026772.155-NODE-155-length-52581-cov-86.526463_pt1 | contig 52581 bp, 56 predicted proteins | sample MGYA00380124_ERZ1026772 | MGnify/ENA primary metagenome ERZ1026772 (study PRJEB33269, sample SAMEA4719760) | human gut metagenome | biome: human-associated habitat; feature: organic feature; material: feces | place: Cameroon | collected 2013-10 ...
CAAGCCTTACAATCATAAATAGTTATAAAGTGTCCAAATAATGGGGTTCACTACATAACCCTGCATTTTATTTACTCATAAGATATTATTCTCAATTCTTTGATTTCACTTATTTCCTTTAAATATTTCTTAAAATCATCTAGTGACATATTCATTTCGCTGATATCAAGCGAAACCATAACAGGGGCAATACCCTTTAAAGGTACAGCTTGAGAAATAGTAATGATTGATATACCAACTTTAGAAAGGGCATCACAAACCTTAGACAAAGCACCAGTTTTATGAAACAAGTCTAAAGATAAAACCAATTTTCTTTCGTGTATTCCTTCCTTATAAGGAAAGACCTTATCTTGATACTTATAAAAAGTACTTCTAGAAATGCCACATTTCTTACAAATATTAGTGATCGATTCGTTATTATTTAACAATTCCTTGGCCTTTACTACCTTTTCAAAACACTTAGGTAGTAGACTTTTTTCGACTATTAAGAACTCTTTAGACATTTTACTCCTTCCTTATCTACCTTTACATTTTGGAAATATTCATCTATATCTAATCTCTTATCAGAAACTGTAAGACATGTACTACCGGAACCGGAGATGACAAGAGCTATGGCTCCTGCCTTGAGGGCAGTCGATTGAAAGTTATTAAAGTCTTTAATTAAAGGCTTGCGATATGGTTCGTGGATCCTATCTTTAGTAATTGATAAGATATGCTTCTTATCAAAGTGTTCTAGAGCATAGATGGTTTTAATCGCATTAGCTATATTACTAACTGCATCATTTCTATCAATATTGGATTTAATAACCTTACGTGCATCCTCAGTTCTTACTTCATATGGTGGTATAAAGACTCCAAAGTGCCATTTGTTACTAACTTTAAGTTTTAAAGTTGAATTATCACTACTTACACACAAACCGCCATAGATGCATGGGGCTACATTATCAGGATGTCCTTCTATTTCAGTAGCTATTTCTAGCATTTCTTCTTTACTTAAACAATTATTATTTAAGATGTTGTAAGCATAAATGCCACCAACGATCATACAGCTACTTGAGCCTAGTCCTCTGCTTACTGGTACATTGGCCTTACAAATGACTTTAATTGGTTTGATGATGTCTTGTTTATATTCACAAGCTTTCTTATATGAATGGATAAATAGGTTATTTTCAATATCATTATTGATAAAGCCTTCAACTATAAAGTCTTTATTAAAGTCTACAGTGAAATAATCGTAGATGTTTAAGGCCATGCCTAAACAATCAAAGCCAATGCCTAAATTAGCTGTTGTGGCTGGTACTTGATACTTAATCATTATTTTTCTCCAGTTTCTTAATTAATAAGTCTTTATTGTTTAGATTGTAGACTTCTTTAAATCTTATAGGTAAATCCTTTAGTTCTTTTAGATTAGAAGGTGCTTCAATATTAGTGTAGTTTTCTAAAGTTTCAATAGCTTCTAGATTATCCACTATATCTTCATCTGTAAGACACTTATAAACATCCTTAGAGAACTTGTAAGGTGATGCAGTAGCTAAAATAACTTTCTTATGTTTTGTATCATATTTCTTAGAAGCGATATAAGCTACGGCGGTATGAGGGTCAATTAAATAATGATCATTATCATATACTTCTTTAATAGCTTCTTTTACTTCTTCTTCACATGCATAGATACCTACAAAGTCATTTTGAATACTTGTGAGTAAAGAGTTTGGTATAGTATATTTCTTATTATTCCTTAAAGAAAACATTAATTCTTTTATTAGATTTGTATCCTTACTCTTAAGATATAAAAGTCTTTCAAGGTTACTAGATATTAAGATATCAATAGATGGTTCCATAGTATTAATGAAGTCTCTATTGATGTCATATATTCCGGTATTAATAAAGTCAGTTAAGACATTATTAGAGTTTGAGGCACAAATTAATTTATTTATAGGTAGCCCCATTTCTTTAGCGATATAGCCTGCAAGAATGTCACCAAAATTACCAGTTGGCACATAGTAATCAATTTGTTCATCAATAGCTATTTCATCATTATTTAATAATTCAAAATAAGTACTAAAGTAGTAAACAATTTGCGGCAATAGACGAGCTATGTTAATGGAGTTGGCGCTAGTTAGATGAATCTTACAAGACTTATGATTTTCTAAGATATCCTTAACCATTGATTGGCAATCATCGAAGTTACCATTTATCGCAATAACATCAGTATTATTACCCTTAGTGGTTGTCATTTGTCTTTCTTGAACCTTAGATACCATTTTATTAGGATAAAGGATGGTGATTCTTGTGTTGGCCACATCCTTAAAGCCTTCAAGGGCAGCCTTACCAGTATCGCCACTTGTAGCACTTAGAATAGCAATGTCTTTATCATCGCTTGAACTAGAAGTTAATATATATGGTAAAAGTTGTAAAGCTACATCCTTGAATGCTGAAGTAGGACCATGGAATAGTTCTAGGAAATAATTGTTGCCTACTTTTTTTACAGGGCAAATCTTTTCGTTGTCGAAGTTTTTGCCATATGCTTTATCAATGTATTCGCTAATATCATAGTCAATGAATTGGTTTAAGATAAAATTCGCTAATTCTTGGTAAGAATAATCTTTTAACTTATAAATATCATTAATTTTATTAATATGTTCTGGAACATAAAGACCACCATCTTTGGCTAAACCGTTGATGATGGCTTCTTTTATATTTACGATTTCATTATTATCTCTTGTGTTTAAATATCTCATAATTACCTACCTTGTTTATTTACTTTAAAAATGATACTATGTTTTTTGTTAGTAAACAAGTGTTCGTAAAGAAAGGACAGTTATGGTTATAGGAATTTTAGGATATGGAGTAGTTGGAAGAGGCGTCTATAAGATAGCTTCTAAGAATAATATTAAGGTTAAAAGGATACTTGAAAGAAATATTAGTGATCCTATTTTACAGACTAATAGTATCGAAGATATAGTTGATGACCCTGAAATAGATACAGTAGTCGAATGTTTGGGCGGTGATGATATACCTTTCAAATATTGTGCCAAGGCTTTAAGAAGCGGTAAGAATGTTGTCACATCTAATAAGAAGATGTTGGTTAAGTATTTAAAAGAAATTAACGATTTAGCTATCGAAAATAATGTTTCATTATTATATTCAAGTGCCTGTGGTGGTGGCATTCCAGTATTACATGAGATTAATAGAATTGCCAATATTGATATGATTATTAGTGTAGCTGGTATTATGAATGGTACTAGTAATTATATTCTTGATCAGATGTATACCAATAATTTGGATTTTGACATAGCTTTGAAACAAGCACAGGACTTAGGCTATGCTGAAAAAGATCCAAGTGATGATATCGATGGAATTGATAGTGCTAATAAGCTTGTATTAGCTTCATTATTATCTTTTGATAAGGCATATAAATTAGAAGATTTATTTATTAAGGGTATTCGTCATATCAAAAAGATTGATATGGAATATTTTAAGAATAATGGCTATAGATGCATCTTGTTAGCTAAGAATGTTAATAATTGTTTAACGGTTATGCCTTCTTTAGTTAAGTCTGGTCCTTTTAGTAGTATAACTTTGAATAATAATTGTTTCATGGTTGTGGGTGAAGACTTGGGTAATATTTATCTAATAGGACAGGGTGCTGGAGAACTTCCTACTGCTAGTAATGTTGTTAGGGATCTAAAGGATATAGATAATTCATTTAATAGAAGAATCAATAAGTTTGAACTACCTGATTATGACGATGTTAAGGGCGATTATTATATTAGAGGCGTTGGTTTAGTTAAAGATAAAAGTATTAATGAATTGAAGAAAATGATAAAAGATGATGATTTTGTTTGTGAGGTGTTAGATGATTAAAGTATGCAAATTCGGTGGTAGCTCATTAGCTAATGCCACACAATATAAAAAGATTAAATCAATTGTAGAAAGTGATGATACAAGAAAAGTAATTGTCGCTTCAGCATGTGGGAAGGCTGATAAAAATGATCATAAGGTTACTGATTTGTTATATTTGTGTTTAGCTCATAAGAAATATGGAATGTCTTATGATGATATTTTAGAGAAGATTTATCTTAAGCATAAGGCGATTATTGATGAACTAAATATTTCTTTTGACTTGGATAGCGAAATAGAAAAGATAAGAGGCTTGTTAGAAGCTAATAAGAATAATGATGAAGTAGTAGCAAGCGGTGAGTTTCTATCTAGTAGGTTATTAGCTTTATATTTAAATGCTGAGTTTGTTGATGCACGTGATGTGATAAGCTTTAAATATGATGGCAGTATTGATATTGAAGATACTTATAAGAGGTTTATGCCACATTTAAATACTAATAAAAAGATTGTAGTGCCAGGGTTTTATGGTAGGTTACCAAATGGTGTATTAAGGTTAATGAGCAGGGGTGGCAGTGATATTACTGGTGCTTTATTAGCTAATATATGTGATGCGAAGATGTATGAAAATTGGACTGATGTCAGTGGTATTTATGTATGTGATCCTCGTATTATTAATAGTCCTAAACAAATCAATATCATTACTTATAGTGAGTTAAGGGAAATGTCATATATGGGAGCTAGTGTCTTGCATGATGAGTCTATTTATCCTGTTAAGATTAAAAATATTCCTATTAATATTAAAAATACTAATAAGCCATTTGATCCAGGCACCATTATAGTAAGTAATGTAACTGATCAAGATAAGGCCTTACCTATTACAGGAATTACAGGAAGAAAAGATTTTATGGTTATGAATATCGTTAAGTCTAATTCTAGTTCCGAGATTGGTTTTTTAAAGAAGGCTTTAGATATTTTTGAACATTATAAGATTCCAGTGGTTATGGTTACTACTGGCATTGATTCTTTTTCTATCATTGTAGATAAAGAGGATATTAAGCATAATGCCTATGAATTATCTAATGAGATTAAGAATACCTTAAACTGTGAAGAAGTATCAATTTATGATAATTTATCACTTGTTTGTGTTGTAGGTAGGGGGATGAAAGAGCGTAAGGGCATTTCTGGTGAAATATTCTCGTTATTAGGCGAAAATGGAATTAATATTAGGACTATTTCTCAGGGTGCTGATGAAATTTCCATCTTAGTTGGTGTTGATGATGAAAACTATCAAAAGACAATAGAAGTTATATATAAGAGGTTTATTAAATGAAAATAGGAATTTTAGGAGCTACAGGTGCTGTTGGTAGACAAATGCTAGATTGTCTAATTGAACAAGAGATTCCAGTGGATGATTTAGTATTGTTGGCAAGCAAGAAAAGTGCTGGGCAAATCATTAGATTCAAGGATAAGGATTATGAAGTTAAGGAAGTAAATCACGATTCTTTTAAGGGCTTGGATGTAGTGCTAGGTGCTAGTAGTAATGAAGTAGCTAAACAATACAAAGATGATATTGTAAAAGCGGGTGCTGTCTTTATTGATAATTCAAGTGCATTTAGAATGGATGATGATGTTCCTTTGATTGTTCCTGAGATTAATGGTAGTGATGTTAAGAAGCATAAAGGGGTTATTTCTAATCCTAATTGTTCTACTATTATTACTTTGATGGCAATTAATGCGATTAATAAATTGTCTAAGGTTAAGGTAATGATAGCTTCTACTTATCAGGCTGTTTCCGGTGCTGGTAAGGGTGGTATTGATGAACTGAATAACGAGATTAATGATATTGAATATAAGCCTTCTGTTTTTCCATATACTATAGCTTATAACTGTATTCCTTGTATTGGTTCTTTAAAGGATAATCTTTATACAAGTGAAGAGATGAAGATGGAAAATGAGGGTAAGAAGATTCTTCATAATGATGATTTGAGGGTTACTTGTACTTGTGTTAGAGTTCCAGTGCTTAGAAGTCATTGTATAAGTGTATCTTTAAAATGTGAAAGAGCTTTGAGTGTAACGGAAGTTAGAGAAGCTTTAAGTAAAGAAGCAGGACTTATCTTATATGATGATGTCTTAGATAATAAGTACCCAATGCCACTTGTTACAAGTGATCAAGATAAGGTTTATGTAGGCAGAATTAGAGAAGATAGAGTACTTGAAGGTGGTATTTCTTTGTTCTGTTCGGGAGATCAAATTAGAAAGGGTGCTGCATCTAATGCGGTGCAAATAATTAAGTGTCTCTATGAAGATTAAGCTGATGAATTTGGATGATAATAAACAATTAATTGATTTATTGACTAAGTTAAATATTGAAATTGAATTATTAGCTGCATATAAAGAATTGGGTATGATGGTATTGTGTGATTTTAATGAAGGTGAATTAGACTTTATTCTCAAGACACTTAGGATGGCTAATATCAGTATTCCTTTAAAGGCTATTGAGACTGATGCCAATAAAAATTGGTCACCATCTTTCATGTATGACCAATTGTTAGAAGAATATTTGTATTATTTGAAGAAATCTAGTGGTACATCCAAATTATAGAATTCATAAAGGTGATCGATATCTATTTCGATGGCCTTTTTTTCATTTCCATTAATTAAAGCATCTGCAATTTCAATATGTTGTTTAATATGTTCCTCGTCTTCCATATCTGGTAAATTGTTATGTAGTAATAGGAACTGAATTTTTAATGATAGGTCATTTTGCATGGAAAGAAGTAATTCGTTCTTAGATAGTTCACATAAGTATTCATGAAATCTAGTATCTAGTTGTCTTCTCTTTAGTCCATCCTTGTTTTTATAAGCTAAATAACAATTTTCAGCTATTTCCTTTAGCTTAAGAAAATCATTTTTAGTACTATAAATAGTAGCTAACTTGATAGCTAAAATATCAAGAGATAGTCTGATGACACCAATATCATTAATTTCTTTCTTAGAAAAAGAAGCTATTTCAGCATAACGATTAGGATAAATCTTAAGCAGTCCTTGACTTTCAAGCTTACGCATGGCTTCTCTTATTGGTGTACGTGATGTTTGAAAGTTTAAAGCAAGACTGTTTTCAGTTATCTTATCATTAGGATTTAGTTCCCCATTAAATATTTGATCTAATAAGTGTTGATATATTTCTTCACTAAGGGCTTTTTTATTTTCCATGGAATTAATTGTATCAAATAATATGTCATAGATATATATTCTAACGTTATTTAATGTATATACAAAAATTTGTATAATATGATAAGAGGTGGATTAAAATGGAAGAAATTAAACTTGATTTAGCGATTAAAATTGGCTGCGGTAGATATCGTCAAGAGGCTAATTTGATGGAAAAAGCTGGTGAAGAAATTAAAAGATTCTCCAACAATGTTTTGATTGTAGCAGGTAAAAGAGCCTTTGATGCGGTTAAAGATAAATTGCTACCTTCTTTGGATAAAGAAGAAATTAGATATGAAATAGTTATTCATACAGGTGCCTGTTGTTATGAGGCAACTAAAGAATATAGTGATCTAATGATTGAAAAAGGCTTGGATGAGGTAGTTGGCGTTGGTGGTGGTAAGATTATGGACTTATCTAAGGCAATCGCTGAATATGGCCATTTTGGCACTATCAATATTCCAACTAGTGCTTCAACTTGTGCTCCTTATACTTGTATGAGCGTCATGTATACAAAAGAGGGTGGTAAGAAGGATTGTTGGCGTTATGAGCATGAGCTTGATGCCTTGCTTATTGATAATGATGTGATTGAGGCTTGTCCTTCTAGATATAATGCGGCTGGTATTTTGGATGCCATGGCTAAAAAGATCGAGATTCAACATGGTCAAAAAGAGATGCTTCTTAAGAATAATGAAATTAAACGTTTTGCGGCATATAAGATGGCTGAATATTCTTATGAGATGTTAAAGGAAAATGGAAGGGCTGCTTTTATTGAACATGATAAGAAGGCTATTAATGATGTTACTTATGTTGCGGTTGCCTATACTGGTGCTATCGCGAATATGACTCAAAGTTTTGGTCAATCAGCTATCTCTCATAGTTTTTATGACTGTGTACGTACATTATTTACTAAAGAAGCTATTGATTACTTACATGGCGAGATTGTAGCTGTTGGCATGATTCCTCAATTATATTTCAATGAAGACTACAAGGAGATTGATAATTTAATTGAATATATGAAGTCATTTAATATGCCAACAACTTTAAAGGAAATTGGTATTGAACCAAGTAAAGAGAATGTTGATAAGATTAAACAATACTTATTAGATTCACCTTATATCGAAGATAGAGAAGATAATGTGACTAAATTGGATGAGGCATTAAAGACAATTTTGAATTAATTTTTGCGATATAATTCTACAGTATTAATTTTTTAGGGGGATTTTATGAAAACAAAAAGATTAGTATTGATATCGCTATTTGCAGCCCTGATGGCTGTTGTCTCACCTTTTTCGATTAAGATAGGTCCTATTCCGTTATCTTTTGCGACTTTGATGGTAATGTTGACATCATTTGTCCTAGGTAATAAGGATGGGGTGATTGTAGTTTTTGTATATATCTTATTAGCTTTATTTGGTATTCCAGTATTGAGTGGTTTTAGATCTGGGGCAGCTGCCTTGTTTGGAATGACTGGTGGTTATATCTTTGGTTATTTACCTTTGGCTTATTTATCTAATTATTTTGGCTATGATGATTGGAAACATAAGATGATTGGTATGTTACTTGGTACTATTGTCTTATATACTTTTGGTACTATTTGGTTTATGGTTTATACCCATACTGCCTTATGGTCTGCGTTACTTGCGTGTGTATTACCATTTTTGCCAGGTGACTTTATTAAGATGATTGTGGTAGTCTTGACTGAAGAAAGAATTAGAAAAGTTTTGAAAAAATAAGTGAAGGAACTACTTCTATAATGGGGTAGTTTTTTTCTTTTTGTGCGTTGTTAAGCGCTTTCATTTTTTAGTATAAAATAGCAAAATTGATAAGTGTTTTATTTGTGAAAATATTAATCTTTGGATTATAATAAACCGTGAAATTGTTTTCTATATTGAAGACAAGGGGAGGAAATTTTGATGAAGAATATTGATTTAGGAGTTTATGGAATTTCAGATGTTAAGGAAGTAGTTTATAATCCTTCATATGAATTTTTGTATGCTGAAGAGACTAAGCCTGAATTAGAAGGTTATGAAAAGGGCAAGGAGACAAACCTTGGTGCTGTTAATGTAATGACTGGTATTTATACAGGTAGGTCTCCTAAGGATAAATATATTGTCATGGATGAAAATTCAAAGGACACTGTATGGTGGACTAGTAAGGATTATCCAAATGATAACCACCCTATGAGCGAAGAAACTTGGAATACAGTTAAGGAAATCGCTAAGAAGGAATTAAGTGGCAAGCGTTTGTTTGTCGTTGATGCGTTCTGTGGTGCTAATGCGGATACAAGAATGGCTGTTAGATTCATTGTTGAAGTAGCTTGGCAAGCACATTTCGTTAAGAATATGTTTATTGAACCTAGTGCAGAAGAATTAGAAAACTTCGAGCCTGATTTTGTTGTTTATAACGCTTCTAAGGCTAGTGTTGAAAATTATGAAGAATTAGGTTTACATTCTAAGACTTGTGTAGCTTTCAATATCACAAGCAAGGAACAAGTAATCATCAATACTTGGTATGGTGGTGAAATGAAGAAGGGTATGTTCTCTATGATGAACTACTTCTTGCCTCTAAAGGGTATTGCAAGCATGCACTGTTCTGCTAATACAGATATGAACAAGGAAAATACTGCAATCTTCTTTGGTTTATCTGGTACTGGTAAGACTACATTGTCTACAGATCCTAAGCGTTTATTGATTGGTGATGATGAACATGGTTGGGATGATAATGGTGTGTTCAACCTTGAAGGTGGTTGTTATGCTAAGGTTATCAATCTTGATAAAGAGTCTGAACCAGATATTTATAATGCGATTAGAAGAGATGCATTACTTGAAAATGTCACTGTTGATGATAATGGTGAGATCGATTTCGCTGATAAGAGTGTAACTGAGAATACTCGTGTATCTTATCCAATTGATCATATTAATAATATTGTTACTCCAGTTTCTAGTGCTCCTGCTGCTAAGAGTGTTATTTTCTTGAGTGCTGATGCCTTTGGTGTATTGCCTCCGGTTTCAATTCTTACTCCAGAACAAACTAAGTATTATTTCTTAAGTGGTTTTACTGCTAAGTTAGCTGGTACTGAAAGAGGTATTACTGAACCTACTCCAACTTTCTCAGCTTGTTTTGGTCAAGCATTCCTTGAGTTACATCCTACAAAGTATGCAACTGAGTTAGTTAAGAAGATGGAAAAGTCTAATGCGAGGGCATATTTAGTTAATACTGGTTGGAATGGTACTGGTAAGCGTATTTCTATTAAGGATACTCGTGGTATTATCGATGCTATCTTGAATCATGATATTGATAATGCACCTACTAAGAAGATTCCTTATTTCGATTTTGAAGTTCCAACTGAATTAAAGGGCGTTGATACTCATATCTTAGATCCTCGTGATACTTATGAAAATCCTGAAATGTGGGATGAAAAAGCTAATGATTTAGCTAATAGATTCATCAACAATTTCAAGAAGTATGAAACAAATGATGAGGGTAAGGCTTTAGTTGAGGCTGGTCCTAAGCTATAAGGTGTAAATATGGTAAGAATTGTTGAAACATCTGTTCGTGATGGCCATCAATCTTTATTTGCGACAAGAATGACTACTGAAGAGGTAGTTGAATTATGCAAGATTTATGATAAAGTTGGCTATCATGCGATTGAAGTTTGGGGTGGTGCTACTTTTGACTCTTGTATGCGTTTCTTGAATGAGGATCCATGGGAGAGACTTAGAGCGGTTAGAAAAGTATGCAAGAATACTAAGCTTCAAATGTTATTTAGAGGTCAAAACATTCTAGGATATCGTCATTATTCTGATGATGTTGTTGATATGTTTTGTAAGAAGTCTATTGAAAATGGTATCGATATCATTAGAGTATTTGATGCCTTGAATGATTTGAGAAACTTGTCTACTGCCGTTACTTCTACTAAGAAGTACGGTGGTGAGTGTCAAATCGCCTTATCTTATACAACAAGCCCTGTGCATACAGTTGAATATTATGTAGATTTAGCTAAGAAGGTTGAGAAGCTTGGTGCTGATTCTATTTGTATTAAGGATATGGCTGGTGTTTTAACACCTAGTGATGCGACTGAATTAATCACTGCGTTAAAGAAGGAAGTCAAGATTCCTCTTGAGTTACACTCACACTGTACTGCTGGTATTTGTGAGATGACTTATATGGCAGCTATTAAGGCTGGTGTTGATATTGTGGATACATCATTGTCTCCACTTTCAAACGGTACTGCACAACCTTCAACTCAAGCTTTGTGTTATGCGCTTAAGGGAACTAAATATGATCCAAAGCTTAATATGGATGAGCTTCATAAGGCTGAACCTATTATGACTAATATCGTTAATAAGTATGTCAAGAATGGTTTGTTGAATCCTAAGTCTTTCCAAGTTAATCCTAATATTTTAACTTATCAAGTACCTGGTGGTATGTTGTCTAATATGATTAAACAATTAACAGATCAGGGTGCAATGGACCGTTACGAGGAAGTGTTAAGAGAGATTCCTAAGGTTCGTAAGGACTTGGGTTATCCACCTCTTGTTACTCCAATGTCACAAATGGTTGGTACACAATCTGTTCTTAATGTCTTGAATGGCGAGAGATATAAGATGTGTGTTAAGGAAGTTAAAGATTATTTATTAGGTAAGTATGGCCAAAGTCCTGCTGCTGTTGATCCTGATATTAAGAAGAAGATTATTGGTGATCAAGAGCCTATAACTTGTCGTCCTGCTGATTTATTGAAGCCTGAGTTTGAAGAGCTTAAGGAAAAATATAAGGATATCGCAAAGAGTGACGAGGATGTGTTGTCTTTAGCGTTGTTTGAGAATGTCGCAACTGAATTTTTGAAGAAGAAGTATAACGAAAATGAAGTTGAAGAGTTCGAGTTATATATCTAAGGTGGTAATTAAATGATTAATGGATTTTCTAGATATGATTTTGTGACTGGCGGTATTGTTGCGGTTGTTTCCATCTTAATGGTTTTCTTGATTTTGGTTCTTATTATTTTCTTGACAGAGCTTGTGGCTAAGGCTATGGGTAATGATGAGGAAAAAGAAGAAACAGTGGTTGAGACTAAGGCTGTTACACCTAGTGTTGAGCATCTTGATTTAAATGATGAGGATGCTACTGTGGCAGCACTTGTTGCTAGTATCGATTATCGTAATAAGACTAAGAAGAACATTCGTGTAGTAAGTATTAGAGAGGTTAAGTAAATGAAGACATATAAAGTTAAGGTTAATGGTAAGGTATATGAAGTTGAACTAGAGGAAGTTAGCGAATCTAGTGAGAAGATTGAGGCTCCAAAGGCAGCTAGTGCTCCAGTAAGTGATGGCGCTAATGTTGTTAAGGCTCCTATTGCTGGTAAAGTTTTGGATGTTAAGGTTAATGTTGGTGACGTTGTTAAAAAAGGACAAACAGTTGCCATTATTGAGGCTATGAAGCTTGAGAATGAAATTCAATCAGGTTTTGATGGCAAGGTTGTTGAAGTTAAAGCAGCTAAGGGTAGTCAAGTTAAAAACGGTGATGCTTTAATCATATTAGGCTAAGCTTATGAATATAGGTTTATTCTTAAAAGAATTCTTAGGTTCAACTGGTATTGTTAATTTCTTTACTGGCAATGGTTGGATGAATCTAATTATGATTTGTATTGGTTTGATTTTCCTTTATTTAGCTATTAAAAAGGGTTTTGAGCCATACTTATTGATTCCAATTTCATTTGGTATTATCCTAGTTAACTTATTACCAGAAATTTACATTACTTATAATGAAGCTGGCGAGATTGTTAAAAGAGGATTACTTGGTTACTTACATTTGGGTGTTGAGTGTGAACTATATCCATGTTTGATTTTCTTGGGTATTGGTGCTACTACAGACTTTGGACCACTTATTGCCAATAAGAAGACAATGTTGCTAGGTGCTGCTGCTCAAATTGGTATCTTTGTGGCTTTCTTTGGCGCATTGTTCTTAGGATTTAATTTCTTTGAAGCTGCTTCAATTGGTATTATCGGTGGTGCTGATGGACCTACTGCAATTTTAACTTCTAATAGATTATTGACAATTTCAGGTTCTACTCAGTATTTAGCTCCTATTGCGTTAGCTGCTTATTCTTATATGGCACTAGTTCCAATTATCTTCCCTCCTATTATTAAGTTATTGACTACTAAGGAAGAAAGATTAATTAAGATGGAACAATTAAGAAGTGTTTCTAAGAAGGAAAAGATTTTATTCCCTATTGTGATTACTTTGATTGTTTCTTTGATTGTACCTAGTGCTACACCACTAATTGGTTGTTTGATGCTTGGTAACTTAATTAAGGAATGCGGTGTGGTACCTAATTTAACTAATACTGTATCAAATGCATTACTATATATTTGTACAATTTTATTAGGTTTATCAGTTGGTGCTACAGCTCAGGGTACTAGTTTCTTAACTTTACAAACATTATCTATTTTTGCCCTTGGTATCTTTGCGTTTGTTGTCGCATGTATGTTTGGTATCTTAGGTGGTAAGGTAATGTGTAAGTTATCTGGCGGTAAGATCAATCCAATGATTGGTGCTGCTGGTGTTAGTGCGGTTCCTATGGCTGCAAGAGTTGTTCAAAAAGAGGGTCAAAAGGAAGATCCTAGCAACTTCTTGTTGATGCATGCAATGGGACCAAATGTTGCAGGTGTTATCGGTAGTGCTATTGCTGCTGGTATCTTGTTAACAATTTTTGGTTAATTAATATGAAGACGATCCATTTTGAGACTATTGATTCTACAAATACTTATTTAAAAGAAAATTATGAGAAATTAGATAATTTTACTTTTGTGAGTGCTGATTTTCAAAGTGCTGGAAGGGGTCGTAATAATCGCAATTGGAAAAGCGAAAAGGGTGAAAACTTGCTCTTTTCGCTTTTAATTAAAGATAAGGCACTAATTGATAAGTTTTCGAGTTTATCAGTGATTAGTGCTTTTTCTATAATTAAGGCTTTAAACTTAAAACATTTAAGTATCAAGTGGCCTAATGATATATATTATAAGGATAGTAAACTTTGTGGTATTTTATTGGAGGCTGTCACAAGAAATGAAATAGAATGTCTTATTATTGGTATAGGTCTTAATGTTAATCAAAGAGAATTTGTGGGTGAATATAAGAGAACTCCTACTTCTTTGTATCAGATAACTAATCAAATATATGATATTAAACAATTAAAACAATCTATATTTAATCAAATATATTTAGATTTCATGAAGGTTAAGGAAGGTTATGATTTCTATAATGTTATTAAAGAATATGATTATTTAAAGGATAGAGAAGTCTATGCTGAGATCAATAATGAGGTTAAACAAATTAAGGTATTGGGTATCGATTCTGATTATTCTTTGAAAGTATTACAAGATAATAAAACATACAATCTTTCTAGTGGTGAAGTGACTTTTCATTTGTAAAAAAATTTACAAACTTTTTATTGACAAGAAAAAAGTTAGAAGAATATTATAAAAATGTATTAAGACCAGCTAAGGGTTGATTTAGCAATTTTTTATTTAAACAATACGGGCTATAGGGAAGAAAGGATTTTATGAAAAAGTTTATTTCTGTGTTGTTGTCTTTGTTGATGGTGTTTTCATTGTGCTTAAGTGTAAGCGCTGATGATGGAAATGTTGCTAAAGTAGGTGATAATGAGTATTTAACTTTACAAAAAGCAATTAATGCTGTAGGTGATGGGGATACTATTACTTTAATAGCAAGCACCAATGAAGATATTGTTATTGAATCTGGAAAGGATATTACAATTAATATTGCTGATGGTGTTACTTTAACTAATGTTAGTGACCACACTATTATAAATAAAGGAAAACTTACTATTACAGGCAATGGAATTGTTGATAATGTCACTAATGGAAAAGCTGCTATTTACAATGATTTGGGAGCAATAGCAACTTTAAATGGTGGCATATATAAGAGAAGTCAAGAAACTGGTGTAGATTCTAATGATTCTGGTGATAATTCTTACTATACAATCAAGAATTATGGAACAATGGAAATTAATTCTGGTGTTACAGTTGAAAATAAGGGCAAATATTCAAGTTTACTTGCTAATGGTTGGTATTCTTATGGTAGTGCTAATGAGCCTTCAACCGATGGTAATCCTGTTGCGAAATTAACAATTAATGGTGGTATTTTCACAGGCGGACTTAATACCGTTAAAAATGATGATGCTGGTGAAATGATAATTAATGGTGGTACTATTACAGGATTTGCTCAATCATGTGTTCAAAATAATAATGTGCTTACTATTACGGGAGGAGATATAGTTGGGGAAGAGAATAATTCTGATGCAGCTATTGTTTCGAGAGCAGTTAATGGTAGTGCGGTTAATAAAGGAATAACCAAGATTACAGGTGGTACAGTTAAAGGTGGTAATCCGTGTATAAGAGAAGATACAAAATATGGTTCAACGCATCAAACTGAAATAACTGGTGGTACTTTCTCTAGTGATGTTACTAAGTATTTGAAGGAAGGTTTAGTACAAAATGCTGATGGTACCATTGTTGAAAAAACATATATTGCCTCTATTGGTGATAAAAATTTTGATTCTTTAACCGAAGCAATTAGTGCAGCTAACAATGGTGATACTATAACTTTAAATTTAAGTACTACTGAGGATATCGTTATTCCAAAAGGTAAGAATTTAACAATCGATATCTTAGAAGGAGTTACTTTAACAAATAATAATGAACATACAATTATTAATAATGGTAATTTAACTATTACAGGTAAGGGTACTATTGATAATGTTACTCATGGAAAAGGCGATGTTGTTAATAATTATGGTGGAACACTTGTGTTAAAGGGTGAAATAACACTAACAAGATCTAAAGAAGCTGGAAGTAGTACTACAAACAGTGGCGGTAATAGCTGGTATAACATTTCTAACCAAGGCACTATGGAAATTTATGATAATGTTTCTGTTATATCTACTGGTTCTTTCTCTAGCCTTATTAGAAATGGTGAGGGTAATGAAAATGAGGATGCTAAATTAACAATTCATAATGGTAAGTTCTCTGGTGGAATTAATACTATTAAGAATGGCGATTTTGGCAAATTATATATAGAAGATGGTGAGTTCTTAAATTCTACTCAAGCTACACTATTGAATTGGAATTATGCAGAGATAAATGGTGGTACATTTAAGCCTACAAATAACGCAACCGATGCGGTTATAACTGGCATTTGGTATGACACTGAAGGTAAGACAATCATAACTGGTGGCGATTTCTATGGTGCTATTAGTTTATTTGATGAAAAATTATATCCAGGTCAAGGCTTTAATGGTGATACTAATATTTCAGGTGGTACATTCTCTGAAGATGTTTCTATGTATTTAGTACCTGGTAATAATGTTGTCTATATTAATAATAGATATGGAATATTAAAGGATGGAGAAAAGATTAGTGTAACTTCTCCTACTCCAACTGTAGATGAGACAACATATGATGAAGTTAAGAAGGTTCAAAGTGATTCTAATGGCATATTGTTAGAAACTGATTTAGTAAATGCTTTACAAAGTGATAAAAAGGATATGCTTAATAAGCAAACTCCAAGTAATGCTAAATTAGAGACTGTTGTTCCTTTGGATATTAATTTGTATAGTGTTGATGAAAATGGTACACCAACAAAGATTACAAGTTTAAATAGTCCAATCACAATTAATATGTATCTTCCTGATGATATAGTTAATTCAATTAAGAATGCTAAAACTATTAAGGCTGCAAGATTCCATGGTGGTGTATTAAGTATGTTGGATGCTAGTTTAAATGGAAATATTTTGACATTCAAGACTGATAAGTTCTCTACTTATGCGATTGTTACTTATGGTGCAGTTACTCCAACGTCAAATGTTGCTGATAAAAAGGCTGGACCTAAGGATCTAAATAGTGATGGTATTATCACTTGTGATGAGGAAATGGGTTCTAAGAACTGGATTTGGTCTGAAACAAAGGGTGCTTGTGTATATAAAGTAAGTAATACAAGTACTAAATAAAATGATGAAAGTCGATGTAAATCGGCTTTTATTTATGTTATTATATTTGTGTTGTCTCCCTTTATAGGGTCTCAACCGCACAGAGAAGGTTTTAAGCATGGTCACCTTAATGGCGAGTCTAAATTCAAAGAAAGGAGATTTTATGTACGCAATTATTGAAACTGGCGGTAAGCAACTTAAAGTAGAAGAAGGATCTGTAATTTATGTCGAAAAGTTAGATGTAAATGAAGGTGAAGAATATACTTTCGATAAGGTTGTTGCGCTAAACAATGGCAGTTTAACTCTTGGTGCACCTTATGTTGATGGTGCTAAGGTTACTTGCAAAGTTGAAAAACAAGGCAAGGGTAAGAAGATTGTTATCTTCAAGTACAAGTCTAAGAAGGGTTCTACTCGTCGTAAACAAGGTCATCGTCAACCATATACTAAGTTAACTGTTACTAGCATCGCTTAATGATTTTAGTAAAATATAGCTTAGAGAATGGCTATTACACACATATGGTTGTTACAGGTCATGCAGAATATGCTGAATATGGTAATGATCTAATATGTGCTAGTGTCTCAAGCATAATGTTTGGACTTATGAATTGTCTTGATGAATATCAGGATGTTACAATTAATGTAGGTGAAAACAAGATTGAGATAAAAAATGAATGTAAGCTTGATGAGGTAAATAATTTTATGAAGCTTACACTAATTCAACTTAAGACTATTGAAGAGTCCTATGGTGAATTTATTAAAGTAGAAAGGAAATGAGTATGAAATATATTTTAGATATTCAATTCTTCGCTTCTAAGAAGGGTGTTAGTTCTACTAAAAACGGACGTGACTCTCATTCTAAGAGACTAGGTGCGAAGGTTGCCGATGGTCAATTTGCTACTGCTGGATCTATTATCTACCGTCAAAGAGGTACTAAGATTCATCCTGGTACAAATGTTAAAAAGGGCGGCGATGATACATTATTCTGCACTTGCGACGGTATTGTTAAATATGAACGTTTAGGCAAGGATAAGAAGAAAGTATCTTGCTATCCTGCTTGCTAAGATCATTTAAAGGCCTTCTATAGGCCTTTTATTTTATTTAAGAGAATTATGCAATTTATTGATAAAGTAAAAATTAAATTAAAAGCTGGAAATGGTGGCAATGGTCTTGTCTCTTTTAAACGTGAGAAATACAATCCTTTTGGTGGTCCAAATGGTGGTGATGGTGGTGATGGTGCTTCTATCGTATTTGAAGTTGATACTAACAAGTCAACACTATTAGATTTACGTTTCTCAAAGATGATTAAAGGTGACAATGGTGCTGATGGTAAGCCAAATAATATGTTTGGTGAATCTAAGAAGGATGTTATTGTTAAGGTTCCTTTGGGCACTATTGTTAAGGATTTAAAAGACAATACAATCATTGCTGACTTAAACACTATTGATTCAAGAGCTGTAATTTGCCAAGGTGGTAAGGGTGGTAAGGGTAACCGTCACTTTGCGACTTCTAGAAATTCTGTTCCTGAAAAGGCACAACTTGGTGAATCTGGTGAAGAAAAAGAAGTAGAAGTAGAACTTAAACTATTAGCTGATGTAGGCTTAGTGGGTTTCCCAAGTGTTGGTAAATCAACTCTATTATCAGTTGTATCTAAGGCTAGACCTGAAATAGCTGACTATCCATTCACAACACTTGTACCTCAACTTGGTATGGTTAAAGTTGGCGATGGATCGTTTGTTATGGCGGACTTACCAGGATTAATTGAAGGAGCTTCACAAGGTAAGGGCCTAGGTCATGAGTTCTTGAAACATATTGAAAGATGTCGTGTAATCTTACATGTTATTGATATGTCTGGTGAATATAGAGATCCATTAAGCGATTATGAAATCATTAATCATGAACTAGAGAGTTATCCTGGTAACTTAAGTTCTAGACCTCAGATTGTTATCGCTAATAAGATGGATGGTGATATGGCAAAGGAAAATCTAAAGCGTTTTAAGGAAAAGTATCCTGATGTAGAGATTTTTGAGACCATCACAATCATCAATGAGGGTTTAACTCCTGTATTATATAAAGTTAAGGATATGTTAAAGGAACTACCTCAATTTGCCTTATATGATGAAAAGAAAGCAGAAGAGAAGGTTGTATATACCTTTACACCTGAAGAAGAATTTAAAGTATTTAATGAAGGTAATGGTATCTTTAGAATCGAAGGCGAAAAGATTGAAAGATTGTTTGAAAGAACTAATCTTAAGGATACGGATTCAGCATTACGCTTTGCCCGTGCGATGAGCAAGATGAAAGTCGATGAAGCTTTAAGAGAAAAGGGCTGTAAAAATGGTGATCAAGTCTTCATTAATGATACAAGCTTTGAATTCGTTGATGGTGATGACGAAGATGAATTTGAATAAGAACCTTAATAGGTTCTTATTTTTATCTCGCTATAATTTTTAATTTCAACACAAACAGCCATCAGTGTTGTTCTGTTGCTTGTTCTTTGCTAGTATCATAAAACCATCAGATAAAGGAGGAATAAGTTATGAATACTGATAAAATCTATGCAGAACAACTAGCAAATGAATATGCGCCAAAGAGCACATCTAAGGTGGTCGCTCTTCGCAAACTAGATGCAAAGGCTAAGCTTCCTGCAATAGTTTTTACCTACACCTTTGGCATTATCGCTTCGTTGGTAGCTGGTGTTGGTATGTGCCTTTCTATGAAAGTTATTGGCAACGGTAGTACTGCTATGTTTGTTCTAGGTGTGGTTGTCGGCATTATTGGGCTACTAGGTATGGGTGTAAATTACCCCATCTTTACAAAATTGTTGGCTCAAGGCAAACAAAAATACGCTTTTGAAATCATGGAACTAGCAAAAGAAATTAGCGAAAAATAAACAAAAACACGAAAGAAGGTGAAAACGATTGAATAGATCAGAAAATAAATATTTTGCTACTGCGGCTAGAATGGATGAAGCTTTTCTGACACTTCTGGCAAAAAAGAATTTTGAGTATATTACAGTCAAAGAAATTTGTGAAGTAGCAGGGGTCAATCGTTCGACCTTCTATTTACACTATGAAACGATGTCAGACCTGCTTTTGGAGAGCGTTAGTCGTATGAATGAGCAATTTCTTGCTTGTATGGAGCAAGATTCAGATGCCTTTTTCACAAAGCTCTGGAATTGTCCAAGGGATGAATTATTTCTAATTACGCCAGAATATTTAACACCTTACCTCAACTACGTCAAGAACAACAAACGATTGTTTCACACGGCATTAGAAAATGCAGCACTGTTGGGGATGGATAAAAGTTATGACAAGATGTTCCGACATGTGTTTACGCCGATTCTTGACCGTTACGGTGTATTACAACAAGATCGACCTTATATCATGGCCTTTTATATTTGTGGGTTGATGGCAATTATCTTAGAATGGCTCAAGAATGATTGTGCCGATTCCATTACATATGTTATAGGTATGATTCAACGGTGTGTAAAAATGCCTTAAAGCAAAACTTTAACGTTATGCTTTGTCGTATTAAAAAACTTCAACCGACAGGTGGCTAAGTCCTTAGTTGCCTGTCGTTTTTTTACCTTCAAACATAGCTTTCAAAAGATGAACACCCAGAGAATATGGTTAAATCGTATAAATTTATTTGAGTTCTAGTTTTATGTAGTAATACTTTTGCACATGGAGAATGATTGTTTATATTCTGTGTCTAAGAGGTTATCATGCATTAGATATTTACTGACAAAGTGTTGTAATATATCGCAAGTTTATATGGGGTTTTCTAACAATTGGGGTTTAGAAATGATTATGATACGTATATCTATATGTTGACATATGGTACAATAGTTGCGGTTATGATTGGTTTTTTAAGAGGAAAAGTTCATCTTTTTGGAAATGATTATGTTCTTTTGGATGTAAATAATGTTGGTTACCGCATTAATTTTTATCATCCAGAGAAATTAAAAATAGGTGAAGAGGTATTAATCTACACTTATGAAAATATCAGGGAAGATGAACAATCATTATTTGGTTTCTTATCATATGCAGAATATGAACTTTTTGTTAAGCTTATTTCAGTTAAGGGATTAGGTCCTAAGATTGCCTCTGGTATCTTAGCTAAGTCTAAGGCGGATTACATTATTAGAGCCATTGAAAATTCCGATGTTAATTATATGAAATCAATGCCTGGTGTTGGTGCTAAGACTGCTAGTCAAATTATTCTTGATTTAAAGGGAAAACTAGTGGCAAGTGAAGAAATTAAGGTTAATGAGAAACTAAATGATGCAGTAGAGACTCTTAAATCATTAGGATTTAAATCCTTGGAACTTAAGAATATTATCAAAGAATTATCTAAAGAAGACTTGAGCACCGAACAATATGTTAAGCGTGCTCTAGCAATGTTGGCAAAATAAATATTATGAATGTAGAAAATGATGTAATGTCTGTTGAAAAGTTAGAGACAGATGAAGAAATTAGTTTAAGACCTCAAAGACTTGATGAATATATTGGTCAAAGCTCTTTAAAGAGTAATTTAGAGGTCTATATACAGGCGGCAAAGAGTCGTGATGAATCACTAGACCATTGCCTTTTTTACGGTCCACCAGGTTTGGGTAAGACTACTTTAGCTTATATTTTAGCTAATGAAATGGGTACAAATGTTAAAGTAACCAGTGGCCCATCAATTGAAAGAAGTGGCGATTTAGCTGCTATTTTATCAAGCTTGGAAGCTGGCGATATTTTATTCATTGATGAAATTCACCGTTTACCAAAAACAGTTGAAGAAGTTTTATATCCTGCTATGGAAGACTATGCGATTGATGTGGTGGTTGGTAAGGAACAAGGAGCTAGGTCAATTAGAATTGATTTACCACCTTTTACACTAGTTGGTGCAACCACTAGAATGGGCTCTATCTCATCACCTTTAAGAGATAGATTTGGTATTATTTCTAAACTTGAATATTACAATCAAGACGAATTATCTAAGATTGTTGAAAGAACTGCTAAAGTCTTCAATAATGAAATTGATGAAGATGCAATAAGAGAAATAGCTCTAAGAAGTAGAGGCACACCTCGTATTGCGAATAGACTATTTAGAAGAGTAAGAGACTTTGCACAAGTATTAAATAATGGTCTAATTGACTTTGACATTACTCAAAGTTCTCTTGATCGTTTAAAGATTGATTCAATTGGACTTGATGATGTTGATATCAGATATTTAAAGGGTATTATTGAAAGATATCATGGTGGTCCTGTAGGGCTTGAGGCTATCGCATCAGCAATTGGTGAAGAAGCTATAACTATTGAAGATGTTTATGAACCATATCTTCTTCAAATAGGTTTTATTAATAGAACTTCTAGAGGTAGAGAAGTAACTCCCCTTGCCTATAAGCATTTAAAGATAAGTAGTGAGGAGAGTTTGTTCTAAGATGAAAGAGAAATTTCAAATAAAGAAACCATCGAAGCGATGTTGGAGGCAGAAAGAATCGCTAGAGACCCTAACGCAAAACGTTATACTAATCTAGATGAATTATTTGAAGATCTTAAAAACGATGAATAATTTAATTATTGATTATTAGACAAATTCTATGTTATTATTATAAAGCGTTAACGGGAGGTTTTAGAAATGCCTAGAGAGTTTATAACATTCAAATGTACAGAATGTGGTGAAGAAAATTACATCGGCGATAGAAATAAGAAGAAGCATCCAGATAAGATGGAAATCAAAAAGTATTGCCCTAGATGTAACAAAATGACTGTTCATAAGGAGAAAAAATAAGCTACTGCTTATTTTTTTAATATATGGAAGTAACAAGATTAGTTTGTGGTATTTTCCAGACAAATACCTACATCTTAGAAATTGATAATAAGATTATCGTTGTTGATCCTGCTTGTAAGGTAGAAAAATTATTACCCTATCTTAACGGAAAGGAATTATTGGCTGCCTTATTAACCCATGGTCACTTCGATCATATCAAGGCATGTGATGACTTATATAAGATGTTTAAAGTACCTATCTATATTCATGAAGCTGATATTGAAACGACTAAAAATAAGGGCTGGGGCAGGGTCTTTGGTTTACAAGCTGTACCTACTATCAGTGTTCCTTTAGTTAAACTTAAGGAAACCAAATATAAGATTGGTCCATTTAACTTTGAAGTGTTATTTACACCAGGTCATTCAAAAGGGTCTGTTTGTTACTTATTTGATGATTGTATCTTTACGGGTGATACCTTATTCAAATTAGCGTGTGGAAGGTGTGACTTAGAAGGTGGCAATCTTAGTGAAATGAAAAGTTCACTAAGATTGTTAAAGGGTTTAAATCCTTCTTTGATTGTCTATCCAGGGCATGATGAAATTACAAATTTAGAATACGAAATTGAAAATAATTCCTACTTAGTGTAGGAATTTTTATTTTTCATGACAATAAAGAAGTGTATGGAAAATATAGATATTGAAAAAAGATTGAATGCAATTTTAAGCTTGGCAGTCAAAAACAATGCCAGTGATATTCATTTTGCCCAAAAGTATGAACAAACTGACATATCAATGCGAATCAACAATACGATGCGTAGAGTTAAAAGTAAGGCGGGTGATGATAAATTAATAAGATACCTACAGTATCGTTCAAACGTTGATTTAGGCTCATTAAACCCTCAAACAGGCCAATTTGAAGTCTTGTATGGGGAGAATATCCTTTCGCTTAGATTTGCGGTGATAAACACTTATAATGCCACAAATGGGGTGCTTAGAATACTGAATTCTAATCTTAAGGTTGAGGCTGATAAGTTATCTAAATTAAAGAGTCAAAATGAATATTTTAAGAAACTGCTTAAACAAGACAATGGTCTAATCTTATTCTCTGGGGCCACTGGTTCTGGTAAGACAACCACTTTATATTCGTTACTAAAAAGTGTTGATGGGTCAATTATTTATACTATTGAAGATCCAATAGAGGTTGTAAATGACAAGTTTGTGCAGTTACAAATCAATGAAAGAATTGGTTTTGACTATGAAGCGGGTATTAAACAAATTATGAGACATGATCCTGACATCATCATGGTAGGAGAAATAAGAGATGATAAGGCAGCTAAAATGGCTTTAAGAGCCGCTAATACAGGACATTTAGTATTAAGTACTATTCATGCCTCTAGTGTAGCTTCTACGATTGATAGAATGGTTGACTTAGGCGTTAGTGAAGAATACCTATATGAGATGCTTATATGTTTAGTACATCAAAAGATGATAATCAACAGGTCTGGGGAAAAGGTGGTTATTTATGAAGTTATGGATAAAGATGAAATTGATTATTATCGTAGATTCAAGAAACATTCAGATACATTTTTAAGTATTGATAAACAAATTAAAGAAGGCATTGAAAATGGAATCTACTAAGCTTAAATATGAAGATTTAGTATTTTTGAATGAATTATTAAAGACTGGTCTATCTTTTAAAAATAGTCTTGAACTATTAACAAACAAAACTAATGAAAAGATTATTGATGAGATTATCAACAAAATGGATGTAGGTGTAAGTGTCGAAGAAGTGATGGATATTTATGTACCTAAGAATATTGGTGTTTATCTTATTCCGCTTTCAAAGAAAATGTCCTTTAGTAATAGTTTGAATCTATCTTTATCTTTCATTGAAAAAGAAAAGGAATATACCAAAAGTTTAATGGGTTCATTTCTTTATCCCTTCATACTTTTATTCTTATCACTAAGTGCTTTATATATCTTTGATGCCTATGGACTAGATACTATCTTAAATATGCTTAAAAGCTTTAATGAAGATTTTGGGAATGTAGGGGCATTTAGAATCATCTTAAGAATTATTATCTATATCTTTTATATCTTGTTGATGGTGGTATTGGTATTAGCTTTATATTTCTTTAGAAATAGAAACATCACCTTGTTCTATGTGCTTATATGTAAATATTTGCCTAATAGTATTGTTCAAAAATACTTTTGTGTAGAATTTGTAAGTTTATTAAACATTTGTCTAAACAATGGTTATAAGAGTAAAGAATCAATTGATATCTTAAAAAGTCTTCATAATAAGCCTATAACGGCATTCTTGGCTTATCACTTGGATGAAAGACTATTAGAAGGCGAAACTTTAAAACAAGCTAGCAAACAAGCTTATTATGATTATTCTTTGAGTAAGTTTATAAATATTGCGATTCATTCTAATGATTTCTCAAAGATATTAAACGACTATGTAAACTTAAGTACTAAACAAATTAAGACAAAGATGAAAAAGACTGCTGGTATTATCCAATTTGTTACTTATTGTATGATCGGAATCGTCATCATCTTTGTTTATCAAATATTATTTTTACCAATGAATGCGTTGGCTAACTTTTAAAGGAGAATTATGAATAAAAAAGGTTTTACATTATTAGAAATGGTTGTAGTAGTAATGATAATTGCGATATTGTTTTTGCTTACTATACCCAATGTCTCAAAAGTAATCGATAGCGTTGATAATAACGCCTGTGATGCTTTGACAAGAGTTGTTGATTCAGCAATTGTCCAATACAAATTAACCTATGGGCAATACCCATCATCTGTAGGTGATTTAGTCTCAGCAGGTTTAATCAGTAATGAACAAACATCTTGTTCCAATGGTAAGAATATCTATATAAGTGGAGGCCAATCATATCATGAATAACAAAGGAAATACGATGTTAGATATGTTACTGGTGATGCTTATTACGATGGGGTGTATGTGTCTAACGTTAAATAGAAATATTAGTATACAAAGCGGACACTATGATTTTTTAAATAAATACCTAGTAGCTCAAAGTAGGGCATTAAGGAATAGAGAAAACACCATGTATGAAGAAGGACTATATTTTAATGAAAATGGCCATGTGAATAGGGGCGGTACTTTCTATTTTGATAATCATAAAGCTATTGTTCATTTGGGTAATGGCTATATTACCTATGAATAATAAAGGTTTTCTATTAGTTGATGCCCTCGTTAATTGTCTAATTGTAGCTTCCTTATCAATACTATGTATTGGCTTATTTAAACAATTTGATAATTATTATGATGGATATGAAAGATATAGTGAAGAGTTGAATGAAAAATATGAAATCTTATTCGGCGGGCTTTATTAAGACAAGATTTCTGATTGCCCTATTAATAACTCTATCAATACTTCCCTTGTGCACTTCTATGGTAAGACTATTGGGCAATGTGAATATGGACTATGATTTAGTAAATAGTGAACTTAGTATGATGGATTTAAGAAGAATCTTGTTGATAGCCTATGACTTAGAAATAAATGAATATGAACTTAATTTTACTTATCATAATAGTCCTTATAATCTAAGGTTTATAAATGATAAGTTGATACTTAGTCCTGGTACTCAGATTTATTTAAATGATATTAAAGAAGCTTCTTTTTATACTAAAAATGGTTGTTTATATTTAAGGTATGTGAATAATGATAATAAGGAATACGAAAAGAATATTGGCTCAGCAAAGAGCTTTCATCTCCCTGAGCTTTCTAATAATTATGATGATGGCACTAGAGATGATTATGATTTATACTAATTATCTAATTTGTGCTAATACAGTTTATTTTGATATGAATGACTTCTATGATGATTTTAAGACAGAAGCTGAAATGATTAATACTGCTAAATATATTTTAAGTAATGATGAAACATTAGAAACTTATGAAATTAGTGAAGGGGTAGTTAATGTTGTGGCTAACGGTAATCTTTATTATCTAGAATGCAATGGAATTAATCTTTCAATAAATGTAGAAGATAGAATGATAATTGACTATAAAGTTAGATGATATTAAAATTACATAGGAAAAAAGGAGAATATATGATTAACTGTACAGAAATTAAACCAGGTCAATGTTTTACTTGGGAAAATCAACTTTATCAATGTATCGACATTGCCTTAAATAAGACTGCAATGGCAAAGATGAAGGTTAAAATCAAGGTTAAGGAGCCAAGAACTGGTGTTGTTAAGGAATTAAGCTTAATTGGTGGTGATAAGGTAGGCGAGGCTACTATTGATAAGAAGGCTATGCAATACCTATATGATGCTGGTGAGGCATTAGTGTTCATGGACAATGAAACTTATGAACAAATCGAACTTCCAAAGGATAATTTAAGTTGGGAAATGAACTTCTTAACTCCAAACCTAGAAGTAAGTGTTATGGACTACCAAGGTGAAATCCTAGGTATCTCTTTACCTGATAAGGTTGCCCTAGAATTAGTTGAATGTGAATTGGCTGTTAAGGGTGATACTGCAACTTCAGCATTAAAGAATGCGGTATGTGAAACAGGTTTACAAGTTAAAGTTCCAATGTTTATCAACAATGGTGAAAAGATTATCGTTTCTACTATTGATGGTAAATATTCTTCAAGAGCATAAGTAAAAGCCCATATTTGGGCTTTTACTTTACTTATTCAGATATTTAATGACACTTGTTGCAGCTCTAGCACCATCACCACAAGCTGTAATGATTTGTCTTAAATGAGTATTAGTAACATCACCTGCACCAAAGATATAAGAAATGCTAGTTTTCATATCTTCATCAACTACAACGCAATTATATTCATCTAAAATACTACTAGGTACAAATGAAGTATTTGGAAGGGAACCAAGATATGGGAAGATTCCTTGACATTCAATATCCATTATTGAATCATCTAACTTATTCTTTACTTGTAAACCGGAAATCTTATCATCACTTATTAATAACTTATATGGCAAGACATTCTTAATGACTTTAATCTTAGGATCTTGACTAATCTTATCAACCAAAGTTGCATCGGCTCTAAATTCATCTCTTCTAATGATGATTGTGATTGAATTTACGATATTGCTTAAATATAAAGCTTCTTGTAGGGCGCTATTACCACCACCCACAATCACAATATCCTTTTTACGATAGAAGAAACCATCACAAACTGCACAATAAGAAATACCTTTGCCAATATAATCATTTGCCTTTTCCAAGTCCAATTCCTTTTCCTTAGAACCAGAGGCAATAATAATAGCCTTAGCTTCTATTTCTTTTCCATCATCTAAAGTAATGATATGTTCATTGATAGACTTAACCTCAGCATTTATAATCTCGGGCTTAAAAGAATTAGTATGGTTTGCGAGCTTATCAGCTAATTCAAAACCAGTTATTTCTTCAAAAGAAGGATAATTTTCAATCTTATCAATCTTAATTAATTTGCCGCCAAGTGACAATGGCTCGATAATGCCAACCTTAAGATTAGCACGACTACCATATATTGCAGCACTAAGTCCTGCAGGACCACCACCAATTATTATTAAATCAAACATACTTTTCACCTCGTCTTGATTATAACATGTGTTGGTTTTTAGCCTCACCAATATGACCTAAATGTTATAGAATAATAAAGATGAAAAAACTATATCGTTTTATTTATTTTATAAGTTCATGTTTAATCTATATTTTACTTGGCTTATTTGAATTCTTTTGTCTTAATAACTTCGTAGATATGATATCTACATCTTATTTTGTGCATGCTTGTTTAATGATTCTTAGTTTACTTGTGATTAATCCTATTATTACTTTCAAATTAATTGGTTTAATTCCAATCAAACCTAAGAAAAGAGTTAAGTCGGTGCATGATGAACTTAAACGTGAAGTTAAATGATGGTACAATAGGTCTTATGAAAATCGCAATCGTAGCCGGAGGAACCGGTGGACATATATATCCTGCACTAACACTTGCAGAAGAATTAGAAAAAAGAGGCAACGAGATTGTCTTCTTTGGCTCTATTGATAGGATGGAAAAAGATGTAGTTCCTAAGGCTGGTTTTAAATTTATCGGACTAGATATTACATCAACATCGGGTAATATTTTTAATAAAGTATTAAGTGTTTTCAGCATGAATAAAGCCTACAGGAAATGCTTAAAACTATTAAAAGGTTTTGACATGGCTATTGGTTTTGGCAATTATATTTCGGTTCCTGTTATTTTAGCAGCTAAGAAATTGGGCTTAAAGACAGTCATCCATGAACAGAATTCTTTTGTAGGTAAGGCCAATAAAATGCTAGACACGAGTGTTGATTTAGTAATTGGTTCATATCTTGAGGACAAGAATCAATTTAAAAATCCTAATACTTTTATTTTAGGTAATCCTCAAAGTGGTAAAGCTTTTAATTATGAAAAAGACGATAATTATTTAAGTGAATTAGGATTAGATAAGAATAAGAAGACGGTTGTTATTTTCATGGGCTCATTAGGCTCAGAAACTATCACTAAAGTTATGATAGATTTCTTTAAGTTATTAGATGGTAAATACCAAGTGATTTATGCGACAGGTAGTGCTTATTACAAGGATGTTGTAAGTAAAACTGAAAAGAAAGATTATTTAGTAATTAAAGAAAGAATTGATGGCATTAAGGCGATGAAAGCTTCTGATTTATTGGTTTCAAGAGCTGGTGCTACTACCTTATGTGAAATCACAGCTTTGGGTATGCCTGCAATATTGATACCATCTCCTTATGTGCCTAATAATCATCAATATTTTAATGCCTTAGCACTTGTTGAAAATGATGCTGCTTTGATGATTGAGGAGAAAGATTTGAGTGCTATTTCTTTAAAAGAAAAGATTGATAGTATAATAAATGATGTAGATACCCTAAACAGTCTAGCTAATAATGCCAAAAGTATGGCGAATAGCACTGTTATTGAAGATATTGTTGAAAAAATAGAGAAATTATGATTAAAGAATTTTTATGTGAACGCGGAAATTATCGCGATGATAAAACTTTTAGTAAGCTTACTACCGTTAAGATGGGTGGAGAGATTGCTCATTATGTAGAACCATATAACTTGGCTTGTTTAAAGGAAATTATTGATTTTCTCAAAGCCGAACATATTCCTTTTAAAGTTATTGGCAATGGTTCTAATTTAATTTGTGGGTCATCACGCTTTGAAGGTGTGGTTATTTCATTAAAGAACTTTAACAATTTTGAAGTTTATAATGACCAACTATATGTTGAAGCTGGTGTTATGATGCCTTTCTTATGCATGTCTATCGCTAAACTTGGACTAAGCGGTCTTGAATTTGCCTCAGGTATACCAGGCAGTGTAGGTGGTCTTGTTTTTATGAATGCTGGCGCTTATAAAAAATCAATGGCTGATGTGGTCACTGAGGTTTTAGTATTAAAAGATGGCGAAATCTGTAGGATGAAAAAAGATGAACTTAAGTTGTCTTATCGTTATTCTATTTTCCAAGAACATCCAAGGTGGATTGTGATTGCTTGTTATATGACACTTGAACATGGTGATGCTGATGAAATTTTAGACTTAATCAAGGATAGAAAAAATAGAAGAATGGACACTCAGCCTTTAGATAAGCCGAGTGCTGGTTCCTGTTTTAGAAATCCAGAGGGTGGTTTTGCCTGGAAATATATCGACGAAGTAGGCCTTAGAGGGGCTAATATGAATGGTGCTGAAATTAGCACTAAACATCCTAATTTCATTATTAATGCAGGTGGTGGTACTGGTGAAGATTATTTGGCCTTAGCTTTAAAAGCTCAAGAAGAAGTTAAAAAGAAATTTGATGTTAAGTTGATAATGGAAGTGGAGAAGTTCAATTGTTAGAGAATGGTTCTAAAATAAAATTAGACGAAACTTTCTTAAGAAAAAAGAGAAGCGATGCGAAAAGCGCTTCTTTATTTAAAGGATTTAAAAACCTTTATTTTCTAATCGGAATCATTACAGGCTTTATAATACTTTGTCTAATGTTCTTTTTATCTAGTTACTCAAATATTTATCATATCAGTGTGAAAGGTAATTATTACCTAACAGATAGCGATGTGCTTAGATTGAGTGGTTTAACTGAAAACAACAAGTACTTTTTTACATCAACTAATATGAGTGAAAAAAGGATGCTAAAGTCTCCTTATTTTGATAGTGTAAAAGTAAAGAAATTAGATGATCAAGTTGTTGAGATAGAGGTTAGTGAAAAGAAACAAATTGCTTATACAACTATCGGTTCTTATCAAGAAATAATTTTTGTGGATGGCACAAATGTCGAAATAAATGATTCAAATAAATATCTTATGAGTAAACTTCCAGAGATGACTGGTTTTACAAGTGAACAGTTAAGTACAGTATTGAGAGGTTTTAAAAACATTGACCAAAAGACGATAAATGAAATATCGGAGATTAATAGATATTCTTTTTCATATGATGAAAATATGATGGAAGTCATCATGAAAGATGGCAATATTTGTTTTGTCTCATGGACTGGTTTATCTATGTTGGATAAATATTATTCTATTGTTTCTGGTTTAGATACTAGTATGGGTAATGTTTGTATATATTTAGATGAATTAACAAATTCTGGTTATGTTTCTATTTGTCCTTGGCAAGAATGAATGAAACAATTTTCATATACTGTAAAATATTTTCATGAAAATGTATTGACACTTTCATTTTTTAGTTTAAGATAATGTATATCGATGAAAAGGAATAGTACTTGTGAACGTACTTTAAAAGCGAGCTTGGTTTGGTGAAAGCAGGCAAGTAATACATAAGGAAGCGCGCCTTGGAGATACTAGCTTGAACTAACAGTAGGGATAGTCGTTAACTGTCGTTAAAGTTGAGGTGGTTCAGATTTGCTGAGCAAATAAAGTGGTACCGCGATTTTTTTAAGTCGTCTTTATGAAAAAATATCGACGGCTTTTTATTTTATAGCCGTCAAGGAAGGGAATGTATTATGAAAAAATTATTATCTTTATTGGCTGTTATGATGATGGCTATGTGTCTGTTTGCATGTTCGTCTAAAGATACTACAGACGATGATACTGTAACTATTTCTGTTGGTCTATCTCCAGACTATGCACCTTACGAATCTTTAGATACTGCTGGTAATCTTGTTGGTTTTGATATCGATATGTTAAATTCAATGGAAAAACTTTTAAGTGAAGCTAATGGCAAAACTTATAAGTTTGAAATCTATCAAATGAGTTTCGATAATATCATCACTCAAATCCAAGGTGGTCAATTAAACTGTGGTGTTTCTGGTTTTACTTGGAGTGAAGAAAGAGAAAAGGCAATTACTTTCTCAATTCCATATGCTGGTGCTAAAGAAGTTGTGATGGTATTAGCTGATAGTGGCTATTCAACATTAGCTGATTTACAAGGTAAAAAACTTGCTGCTCAAACAGGATCAACTGATGAAAAACTTGCTCAAGAAACTTTTGGTAAAGAAAATGTATCTTCAATCCAATCAGTTAATGATATGATTCCAGGTCTTGATGCTCATCAATACGATGCAGTTGTACTTGATGAAGCCGTAGCAACTTCTTATGCCTCTACTGGTAAATATGTTGTTCTTGATGAAGCTCTTGAGAACGAATATAGCTATATCGTTGTTGGTAAGGGTGATGATGAAACTCTTGCGATTATTAATCAAGCTATTGAATTATTTATTGCATCTGATGGATATAAGTCACTTTGTGAACAATATCAAATTTCACCAATTGAAGTTAAATAGTATGTGAGGAATAGAAATGTTTATTGCGTTTAAAGAAATCTTTACACTTGAAAATCTATTATACCTATTAAAAGGCACCGGATATTCGGTAGGGATTGCCATTCTATCCCTTTTCTTTGGCCTAATATTAGGGATACTAGGATCGTGTGGCAAAAGAAGTAAGAATATTATTTTAAAGGGCTTAGCTAATATTTATGTTGAAGTAATAAGAGGCACACCGATGCTACTTCAAATCTTGATTATCTTCTCGGTTATTCCATCTATCTATACTGCCTTTAGTGGAAAAATCATGAGAATGAATCCTTATTTGATTGGTGTTGTAGCTATGTCTATCAATTCTGGTGCGTATCAAACAGAACTTATTAGATCTGGTATTAATGCGGTTGATAAGGGACAAACAGAAGCTTGTGAGACACTTGGCTTAAGCAAGTTTCAAACCATGAAATTTGTCATCTTACCACAAGCCTTCAAACATATCGTACCTCCAATGATATCCGAGCTTATTACACTTACTAAGGATACATCTTTAATAAGTACTATAGGTGCAGTTGAATTGTTAAAGGGTGCTCAAATTCTTGGAACTAACTATTATGATGTTATGTCTCCATATTGTATAGCAGCTGTATATTATTTGGTTATCACTATAGTGATATCTTTAATTGGAAAGAAAATAGAAATGGGGTTGGCGTTAAGTGATTAAGGTAGAAAAAATTACAAAGTCTTTCATTGTTTCCGGTGTTAAAAATCATTTAAAGGCCGTAAATAATGTTTCATTAGAAGTTAAAAAAGGTGAAATTGTTTGTTTGATTGGTCCTTCTGGTTCTGGTAAATCAACACTTTTAAGATGTATAGAAGGACTTGAAATTCCTGAAAAAGGAAATATTTATATTAATGATGAACTTTTAGATTCAAATAATCCTGTAAAGTTTAAAGATTTAAGAAGCCATATGGGCTTTGTCTTTCAACATTTCAACTTATTTCCTAATATGACTGTAATGGATAATTTAACACTGGCGCTTATTAATGTCTTAAAAATGGATAAGAATGAAGCAGAAACGATTGCCCTAGGTTATCTAGATAGAGTAGGTTTAGCAGATAAAAAGAATGAGTATCCAAATAACTTATCAGGTGGTCAGAAACAAAGAGTTGCCATCGCAAGAGCCTTGTGTTTAAATCCTGAGATAATGTTGTTCGATGAACCGACTAGTGCCCTAGATCCGGAAATGGTTATCGAGGTTCTTGAAGTAATGAAGGAATTGGCAAAAGAGGGTATGACTATGGTTATCGTTACTCATGAAATGGGTTTCTGTAAGACAATGGCAAATCGAATTGTTTTCTTGGAAGATGGCAAGATTATCGAAGAAAACAATGCGAAAGATTTCTTTGATAATCCAAAGACTGATAGAGCGAAGTTGTTCTTAAGTAAAGTAATGTACTAAGAGCACTTTGCTCTTTTTTTGTTGACAAATAAATATAATGACTAATACAATTAATACAGATAGTACAAATAATACAGAGGGAGTAGATTTATGAATATTGACTATTTTAATAAAATTGTAACTATTATATTTATCTTATGTTATACATATCAGGCATTATATTTATTCTTGCCATTATTTGTAAGAAATAAGGCTAGAGTTATTAATGACAAAACAAATAGATATGCGATTCTAATTGCGGCTAGAAATGAGGAACAGGTCATTGGCAATCTTATAGATAGTCTTAAGAATCAAAACTATCCAAGTGATTATGTTGATATCTATGTTTGTGCTGATAACTGTAGCGATAATACTTATGAGCTTGCTAAACAAAAGGGTGCTATTGTATATAAAAGATTTAATTCTGTTGAAGTAGGTAAGGGTTATGTCTTAAATTATTTGTTAAATAAGATTAGACAAACAAATAAGCATTATGATGCATATCTTGTTTTTGATGCCGACAACATCGTAGATAAAGACTTTATTAAGGAAATAAATAGAGTGTATAACGAAGGTTATCAAGCGGTTACTTCTTATCGTAATTCTAAAAATTATGGTGATAATTGGATTAGTGCTGGTTATGGTTTGTGGTATTTACATGAATCTTCTCATTTGAATACTTCTAGAATGATTATAAATTCTAGTTGTGCAATAAGTGGCACTGGTTTCTTGGTTTCAAATGAATTGATAGAAAACAATGATGGGTGGAACTACTTCTTGTTGACAGAAGATATCGAGTTTAGTGTTGATAGCGTGTTAAAAGATATAAAGATTGGCTATGCTGATAAAGCTATTGTTTATGATGAACAGCCTACAAGCTTTAAACAGTCTTTTAATCAAAGATTAAGATGGTCTAAGGGGATAATTCAAGTTTTAAACAAATATGGCTTAGAGCTTATTAAAAAGGTCATTAAGGGTGATTTCTCAAGCTATGACATGCTAATGAACTCGGCTCCTGCAGGAATAATAAGTTTTATTAGTTTTGTTGTCAATATAGCTTATATTCTTGATCGCTTCTTATCAAACAATTCATTTATATATTTATTTAGTAGTTTGTTTAATGTCTTCTTAGGGATGTATCTTATATTGTTCATCATCTCCCTATTAACAACGCTAAAGGAATGGAAGAATATTTATTGTGCAAATTTGAAGAAGATTATTTATATCTTTACTTGTCCAATATTTATGCTTACGTATATGCCAATCACAATTGTTGCTTTATTTAAGAAAGTTGAGTGGACACCAATTGCTCATACTAGAAGATTAAATCTAAATCAAATTAGAAGATAGGAGGTCAAAATGAAAAAGAAAGTTTTATTATCGTTATTATTTATCGCTAGTTTATCACCGATGTTGCTTAATCAATATGGTGGTATGAAGGGTGTACAAGAAATCTCTGGTATTATTAATCTTACAAATCCAATAGGGATGTTATCACTTGTGATATTTGTGATTGGTTTATTCACTGATGAATGGATTAGTGGTATTGGTACTATTGGCATGGTAATATCGGAATTATTTATGTTCTTTACTTGGTATACTTACACAATTACACCTCAAATAAGTTTAAAGACAAGTCTTGATATGGCTTATCCTGAATTCTATATTGGGCTTATTGTTTCTACCTTTATGATGTTGATATATTATAAGGCTTTAGAAACTAATGAATGATGATGTACTCCTCATGGTTATTAACATGAGGAGTTTTGAATATACTGTACAAAAGAGAATAAGGATTTGTATTTTAGATCTAATAAAAACAAGGGAAAATTCAGATGCCAAAAAGATAAACATTAATTATATATAAATTCGTGCGCAATTCGTGCGCAAACATTAAAAAAGCGCCTATTTAAGGCACTTTATTAACTAATGGTGGTTCCGGCCAGAATTGAACTGGCGACACATGGATTTTCAGTCCATTGCTCTACCAACTGAGCTACAGAACCATTGGTTGCGAGGGAAGGATTTGAACCAACGACCTCCGGGTTATGGGCCCGACGAGCTACCAGGCTGCTCTACCTCGCGATGTTGCTTTTCTATAATAACATATTAAGTGTTCGAATTCCAGTTCTAACTTAATAAGTTTTAATAGAAATGGCGGAGGAACTGGGATTCGAACCCAGGCGCCAGTTTCCTGACCTACCGGTTTTCAAGACCGGACCCTTCAGCCACTTGGGTATTCCTCCATAATTTAAAATTCTTTTAGTTTACTTATTGGTGGACCCTGTAGGACTCGAACCTACGACCACCCGGTTATGAGCCGGAAGCTCTGACCAACTGAGCTAAGGGTCCGACTAACTAATTGGTGGCGAGGGTGGGACTCGAACCCACGACCTACCGGGTATGAACCGATTGCTCTAGCCAACTAAGCTACCTAGCCAAATAAATAAATTTAATGGTCGGGATGACAGGATTCGAACCTGCGACACCTTGATCCCAAATCAAGTACTCTACCAAGCTGAGCTACATCCCGAGAAAAAAAAGAAATTTTAAGTTTATGGCGCGCCCAGCAGGACTTGAACCCGCAACCTTTTGATCCGTAGTCAAACGCTCTGTCCAGTTGAGCTATGGGCGCACATTTTGTTTACGCTGTTTAGTGGTGGGGATGGAGGGAGTTGAACCCTCACAGTATTGCTACCAAGGGATTTTAAGTCCCTCGCGTCTACCATTCCGCCACATCCCCACTAAATGGAGGTTCCTGCCAGATTCGAACCGGCGATCACAGAGTTGCAGTCTATTGCCTTACCACTTGGCTAAGGAACCACTTCATCACTGCGCTTTATTATCATACTAGAAACTTTTACAAAATGCAATACAAAATTTGTTTAATATTTATAAAAACAGTATAATTTTATCAGGAAATACCTATTTCTTTTTTTAATAGAGGGCAGATTTATGAGAAAAAGTACTAATTTATTCAGTAAACAAACCAACGAAAAAACTACTATTGATGCGGTAAATACTAACATTAGCGAAACAAAAAACGCCAACAAAGAACTTAGAAGTGATATTGCTTCAATTAATAACGAAAATAAAGAAATAAAATTTTTTCATAACGAAAGAATTGATAAATTAAAAAATAAACACACTACTTCAAAAGAATTTTTATTAAAGGAACAAGAAAAATTAAATACTCAACTTGCTTCTGCTGATAAAAAGATAAGTACCTTAAAAGCTAGTTCTGACAAAAAAATGTCTCAATTGGAAGCTAAGAAAGACAAACTAAAAAATACTTATATAAATAAATATAATGATGGAATCGAAAAAGAATATAACGATAGTGAGGCACTACGTCTTTCTTATGAACAACAATTGGAAGAACTAAAAAAACAAAGAGATCAACAAAACGAAGCATTCAACATTAAAGCTGCTAATTTTGACAATGAAACAAACCGCGAAATCATAAGTCTTAAACAAGAAAAGAATGATAGAACTAAAAAAATAGAAGAAATAAAAGACTCATATAATCAAGAAATTAAATCTCTAGAAAAAGAAATAGAAAAGAATAAAATTAGTCAAGAAGAAGCGCTAGCTAAAATTGAAGCTGCTAATAAAGAAAAAGAAGCTGAAATTATTAAAACTCAAACTGAAAAAATAAATGCTAAAAAAGAAGAACTATTACGTTTAGAAAAAGATTACGATGCCTTATGCTTCAAAAAAGAGCAACTATTAAAAACCAAGGAAGATTTAAAAACTAACAATGATTTAGAATTCCAAAGACTTCAAACTGTTTATGACAATGAAATATCTATATTAAATAGTGAGAATGAAAAAATTAAAAATACTTTATCTCTTAAAAAGGATGAAGAAACAAATATTAGAATCGCAGCAGAAGAAAAATATGCTAAGACTCTAGCTGAATTAAATGAATTAGCTAGTATTCTTACAAATAAGGAAAAAACAACTCTAGCAAATCTAGAAGAACAATTAAAAAATAGAAGTGAAGATTTTAAAAAACAATTCTCAGAATTTGTAGAAAATTTAGATCAAAAGTACCTTAATGAAAAAGAAAATCATGAGAAAGAACTACAAGTTCTTAAACAAAAGGTCGAAATTGAAAAAGCTGAATTTGAAAAAAGAAAAACTTATTTATTAGATCGCTATAACGATCGTTTTAATCAAGCTCAACAGGCCATCCGGCTTTTAAAGAACGATAATGAGGAATTAGAAAATAAATATACAGCCCTAAGCAAAGACTATAAACAAAAAATCGATGATTTAAAAAACAAGATAAAAGAATTAAACGATGAATATTTAAACTCTCTTGAAATAAAAGAGAATGAATATAAAAAGAAAATTGATGAATATAAGACGGAAAACGATGCGATTATCGAAACTATTTTAAACAGCAAGAATGCGGTTAATGATAAAATCGACAGTCTTAACATTAAAATTGCAGCCATTCAAGCAAGTATTGAAACATATGTTTCTAATTCAGATGCTGAAAAAGAAAATCTTAAGAACAGATTTGAAGAAGAAAAACAAAGAATCAACAATAACATCCAAGTTATTCAAGAAAAGATCTTTACCCTTGTTAATGTAACTTCTGTAAAGGCTAAAGAAGAAAATGAAAAATTACTTGCAGATTTGGCTAAGAAAAAAGAAGATTTAAAAGCCAAATATGATGAAGCGGTTGCTGAAATTGAGGCTGAATTTAAAAAGAAAGATCAAGAATTAGAAGCTGATTATCATGCAGATGTCGAAAGACTACAAAAATCTTTTGAACAAAGAATCGAATATCTTACAAACCAACACCAAGAAAAACTTACTTCTTTAAATAAACAAGAAGAAGATGAAAAGGCTAAATTTGAAAAAGAAAAAGCTTTTATTGATGCCAATAATATCGAACTTGAAGATAATTTCAATGCTGATGTAGCCAAGCTACAAAGCACTAGAAGTGACTTATTAAAGAACATCCAAGCTTTAAAAGATGAACTTAATGTTGAAGAAGCAAACTTCAATGCCTTTTTAGTTGAACTTGATAAGAAAAAAGAAGAATCTTTAGAAACTCTAAAGACTAATTATGAAAGTAAACAAGCTAAAATAACTGATGAATTCATAAATAGAAAGAAAAAAGAAGAAAAGATTCTCAATGATTTAACGATTTCAAATGCTGATAGAGAAACAACTCTCACTTCTGTAATCTCGATTTTGGATGAAAAGAAGAAGGAAAAAGACGAAGAAATCGCTAAGTTTAAAGATGAAAATCAAGAAATAAAAGTTTCATTACTTGACAAATTAGCCGAAGAAAAGAAAAAGCTAGAAGAATTAGAAAACAATCATCAAGATCAATTAAATATTTATAAAAATAATTTAGATAACAAACTAAAAGAAATTAAAGAATTCAAAGAAGCTTTAGATAACGAACTAGCTTATATTACGAATGTAAATGATGACGAAATAAAAGAAGTCATGACTTACTATAAAGATGAATTCAATATTAAGAAACTTGACTTAAAACATCAAGAAGATAATTATGTTCAAGAAAACAATATTGAGATATCTAATAAGGAAAAAGAACTAGAACTTTTAAAGATTGAATGTGCTGACCTTTTAACTGATATCAAGAACCGTAAAAATAGACTTGAAAATGAATATACTGCATCTTACAAGCTACAACTTGCGCGTACTAGAGAAACCGCTGATGAATTAAACAATGCAGAAAACGAAGCTGTACTAAAAAGAGGTGAGTGGCAAAATCTAATCCAAGCTAAACAAAAAGAGAATGATTTAGAAACAGAACTTTTAAAGAGTAATTACGATAAGGCTCTTAAGGAATTAAGAGAAAATAACAAGTCAGCATTAAATAACCTTCATAACACCAAGAAAGAACTAATTGAAAAACGTTACCAATTAGCTAGAGACTTTGATGATGCGAATAAAGGCTATGAAAACTATGTTGATGAACAAAACCAAAAATTTGAAGAATTAAAGAACCAAACTAGTACTTATATCAACAATCTAAAAGAAGAAATTGCTAATATCGTTCTTAAACAAAACGAGTTAAACGATACATTCGCCAAAAAAGTCAATGATATTAAAAAAGAACTAGTTAATGCTTTCGATACTTATGATGAACTTGTTAAAGTTAGACCTTTTGTGTTGAAGAATGAAAATGATCAAAAAGAAGATATTATGCTGATTTTAGCTTCTGAATTCAAAGAAAAGATTGATGAATTAAACAATACTCACCAAGAAGCTGTTAAGACGCTTAATGAATATAAGAAAGAAAAACTTGAACAAATTGCCAAGGAATTCGAAGAAAATGTTAATTCTAAAGGAACTATCACAAATACTTATGAATCACAAATCAAAGAAATTAGTGATAAGTACGAGGAATTAATAGTTAAGGAAAAAGAAAGACAAGCTAACTTAAGATACAAAATTGATTTAAACATTAAAAATATTGATGAAGAGAAAACTTTATATGAAGAACGTTTAGCTGAACTTAAAAATAAATTCAATGAAGATAAAGAAGTTCTTGAAAAGATGCATATTGAAAATATCGATAGAGAAAATCAAATTTTCTTAAGTGAACAAGAAGCGGAATTAGAAGAAACATCATATGTCACAAATGATATCGATACAATCAACAAGAAGATCGACGAGATTAATCAAAAATTCAATGTGATTAATGATGAAATTGATATGAAACGTTTTGCGGTAATTACTATTTTTACAAATAAGATGCAAGAAATAGATGATTACTACAATTCTTTAGTTAACGATAATAATAATCGTCGCAAACAAGTTGATGTTATGAATAATAAGGTTGCAACTATCTTTAAAAAGAATTAATTATGACATTTTTAAATCTATTAGAATACATTGGAACCATTGCTTTTGCCATCTCTGGAGCTATGGTGGGTATTGAAAACAGAATGGATATTTTTGGTGTTGTTATGCTTGGTTTAACTACTGCGGTAGGAGGCGGTATTTTAAGAGATGCCATATTAGGCATTCACCCACCAACAATTTTCAACAACCCAATTACTTTGATATTGGCCTTTGCCTTTGCGCTAGCTTGCTTTATGTCAAAACCAAGAGCTTGCTTTAAAAAAGCAGAATTATCTATTCAAATTATGGATGCGATAGGACTTGGAATATTTACAGTAGTTGGGGTTGAAACAACACTAGCTTACAATAATTTCTTCTTATCGGTATTCATAGGAACTTTAACTGCGGTAGGTGGTGGTGCTTTAAGAGACATCTTTGCCCACATAGACCTAGCCATCTTCACAAGACACTTCTATGCTTGTGCAGCAATTATAGGTTCTATCACTTCTTTCTTCTTGTTTAAAATAAACGATAACCTATCGATTATAGTTACCTTTTTTGTTATATTTACATTAAGAATGTTAGCGATAAAATATAAGTGGAATCTACCTAAGGCAAAATAATATGAAATACTTTGATACGTTTTATTTGGATTTAGAAAAAGATATAGTAATTGACTTTTATCTTGATAAAAATAATTATTACTATATTTTAAGAACCCCTAATCATTCAAGTGGAAACTTGATTAGAAACCTTGCAAGTATCTGCAAACTTCCTTTAAGTATGGGTGAGGATGGACTTCTTGAAATAAGAGGGAAGGTACCAACTTATGTTAATGAAGAAAACAAACATATTCATATTCTTAAATTCAATAATAAAACAGTAGCTGTTATTAACTCTAAAGGTAATATTTTACCTAGAGCCTTAGTTCCAGCTATTTCAAAGACCCTAATGTCACAGACAAAAAAGTGTGATCTTGCGTTAAATGATGTTTTGATTAGAACTTATATTGAAGAGGAATTTAAGTTTAAAACTGATGTTCATACGCATATGAACGCTAATTTATATCCAGATATTTTAATTGCTCTTGGTATCTATCACCAAATTAGATATCCATATTACTACATTAAGAAACTTGGTTTGAAGTTAAATGATAGACAATATAAGATGTTGGAAAATAAAAGAGAAAAGGTCGCAGAGGGCTTTGTGGGCTCGAATCTTGCGGGCTCGAATTTGGTGGGTAAATATTTAGACCGCAAGATTGACGATAATACTTTTATCAACTTTGCTGATTTAATCTTAAATAACTATCAAGATGCAGCTTACAACATCAACAAGATTAGAGTTTCTTTATCAATTTTAAAAGATGGCCAAGCTGTTTTCACAAACCTTGAAAAGCTATACTTATATCGTTATGTCTTTGCCAAGGGCATAGACTCAGATAAAAAGATTACTCTTAAAAATATCGACAAGATACAAGACAAAGATGTATCAAGATATTTAAATAAAATGTTATTAGATGCATCAAATCCTGATTATAAAGATAATACTTTATTAGAAGATAAATTATTATGGATTGCCAGAATGTATAAGGCCTTGGGCATTAATTATGTAGAAATATCTAATACCACTCTAGTTAAGGGAAATGAAGAAATGCTTAAGGAAATCAAATCTTATCATAAAATACTTCCTTTAGCTTATAAGGAAACAGGCGTTAAGATAAGATTTCTGGCGGCTTTAAGAAGAATTCCATTAACTATTGTTAAAGATAAGATAGCTGGTGATAACTATCTAAGAAACAACTTGGATGTCTTAAAGGCTGTGTGTAAGGACCCTTATGTTGTGGGTGCTGACTTTGTTGGTGAAGAAATAAATGATATTGGGGAACTAGAACCGGTTATTAGAGAACTTGTAGCCTATAGTAAAACTGATCCTTATTTCACCATTAGAATCCATGCTGGTGAAAATGATTCTTTAAAAGACAATGTCACAAGAGCTGTTGATATCGTCTTAGATTCTTTGGACAAGGGCCAAAAAATGCCTAAACTTCGTATAGGTCATGGTATTTATACAACTAGTTTAAAGACTAAAAAGGGCAAGGATTTAATTAGAAAACTTAAACAAAACAATGTAATTCTTGAATTCCAATTAACTTCCAATGTTAGATTAAACAATTTAACTGTCTTAGATGCTCATCCAATCAAAGAATTCCTAAAAAATGGTGTTAGTGCCGTTCAAGGGTCAGATGGCTGTGGTATCTATGGAACTAATTCACTTGATGAAGAATTGGCTCTAAGATCTTTATTAAAATTAGATTCTGATGATTTTAAATTAATGTGTGCTACTGAAGATAAAATAATCAAAGATAGTGAAAAATCATTTGATAGAAAGACTAAACTATTTAATCCTGAAAACAAGGATATTGGTGAATATATTAAAGACTTAATTGAAATCAATAAAACTGAAACAGTTAATTTGGCTTATGAAAATAAAGATATTTATTTATCTTCAAGTGCTTTAAAAGATAGAATTAAAGACTTTCCACTTGATAAGATGCCAATTATCTTAGCTGGTGGCAGTTTTAATCAAGATAACCGCAGTGTTAAGTTAGACAATTTTCAATTAGATATGTTAGATGAACTATTATATTCTCTAGATCCTAAGAAATTCTATTTTGTGGTAGGACACAAAATTAGTGGCTATGAAAAGTATTTAATTGACCATAATAGGGGTTTTGAAATCTATGCCATTGTTCCTCATTCTCTTACATCAAAAGAGATTAAAAAGATCGAAAAGACCAATATTTATTGTGTTGTTTCTACTGAAAACCTAGGAATGGGCATTTATAAGTCATTTAATTATGAAATATTTGAAAGACGACCATCTATTGTATTGGCAATTGATGGTAATTCAGCCTGTGCTAATTTAATTCAAGAGGCTAAAAATGGTAAGGCAAAGGCTTTGATTTATGTTTCTGGTGATTCAGAGATTTTAAAAGCCAAGGCGATGTCTTTGATAGGTTATGTGAATATTTATTATAATAGTCTTGATATAAAAATTATGATTAAGAAATTCAAAAGAAAGGCTAGGGAAAATGGCGGAATTTAAAAATATAAATAATTTAAAAGTTAAATACTTTGATGGAGATATTACTCCAGGCTGTCTTGTGCTTGAGGGTGGTGCCTTTAGAGGCATTTATACAGCTGGGGTGCTTGATTATTTCATGGAACATAATCTTAATATCAAAACTTGTTATGGTGTTTCTGCGGGTGCTTTAACGGCTACTAACTATATTGCTGGCGCTTTTGGCAGAAGTGCATTGTTGATATTAGAATTTAGAAATGAAAAAAGATATGTTGGTCTAAAAGCTTTTCGCGAATCTGGCAGTTTAATTGGTTTTAGATTTATGTTTGAGGATTTAGCAGAGATTTATCCATTAAATGAAGAAAAAATATTCAAGGGTGATCGTAATCTAAATATTGTTGCGACTAATGTGGAAACTGGTAAAGCAGATTATTTCACTAATAAAGAGGGAAGAGAGATTTTCTATGATGCGATTAAAGCTTCCGCAAGTCTTCCAATTATTTCTAAGATGGTAGAAATCAATGGCAACAAGTATCTAGATGGTGGTATTGCCACTAAAATTCCAATTAGAAAAGCTATCGAAGATAAGAATGATAAGATTATCTTTATCGGTACAAGACAATCCGACTATCGTCGTAAACCTGTTGGTAAGGAGGTTGAAATTGTTAAGAAACAATATGCTGATTATCCAAATTTTGTGGAAAGTTATATGAATGCTAATACAGGTTATAATGATGACTGTGATTTAATTGATCAACTTGTGCTACAAAAGAAAGTCTATAGTTTAACACCGAGTCGACCTGTTACAATCACAAGACTTGAAAAGGACTTGGATAAGTTAAGCGATTTATATTATCTAGGTTACTTTGATGCGATGAGTCATTTTGATGAAATCAAAGAATTCTTAAATAGTTAAGCATACTAAAAGCCATCATCTGATGGCTTTTAACATACCTTGTTTAATTAATTTTTTCTTGTTTATCAGCCTTACCAATAAAGATATAACCTAGGATAAAGAAGACTGCAAGTAGACCAACCGCAACATTGATTGACTTAATGGTTACACCAAAGAAAGTAAAGACACCACCTGTTTTGATGCCAATCTTCTTAACCACGAAGATTACAAATGAACCTAAAAAAGAAGCACCCTTGGCAAAGATATCATAGATACCAAAGTACTCACCACTATTTTCGCTTGGAATAATCTTTGCATAATATGATCTAGAAAGTGATTGAATAGAGCCTTGGAAACATCCTACACCGAAGGCCATAATCGCAAATTGCCAAATATTTGTAAGAGTTAGGGCATATAGACATACGGCAGTATAACCTATGATACAAATCTTAATAAGTTCTACAGTATCCTTTTTCTTACTTAATTTCGCAAAGAATAAAGAACCACCAAAAGCAACCACTTGTGTTAGTAACAAGAATACTACTTGTCCTACTGTATTTAAACCTAAGTCAGTGCCTAGGTTGATACAGTTATCAATGATAGTACCTACACCATCAATATATAAGAAGAAGGCAATCAAGAAATACAACACTTTCTTATCTTCCTTGGCAATTCTTCTTAATGTGTTACCAATCTTTTTGAAGGCTTTTGAAATGCCGCGCTTAGTATCTTCAACATAATTAACTTGTTTATAGTTTTTGATAAGTGGAAATGATACAACAAGCCACCATAAGGCTGTTACTACAAAGCCAATAATCATGCCAAGTCTTGGTGAAAATAACATTAAATTTTCACTAACACCACCACTTAAGCAATAAGCGATAAGTGCCAACAAAAATGGGATGCAAGAACCGATATAACCCCATGCATAGCCATAAGAAGATACTTCATCAGATCTTTCTTCACTGGTAATATCATTTAACATCGAGTCATAGAAAGTTAATGATGCCTGATAGGCGATCTTAGTAACGACAAAGATGCCTAAGAAGATAAACCATGTATTAGCTAAACCATTTAAGATACAAGCGATAATACCAATCGCAACACTTGTTTGGAAAACAATCTTCTTTTTATCTTTATGATCGGCTAAGACACCACAAACCGGTCCAATGAAGGCAACAAGTACTGTTACAAGAGAAGTTGCCAAGGCCCAATAAGCAGTAGCGTTATCACTTGAGATCTGACCAGGCGCAGTTCCGATAGCTGTTTGTTTAAACCAAATAGGAATAAGCGAACAAGCTAACATTGTATATGCTGAGTTACCTACATCATATAGTACCCACGCAAATTCTTTTTCATTTAAGCCCCTAAAAGCTTTTAAGTTGTTTAATTTCTTTAATAAATTCATAAATTTACCCTAATCTTGTAGATCCTTTACCTCATATTTCTTTTCTTCTTCATAACTCAATACTGGAAGACTTCTATAATCCTCTTTAGGAGTGAAGTCATGTTTGAAATAAGGTGGAAGTTCTTCTTTGTTGTTTAGATAATCGATTAAGTTTTGAGCCAATATCGGATAATGCTCAACCGCCTTATCAAAATATTTATCAAGTCTTAAGCTAGAATCTAAGCATTTAGGATCGTTTTTAGTAGTCAATAATAAATCCTTAAAGTCCTTACAATGAGCTAAGTCCATACCTGTATTTAAAATAAATCTTTTTATACAGTTGCTGTCTTTTAATAAATCAAGATATTTCTTTTGATCCTTAATAGTTTTGTATACCGTTTCTTCATCAACATCACCAAATAATTCAGAAATATCTTTTGCCATCTTTCTATCAGGCTTTAATGAAAAAGTAACTGACTTCTTTACTGGATCGTAACCATCTTTAATTAAAAGATAACGGTCAAATTGAGATTCGATCTTGCCATGTGATACCTTAGAAGTTTCTTCTTTAATCTCGATGTAACCATGACAATAAGAATCCAAAGTAAAGTGGCATGTAAAGCCTAATAAGTAAGCTAACTTGGCATCCTCATCATCTTGATTCTTTAGATAATTAGATTTAAATATAGCTAAGATATCCTTGTATGGAGTATCGTGCATATCAGTTCCTTTTTGATTGATATCATTGTGCTTTAAACAATTGTAATAAAAGAAAATGTCGGGTCCATGGACACCATAATCAAATATGGGACGATTTTCATTAATGATTTTTTGAATTTCTACTGGCAGTGTTTTGATACACTTATCCCCAAAGCGCCAGTGAGCATATGTAGTTGGCATAAAATTCTCCTTGTTTAAGTTAATTTTATAAAATATCCACTCTAATTGAAAGTAAAGAGTGTGTAATTTTTTATTTAAAAGTAGCTTTCGTCCTAAAAATATACAAAAAATTTATAATTCTTTTACAAATTGAGTAAAATAGGAAATGTTAGTTGGAGGATATTTATGGCGTTTGGAGATAGAAAAGACGGAAGACTATTAAGAGAGCTAGACTCGTTACATTTTGTGACAGGAGTTATTTATCCTAATAGATGTGATAATGAAGCATTCATTTCAGAGACAATAGATTTAACTAATATCAATGAATATTTAAAGAAAAAGAATTATGAAGGTATCGAATATAAGTATAATTTATTCCAAATTATTGTATGTGCAATGAGTAAGGTTATCACTTTAAGACCTAAGATGAATCGTTTTATTGTCAATGGTAACTTCTATCAAAGAAATGAAGTTAGTTTATCATTTGTGGTTAAGAAACAATTTAAAGATGGTGGCGCTGAAGCTTTAGCCTTCTTGCATACTAAAGATGATGATAATATCAACACAATCCATGATGCGATTCATAAACAAGTAGATTTCACAAGGAGTGAAAAGAAGGATGCTTCTACTGAAGGAATGGACTTCTTTAATAGAATTCCACGTTTCTTTGGTAAATTCTTGTTACATGTGGTGATGTGGTGTGATAAACATGGCATTGTACCTGCGTCGCTTATTAAAACTGACCCTTATTATTCAAGTTGTGTAGTTTCTAATCTTGGTTCAATTAAGATGAAAAGTGGCTACCATCATTTAACTAACTGGGGTACTTGTTCCATGATTCTTTTGATTGGTGAGATTAAGAAAAGACCGGTTTATGATGAAAATGGAAATGTAAAGATGGTTGATACAGTCGATCTTGGCTTAACAATTGATGAAAGATTGGCTGATGGTTATTATTATTCAAAGACTATTCGATTATTGAAGAAATTATTGGAAAATCCCGAATTATTAGAAGAAAATTTAGCTCAAGAAGTAGATTATTAAGGAGTTATTATGAGTGAAATTACTGCGAAGACACCTTGGAAAAAGAATCTAGGTGATGTTCCGTTCACTATGGAATACTTTGATGGTTCCATGTATGAAATGGTTGAGGAAATTGGTAAGAAATACCCCAATTATGTAGCATTTGACTTTATGGGTAGATCAACTACTTATAGAGAACTTTTAAAGAATGTTGAACAATGTGCTAAGTCACTTTCAATGTTGGGCATTAGAGAAAATGACAAGGTTACTATTGCCATGCCTAATTGTCCACAAGCCATTTATATGTTTTATGCGATTAACTTAATTGGTGCTGTATCTAATATGGTTCATCCTTTAAGTTCAGAGAAAGAATTAGAATTCTATATTAATGAATCCGAGAGTATGACTGTTGTTACTCTTGACCAGTTCTATCATAAGTTTGAGGCTATTAGAGCTAATACTTGTGCTAAGAATATTATTATTGCCCGTATTAGAGACGCTCTAAGTCAACCACTTAGATGGGGTTATATGTTAACTGAGGGTAGAAAAATTGAGAAGATTCCAAGTGATGCTCCAGTTATTTTCTGGGATGACTTTTTGAAGTTTGGTAAGACAAGATTCTTTGATATTAAGGTAAAAAGAAAGTCAAATGATCCAGCTACTATCTTGTATTCTGGTGGTACTACTGGTGTTACTAAGGGGATTCTTTTGACTAATAAGAACTTTAATGCGCTTGCTACTCAAATCATCGCAACTAATCCTATGTTTAGACCTGGTGATAAGATGTTGAGCGCTATGCCTTTGTTCCATGGATTTGGACTTGGCGTATGTATTCATTCAATGTTGGCCTTTGGTGGTAGATGTATTTTAGTACCTCGTTTCACTCCTGAATCTTATGCTAAGTTAATTACTAAGTATAAATGTAACTTTATTGCGGGTGTTCCAACTTTGTATGAAGCACTTCTTCGTTTACCTAAGTTTGATAATGCTGACTTAAGTAGTTTAAAGGGTGTTTTCTCAGGTGGTGACTCTTTGTCTATTGAACTTAAGAAGAAATTAGATAAGTTCTTATATGATCACAAGGCTGTAGTCCAGGTAAGAGAAGGATATGGCACAACTGAGACAGTTACAGCTTGTTGTTTAACTCCTACTCATATGCATAAGGAAGGTTCTATTGGTCTGCCTTTCCCTGATACTTATATCAAGATTGTTAAGCCAGATACTGATGAGGAACTTCCATATGGTCAAGAGGGTGAAATCTTATTGGCTGGTCCTACGGTTATGAAAGAATATATTAATCATCCAGAGGAAACTGCTAATACTTTAAGAAAACATAAAGATGGTTTAACTTGGGTTTATACAGGTGACTTGGGTGTTATGGATAGTGATGGTTTTGTTTTCTTTAAGGGTAGAAGTAAGCGTATGATTATCACATCTGGTTATAATGTGTATCCAGCTCAACTTGAAAATATTATTGACGCTTGTGATATTGTTTCTATGTCTTGTGTAATTGGAGTGCCTGATCCATATCGTATGCAAAAGGTTAAGGCTTTTATTGTCTTAAAGAGTGGTGTTCCTTCTAATGAACAATCTAAGGATTATATCAAGGCATATTGTCAAAAACATATTGCCAAGTATGCAATGCCTAGAGAAATAGAATTTAGAACTGAACTTCCAAAGACTCTAGTTGGTAAGGTAGCTTATCGTAAGTTAGAGGAAGAGGAAAACGCAAAAATTGAGGCTTAAATGCCTCTTTTTGTATACTTTCATCAATGTGACAATCAAAATATTTCTTGATAAATAATATAATCATAGTAGAGGTTAAGTGTATGAGAAAAGAAGAGTTTAGTTTTTTATCAAGTGATGGTGTAACAAATATTAGGGCTATTAGATATATACCTGAAGATAAGCCAAAAGCTATCTTGCAGATATCTCATGGCATGGTTGAATTTATTGATCGTTATGAATTATTAGCTAAATATTTAACTGATAGAGGTATTTTGGTTACTGGTAATGATCATTTGGGGCATGGTGGTTCTGTTACTTCTGAAGATAACTGGGGTTATTTCCATGAAGATGAAGGTTATTTGAAGGTTTTAGAGGATCTTCATCATCTAACTTTAATCACTAAAGACTTATATCCAAACATTCCATATTTCCTTTTGGGACATTCAATGGGTTCTTTCTATGCAAGACGTTATTTATTTACATATAAAAATGAACTAGATGGCGCTATTATTATGGGTACTGCTTGGCAACCTAAAATTGCGGTTAAAACAGGAAAGTTATTATGCAATATCATCACGACATTTAAGGGAAGCAAGTATCGTAGTTCTTTGGTTAATAACATGGCTCTTGGCTCTTATAACAAGAAGTGGGAGCCTTCAACTACTCATAATGATTGGCTTACAAAGGATGAAAAGATTGTGGAGTGGTATTCTAATGAGCCTAAGTGTTCATTTATGTTTACTGTAAATGGTTATTACAATGTTTTCTCTGTTCTTGATGATGTATGTGATGAAAGTAATATTGATAAAGTAGAAAAAGATTTACCTATTATTTTCTTAGCTGGTAATGATGATCCAGTTGGTAATTATGGTAAGGGTGTTACCAAGACATTTGAAACCTTTAAATCAAAGGGTATTAAAGATGTTTCTATTAAGTTATATCCAACTGATAGACATGAAATATTAAATGAACTTGATAAAGAACAAGTTTATGAAGATGTCTATGAATTTATTGATAAGCATATGTAACTAAATTAGATGTTGACTTCTGTATAAGCAACATCTTTTATTTTTTCATGAGATGCGATAAGAATGATATGACCATTATCTCTACTTTTTTCGATGATTTTGTAGAAATCTTGATATTTATCTTTATCTAAGTAATTTAAAGGTTCATCATAGATAATGATTTTTTCTTTTCTATCAAGAGATAACAATAACTGTAATTTTTTAGTTTCACCACTTGATAAGCTTTTTACATCATCTTCTAGGCTGTGATTCTCGATTGGACAATAATCGTAATTACTTAGATTATCTTTGATAGTACCTTTTAGTTTATATAATTCTGAAGGAACATAATAAATGTTGCGATATAAGAAATCGAATTTGTCTTCAATTCTTTCTCCATCAACAATAATAAAAGAATTATTATCAAAATATATGCCACTCAAAATATTGAACAATGTAGTTTTGCCACTTCCGTTTTTTCCTTTGATTAGATATATGTTATTAGACTTTAAATCTAATCTATACTTATCAAGTATCTTTTTATCATCATAGGCAAAATTGATATTCTCAATACTAATTTCATTAAAGTTATCTTTATTTAGATTATTATGATGATAAACTTCAATGTTGATGACATCCAATACTCTTTTTTCACTAATTTTCGCCTTACTAATTTTCTTTTTTAAGCCCAAGAAATATTCGATAGGATCCCATATTCTAGATACAAAGATATCTAATGTGGTTAATTGACCGACACTTAATTCACCCTTAAGAGCTAAATAGGCTCCAAAGATATATACCGAAATGATACATAGGTTTAATAAACCATTTACAATAAAAATGTTGTATTTTTCATCACTTAAAGAATAACTTAACATTGCCTTATAACCATTATGATTTTTATTCATATAATCGTTAAAGATGATCTTTTCATTTCTCAAGGATCTTATCGCATGATTATTATTGAATGATGCTTCAAATTCATTGCTTAATTCTTCTTCACTTTCCATATAAGCATTTGCCTTAGCTTCGATTTTTGGTATCAATTTAATGTTAGATAAGATAAAGAACGGCACGATTATCAACATCACTAAAGATATTTTGGTAGAGATGATAAACATGGATACAAATAATATGATTGTATAGATTAGATTGATTAGTGTATCTATAAAATACTCAAAGAACATAAAAGACATATCTTCAACATCACTATTGTGTCTTTGAAGATAATATCCTAAATCTTTTTTGTTGATGTTTTGATAGTCACTATAAAGAATTCTTTCAAATAAGCCTTTCTTTAAACCATATTGGATATCACCACATGTTTTAACGTAGATGTAAGATCTGATATACATTAGTATAAGAAAAGCACATACAGAAAGTATCATGCATACTGCATTGAACTTTAATGCGTTGACATCTCTGTTTACAGCGCTATCAATAACTTTACCTGTAAAGATAGGAGAAAAGATTACAGATATTTTAAATAATAAAGATACAAGTCCATAAAAGAAGAATAAAGATTTGTTACTTAGATATTTTTTATATTTTTGCATAAGAACACCCACCTATATTAAATATATTGTACTATTAAAAAAGGGGCTGTCCAAAAACCTAAGTATTAAAACTCAAGTTTAGACAGCCTTCTATTATGGTTTTAAAGTATTTATTATTAAAATATTAAACACCCGTTTTTAGACTTTCTCACCATAAATCTTTAGAAGCAGTATGCTAACCGAAAT
>ERZ1026772.156-NODE-156-length-52456-cov-8.061755_pt1 | contig 52456 bp, 48 predicted proteins | sample MGYA00380124_ERZ1026772 | MGnify/ENA primary metagenome ERZ1026772 (study PRJEB33269, sample SAMEA4719760) | human gut metagenome | biome: human-associated habitat; feature: organic feature; material: feces | place: Cameroon | collected 2013-10 ...
TTTTTCATTCATTTTAATTAAATAACACTAATTCTAAAATACTTACTTAACCAATTAACTTTCTATTTTTATAATTTCTATAAATAGATTCAACTATAACCAACTTAGATATTATAAAATTTTTTACTCTAAACTAAGAATTTAAATTCATTAAACGTAATACTTTTAAAATCATCATAAAAGCGACCGTGAGCAATATTAATTTCATAATAGAAAAATGCCAGGTAACAAACGACGACACATATTTTCATAAGAGTTCTCCACTTGAGTTTAACCATATTAAACATTCTCGGGAGAGCAATTATGGGAAAAATGTAAAAATAATTTGCAAGACGGGCAAAATAATTTGCTGTACTGAAAAGTGCCACAAACATTATTTCACCGTTAAGAAAAGCAAGATTCATACATAAACCTTCGGCACGATTAACCTCATTATACGGGTCGTTTATCTGCTTTCGCAAGATGAACGACATAACAAGCGGCACAAGGCAAACCAAAAGTCTAAAAGGATTAACTCCGCCTTCGCTAAATTCCTCAACAGTATATTCCTCACCAAGTGCATCTGTAATACTAAGTACTGTACCTATCATAGGTCGAAGCAAAATTCCGGCAAAGAAAAATATAACTATCCACATAACCGTTCTTTTATCCTGCCACGGTACAAAAAACAGTAACGGAACAATCAAGTACATGAATGAATATGCATGAAACGATTCTGCAATCAATATCCAAAATATAAACCAAAACCATTTTTTATTTATTGCCTTATCAACCGCAACAAGACAAAATGCTACGGCGACGCATTGTTTTATAGCCGCAAGCGGAAATGTAAGAACAAGGCAGATGAACAAAAACATAGGCATTAAAAAGTCGGTAGAATACTTATGGATAAACCAAATATATATTCCGTAGGTGACAATGGCAAAAACCATAAGATACCCGTTATTGCTAAAGCCTAATGATTTAAGAGCAATTGTTACAACATTATAACCGAAATTTGAACCGAAGTTCCATTTTATATCCAAAAATCAAAGTCTGAATTCGTTAATAGGTTATATGTTTCAAGATAGGTTCCGGTATCATTATACCTCGTTCTTAATCCTGCGAAAATTGCTGAAGCTACGATTGCAATAGTCCATATAAACTTTTCTTTATACACATATTCGTTAAGTCTTTCATCCTTTCGGAAAAATCTATCGAAAAAAATGCAGCACATATACATATAGTAATTACCGGAATTATCTTCCACATAAACAGCCTCCATAACTTTGTTTATCAGCAAAATTGGGCCATAAAAATCACAAAATATCATTACTGTAATTTTTCTCAAAATCAATTAAAATGGGATTATGTTTCCATACCCGTTCTTCTTTGGGGGGCAATTTCATATAATCTCCATACTCTACTCTCAAAGCATGATCCCACTTTGCCACAGCAGGAAATCTTTTACCTTCAAATTCCACATCAACAAAAGAATCCATAGTGTCAAAATCGTAATATAAATTCAAGCACTCATATGTTGAATTGCTAATAAATTTGCAAGTTTGATCTCCGCATAAAGATAAATATTTTTTTTCAAAATACTTTCTTAAACTATCATATTGGCTCTCTGGTACAATAGATAAAGGCATTTTTGAAATTATTTTTTTCAATCCTCTTTCATTTGTAGGGGAAAATTTTCTATAAAACAATATAGTTAACACAGCATAGATTTTTTGTTTAACTATTCCTACCTTTGTTTTCGAAACTCTGTCTAATGGAAAAATATCAACGAAGATACCTTTATGATAACACTTTTGTTTTTCTTCTTCAGATTGAATAAAGGCACTGTTATCTTTTCTAATTTTAGTAAAATTTTGATTGAAATCCGATTCCAAATCTGTATTTTGCAATATATATCCTTCAACAGGGTCTTTTAACCACAATTCTATAAATCTATTATAATCGCTTCTTGGCATCCATAAATCTATGTCATCATCCCAAGGTATAAATCCTTTATGTCGAATCGCTCCGATCAATGTGCCATATGCAAGAGAATAACAAATATTGTTTTTCTTACAAAACTCATCAATAACACAAAGAATTTCCAATTCTATTTTCTTTACCTCAGGTAAAAGTTCATCAATTTTCATCTTTTATTCTTTCTATGTAAAAAAATATACACCGGTTTAGGTAAAAGCCCTATAATTATCGGACTAAAACATTTCAAATAACATATCAAATCTAAATTAAAAATCTTACATCCGGATATTCTGGTTTTAGAGGAATTCAATCGATATTTGAATTTTCTTCTACTCACTGCATTCCTATCATCTAGCATCTTATACAAAGGTTCAGACAAATTATAACATTTAGAACCGTTCGCATATAGCCTAATCCACAAATCAACATCTTCAACTCTTACAGTTGTTTTTTTTGTACTATAACCACCGATTGATTTTATAGCCTTTGTTCTTATCATACATGGAGCGTGACAAATGACGCTATCACAAACAACTTGTTTTACAGTCGGTTCGTTAACAGCAATTCCTGTCTTAAAATCTCCTTGTTTGTCGAAAAGAATCATAGGTGTACTTACAATATCATAATCCTTATGTTCATCCAAAAATGACACTTCTTTTTCAAAACGAGTGGGTAATGATATATCGTCTCCATCCATTCTGGCTATATATTCTGTATCTGCAAATGAAAGGCATTTATTTAAGGTGGCGTTTAATCCTTGATTAATATTATTTTTAATCAAATAAAAATGTCGAGGGTATTTATCAACATATTTTTTAGCCACTGAATATGTATTGTCTGTTGAGCCATCATCACACATTATACATTTCCAATCAGAAAAAGTTTGTTCTAACAAACTATCCAACGCAATAGGCAATGTTGATTCACAATTATAAATGCCCATCAATACACTTACTCTCATAAATACACCTTTCATTCAAAGCAAATAATTATGTTTGTTATATAATCAAAACAATTCTTTAATCGTTTCGTCAACAACTTTGTTCTTATCAAAAACCTTTTCCATTCTTTGTCTACCGTTAATTCCCATTTGTTTACGAATTTCATACGGTAACTGAATAAATTTTTTCATTATTTCATAAAGGCTTTCCTTGTTTTTTACTTCAGCTAAGAAACCGGTTTTTCCGTCTTCGACAGCCTCAAGACAGCCATGAATATTACTTGTTATAATAGGCTTACACATCGCAGCACCTTCAAGCAAAGTATTGGACATACCTTCATGCCAACTTGGTAACACAACACAATGTGCCCTTTCTACAAACGGCTTAACATCCGGCTGAAAACCATAAAAATTAATCAAGCCATTTTCTTGAAATGCTTTTACTGTGTCTTCATAATTATCTTCATACCAACCAATAAAATCAAACTGTAAATTATCGTATTCATCTTTGAGTTTTTTTATAGCATAAAAAAGTTCATCAACGCCCTTTTCCGCCATTATCCTTCCGACAAAAATAAATCTTATCTCATCTTCGTTTGGATAATCTGAAGGCTTAAATTCATCTAAATTTACACCGGCACCCGGCAACACAGCCGTTTGACTTTTCCTAACAATACCTGAATCGACCAATGTATTTCTGTTGCCTATATTTTCAAAAAAAATACGTTTTGCCTTATTCATTGAAAACTTGTACATCATAGAAACCATTTTTTTTGTGAAATTTTCAACTTGAAAGGTTGAGCCCAAACCAGTAACATTACAATAGCAAGGAACATTACAAAGTTTTGCCGCCTCTGCTCCGTAAATATTACACTTTATAGTATATGTAATTACCTTTTCGGGTTTTTCTTTTTTTATAAGTTTAATATAATTCCTTAAAAGAGCGATATCCTTAATCGGATTATTACCCCTTCGTTCCATTTCAGGTTCAATTACCACGCGGCAACCATATGACTCAATAATTGAAATATTTTCTTCGTCGGTTTCGGGGAGTGATACAACAAGTTCATGTCCTAAACCAGACAATTTTTGTAATAACTCTCTCCTAAATATTCTGAGAGTATTATAATGATTTGCTAATATCAGTATTTTCATTATCGAATGATATCCTTAACTTTATCCACAATGTTTTCTGAAGTCATGCCGTACTGCGCTCTTAAATATTTTTGATTGCCGACCTTAGAGCAGTATTCATCGTTAAGACCTATTTTGATAAGTCTCACATTTTCATTTGAATCTGTAATTACTTCCGAAACTGCGCTTGCAAAGCCGCCTATAATATTATGCTCCTCAACAGTTACAATGTAATCATATTTATTTGCACAATCAAGAATAACCTTCTTATCAATCGGTTTTACTGTATGGAAGGAATATTCCTCCACTCCAATTCCTATATTTTCAAGTTCTCTTGTTGCATCCGTAGCTTCATCAAGTATCGCACCTGTAGAAAACAAAGCAATTTTAATTTTACAATCAGTCTTTGCATCTTGGATTTTTATTGCTTTGCCGATTTGGAAGTTATCAATTTTATCATGTATCCTTTTTTCTCCGCCACGACCGAGACGAAGATAAACCGTTCCCGGAAGATGTGTAATTGCTTTTGTTACTTCAGCTGCTTCAACCAAGTCACCGGGACATATAACTGTCACATCCGGAAGGGCGCGCATAATAGCAATATCTTCTGTTGCCTGATGACTCATACCAAGTGAGCCATATACAAAACCTCCGCCGACACATACAATTTTTACATTAGCATGCGGATATGCACAATCATTTCTGATTTGCTCTAAACATCTCAGCGTAGGAAAATTTCCTATTGAATATGTAAACACGGTTTTACCACATAGTGCCATTCCTGCAGCTATACCTGTCATACTTTGCTCTGCGATACCTGCATTTGTAAATTGGTTTGGCAGCTGCTCAAAAAAAGGTTTAAGAACGCCAAAGCCCAAATCACCGGTTATAAGTTCAATATTCTTATCTTCCTTTGCTTCCTCAATGAGGGTCTTAACAAATGTATCTCTCATTTTTAATTGCTCTCCCCTCTCCATGTCGGATGCCAAGTTGCACTTGTCGTATGATCATTATAAATATCTGCATCTTGAGGAACAGGCGTTGGATTTTCAATTCCGTTAGGGGTATAAATATCCTCAGCACCCTCCGGCTTAATTTTATGAAGCTCGTTTACCGCTAAATCATATTCCCATCCATCATGCGGAAAACGATAATGCCACAGTATATCATTTTCCATGAACGGAATACCTTTTCCTTTTACAGTATTTGCTATAATAACCTTAGGCTTATCATTGTCAAATTTTTCAAAAAATGCATTTCTCAATTCATCATGATTATTACCATCAATGCTAAGCACATTCCAGCCAAACGATTTCCATTTTTCCTCAAAGTCGCCTAAATCCAGTGTTTTCTTACAAAAATCCATGCTTTGCATTTTATTATGGTCAATGATTGCGGTAATATTATTTATTCCGTAATGAGCCGCAAACAGCGCAGCCTCCCAAACAGAACCCTCATCACATTCGCCGTCACCAAGAACTACATAAACATTATATTTCTTATGGCTCTTAAGTCCTGCATATGCCATACCGACGCCAACAGGTAAACCATGTCCCAACGAACCGGTTGAAAGGTCAACTCCCGGTACATAATGCGACACATGTCCCGAAAGTCTGCTACCGTTTTGATAATGCGTCACAAGCTCAGAAACATCAAAAAATCCTGTTTCCGCAAGAGAAGCATATACCGCCGCGCCCGCATGCCCTTTTGAAAGGATAAATCTATCTCTATATTCGTCGTCCGGATTCTTTGAATCAACTTTTAACACATCTGCATAAAGCACTGCCATAATATCCGCAACACTCAAAATTGCTCCAAGATGCGAACCTCCGGACAAATGCGTCATTTCAACGCCGTGTCGTCTTATTTTCCACGCTAATTGCTCACTGTTCATTATTATCCTCCAATAATCGGCGAAATTATTTTCTTGCCAATCTTCTTTTCTAACAAATCAACTAAAAAAATCACTATTACGGGTCCCAAAACACCTGAAATAAACGATAGCGGCATAGTTATATAATACTCTAATCCAAGTACTTTTTCAAAAACAACTGAAACGACACTTTGAAACGGCCATGACAAAATGAAAATGGAATATGTTTTTCTTGATAAATATAAACCAATTTTATTACTTGTAAAATTTACTAAGTGAGAAAAGGCAAGTATAACTATTATCATCAATAATGCAACTATTGTTCTAATGCTTTGAAGAAAAATCTTATTATTAATACTAATCAAAAACAATCCAATCGAAATCGCAAACAACAATAATAGTTTGTAGCAACTATTATTATTTGATAATAACATTTCGAATTTAGTATTTGCAAACATTATTCCGACAGCATAATATCCTACAAAACGTATAATATCATTTACGGCAAACCATTCAGTGATATTAACCAAATTAGGAATAATTGATAAACATAACAATAACACCGAAAAAGCACAATATACATTACCGTTAAGATGCTTAACCTTTGAAAAAACAAAAGACAACATTGAAATTATAAACAATGTCGGTAAAAACCAAAAATGTCCCCATACATTATCTCTTGGCACCAAAAAACACTTAATAAAATACAAAATGTTTAATGAACTGTCATCCTCAAAAAATCTATTCATGATTATTTTCGGAATGAATCCGATTAATGTCATAGTAAAATAAGGTATCATCAATCTATTATTTCTTTTGAGAACATACGCTCTAAAATCATATCTAGAATACGAGGCGGTTTTTTCAAACAAATAACCGCTTATAAAAAAGAATAAAGGCATGTGAAATGTGTAAATAAATACATCAATATTATATATTATACTAGGTACATTCCAACTTAAAGGTATTGAGTGTCCAAGAACAACTAACAAACATCCAATCAATTGAGCTTGGGTCACAAACCTTATCTTATCACTTTGACACTTCATCTAAAATTTTTAATTCCTTTTCTGTTAAAGTCCACCCAAACGCTTTAATATTACCCAACAACTGCTCCGGACGCTTTACGCCTGCCAAGACAACCGATTCTTTAAGATTATCTAAAATAAATCTAATTGCAACCGACGATATACTTGTATTATGACTTGCGGCAATATCACGCATAACCTCAACAATCTCAAGATTTTTCTTAAACTTGTCGCCATGAAAATTAACATAAATATCTCTTGAGCGCCTGTCATCTGCTCCGAAATTTGCATTTTCAAGATTATACTTACCGGTTAAAATTCCTTGTCCGAGAGAGCCCCATGTCAACGGAGTCAGAGAATAATTCTCAGATAATTCTATCATTGTTTTTTCATTTTTCCTGCAAGCAAGACTATACTCATCTTGGAACGATACAAACTTACCCTTAAGTTCTTGAAGTTCCAGCTCGTCTTCCTTGCCAATATTTGAAAGAGCAAAGTACCTTATCTTACCTTGTTTTTTCAAATACTCAAGTGTATCAACTACATCGGCAAGCGGCGTTTTACCGTCTCTGTAATGAACAGTGTATACATCAATATAATCTGTATTTAACCTTTTTAACGAGCCTTCACAAGCCTCAATTATATAATCTCTGCTGTTATCGTAATATGTAGGTTGTCCCGCCTTAGCATGAACACCGAATTTATCACTGATAATAACATCTTTTCTTCTATATCCCAATGCTTTACCAAGAGTTATTTCAGACTGACCGAGCCCATATGTCTCTGCTGTATCAAAAAAATTAACTCCGTTATCAAGGGCTGTGTGCACTGCGTCAATCAACTCCTGCTCCTGCACATTGCCCCAGCCGTATCCGCCCATAGGACATCCGCCCATGCAAAAACGAGAGACCCTTAAATCCGAATTTTTTAATACTACATATTCCATATATTAACCTCGATGCTCTTTCTTAAAAATAAATCCAAATGCTTTTTTTAGCACATCCAAAACCGTTTTAAAAAATATTTTAACGTCCGTCCTAAAGGAAACCTCCGCTGCATATTTTACACGAAGAGCATTCTTGTTCTTCAAAACATATTTTTCATACATTTCATCAGCGTTTTCTCCTCCAACGATTTCGTCAAGATTAATAAACACATCAGAACTGTAATCTGTAATTCCCGGTCTGACCTCAAATATATACCTTTCCACACCTTCATACTGGTCAGTATACTGTAACAGTTCCGGTCTGGGACCGATAAAACTCATCTCACCGCGCAAGATGTTAAATATATTTGCAAATTCATCAAGCTTTGTCTTTCTTAAAAAAGAACCGATTTTTGTAATTCTGCTATCGTTCAAGGCGGTCGTTCCACCGCCGATTTTATCTGCATTATTAATCATTGAACGAAATTTATAAATACAAAAAGATTTATTCTTATATCCGCCTCTCTGCGCCCTATAAAAGACAGGAAATCCGTCATCGAATATAATTAAAACACTTACAACAATAAACAAGGGAGATAACACTATTGTCATTATTAATGCTAAAATAAAATCGATGATTCTCTTAATGACTCTGTTATAAAAGCTTTTATATCCGACTATCTTTTCTTCTGTCGGAAAATCTATTTTTAATTCTTTTAATTCTTCAACCGATGTCATATATACTATCCTTTAACTTGCTTTTATCAATTCTCTCTTAACACCAAAAAATTAATTATTAAAATCACAAAAATCAAACCAAAAACGGACAATCTAACACAATGTTAATATATATTTAATATAATATATATTAGTAGCGATTTCGTCAATAGAGAAAAGAAAATTTTGTGAAAAATCACTAAAGGTGCAAAAGTGCCGAAAACAGACGATTTTTTACAAAAAACGAGGATTTTGCGATTACGAAAAGTCTCATTTTTCGATAAGCACGGCGTGGGCAACAGACGGGATAGACTGTCCCTGCTTACACGAGGTTGGAGACATAAGAGCGCCCGTTGCGGTAAAAAGAATTTTATGCAATCGCTCCTTATTCATTTCGCCGAGCAAATACGAGCAAAGCACGCTTGCCGAACAACCGCAACCCGAGCCTCCCGAATGAACATCCTGCTTTTTCAAATCAAAAATCATAAGTCCGCAATCCTTATGAACGCTGCGAATATCCACACCGTATTCCTTATCCATAAGTTCATACAAAAGAGTCGTACCCGTAAGCCCCAAATCGCCCGTTACAATCATATCGTAATCCTCGGGGCTTGTACCGGTATCCGCAAGAAAACCGCCTATTGTATCGGCGGCGGCAGGAGCCATAGCTGCGCCCATATTATTTGCGTCCTTGATACCGAGGTCTGTAATTTTACCTACACGAACGGCAGAAATATGCGGTGAGTTTTTCTCATTTTGATTTGCGTTATCGGGATTTTGCACAACGGCAGAGCCTGCTCCCGTAACCGTCCACTGAGCAGTTTGAGGTCGCTGACCGCCATATTCGAGAGGAAAACGAAACTGTCTTTCACTGGAGGCAAAGTGGCTTGAAGCACCGACGGCAACAGTGTTTGCCCCTGCGTCAACGGCAAAACAAGCATTGCAAAGAGTCAGCGCCATGGTAGAGCAAGCTCCGTACATACCGACGAACGGAATATCCAAATCCTTCAGCGCAAAGCACGAGCCGACACACTGATTAAGCAAGTCTCCGCACATTACCAAATCGACCTGAGACGGAGCTTTTCCTGCCTTTGACAACGCACGGACAAAAGCCTCACGAAGCATTGCTGATTCCGCTTGCTCAAAGGTATCAACTCCCATAGCCGTATCCTCAAAAACCTCATCGAAATATTCGCCGAGAGGCCCTTCTCCCTCTTTTTTTCCTGCCACACCGGCAGAAGCGACTATCAATGCGGGAGCATCAAAAAAATATGTTCTTCCCTTTTTATACATAAAAACACCTCGGTATTAGTTTTACCGAGGCGAACAAATTTATTTGTGATATTTACTATTATTAGAAATCGAAAAAGCACGATAAACCTGCTCCAAAAGCACAACACGCATAAGCTGATGAGGCAAGGTCAATTTACCGAACGAAAGCTTCATATTGCCGAGTGATTTAACCTCATCGCTAAGGCCAAATGAGCCGCCTATAATGAAAGTAATCTCTCCCGAGCCCGCAAGCTGAACGCTCTCAAGCTTTTTTGAAAAATCCTCGCTGGAATACTGCGTACCCTCGATACAAAGGGGAATAATAAATGATGATTTAGGGATTTTTGCGATAATTCGCTTTCCCTCTTTAATCTTTACATTTTCTATCTCGCTATCAGACGGGTTATCGCCGCAACGCTCCTCGCCGATTTCAACAACGCTCACCTTAGAAAATGCACCAAGTCGCTTAATATACTCATCACAGGCATCTCTAAGATACCTTTCCTTTAATTTTCCTACTGCGATAACATTAACCTTAATCATAAAACAATCGGTCTTTCGTGATTTACCTCGTCAGACACGCTTAATCTAAAGTCCACATTTTCCTTAAAGCCCTCTTGATTCAAGGCACAAAGGGTTGTTTGATAAGCTATGTCCGGCATATTATTTTCCTTACTGATATGCGACAAAACAATTCGTGTAGTGCCGTGCTTAACCAAATCACAGGCATATTCGGCACAGGCAAAATTTGAAAGATGTCCCGTCGGTGACAAAATCCTCTGCTTGAGCTGATATGTATAGCTGCCGTTTTGAAGCATGGTAACCTCGTGATTAGACTCAAGAAAAGCCAAATCACAGCCAGTCATTTTTTCTTTTGCGTCATCGGTAACATAGCCCGTATCGGTGCAAACACAAACGCTTCTGCCGTCGCTCAAATCAAACCGATAACCAAGGCAGGCAACGCTGTCGTGACTGTTTTCAAACGGTATAATTCTGACACCCGACAACTCGATAGACGAAGTCAAATCAGCAATCCTTACCTTATCGTCAATCTTTCCCGTACTACGCATAGAGGCAATAACATCGGGGTGGGCATACACCTGAAGATTATAGCGTGAGGCAAAAACACGCAGTCCGCTGATATGGTCAGTATGCTCGTGGGTGACAAATATGCCCGAAAGACTTGACGGCTCAACTCCGATTTCACCCAAAGCGTTTTCCAATCGTTTTGCACTTACACCGGCATCAACCAAAAATCTTCCGCCCGAGCAGGCAACATAAATAGAATTACCCTTACTGCCCGAAAAAAGCTGGCAAGCCTTAGACATATTTTCACCTCCTGAATTATGATAAAAAATCCCCGCCGTGCGACGAGGATTGATTCTGTATTTTAGCCTGCTGTTTGAACAGCAGTATCGTCGTTTACGGACACTCTTTTAATGTCCGCACCGAGTGCAGAAAGCTTTTCGACAATATCCTCATAACCTCGGTCAACATAAACTATATCCTCGACCGTTGTAGTACCATCGGCAACAAGTCCGGCAATTATCATAGCCGCACCTGCTCTGAGGTCGGTAGCCTTAACGGATACACCCGCAAGCTTAGGCACACCGACAATAACGGCAACCTTACCGTCAACCTGAATATCGGCACCCATACGAAGAAGCTGTCCTACATATTGGAAACGGTTATCCCAAACGCTCTCGGAGAGAATGCTCGTACCGTTTGCAATAGCCAAAAGCACTGCCATCTGAGGCTGCATATCGGTAGGAAATCCCGGATGAGGCATAGTCTTAACATTGCACTTATTAAGAGCCTTAAATCTTGTTACACGCACAGCGTCGTCATACTCGATAACCTCTGCGCCTGCTTCCTCAAGCTTTGCGGAAATAGACTCAAGGTGCTTGGGAATAACATTCTTAACAAGAACATCACCGCCACACGCAGCGGCAGCAACCATATATGTGCCTGCCTCGATTTGGTCGGGAATAATAGAATAGGTACAGCCGTGCATTTTTTCTACACCACGGATTTTAATTACATCCGTACCTGCGCCTCTGACATCCGCACCCATAGAGTTAAGGAAATTCGCAAGGTCTACGATATGAGGCTCTTTTGCGGCATTTTCGATAATTGTAAGTCCTCTTGCCTTAACAGCGGCAAGCATAATATTAATAGTAGCGCCTACGGACACAACATCCATATATATAGATGTACCCATAAGCTTTTCAGCCTTTGCGCAAACCATACCGTCCACTATGTCAACATCTGCGCCGAGCATCTCAAAACCCTTGATATGCTGGTCAATAGGTCTTACTCCGAAGTTACAGCCACCCGGCATAGCAACCTCTGCCTGATTAAATCTGCCGAGCATTGCACCGATTAAATAATAGCTTGCTCTGAAATGTGAGGTAAGCTCATACGGAACGCTCTGATAATTGATATTAGAAGTATTAATATCGAGAGTATTATTATTTACAAGCTTAATATCCGCACCCATTCTGTCGAGAATTTCGATAATAAGCTGAACATCGCTGATTTGCGGTATGTTTTCAATTCTGACTGTATCGTCAGCAAGTATAGCTGCAGGGATAATGGCGACAGCCGCATTCTTAGCGCCGCTGATATTAACCTCGCCGAACAATTCGTGTCCGCCGTTAATAACAAAATTATCCAACCTTAGCCCTCCAATCCTTGAGGAAATTCATATATTAGTAGTATTAAAAGCGAAATCAAAAATATGTGTGAATTCACACATAAACCATTATACCAAACTACATTAAAAAATGGAATAAAAGACACATCTTTTTTTCCAAAATGTAATTAATTATATCAACAAAATACATATTATTTTTCAAGTATGTATACAACATATTGTGTAGTACAAAAATATCAATAGTAATGCCCAATATTTTGTTGTTTTTTAAGGTAACAAAAGAGTAACACAATATTACAAATATGTCAATAGGAAATACGCACCTTTTCGGCTTTTTACAAAATTATGGTAAATTGTCACAATATTAATGTAATAAATATATAATAATTGTAATTAAAGATATTTTGTGATATATTAGGCATAAGAAAATGAAAAGGTTTACATATGAAAATAAAGGATTTAGAATTTAATCACATAGCGTTTTTAGCACCGATGGCAGGGATTGCAGACCTTGCGTTCAGGGAGCTTTGCGTAAAATACGGTGCGGCATACACGGTGAGCGAAATGGTATCGTCAAAGGGACTGACCATGGGCGACAAGAAGAGCGCTCAGCTTTTGACCCTGGGAAACGACAGACCGGCAGGGGTGCAAATTTTCGGAGACGACCCCGAAATTATGGCTCAGGCGGCGGTAAAATGCCTTGACTTCAAGCCGAACATAATCGACATAAATATGGGCTGCCCTGCTCCGAAAGTAGCAATGAACGGCGGAGGGGCGAGCCTGATGAAAAAGCCCGAGCTTGCTTACGAAATAACCAAGGCGGTGGTGCAGGCGGTCGACATTCCCGTAACCGTTAAAATCCGAAAGGGTTGGGACGACGAGAGCGTAAACGCAGTACAAATGGCGGAGCTTGCAGAAAAAGCAGGCGCAGACGCAATCACCGTTCACGGCAGGACAAGACAGCAGATGTATAGCGGCAGCGTTGACTACGACATAATTGCACAAGTAAAAAAAGCCGTCGGCATTCCCGTAATTGCAAACGGAGACATCACCGATGAGCAAACGGCGACAATAATGCTTGAAAAAACGAATGCGGATGCGCTTATGATAGGCAGAGGTGCGTTGGGCAATCCGTGGCTGTTTTCAAGAATCAACGCATATTTTGACGAATGCAGGGTTTTGCCCGAACCGAGCGTTTTGCAAAAAATGACGGTTATGCTGGAGCATATAAAGAGCATAATCGAATACAAGGGCGAGTACACGGCGATGAGAGAGGCTCGCCACCACGCAGCATATTACACAAAGGGTATGCGAGGCGGAGCAAAGCTGAGAGCCGAAATGGGAAAGCTGGAGCATTTTGAACAGCTTGAGGAGCTTGCATTCAGAATACTGAAGGAGTATGAATAATGATACTGAAAAATTGCACCTTTATCAACGAAGAGTTTGAAAAGGAATACGGCGATATAAAAATCGAAAACGGAAAAATAGCAGAGATAGGAATTATAAACGAAAACGGCAAGGATATGAACGACAAAATCGTTATGCCGGGCTTTGTAGACATACATATCCACGGCGGTGACGGAGGCGATTCGAGCGACGGAACGCCCGAGGCTCTCGACAAAATAAGCGCATATCTTGCAAAAAGAGGCGTTACTTCATTTTGCCCGACAACAATGACTCTGCCTATTGACAGGCTGTGCGACATTGCAAAGGTCATCTCCGATTACGCAAAGAACGGCAAGACAGGCAGGTCAAAGATTGCGGGAATAAATTTTGAAGGTCCGTTCATTGCAATGAGCAAAAAAGGAGCGCAAAACGGAGATTATGTTATACCCGGCACCGTTGACGATTTTAACAGATTATACGATGCGAGCGAGGGACTGATGAAGTTAATCACCATTGCTCCCGAGGCATTCGACAGCAAGGAATTTATCGAGCACGCAAGCGAAAAAGTAACGGTTTCAATCGGTCATACTGCGGCGAACGCAGAAGAAGCGGCGCAGGCGATAAAGAGCGGAGTTAATCACGCAACGCATTTATTCAACGCAATGACCCCGATGATGCACCGTGAGGCAGGAGTTGTGGGCGTCGCATTCGACAGCAACATTACCTGCGAGCTTATCTGTGACGGAGCGCACATTTGCCCGACGGTGCTAAGAAACACATTTAAGATTTTAGGCGAGGACAGAGCGTGTGTAATCAGCGACTCAATGCGTGGTGCAGGCCTCGGCAACGGAGAATTTGAATTGGGCGGTCAGACGGTATATGTAAAGGACGGCTACACCGTTGCACGCTTATCGGACGGCACAATCGCCGCTTCGATTACCAATGTATTTGACGAGTTCAAGAATTTGCTCGACTTCGGCATTGATTTTAAGACGGCGATTAAATCCTGCACAATTAACCCTGCAAGGGCAATCGGAGAGGATAAAAAAATCGGCTCGATTTCGGTAGGTAAATATGCCGACCTTATCGTAACCGACGAGAATTTTAACATTGAAGAGGTATATATAAATGGAACACTCGCTTAACATAGTGCTGATAGAGCCTGAAATTCCACAAAACACAGGCAATATTGCAAGAACCTGTGCGGCAACGGGCGCAAGACTTCACCTTGTCGGCCCTATGGGATTTCACATTACGGACAAGCAGGTAAAAAGGGCAGGTCTTGACTATTGGGACAAGCTCGACATCACCTTTTACGACAGCACCGAGGAGTTTTTTGAGAAAAACAAGGGCGGACAGTTCTATTATTTTACAACCAAAGCAGAGCAGGCGCACTCGGATATTGAGTACCCGAACCATTGCTACCTCGTTTTTGGCAAGGAAACAAAGGGATTGCCCGAGGAACTGTTAAAGGACAATCACGATTTCTGCGTGCGTATGCCGATGAGAGGAATAATAAGAAGCCTTAATTTGTCAAACGCTGTTGCAATCGGCACATACGAGGTACTGCGCCAATGGGATTACCCCGAATTAGTGCAAAAGGGTCAGCTGCATAATTTGAAGTGGTGAAAACGCAATACAGTTGATTTTTGTAGCCTCTCTTTTCAAGAGAGGGGAGCGTTGAAGGTCTCTATATAAAACAGCACACCGACCGAGAATTTCTTCGGTCGGTGTTTTATTACTTAATCAATTCACATATAAGTTTATTAATTATCTCGGCGTCATATTCTTCAAATAGTGTATTGTTATAAACATTATTCTTAAATACTTTTTCCGTAATTTCTATCTTCATAGGTTCAAAATCATCTTTCCATTTTACACCTATACCTGTACCCAATTCTCTGCTGATGTTTTTATTAACATCATTCACTATTCCTACAGCCTTTATATGTAAGGTTTTACTTTTAGGAATAAAGGACTTGATATACACAATGTCGCCTAATTTTACAGTGCTGAGCATATAGTGGAGAGACGGTGCATTATCGTAATCCCAACCTATAAATGCACAATTTTCTTTAATAAAATCATCTGTCTTATCAGGATTTAATGTTCCTTTATAATAAGAGCCTATTCCCCATACTGCCATAATAAATTCTCCTTAAACTTTTCTAAATTCGTGTTCATAAACTCTGCCTTCACCATCGTATGATAATGAATACATAATTTTCTTAAAAGAATCATAATCTGCCATTACATCAGGACTGATATCTTCCCAATCACCTTTGTATATGTTTTCATAACCCGCTTCAGCAATAACATATCTGCACTGCCAGCCTACTGTGTCTTCGAATTCTATTTTTGTATTTCTCATAACAATCCACTTACCTAATTTATTTATATTTTTAGGTATTTTTATACTTGATAATGAACTCGCTTCCCAAAAAGCAGCGGCTCCAATTTCTTCTAAATTATTCGGTAATGTTAAACTTTCTAAGGAAGTACATGAATCAAAAGCACCGCTTCCGATTTTAGTAAGACTTGACGGCAAATCAATATTTTTTAATGATTTGCAATCATGAAAACAACCAAATGGAATTATTTTTATTGAATCGGGCAAGTCAACATTATCCAACGCTGTACATCCCTCAAACGCACAATCCCCGATACTGTTTATTGTACTTGGTAATTTTATATCAGTTAATTTTGTACATTGAGAAAAAGCATTGTCAGCCAATTCTGTTATAGGCAACCCTTTATATCTGGTCGGAATATTCAAACTGACTAAAGTTGATTTATATTCATCTTTAATTTTAACCGCACATTCATCTTTGCCGTCTATTTTTGTAAAATCAAGATAACGCATATCCGCATATTCTGATGTTACACCACCGAGGTTTTCCTGCGTTCCGTCGGTATAGGTTATGATGAGTTCGCCGTTTACGAGTTTGGTTTTTGCAATGCCTCTGCCTGCGTCGCCTTTATCGCCCTTGTCTCCCTTATCGCCTTTTTCACCTTGAACGCCCTGTTCGCCTTGGTCGCCTTTGTCACCTTTATCTCCCTTTGCACCCTTGATATTTCCGAGGTCGAGGGTTGTACCGTTAGTGAGGGTGATATTAAGCTTACCGTCAGAAGTGACAACAATGTTTTGAATACCGACACCGTCTTGTCCGTCTATACCGTTGGTTCCGTCCTTGCCGTCTTTTCCGTCAACTCCATTTGTACCGTCTACGCCGTCACGACCTGCGGCGCCGGTGTCGCCTTGTATACCTTGGTCGCCCTTGTCGCCTTTTTCACCTTGAACGCCTTGAAGACCTTGCTCACCTTGGTCACCCTTGTCACCGTTTTCACCTTTGAGACCCTGCTCACCTTGGTCGCCTTTATCTCCTTTTTCTCCTTTTGCACCGACAACACGGTCAAGATTTACAACAGCGCCGTCCGAAAATGTAAGCACGAGTTCTCCGTCGGAATTAATCTCTGCCTGTGAAATGCCGACACCATCCTGTCCGTCTGCTCCGTCTTGTCCGTCCAGTCCGTTTACGCCGTTCTTACCATTAATTCCATTTTTTCCGTTAATGCCGTTTGTGCCGTCTTTACCGTTCTTTCCATTAAGTCCCTTAGCAGTACCTACATTAATAGAAGTGCCGTCAGAAAGTTCAATAACAAGTTTACCCGTTTCGGTAAAATATGCGGTTTTTATTTCTGATGTTTCCTGTTTTGCGCTAAGTTCAAGTGCCTTAGACCAATCCTTTTCTGTTCCCGAATAGCCGTTTTCCACTGCAATATCGTAAGCCGACTTACCCTTTAGCGAATCGAGCCAATCCTGAACGCTTCCGTCATAGCCCTGCTCTACTGCAAGTTCATATGCGGAAAGTCCGTTTTGCACCTTAGACACCGTATGAGAATCAGCACGATTATGCACAAAATTTGCCACAACAAACGAAGTGGCAAGCATTACTGCAAAAGCTACAATTACGGCAATCACCTTGCCAACGACTCTATTGTTTTTTTCTTTTGAATCATTCATAACATACTCCTCCTGAAATCATTATTATTCAACTTTAGTATAGTAAAGATATTTACTAAAGTCAATAGTAAATTTTTGTACTACATATAATGATAACAAGGAGTGATACTATGGACTATACTAAAAGAATCAGAGATTTGCGTGAGGACAATGATGAAACCCAACAAGAAATAGCTACTATACTGAACACCTCGCAGACTATGTACGCACGCTATGAACGGGGAGCAAACGAATTACCGATTCATCATTTGATTACTCTTGCTAATCACTATGGAGTATCTACCGATTACATTTTATGCAGAACGAATAACACAGAAGTTAATATTTAATATCAATATTAGTGCCTCCCTTAATAAGGGAGGTGGCGCACCATCAGGTGTGACGGAGGGATTTACGACTATAATTAAATTATGTTGCAATAACATTATTCAGACATCAATGCAAATCCCCTCTGTCAATGCAAAGCATTAACATCTCCCCTTGACAGGGGGAGCGTTGAGACACGATATAGACAAAACACCGACCGAGGAAATTACTCGGTCGGTGCATTTTTTTATTCATCTTCTTTTTTATCTTTATCGTTCTTTTTCTTAAAATTCGGTTTCTTGCCCTTTAGGACAAGCTTTGAATAAAGAAGATAAGTGATTACGGTTGCGACAACAAAGATGACAACCATAAGCAAAACAAGCATTTTTGCAGACATAGGCGATTTAACCTCCGTATTAATTGAATCGGGTATTTTATAAAGCGAAGCGGCAACGCTTGTACCGTAAGGGATTCTTACAACGGTTGCGCTATACGGCTGAAGCGTTAAAGAAAAGGACTGAGCCTCGATAGGAATTTCCTCACTTGTCGGCGCAATGGTCTGTTTTTTAACAGTATTATAAGCCGATTTATACTCGCTCTCAACAGCAAGCACAAAGGCAGATGTAAGATTATCAAAGCCATTAAGATCTGTGCTGATTTTTTCCCTTTTCCCGCCGTTATTAACAAGCTTAACATAAAGCACCTGCGACTTTTCGTCAACGGTTACGCTTTGAGTAACCCCCTCTGGTCGTTCGGAAAAATCTGCCAAAATGGTCTTATTGCCAACATTATTGGCAAATATCATTTGAACATAATATTCGGGAGTAAGAGCAATTTTCCCATCATCAAACCAAATTAACGAGCTGCTCGTTTTATCGCTGAGCGACTTTGCGAGTGCCTTGGAATACCCTGCCATATCGACGGAATCGCTGTTTTTCTCTGCGCCGAGCATAAATGCCGCAACATCGCACGCATTATAAATATTATTGTTTCTGCCCTGCGGCTTTTCGCCCAAAGCGAGCGAAGAAGCGGACACAAGCACTCCTGCGCCGTCTCTTGCATAGCTGTCATATCTGCTAATCATAGAGGACAGCGGTTTTGCCTTAGTGCCGTGAACGCTCTCAAACATATCCGTATCGGGATAAGACGCGGTTATCTTATTTCTTGCAGTATCAAAATCCGCACCCTCAAATTCGACACCGCAAGAGGCAATTACCTTAATATCGGGATAGCGGGCATTTATTGCCTTTTTTATTTCATCAAAATTTCGCCAATAAGCCTCTCCGAAATTATCTCCGCCAATCTGAATATACTTCATTTCAAACGGTTGAGGACTACCGTTTTGCGCTCTGAGCGAGCCGAAATATGTAGTTTTTGCGTCGCCGTTTGCGTACTCTATCAAATCGAGAGCGTCTTGAACATAATTCTTAAATTTGTCCGTGCCGGGAGTGAGCGACACGGAGGAAACATAATTATCAAAATCCTCTTTTGAGCTAATGCCGAGCGAGTTTATATATTCTATTCTCTGCTTGATTTCGCTTTTAGAGAGAGAATACTGCTCAGCCAAATAAGCCTCAAACTGCTCATCGGTCATATAGGTTTTATTAAGTGCCTGAACATAATAATCGTACTCGGAATTAGACTGGCACGCAACACCCGCACTTATTTCGGGTATCGGAGAAGCGTCTAAATCATCGCAAAGCTGAAAATACTCGTGATAGCCGACATACGACGAATTATTAAGATACACACCTGATTTAGTATCGTTATTTACGCTTACAAATTGAGTTCGTCCCTCGACAGGGCCTATTGTATTTTTCCAGCTCATTATGGCAGAAAAATCGTCGCTTTCTGCCGTACAGGTGCCCGGAAAACGAATAAAGGCAGGCTTAACCGCTTTTATTGCCTCCACCAAATCGGCACGCAAATAGGCATTTTTCCAAGTACCGTTAGCGTAGCCGTAGCTACTGTCGGCAACCAAGCTTACAAAGTCGATACAAACCGTACCGCTTCCGCTGAACTTAATTGTAAGAGCGCCCTTTTCATCGGCTGAGGAAGTGAGCTTTACGGTAAATTTGTTCCACGCTTTTTTGCTGATAACCGACAGGTTAAGCTCGGCTGAATCATTCTTATTTGACGGGGAATCGAGGCAGACGCTGATTTTACCGTCGTAATTTTCATTTTTAAGATAGCACGAGAAAGTATACGATTCGCCTTTCTTAAAGTGCATTGCGCCCTTATCCAAACCCGACGAGGAATATTCTCCCTTTTCGTCAAAAAGCTGAGGATAGCCGAAATTTGTAAGTTCGCCCTTTGAATCAACCGTAATAGTTTGATATGTAGGGTTATTCTTATTCATAGGAAGCTGAGTTGAACTCTGTGTTTGGATATTCTTAGCACTCCACGAAAGCTCGTTGCTCAGCGAATACTCAAAGGAGTTATTATTAACCATCTGTGCGCTCAAACCGCCGTCGGCAGCAAATGCAGAGTCGTCAAGGCTGATACCGTACAAATGCGGCGAAACCTTGTGACCGACCGAAGCCGAATTAATATTAAGCACCGAATGCGTCGATGCATAAACAGGCACCGTACTGAGCGTTACGAGTGCAAGACTGATTATCAATGAAATGATTTTTTTCATAAATTCTCCGTTACAAATACCAATAATTCATATCAACAAAGCGTGAGCCGACCGAGTCAAGCTCGCCCTGCTGAGTATACTGCCAAATATCCCAAGAGCCTTTATATGTAACCTTACTGTTATAATCGGCAACCCATATATATGCGGATTTAAGAAGCTTTTCCGTCTTAATCTGAGTGTTGTAGGTTGAGCTGGAGGCATAAACACCGCTTTGATAGCCTGCATCCTCAATCGTCTTACAAAACGCATTAATGATTTCGGTGCTTTCGTCCTTGCCGAGTGATGCCTCATACAGCCTGCCGACAGGCTCGCCATCCTTTTGCGCATACTCAAAGTCGAAAAAAACAGGCAATGAAATATCATATTTTCTAATATGGTGCAAAACAAAACGAGCTTCCTCGCGGGCCTCCTTAACGGTTGTGGCTTGGGTATAATAGTAAACTCCGACAGGAATTCCTGCCTCGTTTGCACTCTTCAAATTTTCGTTAAATCTTTCATCAAGGCATATATTTCCGTTTGCATAGCCTGTATATCCCACACGGGCTATTACAAAATCCACCTCGTCCTTGAGCGTGTCCCAATCAATAGCTTCGTTATAATACGAAACATCAATTCCAAACGCCTTATCCTTATTCAAATCGGGCAAGGGATTAGGGAGCTTTTTGCCTGACGAGCCGACAACGGTGCATATAATCAACGCAATTACGGCAATAATCACAGCCACAACGGGAGCGATATTTTTACCTGAAAAAAAGCGTTTGTTGATTTTTCTTTTTATTCTTCTCTTTTTTCTTACGGGCATTTATTTAAGTGTTCCTTTATTCAAAAAGGGCGTTACAACGAACGCCCCTAAAATGCTAAATATTAAGCTGATGCGTCAGATTGATACCTCAAGGGCTATCTTATAAAGCTCCATATCAATAGACTTTTTCATATTAAGTGCCTCAAAAATATCGTGGTCAACAACGCTCTCTTTATGAGCAGCAACAACACGATTGCCGATATTGTTCATAAGAAGCTTTACTGCATAGTTACCCATTCTTGTAGCCATAACTCTGTCTCTTACGGTAGGATAACCGCCACGCTGAGTGTGACCGAGAACAGTTGCTCTTGACTCAACGCCTGTCTTTTCCTGAATTTCTGCGGCAAGCTCATGAACATCAATATCACAGCCCTCTGCAACAACAATGATGAAGTGCTTTTTATCTGTAAGCATAGTCTTACGCATACGCCCAATAACATCCTTTTCGATGTCAACAGGAATCTCAGGAATAAGGATTGAGGTTGCACCGCAAGCAATACCTGCATTAAGAGCAAGGTAGCCTGCTCTTCTGCCCATAACCTCTACAACAGAGCATCTGTCGTGTGACTCTGAGGTGTCACGAAGTCTGTCCACCATTTCCATAATGGTGTTAAGGCAGGTATCATAGCCGATAGTGTAGTCGCAGCAAGCAATATCGTTATCAATAGTACCCGGAATACCAACGCAAGGGATACCTCTTTGGCTAAGGTCACGAGCGCCTCTAAACGAGCCGTCACCGCCGATAACAACAACGCCCTCGATACCGAACTTCTTACAGGTATCAATAGCCTTTTGCATACCCTCCTCGGTTGCGAACTCCTTACTTCTTGCAGAATAAAGGATTGTACCGCCTCTGTTAATAATATCGGAAACAGAGCGAAGGTCCATTTCGATAAAGTCGCCGTTAATAAGACCGTTATAGCCTCTTACGACACCGTAAACCTTAATTCCGTTTTCACAAGCCGTTCTTACAACTGCACGCACAGCCGCATTCATACCCGGTGCATCGCCGCCGCTTGTTAATACTGCGATAGTTTTCATAATCTAATCCTCCGTTTATTTACAAACACAAATTAACTATATAAATTAAATATTATAATATAGCGACATATTATATTTATTTTACTTAAAAAGGCATATGTTGTCAAGTATTATATAATTACAGCAACATTTGACTCGCCCAAAAGGCTTTTCAGCTCATTAATCAAAGCATCGTCCGTGGCTACAAAATTACTTTGAGGGGCAATTTCATACTTGCGTGTATCCTCAAAATAAAAGTACAGCGGCAGACTGCCTTTATGGCTCGACAAAATTTTCTTTGCCCTACCGACATTTTCGTCGGAATGAGTGCCGAATTTCAAAAACAAGCCGATATGCTTTTTTCTGCTTTTCTGTTTTTGCAAAGAAGCGTCGGGGAGCGAAACGGAATTTACCAAAATTTTAGGCTCTTTATCCTCCTCGACCGAAACCGTACCGTTTACGGTAACGACATTGCCCTGTGTGATAAGCGAAGCGTAGCGTGTAAAGGTGTTAGGAAAAAGAATAACCTCTACCGAGCCGTACAAATCTTCAAGCGTGACAAATGCCATATTGGCTTTATTTGAGCGTGTCTGCTTAATAGTAATATGATTAACGATTCCGCAAAGCGACACCCTTTCGGAGTCCTTTAGCCTTGCGCCCTTTTTGCCTGCCTCCAACACATCATATGTTTGAACACAGCCAGACGATTCAACATAGTCGCTGTATTTATCCATAGGGTGACCCGACAGATAAAGTCCTGTGATTTCCTTTTCCATCTGCAAAAGCTCGCTCTTTGAAAATTCTTCAACCTCCGGAAGCTTAACATCGTCTGTCGCTCTTTCGCCGCCCAAATCGAACAAGCCGACCTGACCGTACATAGTTTTGCGATAACGCTCCTCGATAGAGGAAAGCAGTAACGAAAGCACCTGAAGCATTTGCTTACGATTCGCTCCCAAGTTATCAAGCGCACCGCAACGAATAAGACTTTCAAGCGCACGGCGATTAAAGCGAGAGCCTTGCATACGCTCACAAAAATCCTTTAATGAGGTAAATCTGCCGTTTTCTCTCTCCTTGATTATATCCTCGATAAAATCATTTCCTACGCCCTTAATTCCGAGCATACCGTAATTAATGACTTTATCACCCGAGGCGGTAAAGCCTTTCATAGAGCTGTTAATATCGGGCGGAGCAAGGCGAATACCCAATCGCTTACATTCTGCGATGTATCGGGCAACCTTATTTGAATTATCCAAAACCGAGCTTAAAAGTGCCGCCATAAATTCTGCCGTATGATGCACTTTCAAATACGCACAGCGATACGCAACAAGGGCATAACAGGCTGCGTGAGATTTATTAAACGCATAGGAAGCAAAGTCGGTCATTTTATCAAAAATAGAATTTGCGACAGCCTGGGGAATGTTATTTTTTGCACAGCCGTCAACAAAGGAGGCACGCTCTCTTTCCATAACATCGTGCTTCTTTTTGCTCATGGCACGGCGAACAACATCTGCCCTACCGAAGCTGTAACCTGCAAGCGAACGGAAAATCTGCATAACCTGCTCCTGATACACCATACAGCCATAAGTATTTTTCAAAATCGGCTCAAGCATAGGAGTTTCGTATTTAATGTCCTGCGGATTATTTGAATTATGCACAAAGGTATCTATCTGACTTGCCGGACCGGGACGATAGAGCGAGGTTGCCGCAATCAAGTCCTCAAGGCAGGTAGGTTTCAAATTAGTCAGCATCTGCTTCATTCCGCCCGATTCAAACTGAAAAATGCCCTCAGTTTGTCCCAAAGCAAAGATTTTATAGGTTGAGGCGTCGTCAATGGGAATAGAGTCAACCGACACTCCCGACGCTTTAGCCGAATCATTTATAACAGTGAGCGTTCTCAGACCGAGGAAGTCCATTTTAAGCAGTCCGAGTTCCTCAAGAGTGGTCATAATATACTGCGTTACGACCAAGCCGTCATTTGTGGCAAGCGGAACATAATCGGACACGGGGTCGTGAGTGATAACAACACCGGCTGCGTGGGTTGAGGTATTTCTCGGCATACCCTCCACCCTGCGTGCAGTATCAATAAGTCGCTTAACCTCTGCGTTATCCTCCATAGCGGCTCTGAGCTTACTGCTCTTTTTTACAGACGTATCAATAGTGATATGAAAATCATTTGGGATAAGCTTAGCGACAGCGTCAACCTGATTATACGGCAAGCCCATTACTCTGCCCACATCACGAATTGCCGCCCTTGTTTGCAGAGTACCGAAGGTCACTATCTGAGCGACATGGTCGGCACCGTATTTTTGGGTTACATAATCAATAACCTCCTGCCGTCTTTCATAGCAGAAGTCAATATCAAAGTCGGGCATAGAAACACGCTCGGGATTAAGAAAACGCTCAAAAATGAGGTCATATTTCATAGGGTCAATATCCGTTATGCCTATGCAATAAGCGGCAATAGAGCCTGCACCCGAGCCTCTGCCCGGACCTACCGGAATGCCCTTATTCTTTGCGAAATTAACGAAATCCCAAACTATCAGATAATAGTCCGTATAGCCCATTTTTTCGACTGTTTCAAGCTCATATTCAAGCCTGTCCGTATAGGACTGGGGAGGATTGTCACCGTAGCGTCGGCGCATACCCTCATAGCATTTCATTTTGAAATACTCAAAGTGGTTCATATTATCGGGAGTTTCAAAAAACGGAAGCTTTGTATTGCCGAACTCAAAATCGAAATTGCACATATCGGCAATGCGTGCGGTATTATCCACAGCCTCAGGAACATCAAAGAAAAGCTCTCTCATTTCCTGTTCGCTTTTCAGATAGAAATTATCCGAATGAAATTCAAGCCCCGTATCCTCGCCCAAAATATGATTGGTCGCAATGCAAATCAGCACTTGCTGAACATCCGCATCCTCTTTATTTACATAGTGAACATCATTAGTGGCAACAAGCTCAATACCTGTTTCTCTGCCGAGGCGTTTAACGCCGTCGAGTACCACCTGTTCCTGCTCTATGCCGTGATTTTGAAGTTCTAAAAAGTAATTGCCCTTACCGAAAACCGACTCATACCAAAGAGCCGCACTCTTTGCACCCTCATAATCTCTCTGCAAAAGGAGCTGTGCTATTTCTCCTGCAAGGCAGGCGGACAGGCAGACAAGTCCCTCGCTGTGCTTTTCAAGCAGGTCACGGTCTATTCTGGGCTTAAAATAAAATCCCTCTGTATAAGACTGTGATACAAGTTTAATCAAATTCTTATATCCCGTCTCGTTTTTTACAAGCAGTATGAGGTGATTATATCCCGAATCAAGCGCCTTATCCTTATCATAACGGCTTCTCGGCGCAACATAGACCTCGCAGCCGATAATCGGCTTTATGCCCTGTGCCTTGCACTCTCTGTAAAAATCGACTGCACCGTACATATTGCCGTGGTCGGTAATTGCAAGAGAGGTCATACCCAGCTCCTTTGCACGACTAACAAGCTCGCCGAGGCGACACGCACCGTCGAGCAGGCTAAACTGTGTATGCAAATGGAGATGTGTAAACATAATATCACCTTTTTGTATAATGCCTATCATAAAAGTCTCAACGACTACCGTTGTCAAGGGGAGCCTGTGAGATACGGGAGGCTATAAAGTTAAAGCTCTTTAGCGATTTTTACAAGGCGGGAAAGTCGGTGGTTTACTCCGCTTTTGGAAATCGGCGGGTCAAGCATTTCGGCAAGCTCGCCGAGAGAAGCCAACGGATTTTCCAATCTGACCTCTGCCATTTGGCGAAGTCCGTCAGGGAGGCTGTCCAGCCCCTGCTTGTCCTGAATTTTTAATATTGCCGTTAGCTGCGGTGAAGCTGCCGTAACGGTTTTTTCTATATTTGCAGTTTCGCAATTTGCCCTTCTGTTGGCGCTGTTGCGAATTTCCTTAACGATTTTAACATTCATCATATCGAACATACTCTTGCCTGCTCCCATAATGTAAAGGCAATCCTCGATTTCCTCGCTGTCCTTAAAATATATGATGTTATACCCCTTACGATTTGTAAGCTTAGGCGAAAGCTCGGTTTCTCTGAGCGCAGTCATAAGGCTCTTTGAGAGGTTCATATACGGCACGCTGAACTCTAAATGATAATCCTTTTCGGGAGATGACACGGCGCCGCAGGCAAGAAACGCACCACGAATAAAAGCCTTTTGGCAATCGTCACATATGAAATTTGAGAAATTGATTTTTAAGCTTGTTTCGCCCTTTTCGTGGCCGAAATACGACATAATTCGAGCAGCATTAACGCTCTTTCGCACCGACACGGTAAAAAGTTTACCCGACGGAGAAGCCGAAAGCTTTGCCTTAACGGAGCAAAGCTCAGCAAGAAGCGATGCAAAAAGCTCGGCAATTTCCTCGCTCTTTGACTGAAACACGACGGAACAAAATGAAAAACTCTTAGAAAAAAGAGCCATTCCGTAAAGAAGACTCTTTTTACAACAAGCATTTTCCTGTTCGATTTTTATAAGTTCATCCTTAACCTGAGAAGAAAATGACATAATATGTACTACCTATTTTTTTGCTATATCTCTATGATTTACCGAAACATTGTCCCAACGTCTTGAGAAATAATCCTTGAGTGCCTCGGCAAAAACAACGCTACGGTGATTACCGCCCGTGCAACCGATAGCGATAACAATTTGGCTCTTGCCCTCACGAATATAAAGCGGATTGAGATAATCGAGCAAATCCTTCAGCTTTTCGAGAAGTATATCCGACTCCTCAAAGCTGAACACATAATCCTTAACCTCTTTATCAAGACCGGTCTTATCCCTCATAGCCTCAATCCAGTACGGATTTGGCAAGCATCTTACATCAAGTACAAAATCTGCATCGGTAGGAATGCCGTGCTTAAAGCCAAATGACACAAGGTGAATATTCATAATCTCACGCTCGTCGCCCAAAAGAATTTGGGTAAGACGGGTACGAAGCTGATTTGATGTCAAATCGGAGGTGTCGATTACATGGTCGGAATCCTGCATAACAGGAGCAAGAAGCTCTCTCTCGTATTCAAGCGCCATTTCGGTAGAGCCGTTGAATTTATCGGCAAACGGGTGCTTTCTGCGAGTAAGCTTATATCTTTTAAGTGCAACATGAGTTTTAATATCAAGGAATATAGTTTTTACAACATAGTTATCGTTATCAATAAGTCTTTGAACAGAATTATGAAACGCATCATAAACACCGAGTGTACGAACATCGGCAACGATAGCGATTTTATTATATGCGTCCGACTTTTCGATAAGCTGAATAAATGTACCTATAAGCTCGGTAGGCATATTATCAATACAATAATATCCGATATCCTCCATAAAGCTCATAGCCGTTGATTTTCCTGCGCCGGACATACCGGTCAATAATACTATATCCTTCATACTTTTACTCCGTTACTCTGATTTCCATTTCTAAATTAACGCCCTTTTGCTCCTTGACCGTTTCGGAAACTTTCCTGCACAGTTCCAGAACATCCTTACAGGTTGCGCCTCCTGTATTTATTACAAAGCCTGCGTGCTTAGTGCTTACCTGAGCGCCGCCATGCTTCATTCCCTTTAGATTACATTCCTCAATAAGCGCACCTGCAAAGTAACCCTCGGGTCGCTTAAAGGTTGAGCCTGCCGACGGATATTCGAGAGGCTGTTTATCCTTTCTTCGTGAGAGGAAGTCCTCCATACGAGCCTTAATATCGTTTGGATTGTCCTTTTTAAGTCGCATATAAAGTCCCGTAACAATACAGCCGTTATCATAATACGCACTGTGACGATAGGAAAGGTTCAAATCATCGCCCTCAAGAAATCCCATATCTCCGTTTTCGTCTATATGGTCGCAACGATAAAGCACATCTCTCATTTCGCCCCCGTAAGCGCCTGCGTTCATAAATGCCGCACCGCCGCAAGAGCCGGGGATTCCGTAAGCGAACTCCAAGCCACTCAGCCCGTTTTCAAGCGCAAAGCGACAAACTTTCATAAGCTGCGCTCCCGCCTGAGCATATATAGTTTCATCATCAATCAGCTTTACCTGTGACATACCCTTACTCATTTGGATAACGACAGCGTCGATTCCGTCGTCAGAAACAAGCAAATTAGAGCCGTTTCCTATGACGATATATCTGATTGAATCAGTTCTGCATTCCTTAATTACAGAAGCCGTCTGCTCCTCGCTTTCGGGAAAGAGCATAAGCCTTGCATTACCGCCTATCTTAAAGGTGGTGTGCTTACTCATAGGCTCATCTATACTGTAAGGAATGTTATTTTTCTTTACAAAATCAAGTATTAAATCCAAAGCCTCACCCTAATTAATCGCCAAGAAGAGCCGCACCGATAATTCCTGCATCGTTACCAAGCTCAGCCTTAACAACCTTTGTCTGAATCTTAGAATAAACGCTGTATCTCTCGCTGTCGATATATCTGCGAAGCGGACGAAGAAGAGTCTCGCCCTCATTGCAAATACCGCCGCCTATACAAATAGTTTCCGGCTGGAAAATATTTACAAGGTTAATGAGACCGCAAGCAACATATTTAACATAAGCGTCAACTACCTTAATGCCTGCTATATCGCCTCTGCGCATTGCATCAAATGCAATTCTGCCGTCTACCTTACCGCCGTTTGCCTCAACAAGCTCGTGCATAACAGAATCCGGATACTTTTCCATAGCAGCCTTTGTTTGATTAATGAGAGCAGTAGCGGAAGCGTAAGCCTCCCAACAGCCCTTACGACCGCAGGTGCAAGGCTCGCCGTCAACAACGATAACGGAGTGACCGCACTCACCGCCCGCATTGTTTACACCGGCAACGATTTTTCCGTTAATGATAACGCCGGAGCCGACGCCTGTACCGAGAGTTACGGCAATAAAGTCCTTTGCGCCATGTCCCGAGCCTGCCTTAGCCTCACCGAGAGCCGCACAGTTTGCGTCGTTATCAACATAAACATTCTCTATACCAAGTCTGTCAATAAGCATTTTCTTAGCCTCAACATTAACGAAGCCGAGGTTATTAGCAAATTCAATAACGCCGTCCTTATTAACAGTACCCGGAGTACCTATTCCGACAGAACAAATGTCTTTAATGGTTACTCCTGCCTGAGCCATAGCCTCTTTACAAACCATAGAAATATCATCAAATATTTCGTCAGCCGATCTCGGAGTGGCAGTAGGTGTCTTAGCCTTACCGACCATCTCGTACTCGTCGTTTACTACTGCGGCAACAATATTTGTTCCACCCAAATCAATACCAATTCTCAACATATATGCTTCCTCCTATTATTCCCATTCCTCAAGGATTTTTTCGTTTGCTTCTACATCCTCTATTCCAAGATTTTGCATAAGCTCTTTTGCGCCGTTAAAGCCCATCTTCTTTTGACGGTTATTCATCGCCGCTGTTTCTACAATGACTGCAAGATTTCGTCCCGGTGTAATAGGAACGGTGATTACAGGCACATTAACATCCAGAATACGGAAATAATCGTTATCTATTCCCAATCTGTCATATGCCTTAGTAGCATCCCAATCTTCAAGCTTAATAACCATATCAATTTTTTCGGTAGGCTTAACTGCACCCATACCGAAAATTCGTCTGGCATTAATGATGCCGATACCTCTAAGCTCGATAAAATGTCGAATGTTACTCGGTGACGAACCCTCAAGCGTTGAATCGTTCACCCTTCTGATTTCGACAGCGTCATCGGCAATAAGGCGGTGACCTCTTTTAATTAGCTCAATAGCGGTCTCGCTCTTACCTGCTCCGCTTTCGCCCGTAATGAGAACACCCTCGCCGTAAACCTCAACCAACACGCCGTGTCGGGTAATTCTCGGCGCAAGCTCACGATTAAGAAAAGCGATAAGTGACGCAAGAAAAGCAGAGGTTTCCTCGTCTGTTCTAAGCAACGGAACATTATACTCGATACATTCGTCAACGAAGTATTCAGGCACTTCAAGACCTCTCGTAACAACAGCGGCAGCCGGATGAAGCTCAAGCCAATAGCCGAGTGCCTTCTGCCTTTCGTCATCGGACATATTTAGCATAAAGCCAAGCTCTGTCCAACCCAAAATCTGAATACGAGCAGGGTCAAAGTAGTCCGTATAACCCGCAAGCACGATGCCCGGACGGTTTACTTCCTTTGATTTAATTTCAATTTCCTCAGCAGGCTTAGGAACATAGATTATCTCAAGCTTATGCTTTTCGATAATTTTAGCCAGCGTTACCGAATATTCAGCCATAGCGCACCCCTAATAAGTCATTCTCATTTATTATATAATAAAGCGTAAAATTAATCAAGTAAAACGAGGCTGATTTTGGGATAAAAATTATTTTACTTTTACAAGGCATTGTGTTATAATGTGTCAAATGAAATTTCTATAAAAAGAGAGATAATTTTTATGAGCGAAAGGCTTAAAATTGCCATCGGCACGGAGGCATTTCCGCCAACGATTGACGGCATAAGCACTGTGGCGAAATGCTATGCAGACATAATAAACGACAGTTTGGGCGAAGCGGTAATAGTTACCCCGAAAAATCCAAACAGCGAGGACTACAAATATCCGTATGAAATATACAGATACAAGAGCCTTTTCACCTTTGGCGAGGGCTATCCTGTCGGCTGGCCGTTCAAAAGACAATTTGCCGAGGATATTATCGGCAAAGGCTTTGATGTATTGCACTCACACTGCCCCATTGCCACAAGCTACTTTTTCAGAAGAATTAACAGAATACAGCGTATCCCGCAGATTTTGACCTATCATACGAAGTACGAATATGATTTCGACCAGAGAATCAAATCGCTTGCCGTAAGGCACAGGGCATACGGATTTTTATTAAACAACATCAAAAGTGCCGATGAGGTTTGGGTTACAAGCAAGGGAACCGCAAGCAGTCTGAGAAAAGTCGGATATGATGGCGATTTTATCGTTATTCCAAACGGGTGCGACCTGCCGAAGCTAAACTGCACGGACGAAATGAAGGCAATGATAAGACGAAAGCACTCCATTCCCGAGGGCGTGCCGATACTGCTTTTTGTCGGCAGAATGATGTGGTATAAGAATTTAAGAATCATACTCGACGCCTGCAAGCTGCTGAAAGAAAGCGGCAGAGATTACAGAATGGTAATCGTAGGAATGGGTCCCGAGGAAAGCGCAATCAAAAAGTATTCTAACAGGTTGGGATTAGGCGACAAGGTGATATTCACCGGTCAAATTCTCGACAGGCACGAGCTTCAGATTTACTACGGAGCGGCGGATATGCTTGTATTTCCAAGCACATTTGACACAAACGGATTGGTTGTTCGTGAAGCGGCAGCTTCGGCAACACCTGCGATTGTTGTTGCGGATTCGTGCGCAAGCGAAGGAATCACCGACTGTGAAACCGGTTTCATTTGTCTTGAATCATCAAAGAGCGTTGCAAGCGTAATAGACCGCATTGTCGACAACAAGGACTTGCTCAACAGGGTCGGTCAAAACGCAAGGGACAACATCTATATCAGCTGGGACGAGAGCATAAACAACGCATATAACAGATACCAAATCGTTATAGATAAATTTAACTCAACTCCCCACGAAAAATACAAATACTAAACGAATACAAAAAGCAGAAACAATGCGTTTGACATTGTTTCTGCCTTTTTTAATATTGTGTCTGTTTATGCTTTTTATATATTGTGTCTGTTTCTGACCTTTAGTCGCTCCATAGCTCTTGCAAGGTTTGCCTGAGTTTGATAATACTCATATACGGAATGCTCCTGACGGAGTTGCTCCTCGGCTCTCTCCTTTGCCTCCTCGGCACGACGAATATCGATTTCCTCGGGAAGCTCGACAGAGATACAAACAATATGTGCCTCATTGCCGAAAAACTCAAGGAAGCCCGAACCTACAAAAGCCTCAATCACTTCACCGTTTGCGTCGGTAATTTTCATTTCGCCGAACTCAATCGGTGCAACGGTATTCTCGTGATTTGCCAAAAATCCGCACAACCCCTCGTCTGCAACAGGGATTACAAGACTTCTGCACTCGCCGTCAAAGAACACCTTATTAGAAGCGACAACCTTTAACTTAAATGTATTCATACAAATCACCCATTAAAGCGTTTTTGCCTTTTCGATAGCGTCGTCGATAGTACCAACATTAAAGAACGCCATCTCAGGGAGGTCGTCAACCTCACCGTCAACAATAGCCTTAAAGCCGCGAATAGACTCTTTAAGCGGAACATATACGCCCTTTAAGCCGGTAAAGGTTTCTGCAACATGGAAAGGCTGTGACAGGAATTTTTCAATCTTTCTTGCACGGAATACGGAAAGCTTATCCTCGTCGGAAAGCTCCTCCATACCGAGAATTGCGATAATATCCTGAAGTTCCTTATACTTTTGGAGATACTCCTGAACCTTACGGGCAACCTCGTAATGCTCCTCGCCCACTACATCAGCCTCCAAAATACGAGAGTTACTCTCAAGAGGGTCAACAGCAGGATAGATACCCTTTTCTACAATCTTACGAGAGAGAACGGTAGTTGCGTCAAGGTGCGCAAAGGTTGTTGCCGGAGCAGGGTCTGTAAGGTCATCGGCAGGTACATAAACAGCCTGTACCGATGTGATTGAACCGTTCTTTGTGGAGGTAATTCTCTCCTGAAGCTCGCCGACATCGGTTGCCAATGTGGGCTGATAACCAACGGCTGACGGCATTCTGCCGAGAAGTGCGGACACCTCTGAGCCTGCCTGAATAAATCTAAAGATATTATCAATGAACAAAAGCACATCCTGATGTTCCTTATCACGGAAATACTCTGCCATTGTAAGTCCTGTTTCGGCAACTCTCATTCTTGCTCCGGGCGGCTCGTTCATCTGACCGAAAACAAGCGCAGTTTTATTAATTACGCCCGATTCCTTCATCTCGTTCCAAAGGTCGTTACCCTCTCTTGAACGCTCACCTACACCGGTGAAGATTGAGTATCCGCCGTGCTGAGTTGCGACATTAGTAATAAGCTCCTGAATAAGTACGGTTTTACCTACACCCGCACCGCCGAAAAGACCGATTTTACCGCCCTTTTGGTACGGAGTAAGCAGGTCGATAACCTTAATACCCGTTTCAAGAATTTCTATTTCCTGGCTCTGTTCGTCAAAGCCCGGTGCTTTACGGTGAATTGACCAATGCTCCTCGTTTTCAAGACTTTCCAAATCGTCGATGGTTTCACCGACAACATTGAACAGTCTGCCAAGAGTTTTTTCACCGATAGGCACTTTAATAGAGTCGCCTGTTGCGGCAACCTGCATATCCTTATACAGTCCCTCCGAGGCAGCGAGCATAATGCAGCGTACGGTGTTGTTGCCAATATGCTGAGCAACCTCCATAACTGCCTTTTTGCCGTCGTTTTCTACCTCAAGAGCCTCCTTGATTTTAGGAAGGCTCTCTGTGAATTTTACATCCACAACAGGTCCCATAACTTGTGTTATTTTACCATAATTCATAATTCAATTACCTTTCTGAAAGGTTAGTTTCAAGCCGTAATTTATAGCTACTGAGTATGCTTTGCACCGCCGCAAACCTCACTGATTTCCTGAGTGATTGCCGCCTGTCTTGCTCTGTTATACTGAACGGACAAGTTCTTAATCATATCGCTTGCGCTGTCCGACGCATTTTGCATTGCCATCATACGAGCGTTATGCTCACTGCAATAGCTTTCAACCAATGCACCGTAAATAAATCCCGATACATATGCAGGAACGATATGTTCAAATGCCGACTTTACATCAGGCATAAACACAGCGTCGTCGTATTTATCAACAAGGGAATTTTCCTGCTTATTGATATTTTCCCTCTTTAGAGGCAAAAGCTTACTGCACTCGGTTTCTACCGTCATAGAATTTACCATTTTAGTGTAAATAATATGCACCTCGTCAATTTTCTTATCAAGGTAGAGCGAAAGCAATTTTTCACAGATATGTCTGGCTCTGTTCACGGTAGGATTTTGAGCCGTGTACTTAAAGCTGTCGTCAACAGGGATATTCTTTTTTTCAAAATAATGTCTGCCTATTTGACCGATAACAAACAGCATATCGTTGCTTCCGTCGCCAAGTGCCGACTGCTCCGCAAGCTTAATAACATTATGGTTATATGCGCCTGCAAGTCCCTTATCGGCAGTAACGACAAGATATGCGATTACCCTATCGTTGCCCTGCTTATTAGGTCTTTCGTCGAAATAAGCCAAGCCGGCCTCGGGCGCAACATCCAAAATTTTTGCAAGACTGTCCTGAACCATTTCAAAATACGGCGTAGTATTTTTCAAATCTTTCCTTGCCCTTTGAAGCTTTGATGAGGACACCATATACATCGCATTAGTGATTTTCATAGTGTCGTTAATCGACTTCATACGGCCTTGGATTTCTCTTGCGTTAGCCATTATATGCCTTTCTGAATTCGTCAACCGTACTCATAATCGACGCTCTTATATCATCGTCAATCACCTTTTGAGTATTGATTTCGGACATAATTTCACTGTGATGAGTTTCAAAATAATCAAGCATTTCTGCCTGGAATGCCTTTACCTCATCCCTTGGCACATCAACAAAGCACTTACCTGTTGCGGCAACAAGGGTTACAACCTGCTGTGCAAGTGACATAGGATGAGTAAGAGGCTGTTTCAAAAGCTCCATAAGACCGCCGCCGTATTTAAGCTGTGCCTTTGTATCCTCGTCCAAATCAGATGAGAACTGAGTAAATACTTCCATCTCTCTGAACTGTGCAAGGTCAACACGCAAAGAGCCTGCCGCCTTTTTCATAGCCTTTGTCTGAGCCGCACCGCCTACACGAGAAACGGAAAGACCGACATTTACAGCCGGACGCTGACCGCTGAAGAAGAGGTCGCTTTCAAGATAAATCTGACCGTCTGTAATAGAAATAACATTAGTAGGAATGTATGCGGATACATCGCCTGCCTGTGTTTCGATAATCGGGAGTGCGGTAATAGAGCCTCCACCGAGTTCGTCGCTCAAACGGCTTGAGCGTTCAAGCAATCTTGAGTGAAGATAGAATACATCACCCGGGTAAGCCTCTCTTCCGGGAGGTCTGCCCAAAAGAAGCGAAATTGAACGGTAAGCAACAGCGTGCTTGCTCAAATCGTCATATACAATAAGAACATCCTTGCCCTGATACATAAAGTATTCAGCCATAGAGGTTGCGGCATAAGGAGCAATATACTGAAGCGAAGCAGAATCCGACGCACTTGCACAAACGATAATTGTATAATCCATTGCGCCGTTCTTTTGCAAAGTGTTTACAAGCTTTGCAACAGTAGAAGCCTTTTGTCCGATTGCGTTATAAATACAGATGCAATCCTTGCCCTTTTGGTTAATGATAGTATCTACTGCGATAGAGGTTTTACCGGTCTGTCTGTCGCCGATAATAAGCTCTCTTTGGCCTCTGCCTATCGGGAACATACTGTCGATTGCGAGAATACCGGTCTCCATAGGAACAGATACGGATTTTCTGTCAACGATGGTAGGAGCAGCCTGCTCCAATGCACGAAAGTCGCTCGCCTCAATATCGCCCTTGCCGTCGATTGCCTCGCCGAGAGCGTTTACAACTCTGCCGACAAATTTATCTCCGACAGGCACGCCTGCCTTTTTATAGGTACGCTTTACCTTTGTACCCTGCTCGATGTCCTCGTCAGAGCCGAACAGAATACAGCCGACAGAGTTAAGCTCGATATTCTGTACCATACCCTTAGTGCCGTTTTCAAATACGACGATTTCGCCGTACATAGCGCTGTCAAGTCCGACAACGGTTGCGATACCGTCGCCCACCTTAGAAACCTGACCTACTTCCTCACCATCGGAAGCAAGGCGGAAATCCTTAACATTCTTACGAAGCACAGCCAAAACATTTTCGTTGTCTCCGTCTGCGTGCTTTGCGCTGTTCAAAAGCTGTTCCTTAATAGCCTTCATTTTAGCTTTAAGGGAGAAATCATATTCCTTGCCTTCAACGCTGATAACGAATCCGCCTACAAGGGATTTGTCCTCTTTAACATCCACCTGAACATCCTTGCTCTCGGTTTCCTTCTTAATGAAGTCAACAATGCCCTTGAGCTGTTCATCTGTCGGAGGAGTTACACAGCTTACAGTTGCGTGAGTAACATTATTCTTTTTATCAAGCTCTACAATATACTTGTCGATAACTTCCTTTAAGTCGTCGCACTGACAATTTTTTGACAGCGTAAGAATAAAGGATTTTACCGACGGAGCAAAAAGCTCATCAATAACCTGCTGCTTTTCCTCATCGGAATAATTCGGATTATTAAGCGTTTCTCTCAATTCATTGCTGGAGGCCATAAGTCTGAGAGCGTCCTCGAGAGAGCCTACGCCAACCCCTGAAGAAAGCAGCTGCTCAATATAAGCATCAAGATTTTTAATCATTTTGTTCACTGCCCTCATTCAAAAATTCATCATATATTTTACTGTCTGTTTCGGCTGAAACGGTCTGACCGACAACCTTTTCGGCAGTTTCGATAGCAAGCTTGGCAATTTCCTCCTTGACTGCCATACGAGCGTTTTCGCTGTCCTGAGCAATCTTTTTCTGAGCATCTGCCTTCATTCTTGCTACATCATCGCTTGCCTTGCCGACAATTTTATTATACTCAACCTTTGCCTTATCCCTTGCGTCGCCGATAATAGCCTTAGCCTCGTCGTCAACATTAGCAATTCTTGCCTCGTAATCGGCAAGCTTTTCGTCTGCCTGCTTTACGGTGTCCTCTGCCTGCTTAAACTGCTCGTCAATCATACTCTTACGCTTTGTAAGAACTTTTTTGATAGGCTTGAGCAAGAACAATCTCATAAGCAAAAAGAATATGATAAGGTTTACTATTGTCCAAAGCAAATTAAAATCAAACTTTAACATTTGCTGTTTTCCTTTCGATAATTTGGATTCGGATTATTCTACTTTACCATAAAGATAATCAAAATTGCACCGATAAGACCATAGATAGCGGTAGCCTCGGAAAGAGCAGCACCGAGAATAAGTGTTGTCTGGATTTTACCTGCCATTTCGGGCTGACGAGCCTGAGCCTCTACTGCCTTACCTGTTGCGATACCGATACCAATACCTGCGCCGATGCCACACAAAAGAGCGATACCTGCTCCGATTGCGATAATTGAACCTGTCATAATTTTATCTCCTTAAATTAATTGTGTTTTGCCCCGCTAAAATACCAAGGGCGTAATTCTTATAATCAAGCGGCTGCTTTAGCCTGCTTTTTTGCTTGCTTTTTAGCCATTTTCTCGGCTTTTTTCTGAGCCTTACGCATTTTCTTTACTTCTTTCGGCTCTTCCTCCGATTCTTCTACCGCTTCCTGCAAATAAATAGCAGTAAGGAATACGAAGATATATGCTTGAAGAAGTCCGTCAAACAAATCAAAGTACAAACTGAGAACAGCCGGTACGCCGAATTTCATAAACGGTACAGCCTTAACAAGCTCCATAATAGTAAACGCTGCAATGATGTTACCGAAAAGTCGCATACAAAGGGACAGCGGTTTTGTAAGCACCTCCAGCATATTGATAGGTGTTACAATCCAAACAGGCTTTGTAAATTCCTTGAATCTTCCGAGCAAGCCCTTATCCTTAAAGGCGCAATACTCAACAAGAACGATTGAAGTAAGTGCCATAGCCGCAGTAACCTGCATACTCTTTGTAGGCGGCTTAAAGCCTAAAAGACCTATCATATTCGATATGCCTATAAAGAGTGCCACACTCATAAGCCACGGTATGTACTTTTCAACTTTCGGTCCCATGGTCGTTTTGAAAAATGCCTCTGCTTTTTCGTAGCACATTTCGAGAATCATCTGACGCTTTGAGATATTGCCGCTTACTTTAAGATTTCTCGTAAGAAAAATTGCAACAATCGTCATAACACCAATGATAATCCACGACACAACTGTGCTTTCGTCGAACCCGATATGAACGCCTTTTACATCGAAGCCGAAAACCTCATCGATGTTAAGTTGCTTTTGCAGTTCTTCCTGCAAATCAACGCTCATCGCAATGGGTGCCATTGTCATTAACATTCCTCCGTTTCTTTCGTAATAACAATGTTAATTTCTTAACTATGTTTACCCTCATTATAGCACTCAAGAACTTTTTTTCAATAGATTTAGTGAAAAAATTAACGCTCTAAATGGTAAATTTGCAAGATAAAAACTGTAATTTTTTGTATAATTATCACAATAAATATACATTTAGTAAAATCTCATTATACAAATAGTTCGCAAAGTATTAATTTTTCGTTTCGTTATATAAATCTACGACAATATATCCACCAAAGCGATTAAAAACAGCACTATGATATGTAAAAATATCAAAATAATTATTTACTTTATAATGGTTTTACTATATAATATAAATTTGAAACAGACAGCGGTGCTGTCGGACAGGAGGTCAATATGGCGAATAATCAGAAAAAGATGGTTGATGACATCACATCAATGGACGAGGATTTTGCAAAATGGTACACCGATGTGTGTAAAAAGGCAGAACTCGCAGAATATACCAGCGTAAAGGGTTGTATGGTTATCCGACCGTACGGCTATGCGATATGGGAAAACATACAGCGTATTCTCGACGGTATGTTTAAGCAGACAGGGGTTGAGAATGTATGTATGCCTATGTTCATCCCCGAATCATTACTTCAAAAGGAAGCAGACCATGTTGAGGGCTTTGCTCCGGAATGTGCGTGGGTTACCCACGGCGGAAGCGAGCTTCTTGAAGAGCGTCTTTGCGTAAGACCTACTTCGGAAACGCTTTTCTGTGAGCATTTCAAGAACATTGTTCACTCACACAGAGATTTGCCTAAGCTTTATAATCAATGGGTTTCGGTTGTAAGATGGGAAAAGACCACAAGACCGTTCCTGCGTTCGAGAGAATTTTTATGGCAGGAGGGACACACCCTTCACGCTACACCCGAGGAAGCTATCGAGGAAACCGAAAGAATGCTCGGAATATACACAAAATTCTGTCAGGAATATCTTGCAATGCCTGTAATTCAGGGACAGAAAACAGACAGCGACAAGTTTGCGGGTGCAGAGCGTACATACTGCATTGAGGCACTTATGCACGACGGCAAGGCGCTTCAGGCAGGCACGAGCCACTATTTCGGCGACGGTTTTGCAAAAGCGTTTGACATTCAATTCTCGGACAAGAACAATAAACTTCAATATCCGCACCAAACTTCATGGGGCGTTACAACAAGACTTATTGGTGCAATCATTATGACTCACGGTGATGACAACGGACTTGTTCTTCCGCCTGCCGTTGCACCTATTCAGGCTATCATAGTACCTGTTGCGCAACACAAGGAAGGTGTACTTGAGGCGGCAAACGAGCTTTGCGACAGACTCAAGAGCGTATGCCGTGCTAAGATTGACGACAGCGAGAACTCTCCGGGCTGGAAGTTTGCAGAGTACGAGATGAAAGGTGTACCTGTAAGAATTGAGCTTGGCCCAAGAGATATTGAAAACGGTCAATGTGTAATGGTAACCCGTCACAACAGAGAAAAGACTATTGTTCCTCTCGACAAGGTTGAAAGCGTTATTCTCGAAAAACTCGAAGAAGTACGCAACGGAATCTATGAAAAGGCTCTCGAAAACAGAGAGCGTAAGACCTATGTTGCACACAATCTTGACGAAATCACGGCAGACCTTGAAAAGAACGGCGACGGTTTTGTAAAGGCTATGTGGTGCGGCGATGAGGCGTGCGAGGACAAGGTCAAGGAAATCACAGGCGTCGGCTCAAGATGTATTCCGCTTGAGCAAGAGCATTTAGACGACAAGTGCGTATGCTGCGGAAAACCGGCTAAATGTATGGTTTACTGGGGCAAGGCATACTAAATAACAGCGCAAAACGGGTGTAATTGCGTTTTTGCTTATTCGCAGTCTATCGGCTCCCTTTTCAAGGGAGGCATAAATTACAAACAACCTGCTCTCATCCGAGCAGTCAAATAAAACATAACAATACAGGAGGCAAATTATGTCAGTATTAGTTACAGGAGGACTCGGTTACATCGGTTCTCACACCTGCGTTGAGCTTATGAATGCAGGAATCGACGTTGTTGTTGTAGACAATCTCTACAACTGCAAAAAATCATCATACGACAGAATTAAAGCATTGGTAGGCAGAGATTTTCCGTTTTACGAGTGCGACATCCGTGATTTCGACGGACTTCAAAATGTATTCAAAAACGAAGAAATCGACAGCGTAATTCACTTTGCGGGACTCAAGGCAGTCGGTGAAAGCTGTGTAAAGCCTCTCGAATATTTCGACAACAACATCAACGGTACACTTGTACTGCTTGATGCAATGCGTAAGAACGGCTGTAAGAAGATTGTTTTCTCATCATCAGCTACCGTTTACGGAATGAACAATATTTCTCCGCTTACCGAGGATATGCAGGTTGGCGGCGTAACAAATCCTTACGGCAGAACAAAGCTCATCATTGAGCAAATGCTTCAGGACTTATACGCAAGCGACAACGAGTGGAGCATCTGTCTGCTTCGTTACTTCAACCCAATCGGCGCACACAAAAGCGGCACAATGGGTGAAGATCCTAACGGCATTCCAAACAACCTTATGCCATATATCACTCAGGTTGCTATCGGCAAGAGAGAGCAGCTCGGCGTATTCGGCAACGACTACGACACACACGACGGCACAGGCGTAAGAGACTACATTCATGTAGTTGACCTTGCACTCGGTCATGTTAAGGCAGTAGAAAAGGTAAGAGCCGAAAAAGGACTCTTTATCTACAACCTTGGCACAGGCGTCGGATACAGCGTGCTTGATGTAGTAAAGGCTTTTGAAAAGGCAAGCGGTAAGGAAATCCCTTACACAATTATGCCGAGAAGACCGGGCGACATTGCTACCTGTTACAGCGACCCGAGCAAGGCTGCAAAGGAGCTTGGCTGGAAGGCTGAAAGAGGAATCGAGGAAATGTGCGAGGACTCTTGGAGATGGCAGAGTCAAAATCCCGACGGCTATCCGGATTAATTTAAGACAGACGATAAAGCATAAAGCACTGTTCAGGCTAATTGAACAGTGCTTTAACTTTACATTTTATCGTTGCAAATATAAATAATACGGCAAAAAAGCGGCTTGGAAACACTCCAAGCCGCCATTATATTTTTGCTGATTATTTATTAATCTGCTTTGAATACTTTGCAAGATATACAGTTCTCATAAGGAAGCATTCTGCCTTTGGAACATAGTGCTGACGATTGAATATATCGCAATCAATGGCAGCAGCACAGCCCTTGTCCATAATAATGTCAAGCGCCTGCATATCGCCGTCGTTATTGCCGACAATCATAGCACCGTTACCCTCGATAAGAACGGCATTTCTTCCGCTAATTGCTCTGCCGATTTCCTTAGCACATTCATCGGTGTCGCCGTCAATCCACGGACAATTTTTAACATCAAGACCTACGATTTGTGCAAAGTCGTCAATCATAGGTGTCATATTTTCGCCTGTTGCAGAAACTGCAACTGCGTCGGGAGTGGCAATCTGACGAATCATAGTGCAATCATCGTTCTTATAAATTGCTCTGTGGATTTTTTCAACCTTAGGAGCAATTCCGTTAATACCCAAGCCTGTTTCCATATCAACATCAACGCTCGTTCCGCCTACTGTAAGAGTGAAAATATTTCCGTTTCTTACAGATGAGCCAAGGTCGCAGATATGCTCAGGCATCTTGCCCGACTCGTGCTTTGCAAGGAAGAAGTTTCTTCTGTCCTCATCTGAGTATGAATCAGCCCAAGAATGACGAAGATAATTATCCTTAATCACCTTTTCACAGCACTTTTCAAGATTTTCTGCAAGTGCAAATGCGTGGTCATAATCATCACCCATAACAAGTGCGCCGTGGTGCATAAGGTTAATTGCACGACAGCTCGGGTGCATCATAATACACATTTCAACCTTTCTGCGAAGAGAATCGGTTGTTGACATAGCGTAATCTGCACAAGGAACAGTATCACCCAAAACGCCCTTAAATTCGTCATACACATTAGTAATATCCATACCTGTGATAGAAACGATTGTCGCTGCTCTCTGATGAGTATGGATAACAAAATCAACAGTAGGATGATGACGATAAGCGGCAGCGTGAACGCCCTTTTCGCTTGAAGGCTTAATATCGCCCTCGTGTGAGCAATCCGCAATATTTACAACTACGATTTCATCAGGAGTTAAATCCTCATAGGATCTGCCTGACGGAGTAATAACAAACTGAGTGTCGCTGATACGAGCCGAAACATTACCCCATGTACGAGCGATAAGTCCCGATTCAACAAGCTGCTTGCCTGCTTTAACAACGAGTCTTTTAGCTTCTTCAATTTCGTAAGCCATAGTTTTCCCCTTTTAATTTACCTAAATTAATGTCTGATTTATAAGCGACAAACGGGCGGTTGTTGAGCCGCCCTTTCTATGCCGTTAATTAATAATCAATCTTCTCGCACTTTGAGAGAACCTTATCGAATCTCTTAATGCACTCGTCGATGTCTTCCTCGGTATACGCACTTGAGGTGTAGAGACGAGAACCTGCAAGAGTAACAAGTCCCTCTGCCATATAAGCAGCACCCATATACTGCATTTCTGTCTGACGAATACCTGTTTCTTTAAGAACGGTAGGAATAGTCCAAGGCTTCTTCCAGTTAATTCTGAAGTGCATTGTTGCAACAGTATGAAGCTGGCAAATAGAGCCTACATTGTAGCAAACGAACGGAAGGTCGTACTTCTTAATTGACTCGTTAAGACCTTTAACAAGTCTGTCAGCCATCTGACCTGCAACCTGACAAGCATTTCTCTTTTCAATCTCGCAAATTACTGTATAACCTGCACAGCAAGAAATAGGAGTAGCTGCCATAGTACCGCCGCACATAGCCTTATGAATCTTCTTGCCCTCAGCCTTATCAAGACCGGCGCCGAGATACTTCATAACCTCTCTGTGTCCGCCGATACCGCCTGCACCCGGATAACCGCCTGCGATAATCTTACCAAAGATAGTAATATCAGGGTCAATACCATAATAACCCTGTGCGCCTGAAAGACCGATACGGAAGCCTGTAACAACCTCATCACAAACGAGGAGCGCACCGTACTTACGGCAAAGAGCCTGAACGCCCTTAGGGAAGTCCTTATCTACCGGACGGGTAGCTGATTCAGGACCGCATGGCTCGATAAATACAGCAGCAGTACCGCCACGGAACTTATTGATGATGAGCTTCTTCTCAAGATCCTTGAGGTCATTAGGGAAGAATTCCTGAGTATGCTTAAATACGAACATAGGAACACCGTGTGACTGAAGGTTAAGAGTACCCGGTACACGCATACCCCAAGCAAGCTGGTCAGACCAGCCGTGGTAAGCTCCACCCATCTTAATAACATTCTTATGACCTGTTGCAAGACGAGCAACACGAACAGCACACATACAAGCCTCTGTACCTGAGCCGAGCATACGGAACATTTCTACCGAAGGAACGCACTCGCTGATTTTCTTTGCAAGCTTATACTCATAAGGGTGGAACAAACCTGTTGAAGGACCGCAATCGTCAAGAAGCTCCTTAACCTTTTCCTTAACTACATCATCGTTAGAGCCGATGATTGTAGGACCGCCTGCCTGAAGGAAGTCGAAATATTCGTTTCCGTCAATATCATAAAGCTTATTGCCCTTAGCCTTTGTCATAACGATTGGGAAAGGATAGTTGAATGCAAGATTGTGCTGAACGCCGCCCGGGATTACATTCTTAGCCTCTGTAATCATTTCCTTTGACTTAGCGCACTTCTTCTCGAAATACTCCTTCTCATACTCCTTGAGAGCAGCTCTGTTAATTGAATAAATTGGTTTTTTGATGAGTGCATCAAGCTCTGCCGTAAGAGCAGCAGCATTAGGATACTCTGTAATAGCGAATCTTGTATCCATATATATATTCCTCCTTAGAATTTATAGTGAGCGACGGCTCACTTTGTATTTAGTGAGCGCCTGCTCACAGTATTTGCAATTTAAGTATATCACATTTCAACGATTTGTCAACTTGAAAGCAACAAAATTTTAGTTATTTTTGTTGCATTATATACAGAATAATGGTACTATACCAATAGTGAATTTATGCTCACCGAGGGAGATTTGGCGTATTTGCACAAAAGGAAAAATAACGCTTTGTGCAAGATTACAAAATTCAAAAAAATTATGACAGAGAAACGATACAAGGAGGCTTTCCAACGAGCCTCAGAAGAAAGAAAAGAGAAGATTTTGGAGGTCGGGATAGAGGAATTTGCCTCCAAAGGATATGAAAATGCGAATATTAACATCATCGCAAAGAATGCGGGAATAAGCATCGGCTTAATGTATAAGTATTTTAATACGAAAGAGGATTTGTTTTTCACCTGCCTGCAAAGAGGAATGTCGATTTTAGACGAGACAATCGATGACATTCTCAGAAGCGACGACAAGCTGATAGTCAAGGCGGAGAATCTAATCAGAGCAATCTGCCGTTTGAGCAATAAAAACGGAAATTATATCAAGCTGTATAATGAAATCACATCTCAGCGTGATTCCGCAAAGGCGATAGAATTTGCAAACGAAATCGAGGCGCAGACTGCAAAAAAATACATTAACTGTATCACCGATTCGCTCAAAAGCGGAGATGTGCGTCAGGATATGGACCCGAGGCTGTTTGCATTCTTCTTTGACAATCTGCTGACATCATTGCAGTTCAGCTACACCTGTGATTATTACAGAAGCAGATTTAAGCTTTACACGGGGGTTGATGTAGAGGAAATGAGCGAGGAGCAAATTGTCAGACAGCTTCTTAAATTTATCGAATCGGCATTTACATTTGAAAAATAAGACAAGATTTCTGTCTTTTGGAGGATAATATGAGCAAATATGTAATTACCTATGACATCGGTACTACGGGAATCAAGACCTGTCTTATCGAAATCGACAAGGAAATGAAAATCCTTGCATCGGCTACCGAGGGCTACAACCTTTATGTTGACGACGAATGCGGCGTTAAGGGCGGCAGCGAGCAGGACGCAGACGAATGGTGGAACGCTATGTGCGTAACCACTAAAGAGGTTTTCAAAAAGTGCAAAAAGGTTAAAAAAGAGCAGATTGAGGGTATCAGCTTTTGCTCTGCCATGCAGGGACTTGTTCTCGTTGACCACGAGGGAAATTGTATCCGCAGACCTATGACATATATGGACCAGAGAGCGAGAGAGGAAATTAAAAAAGGTATCGCTCACGGCGTTCAGATTGCAGGTGCAGAGGTTACAAAGCTTCTTAAATATCTCAAATACACGGGTGCGGTTTCGTCATCTGTCAAGGACCCGATTTGGAAATACAAGTGGGTTGAGGCTCACGAGCCCGAGAATTTCAAGAGAATTTACAAGTGGCTTGATGTTAAGGAATATATGATTTTGCGTTGCAGCGGTGAGTTTGTAATGACAAATGACTCTGCTTTCGGCACACTGCTTTATGATACCCGCAAGGGACACGAAGGATGGTGCAAGCCGATTTGCGATATGGTAGGCGTTAATATAGAGCATATGCCTGTAATCAAGGCAAGCACGGAAAAGGTCGGCGAAGTTACTGCCAAGGCAGCTAAGGAGCTTGGCTTAGCCGAGGGTACTGCTGTTTACGGCGGCGGCGGAGACGCTTCGCTTATCGGTGTCGGTGCAGGGGCAACAGAAATCGGTGACACCCATATTTATTCAGGCACATCGGGCTGGGTAGGAACAGTTGTTCCGGAGCAGCTTGTTGACGCAGGCGCAATGATGGCGGCAATCGTCGGCGCAAATCCCGAAACATATAACTATTTCGCAGAGCTTGAGACCTCTAACAAATGTATGGGTTGGGTTAAGGACCACCTTGCACTTGATGAAATCGGTGTTTTCCTTAAAAAGTACGGCCACAAAAAAGACGACCTTGAGGAAGAAAGTTTCAACCTTTACGATTATCTCGAGGAGGTTATCGACAGAGCAAATCCGGGTGCAGACGGCGTTGTGTTTACACCGTGGCTTCACGGTAACCGTTGCCCGTTTGAGGACCCTAACGCTGCCGGTATGTTCTTTAACATTCACCTTGAAACAGGCAAGACAGAACTTATCAGAGCAGTTGTTGAGGGTGTATGCTTCCATATGAGATGGATGCTTGAAAGACAAGAGCAAAAAGTAGCTAAATATAAAAAATCAAATGCAGTTCGTTTTTGCGGCGGCGGTGCATTAGGTGCTTCTACCTGCCAAATTCTCTCAGACATTCTTCAGCGTGATGTTGAAGTTGTGGACTCGCCTCAAAATATCGGTGCAGTAGGCGCAGCGGCTTGTATCGCAGTCGGAACAGGTATGATTCCGTCAATGACCGATGTTAAAAAGCTCATTCCGGCAAAGGTTACATACCATCCAAACAGAGCAAATAAAGAAGTCTATGACAGAAACTTCAGGGTTTTCAAAAACCTGTATAAGTCAAACAAAGAAAACTTCGCAATTCTTAACGGATAAAAAGGAGTAAACAAAATGAGTAAACCAACCACACTTAAGGAAGCATGCCAATCACGATTTGTAACAACAAAATTTGGTGTGTTTTACAGCAAGGTGACAAGAAAACTTACAAACGCATATGATGCAATTTTGGACTCAAAAATCTGCGGAAAATCATTGGTAAAATATGTTCCGTCGATTGACAGAGAGGGTTTGCAAGCAACGGGAAGCGAATCCGCAAGATACTTTGCTCTTGATGAAGTTTTCAAAGATATGAAGTTCAACAAAGATGACAAGTTCATTGATGTTGGCTGTGGCAAAGGCAGAATTCTTGCTTATTTGGAAAAAATCAAATTTCCGGGACCGCTTTACGGAATCGAACTCAATCCCGATGTAGCTAAATATGCACAAGATTGGGCGAAAAGATATGACAATTTAACCATTATAGCAGGTAATGCTTTTGAACTTGACTATAATGATTACAGCATTATTATGCTTTGTAGACCATTCCTTGAGGAAATGTATGTAACATTCCTTGAGAAATTAGAGAGCGACATCAAACACCCTGTCACAGTTATCCTTTATGTTGACAATTATATGGCAAAATATGTCAAAGATAAGCCACAATGGACAATGCAAAAGCAAGAGATTGTATTCAAAAAAGGTCCAATCGTTTACTCAGAATGGCCACAAAGATATTCTATTTGGACATATAATCCTAATAATTAAAAACAGCTCTGATAGTAAAATGCTTCTATCAGAGCTGTTTTTAATTTTTAACTAACTTAAATGTATTATTTCTTGGCTCACTATGCTCAATAATTATCGGCTTAGGCATAACGACTGTTGCGTTGTCCGGAACATCCTCGCAAATTATACATCCTGCGCCTATTCTAACATTATTTCCAATATGAACACCGCCTACTATTATAGCACCGGCGCCTATAAATACATTATCCCCGACAACAGGAAACCCGCAATTCTTACTATCATCAAAAGTGTTAGAACCTATTGTGACATTGTGAAGTATTGTACAATCACTGCCTATCACGGCTTTTTTTGAAACCATAATACTTTTAATGCCGTGTGGCAACGTTGGGACTCCTTTAATCTCACAACTAAGCGGTACCCATGCAGTATTTTCCTTTAACATTTTATAATATTTTTTTTTGAAATATTTTGCTTTAATAGGATTACTGCTTCTTAATGCTTTTTCTCTCAAACTCCAAAAAGTCATTTTCTTTTTCATTAATAATCCACCCTTTTATGATTTTGGTATTTCCCGATTTCTCTGGTGTATTCTTCCTTCATACCTTTTCCGTATACTTTAGTGGTAAGCATTTGAATAGGAAAAATACTGGGATTGGTATTTGCTTCAATAATAACCCATCCCTTATCTGTTAAAGCGAAATCCCAACCTATTACAGTCATTCCTTTAGATTTTTGCGCAAGATCTGATGCTATTGAAAGTAGTTCTTCCCATCTTGGAATTTGAAAGCCTTTAATTTTAATTCCACTATTAGGATGATATACATATTTATTAAGACTTTCATCAAAGCCGTCTGAAATTATAGTTCCTGTGGCAATGTCAACCATTGAAATAATACCGCCCTGTCCACCATTGTCTACAACAGCTCCGTCCTTTCCAAATCTGGCCAACGAAAAGAAAAATCTCACATTTTCGTTATCGCAAATTGTAGTCAATCTTACAGTATTCACAGAGGTTTTGTTAAACTGCTCAAATCGAGGGTCTTGTTTGACAAATTCTTCAATAATGCAACCGCCGTAACTCAATGCAAAGAAAAACAAATCTTTTGGCGAATCGTTCTCTTTTACATTAATGACACTTACTTTTGAACCTAAGGAGCCGTCTATGACTTTAATGATGTACTTTTTATGCCTTGACAAAAAATCACTAAACGCTTCATAGTCTCCAAAACCTTCAACCCTTACGGCTTCTCTTTTATAAAAATCCTTAAATTTAAGATATGTATTATATTTGTTTTTGAAATCGTCTAAGTAAAGCCTCGATATGCAATTACTTACGGTTTTGCGATAAGTTTTAGTGTCTATATATGTTTGTTTAATTTCATCAGAAATATTCTCAAAATCATAAAGAAAATACTCTTGACTGTCAACATTATACTTTTCACAATCAGACATAATATTGTTTATTAAAGTTAAAATTTCTTTGTCACTCAAGTCCTCAATATTTCTTTTATACTCAAAAATATTATCTACTACTTTTTTATCGAATTTATTCCAGTCAATCATAATTTCACCAAAATGTATTATTTGTATTTTCCAATGGTTTGTTCTAAAGTTTTTTTCAATCCATAACCATAAGTCCTATTGTAAATTAATTGAATTGTATCTATGCTTGGCTTACTGTTATTTTCAACTAAAACCCATCCAAAATCCGTTAATGCTAAGTCCCAACCCATTATTACAAATTCCGGAAAAAGCTTATGAAGTTTTGTAATCAATAATATTGCATCATTCCATTTAGGAATTTGAAAGCCCTTGAATTTCTTCCCACTGGTTGGATGATTAATATATGTTACATTCTTCTTTGTATATCCGTCAGAAAAAATGATTCCGGTTTCCAAATCAATTCCGCAAGCAATTCCGCCCATACTTGCGTTGTCAACCGGCATACCTTCAACACCCGTCCTGAACATACCATATATTTTTTCTAATCTATTATTTTCAAATACTGTTGTTATTCTGATTGTATTAACTGATGTTTCATTAAATTCAGCCATTTCCTTTGATTGCTCTATCCATTCTTCACAAACGCAACCACCATATTGTAACGCTTGAAAAAATAAAGCTTTAGCAGAATCGTCTTCTGAAACAACAACCTTACTTATACCCAATCCACGAGAGCCTTCAATTGGCTTAACAAGATATTTTTTATGCTTAGAAAGGAATTCTGAAAAACAAGCGTAATCATCAAAAGATGCAACCTGAATTAAATCTCTCTTATAATAATCTTTAGCCCTCAAGTATGTTTTATACTTATTATTAGACCATGGCTTATCTTCTTCGCGGAGAATTGAATTTCTACACCATTCGCCATAATCTTTACTGCCGCAAAAAGTGCTTCTTTCTTCCGGTGACTTGTGTATAAAGTCATACTTGAAATATTCACTGTAATCAATTATACCATATTGTTCTTTTGAATACTGAATATCTGACAATATTTCATCTGCCTTTTCATCGCTTATTGTTTCAATATCAATACCGTAAATCGACAGTACCTCTGTAAACTCTTTATCGTACTTTTTTAAATCCACTATAATCACCATAATTTATTATATTATACGAAAATCAATAAGTCAATAATTGAAAAAAGAGGCACTAAAAAGTGCCTCTAAAAACTATTAGTTTTTTATGTAGAAAGAATGCCGATTAAGCTTCTTCCTCCTCACCTACGGTTGGGTCCTGACCAGAAGTTGTAACTACGTCAACTACTGCGAACTTCTCAAGCTCAGCTACTGGCTTTGTGTATTTCATTTATTTCACCTCCTGTGATTTATTTTTAGTATTACAACTATTTTAATAGTCTTAATACATTAATTAAACAACGTTGAAATATGCTCTTGCAGCAGTACCGAACTTCATAAGCTGTTGAGTAATGTTATACTCATTTGAAGTTGTCTTTCTGCCCTTTGCATAAGTTTCTGCTGACCACTGATATGTATTTGAAATTTGCTCATTTCCTTCATACCAAGTAACCAATACAGGTGTTCTTACATACTTTGTATACAAGTCCTTAAACTGGAATACAGGACAACCTGCATCATTATAGCTAAACGCATCCGGATTTTCAGTATAAGTATACTCAAACTCAGAAGCACCTACCTGTACCTTAACTCTTGTATTCTCATTAAACTTATATGTATCCTTCATAGTGTACTGTAAAATTGTTCCTGCGCCAAATACAACAGTCAATGACTTATAAACGGCTTTTGGATTTTCAATAACAGTATATGCGTTGTTCTTATGGCTGACAAGGTTAGTCAGTACTGATGTGTCATGTAAGTACTTATAATCTCTTGCATAAGTATTTGTCTTTGCATCGTAGTACTCTTCAAGACGAGCAGAAGCAAGATTGTTGGTGTTCCAATTTGCATAGTACTGAGCTGCATCACCATAATATACAAGCTCAACCAAAAGTGTTCTCCATGCAGTTGAACTACTAGCCTTGCAAATCTGCTTGAGAATGTACTTATCCATGATGTTGTATTCATATTCCGGACCATAGTACTTCTTGCCGTTTCTTTCACCACATACACGAAGCTTGTATACAGAACCAAGGCTCTGAGGTGTAATTCCATAATAGAAGAACATTGTAGCACCTGTACTGTTCGGCTTAATATCCTTCTTATCTGTGATGTAATCAGTCTTACCGTCTTCACGGTATACAACCATTGAATAGCTGTCAAATTGGTCGAGTGCAGTCTTCTTAACACCGAACATAGCAGAGATTTCACCACCAAAGTCAGCATTAAGGGTTGATACTCTTAATGCACCTGTGCCGGCAACTTCTCTTGTTTGTGTTTCTGTGCATCCTGCAACAGTACATTTTCTTGTCTCTGTACCGTTCTTCTCGCCTGCGACAGCATCATAAGTTGCATTATTATCGTATACCCAATCAGACCATACATGATCATGAGTATCCTGCTTAGCAGGGATCTCTTCTGTTCTTGTAGCACCACAGCCTTCAAATGTACAGGTATAGGTCTTGATGCCCTTCTCAGTAGTTGTAGGCTCCTTTGTTACTTTACCTTCATCCCATGTATGAGCTGCAGAATTCTTAACTACTGTATAAGTTGCATTTGCAGTTGCAACAGTTGATGGAGTAATGTTCCAAGAATAGGTGTAGTGATTATTACCGTCATGAGTTGTAGCAGGAAGGTCAGGAACAGTTACTGTTGCGCCCTCTGCATATTCAGCCTGAGAAATTACAGTGCCGTCTTCACGTACAAACTTAACAGTGTACTTTGTAGAAGCGATGTTATCGTTCTTGCCCATGAAGTCTAATGATGTGCTGCCGCTGTATGAAGTAGCAGTATAAGTCTTATACTCCTCTACCTTACCACCGTTAGCGATAGTTTCGAGATAGTATGCAGAATCAGCATCCTTAGAATCAGCAAGTGAGAATGTTACAGCGCCCTCGCCAACAATCTTAAAGCCGAATGTAGCAAGTACAGCTGTATTTGTAAATGTGTTT
>ERZ1026772.158-NODE-158-length-52187-cov-7.931156_pt1 | contig 52187 bp, 44 predicted proteins | sample MGYA00380124_ERZ1026772 | MGnify/ENA primary metagenome ERZ1026772 (study PRJEB33269, sample SAMEA4719760) | human gut metagenome | biome: human-associated habitat; feature: organic feature; material: feces | place: Cameroon | collected 2013-10 ...
AGACTACGCCTACACGATGGACGGCGGCGAAATCGGCGAGCTCGAATTCGAGAATTTCAATGCAGCTTCCGCCAAGATTCATATCCAGGGGCGCAATGTCCACCCGGGCTACGCGAAGGACAAGATGAAGAACGCCATCCTTATCGGCATGGAGTTCAATGACTTGCTTCCTATCGGTCAGCGTCCTGAGCTGACGGAAGGCTATGACGGTTTCTTCCACATCATCAGTTTCAAGGGTTCCGTCGAGGAGGCCGATTTCGGCTACATCATCCGCGACCACGACCGCAAGAAGTTCGAGGAGAAGAAGGAGCTTATAGCTCAATGCGCTCATTTCATCAATGTCAAATACGGTGAAGGCACTGCCACTCTGGAGGTCAAGGACCAGTACTACAACATGCGTGAGCAGGTGGAGCCATACTATTTCATCGTGGAAAAGGCGGTCAAGGCCATGGAGATGGCAGGCATCAAGCCGAAGATCCAGCCTATCCGCGGCGGCACTGACGGAGCGAATCTTTCATTCAAAGGCCTCCCATGCCCGAACATCTTCGCCGGCGGCATGAATTTCCACGGCAAGATGGAATTCGCCCCTCTCGAGAACATCGAAAAGGCCTCCGAGGTGGTTCTGAACATCATCAAGCTCTACGAGGAATAGTCTGCGCGGCGGAAGGAGAAGCATAGCCAACCGCAGGCGGTGGCAACTTTCCCTGCAAGACAAGCGGGACGCAGCCACGCCTAAATTTGTAACTTATTGATAATCAAATACGATTCGAATAAAAGCGTGGAAACGCGGCAAAAAAAAGCCTACGTTTCCACGCTCTGCTTTATAACTTGTTGATAATCAGCGACTCTAAAAATAAAGCGTGGATGCGTCCCGACGGTGCGCCGTGTCAGGATAACCGCGGAGACACTTATGACTTCTCCGACTCCACAGGCACCTCCACGGCATTCTCGGCAGACTTCTCCGCCTCACGCGCCACCTTCTCCGCCTCACGGGCTGCACGCTCGGCCGCCTTGCGGTCTTCCTTCTCCTTTTTCTTGGCGAAAACTGCCTTGTACTTCTCCAGGCGGGCATTTTCCTTCGCCTCACGCGCCTCGATGGCCTTCAACTGCTTCAGTTTCTTGGCACGCAACTTGGCCGCCTTCTTATCCGCAGCCAACTTGGCCTTGGCAGCATCCAGGCTGTCCAGACGCGCCCACTTCGCCTCACGTGCGGCATCCTTCGCGGCACGAAGCGAATCGCGCTGCGCCTTCTTCAATGCAGCGGCATCAAGTACGGCAGCATTGACGGAAGAAGAATCCGAAGACATTGACAATGAATCAGTTGCCGCCTTGGTAGAATCGGCGGCAGCCGGAACTGCAGCATTGAGCGAATCCTTAGGCGGAACATTGGCGAGAGAATCCGGCGACTGCACGGACGCCGTATCGGCCGTCATGACGCGCGCAGCCTCCTTTTTGCGGGTCTTTGCTTCTGCCTTGGCTAGCCTTCCGCGCTCGATTTCCTTCATCACGCCCGGCATATAACCCGGATAAAACTTGTCGGTATACTCAAACGACGTCCTCGGACGAGCCGCGTAACGCAAACGCTCTGAAGGCCTTATGGAATATGGCGTCACATCCTGCCTGCCGGAAGGACGAAGCTCGGGCTGCCACGAAAAACCCTTCAGCACACGCTCCTCACTCGTCATCTGTGCCACCGGATAACCGTCATTCTTCGCAGATTCGAAATAATAAACCCGGTCAATATCCCCGTTTTTGAAATACGCACTCAGCATCTTCGCCTCGCTCTTGTTCACGGTCGCGTAAACACTATCCTCCTGCAGATAGAAAATCGCATTGGCATCACCCATCGCATCGAAACGCGACAACGCACCGGTAGTGTCGAAATAAGCGAGCATCTCCGTAGCGCGGATCTGGTCGTAGCACAACGTATCTTCCTTGATGATAATGAACGCATTGGACATCAGACTCGCCTTCTGCAGCGACTGGTTTTTCAGAACAGCGAAAAGACTGTCCGCCGAATACTGCCTGTTCGATTCATTCCACACGATCGGCCTCTCATACATCCTCACCAATGAATCCAAGTCATTGTAAGCCAGCGAATCGCAGGCAATCTGAATATCTGATTTATAAAGCTTTACATTCTTTACGGCGGTGATGAAACTGATTTTCGTGGAATCCAGAGGCTCCGGAATGCTATCCTTCTGAACAGCGAGCGAATCCGTTGCTGACGCCAGAGAATCAGCCCCGACCGCAAGAGAATCCAACCCGACAGCCAATGAATCCAGGCCCGTTGCCGATGAATCCGTCCCCACCGGCTTCGAGTCCAGCCCTGCGGACGCAGTATTCGGGTCAATGCCTTTGTCCACGGCACCCCCTTTCGGCGCCTTCACATCACCCTCCACCTTGTCAGCACCACCTTTCTTGCCACCTTTCGGCCTGTTCGGATCATTCTCCGCAGCCTTTGCCGCAGCCTCAGCCGCCTCCTTCGCCGCTTTCCGGCGATAATTCTGGACAGCATCCACAGACAAGTCCTCAAGACGAGACTTGGCGGCACTCTTCACGGCATCCTCTATCTGGAACATCATAAGAGACTGAGCCACAATCGAATCAGCACCGAAATACACCGAATCAGGCGGCGCGGTTTCCGACTTCACCACACCGATGACAGCCGGTTCGCGCGTCATGACCAGTCGGGACAATGAATCCGTATACAGCATCCTCCCGGCGACAGCCGACATATCCCGCGTAGTATCCGTAACCTGCGCATTGCCAAGAAGTTCAATGTCGCCGGTAGGACGATAATAGAACAATGAATCCGCCCACCCCTCCTGAGTGTCGCTCATACCGTGGACATCCCGGCGGAAAAGGAAAATCTCCCTGTTGCGGTCATACCATCCGGCATTGGAAGACAACATGTTGTCCTCGCTCCATGCATCGGTACCGAAACCGAAAGATGCCTTGTTCCGGGCAGAATCATAAACGAGATTAGTAGTCTTCACGAACACAGAATCCGTGAACATATTGACATTGTCGGAAAAAGTGAACGTCTTCGCCTTCGAATCGTAAGTACCTGTGCGACTTTCGATTACCTGCCCTTCGGCATCCTTCATGGAACCGCCGTTGAAAAATATCGCGACACTGTCACGCGTATTGTAGTCAAGGAATTCCGTACGGAGCACATTGTGGTCCTTATCCTCCAGCTGCACCAGCGAACCGCGGAACTCGGCCAGGTCGCGGTCGACGTAGTATGTAAGTTTGTCCCCCGTCAGAACCGTCTGATCCTGAAGTATTTTCACATTGCTGATAGCGAAAATCTCATTGGTCCGCACATTCCAGAGCGCGGTATCGCAAATGAGAAAAGTGTCATTGTGCAGGAAACGCGCCGGCCCCGTGACCTTTCGGTAATCCACTCCGTCCTTTTCTATCAATTCCATGGACTGCGCACTCAACAGGCGTACAAGAGAATCCACCTGACTGCCTTTTTCCTGGGCAGACAGGCGGAAAAACATTGACAGAAATATCAATCCCGCTATGAGACTTCTGCGAAAAGTCATAATTATTTCTCAGATGCACCCTCTTTTGCAACCTTGTTCCAGCCGTCGCGTGAGAACTCGCAATTCTTGAAGAGAGGGTCAATGACTATATATGTAGTTTTTATCTTACCGTCAATGAATTCATCAATGGCTGCATTCTGCTCCTTGGCACGTGCCTCTTCGAGCAAGTCGCTGTAATCATTGTCGAAAGAAGCGGTATGCGCCGGGATAATCTTGTCGACGCGGATAATCTTGTAAACGGTATTGCCGTCGCGGCCCTCATTGTCCTTGGACTCCACCGGCTCCGAAATCTCGCCCTCCTTCAGGTCCTTGATAGCCGCATAGTCCTGAGGCTTCAGCTGGTCAATCTCGAAATACGAAGAACCGGTATTAGGGTCAGCCATCTGACCGCCGTTGGTCTTCGTCTGCGCGTCCTGAGAATAGAACTTCGCAGCAAGCTCGAAAGTCACAGCGTCATTCTGAATCTCCGTCTTCAACGAATCGAGAGTAGCGAATGCTTTCTGCCTGTCCTGGTCTGTGTATGAAGGCTTTATGAGGATGTGACGAGCATTGAACATGTCACCTTTCTTCTCCAGCACCTCTATGATATGGAATCCGTCAGGGGTCTCGACAATCTGCGAAATGACACCAGGTTTCAGCGCCATTGCCGCATCGGAAAACGCCGGCCAGAAAATGGACTTGGACGCCATTCCGAGCTCACCGCCCTTTCTCGCGCTACCCGGGTCCTCAGAATAAATACGGGCCAATGTCGAGAATTTCTCGCCGTTGATAATTCTCTCACGGATGCTCAGAAGTTTCTCTTTCACAGCGAGATTCGCATTCTCACGGTCCGGATAGATGCTGATCTGGCTGAGCTGGTACTTGACCGGCACCATCGGCAGGTCCTCAGGATCCGTCTCGGAAATATACTTCTTCACATCATGAGGCGTAAGCTCCGGAATCGACGATGCGATCTGCTGCTGCATCTGCTGGGTAAGCGACATGTCCTCCAACTGCTGCCTCCATTCCTGACGAAGCTTGTAAATCGGCTTGCCATAGAACTTCTCCACCTCGTCATCGCCACCGAAATTCGTCTGAATCTGCGCCATCCTCTGGTCCAGGGAGCTGTTCACCATCTCCTGGTTCACCGAAAGGGAGTCGATTCTCGCCTGCATGAGGAACAGCTTGGAATCCATCATGTGCTCCAGCTGCTCGCAACGCATGTTCTTGTCGGAATACATGCCCTGCATACGCATATACAATATCTCCTGTTCCAGCTGGGACAGCGAGATCATCTCGTTACCGACCACGGCTATAGTCTTGTCAATGAGCCCGTTAGGGTACGTCTGCGCAAAGCCGCATACCGGCAGGACGAGCGCCATTACAGATACTGTCAGTTTCAGAATATTTTTCATGTTTCTTCGATATTCATTATTGGTCCAACCCCATCAATAGATGATGAAATTTTCCAGATTGCGCGCATTCTCTATCAAGTCCCGTTCCAAACCGTTCAGCAACGCCTGTTTTCTGGTGCTGAGTATGATGTCCTTGATTCTTTCGCGATAATATTCCACCGGACCGGTCTCGCCGGCCTTCTTCAAGCTCCCGATATAGGCGATATTCAGGTTCCCGTTATCATCCGGAATCTCCACCACCCCGTCCTTAAGCATTGAAAACACTGTACCATAGTCAGTTCCGAACTCCCGGGACAGCCGCACGAGGTCAATCCACTTGCCGCCGAAATCCGTGTACCGGAACGCCGAATAGGACGCGACACTGTCCGCCTCCATCTGGTCCTCCGGCTTGTCCGACTTCATTTTCTTCTTGATGATCTCCAGATTCGGGGAATCCGAGGAAATCGACAGGAAACGCGCCTTCGCTATCGGCAGCGACAGCTTGAAAGTCTCGATATGCGCCTCATAGTATTTCTCTATCTGCGCATCCGTCACAGCCGTGTCAAGCCTCTGGTTCACATACTTCTGCTCATAACGGTACTTCAGCAGCGACCGCCTGTAGTCCTCCAGCTCCTTGTCCACGTTCTTCTCGCTTTTCGACAATTCCTTCTCGGCCACATCGATGAACGCCATGTCCGACGCCCACGAATTGATGTATTGGAGCGCCAGCCGCGTACTGTCCTCCGGGCTCGCCGAATCCGGAATATACGCATTCAGGTCCGACGCATACAGCTTGTGATTGCCGATTTTGGCCACCACGCGCCCGTCATGAACAAACGACGTAATCGTCTTGCACGAATTCAGCCACGGCAAGACGATTACTAAAAGGCAAACGCCGAAAATATTCAGAAGTCTGTTTCCGGTCAATTCTATCTTGAGTAATTAGGTGATTCCTTGGTGATTGTCACATCATGCGGATGGCTCTCCAGGTAACCTGCATTCGTGATGCGGACGAACTTGGCGTTACGCAACGATGCGATATCCTTCGCTCCGACATAGCCCATACCTGCACGCAAACCGCCCACAAGCTGATATACTACCTCGGATACAGTACCCTTGAAAGGCACCTGCGCCACGATTCCCTCCGGCACGAGTTTCTTCACATCCTCTTCCATATCCTGGAAATATCTGTCCTTCGAACCATGCTCCATCGCTTCGAGCGAACCCATGCCTCTGTACGCTTTGAACTTCCTGCCGTTCAGGATGATAGTCTCGCCAGGAGACTCCTCCGTGCCCGCAAAAAGCGATCCCGCCATAATGGTGCTTGCGCCTGCGGCCAATGCCTTCGCGATATCGCCGGAATAGCGGATACCACCGTCGGCAATGACAGGAACGCCCGTTCCCTCAAGCGCTTTCGACGCCAGCATCACCGCTGTCAGCTGCGGCATACCGACGCCCGCGATGATTCGCGTAGTACAAATCGAGCCAGGGCCAATGCCTACCTTCACGGCACTTACACCGGCATCCGCCAATGCCTTTGCACCTTCTCCGGTAGCGACGTTGCCGGCAACGATCTGTATATCTCTGTTCTTGAATGCTTCACAAGCCTTGGCAATGACTTCGAGCACGCCGACTGAATGTCCGTGTGCAGTGTCGATCACCACAGCGTCAGCACCTGCACTCACGAGCATCTCGATTCTGTCGAGGGTATCTGACTTCACGCCGACTGCAGCTGCCACGAGAAGACGGCCCTTCGAATCTTTGGAAGCGATAGGATTGTCCTTGATTTTCATGAGGTCCTTGTAGGTGATGAGTCCGACAAGCTTGTTGTCATCGTCCACTACTGGGAGTTTCTCGACCTTGCTCTTGCGCAGGATTCCGGTGGCCTCCTGCAGGCTGATGCCCTTTTTCGCGGTAACGAGGTTCTCGCGGGTCATGATTTCGGAAATCGGCAATCGTTTGTTGTCCTGGAAACGGAGGTCACGGTTCGTGACGATTCCGATGAGCCTTCCGGCATTGTCCACGACAGGGATGCCTCCGATATGGTGCTTGGCCATAAGTGCCAATGCGTCACCGACAGTAGCTTCAGGACTGATGGTGACCGGGTCGTAAATCATACCGTTCTCCGCCCTTTTCACACGACGGACCTGCTCACACTGCTGGTCGATGGTCATGTTCTTGTGAATGACACCGATACCGCCGGCACGAGCCATTGCAATAGCGAGTTCAGCCTCTGTAACAGTGTCCATTGCAGAAGACACGATAGGAGTGCAGAGAGAAATATCTCTAGTGAACTTAGTGGAAACATCTACAGCTCTCGGCAAGACCTCGGAGCGTGCAGGAACGAGCAAAACGTCATCGAAGGTGAGTCCTTCTGGGATTTCTGTATTTACGAACTGCATTGTGAATAAATATATTTTGGCAAATATACGAATTTTTTGATTAGATATTGCAACCCGAGCCCTATGGTTTCAAAAGATTTATCGGCACGACATAAACACCATCGTCCCGACGATAAGCGCCACCGACAGCAGTCAGCACCATAAGGAACGAAGGAGATTTTTCATCACTCTTATTCTCAATCTTGGATTTCAACAATTTCAATGAAGAAGCACCGGCCTCAATAAGCTCATCTCCGCCCAATTTGATTTCCACAGCTCCCCAACAGCCGTTTTCCAAATGAACTACAGCATCACATTCCAGCCCTGCATTGTCGCGATAATGGCGGACCTCACCACCATTGACCTCTGCATATATCCTGAGATCACGCACCGCCATATCCTCAAAGAAAAGTCCGAAACTTTCAAGATCCTTCAACAAATCATTCGGACCGGCCCCCAATGCCATGCAGGCAATCGAAGTATCCACAAAATGTCGGGTAGGAGTGGAACGGATGGAGGTCTTCGAACGGATATTCGGATTCCATGCCGGCATATCTTCCAATATAAAGAGATCTCCGAGAGCCTCCACATATTCATTGTACGTCTTCACATCCATGGTGCGCTCATTATTCTGACGCAGGTCAGCAATAATCGTGGAAACCGCAGCCTCTGTAGATATGTGTCTGGCGTAACTCCGCACTATCATTTTCATCACTTCAGGCTGTTTTTTTCTAAAACGCTCATTCTCACAATCTTCAAACACAAATAGACTGTTGAAATAGTTTTTTGTCACATCTACGGCAATTTCCCTTTGGGCGAGCACTGAAATCGGCCAACCTCCGCGACATATAAGATAAGCCACATCCGCCAACGAAAAATCAGCATTGACATCCCATGGAATTGCCGCCCCGGCATTGAACAGTCCCGACAGCGATATCGTTCCCTTGGAATCCTTGGACTCCCAAAGGCTCATCGGTCTCATTCTCACAGGGGTGATACGGCCGGCTCCGCTATGATGCACTTCAGTTTTGTCCGCAGGCGTCGAGCTGCCGGTAAGGATATACTTGCCGAACTGATAATTGAAATCCAGATCATCTTTGATCTGATTCCAGATATCAGGGGCTTTCTGCCACTCATCTATCAGACGAGGTTTTTCTCCTTCAAGAACTCCATGAGGATCCACCCTCGCCATCGTGATTGCCTGTTTCGTGTTCAATTTCACGAAACTTTTCTGATACTTCATACAAGTAGTGGTCTTGCCACAGAATTTCGGTCCTGCCACAAGGACTGCCCCGGAAGAGCGAAGTTTACGCTCAATCTCTTTTTCAACCAACCTATCGTAATACATGGTGTCAATGTTTGTTCAGGAGCGAATATAGAAACAATTCCCAAGATTTTCAATATCTCACTCCCATAATTTTCAATATTTTATTCCCAAGATTTTCAATGAGGACGATTTATTCAGAAAGATATAAGGAAATTCGGAATGTTTGTGTACCTTTGCAGAATTATGGTGTGCGCGGCGCGATGCCGCCTTCGGAAAGGACTAATAAACAATAAATTATAAACGCATTAAACTAACAATTTATCATGACGAAAAACAATCAAAAAACCTACGAACGCCCGACTCTCCAGGTGCTTTTCGTAGAGGCGGAAAGTGTGATGGTGGCGGATAGTGGATGTGGTGCAACCATCCGCGATTTTAATTATGACGAAGATGAAACGCTCGGCTGCTAAATCAATGTAAACCATGAAAAGATTTTTCTCTTATATCGGGGCGTCATTGGTAGCCATTGCCGCTCTTTCAAGTTGTAGTAAGGAAATTGACAATCATTCAAACGAAGCCTCCAAAGGCATACAATTCGCCATTACAGCATCATCCGTTGACACCAAAACCAGCATAGATGGATTTAAAACATCTTGGGTGGCAAATGACCAACTTAATATCACACACGCTATTGCTGGTTCTACCGCATACATAACTGATGGAAGTTTTTCCATTTCAGAAGCTAATCTTGCCACAAATAAATTTAACGGAACCCTTAAATCAAATCTCGAAGAAGGATCCTCATACGATTGGTATGCTCTTTACCCTTTCACAAAAAATGATTATACATACATAGGGCATTCAAAAGGTGCTATTCAGAATGGCAATAATAGCACTGCACATTTGTGCGGAACGCTTTGCCCTCTTTATGGCGTCGCTAAAAATGTAAATAGCTCAGAGCCGGTGTCTTTCGATATGCAGCACCTTGCAGCTGTCGTTGAAATCACCGTCACGAATGAGACGGATGCTGACCTTACAGTTAAAAACATCACCTTCGCTTCCTCCGATGAGGACATTGTAGGCTCGTATATAATTGATTTTAAAGGAGATAATGTCTCTTACGCAGCTAGCGGAGAGAAGTATGTAAGCAAGGTAGCAACACTAAATGTTACTAATGGAGACGCGATAGCAAAAAACGGAAGTGCTAAATTCTATATTCCTATCAAACCGCATGTCGCAAAGGCCGGTTCTAAAATTGTCATTAACGTAAATGGCTACGAAAAAGAAATTCCACTAACAAAAGATGTTACATTCAAAGCAGGTACTGTCAAGAAGATTGGTTTTAAGTATGACACAAAGTCGACATTATATAAGATAGAGTTTAATAACAAGTCCGGAAACACTTCTCAAATAACCAAAACAACAAAGGCCTCCACTTTTGTAATTGCAGGTGCAGAATATTTGGAAGCACAACCATTCTCAAATCCTAGTAATGCTTACTATGGAGGAGATAAAAGCACTGGACTTCCGTTAAGAATTGGCAAAAGCAGCGCGAGCGGCTCAATAACTATGGCTCTATCAAAGAATGGACAAATTAATGCGAACAAGATTATTATTTCTGCAAAACAATTTAGTGAAGGAAAGACTTTTGCGATTGGCGTTAACGGTTCCGCAAAGCAAAAACCAGGCGAGGATTACACTGACTTGGAATTCACACTTGATGGTTCGCCTTTGACATCTATTAAATTGGATTCAGATGGTTATATCTATGTACAGTCCATTACTTATCTTTCAGCACCAGTTGATAACACTACTCCATCCCTTTCAGTAGACCAGACATCAAAGGTTTGGGCAGCTGATGCTACCGATGCTTTCGTAGTGAATGTGGCTGTAAACTCTGAAGGTGGCGACTGGACGGTAACTCCTGAGAATCTCTCTTGGGCAACTATCTCAGTAGACAAGACAGCAGGGACCATCACAGTTACTCCTAACGGACCCAACACAAAAGAGACCGCTAACGAGGCCACCCTTACCGTTACCCACACATCTAACGCTATGCTAACCAAGTCAATAATTCTAAAACAAAAGGCTGCGAGTTCAATAGGAGAATCGAAAATCTCAACATTGACATTGTCCTCGTCCTATAAGTTCGGAACAAAAACTGGTAGCACGCTGAATGCTGATGATAAAATAGTATGGACAGTCAATACGGTGAAGGGTGCTATCCAAGACGCATATCAAAATAGTTATTATGGGCAACAATTTGGGACGAGTACTACTGCATGGACAGGCAGTTTTGTCGCAGATTATTCGAACAAAACAATTTCTAAGATTGAAATTGTCGCAAATACTGGGTCTAAAGCGACTATTTCTGTAAAAGTGGGAGACACAGATTTCGGGCAAAGTGCTTCTATAACAAAGAATCTGAATAAGAAAATGACCTATTCGTTTGAGGGTTCTGCTAGCGGGAAAGTGTCTTTATCGGTTTCAGGTACATCTAAAGCATTTTATCTTGGTGAGATAAAGGTAATATATACGGAGTAGTGGTTCCAAAACTCAAGCAGTTTTGACTATCAATTAGTCAAAGGTTATATAGTCGTTATTATATAGGATTTGAACAAATCGCCAAAGGGCAATGGTTTTTCATCAATAGTATAAAAATTGAAACCAATTGACCCCTAAGGCGTTGGTGGCAATAACCCACGGGCAACGCCTAACGCTTAGACCGGGCACATCAAGACAAATTCATTGAACTTGACAGAAACAGCACCGTCCAGTTCATTTACAGAATAACCTTATTATTGTCGGAGGAAAACGAGTGTTTTCCTCCGACTTTTTTAACCAACCCCCACACAATCATGTACACCACCGCGACGATGACTCCATCCAGATACACCCCACCATATTCCCATCCGTAAAAGCCGGCTTGCGCGACATTACCGAAACTCATTGAAATTTATATAGACATGACTGAGAAATTCATTGAAACCAACTGACTCCCCTCCGGCGGAGACACCGGCGGGCAAGAACCCACGGATCGTAAGCCATACGCGGAGGTAAGAAACATTGAGGTCAATGTGTCGAGTTCGACGGAGGTGACTCTGTCGGGCTCTTACACAGGGGCCAGCAGTTCACCTGCTGAACTTGGCTTTTATTGGGGCACATCCTCAAATTCATTGACAAACAAACTGACCGTCAGCTCGGTCACGGCGACAGGCACGGACAGCGGGACTTTCGAGGCTCACCTTTCGGACCTCGTTCCCGGGAAATCCTACGTCTTTCAGGCGTTCGCGCGCGTATCAGGCACAGGCTCACACTCGTCCGACGAGCAAGTGTTCTATGCCGCCACGCCGACCGTCTTCAAGATGCAGGGAGGCGTCCAGCCTGCTGTAGACAAGGATTGGCTCGAACTGGCCTCGGCCAAGGAAGGCTCGCAGTATGTGGTAAGCACCACCTACGCCGGCGAGCGGAACTACACCGTCTTCTACGACACGCAGATGACGACTCCCCTCTGGACGGCCTATCCGCTAGCGAGCGGACATATGGGCTCTAACCCACGTCCGTCGTCGTGGAGCTATAATCCTAATATCGACGAGAAGTACCAGGTCAGGGTGACTGACGGAAGCTATTCGAACAGCACCTATTCGCGAGGTCACATGTGTCCGAACGGTTCGCGCAACGGAAACGCCACGATGCAGTCCCAGACTTTCTACGTGACGAATCAGGTTCCGCAGATCCAGAACAGTTTCAACAGCGGAATCTGGAGCAATCTGGAGAATGCCGTCCAGGGCATTGCCAAGAGCCACAACGAGGAGATTTACGTGGTGACGGGCGTGGCTTTCGAAAAGGAGGGCGAGTCTCGCACCATAAATTACACGAGTCCCAGCAAGTCCAGTTCGCAGAAAGTTCCCATCCCGAACTACTTCTACAAGCTGGTGCTCCGGGTGAAGTATTCCGGCAAAACAGTCTCCGACGCATCCTGCATAGCTTTCTGGTTCGACCACAAGGCCTACAACGACAGCTACCAGAACTACACAGTCAGCGTTGACCAAGTAGAAGCCTGGACCGGTTTCGACTTCTTCGTAAACCTCCCCGACGACCTCGAATCCGCCGTCGAGTCGAAGACCCCCACCTGGTCCACCTTCACCAGTTTCTAGCCAACACTCCACACGCCAAGTCTCAAGGTATCTACCTCCAGTTCCGGGCCGGCACCACACATAACAGAGTCTCCGGGCTTCCACCAGAACCACATCACTCTAGCGGTTCCGGCAGAAGCCCGGACTCGTCATGATTCCCCCACAAACCATCCCGACAGCCAGCCCACGCCAGGACAAAGTCCCCCACCCTCTTCCATTCTGTCTTCATTCCACGCTACTGCCAAGTGACAGCAAAAGCCCCGGCGGTGGTGGGACCTCTGGAGGCATGGTCGCCCATGACCTTGTGAATGGGTGGCAGGCGACAGCCTGACGGGATGAGCGCAGCGAACCTCCAGAGGTTTCACCCCCGCCGGGGCGTGCTTACGTCACCCAGCACTGAACAAGTTGGCATGGGACCCGGACCTGCATTTTTTGCATTACCTGCTGATTATCGACTAGTTACAACCATTTTTCACAACAAACAGTCCTGCCAAGTCCCATGTTTTTTCATGAGACTTGGCATGGGCACTTTTTCGTAATTCACTGACACGCTGCCACTTAGCCAAATACCATCCTGCCAACTTGTTCAGAAAATAAGCACATGGAAACACGTATCATGGAAAGGCCACCGGGAAAGGACATGTGGCAGAGAGAGAATGAGGAAAAGGTGGTGATGAGGGAATACGACGATGAAAACACGCGAGATGATGAGGGGACGCGCGGTTATCTCCCGCCGGACCTGCGGGGAGCTGGAGAAAAGGGCTCTCCTCGGCCCGACGAGGATAACCGCTTACTTCCACGCATTGTCATGAGACCTGGCATCCGGATTACCCAAGACTGCGCCGATCCATGTCGAGGCATGTCAACACAAGAACCCGTCAGAAGCATAAAATTGAAAGTGCGGTAAGCGTCCCGCCAAATTACAATTTTGTACTGTGGATTTAGACAGATAAAAATCATAAATTAATTTCCAGAGAAAACCGCAAAACACATAAAAATCTTCCACGGGACATAAAAATCATAAAAATCTGCATCCCTGTGCCTACATTTCCAATGTTTTCGAAAATTTTTTGCATACTATTGCAGCCTTGAAACACGATGATGCCGCCGCAATCGCGACACATCATCACGTCAAATCTTTGTTAAATTAATTAAAAACATTAACTTTATGGAACAAACATTCAAGGCAAAGTACATCGATCCAATGATCGACTGGAGCTTCAAAAGACTATTCGGCTCGGAAGTAAACAAGGACATCCTCATTGAATTCCTGAAAGTCATTTTCCCGGAATTCGACATCGAGGACATCACATATCTTCCGTCCGAACAGCTTGGAATCATGGAAAAGGACCGCAGGGCAGTATTCGACGTCATCTGCAGGGCATCCGACGGCAAGGAATTCCTGGTCGAAGTGCAGCGCGGTGCGCAGGAACACTTCTTCGAGAGGGCATTGTATTACACCTCCTTCCCGATCCTGAAGCAGGGCAAGAAGGCCATGGAGAAAGAAGAGGGTGACCCAAGGAAACCCTGGAACTTCCGGCTCGACGGCGTGTTCTTCCTGGGAGTGCTGAACTACAAGCACCTGGACGACGACCGGATAGAGCACCGCTACTGGCTGCGCGAAGGAACGACCGGCGAGACAATGACCGACAAGCTGAAATTCGTCTTCGTCGAAGTCTCCAAGTTCAACAAGACTGAGGAGGAACTGACCACCGACCTGGACAAATGGCTGTACATGCTGAAAAACCTGTCGGATCTGCTTGAAAGACCGGCGGCACTGCGCGACAAGATTTTCAAACGGATCTTCGATGTAGCGGAAATTTCCAGCCTTGATGATGAAGACAAGAAGAATTACATCAACAATATGCAGACGGCAAGGGACACATACAACCAATTGGAGTTCGCGAAGAAAAAGGGTCGCGAAGAAGGGCGCATTGAAGGTCGTGAAGAAGGCTTGCAGGAAGGTCTGCAGCAAGGGCATGTGGAAGGTCAGAACGAAGAACGGATTCTCATAGCCACCAAGATGCTGCAGATGAAACTGCCAGTTCAATCCATCTGCGAAGCCACCGGTCTTTCAGCCGAAGAAATCACCAAACTACAGAACGAGCCGTAATCCAGTCTCACAAAACCCTCCACAAAAACATCACAGCCGGAACAGTCTGCCCTGCCATGTGCCGCGGGCAGAAAGACGGTCATCCAGGAGATGAAGAATCTGGAAATTACGAATCAAGCCCCATTGGGTCTCATTGACGAAACGCGGAGGCACCTCACCGGCGACACGCTCTATGTACAAATCCGGGCGGAGACGCTCCAGAATATCTACCACAAGATCCAGATACTCAGGCAAATCCAGACGCAGGAAATCATCAGGGACAGCCGCGTACTCCTTCTCGATGCGCGTCCCCTTGACCAATTGCAACTGATGGAACTTCACGGAATGAAGCGGAAGGGAACTGATGAACGAACACTGATCCACAAGCATTGACCGGGACTCCCCCGGAAGACCCAGGATAAAATGCGCACCGGGGTCAAGACCACGTTCGGCAGAAAGCTTCACGGCACGCTCGGCAGCAGCCACATCATGACCACGCCCGACACGCAGAAGCGTCGCATCATAACACGATTCGATACCGTACTCCACCTTCACAACCGGCGACCCGAACCCGTCCCGACGCCAATCCGGCAACGCCCTGCCGGCCTTCAGCTCCGCCAGCCAATCCAACTTTTCCTCGTCAATGCAATCCGGCCTCGTGCCTATGACAATGCCGACGATATGCGGATGGGACAATGCCTCCAAATACAGCTCCTTCAGACGCGGAAGCGGAGCGTAAGTATTTGAATATGACTGAAAATACGCCAGATAATGTCTGGTGTTGCGATAACGCACCTGATGAAATTCAATGCCCTCGTCAATCTGGGAGGCAATGGACTTGCCGGCAGTGCTGTAAGACGGATGGAAAGCAGCATTGTCACAAAAGGAACAACCGCCGTAGCCGACGGTGCCGTCACGGTTCGGACAAGTGAAACCGGCATCAATGACAAGCTTCTGGAGACGCTCGCCATAGACACGCTTGTAATACCCCACGAAGGTATTGTACCTCTTACCATCCGGAAAACAATCCGGCATCACCATTGAGACACTTTCCATAATATCGGATTTTCGGCTGCAAATCTATTAAAAAGTACTTATCTTCGCAAAACAGGCATCAAACAACAGCGGAAAATGAGAAAATCAATAATACCCGTCCTGGTCGCATTGGCATTGAGCCTCAACGCGGCCGGACAGCAGAAATACGGCATTGTCAAATACTCGGCGGACTTCATGCGCACGCTTCCCGACTACGAATCCGGACTGGAGACACAAGCATTGATGGGAACGCCGGTGGAAATCATTGGCAGTGAGGAATATTGGCTGAAAATCAAGACCCCGGAGCCTTACACGGCATGGGCATCGGACATGGGCATCATCCCGATGGACAGCACACAACTCAGACAATACATAGCAGCGCCCAAATACATCTGCACCTCACTCTGGACGGAAGTCTACGAAGCCCCCGACGCCAGTTCACAACGCATCAGCGACCTCGTTGCAGGCGACCTGCTGAGGATAAAATTCAATGCCGGCGACAAACCATTGAAACACAAACTGTTTCTGGCCGTGACAATGCCTGACGGACGCACAGGATATGTGAAATGCCAGGACGTTGCCGAGTTCTCATCATGGGCCGCATCCCGAAAAGCCACGCCGGAAAACGTGGTCGCCACGGCAAAGAAATTCCTCGGGACACCGTACATGTGGGGCGGGACATCGCCTAAAGGACTGGACTGCAGCGGATTGACCCGTACCGCATTCTTCCTGAACGGCGTACTCCTGCACAGAAACGCATCGCAGCAAATAAACGAAGGCAAGGCTGTTTCATTGGAAGGATTCATTCCCGGAAAAAGCGAAGGCGACCTGAAACCGGGCGACCTGCTGTTCTTCGGAAAACGGGCCACGGAAGAAAAACCGGAAAGAATCACACATGTGGCAATTTATATAGGAGGCGGCAGGATAATCCATTCTTCACACGAAGTCAGAATCAACTCGCTAAATCCCTCTGAACCGGATTATTACAGCGGCGCGACAAGGCTCCTGCGGGCAAGCCGGATGTGCGATGCGGACGGAACCCCGTACACATCGGTGAAGATTACCGCAAGTCCTTATTATTTTCAAAAATTTTGACTAACTTTGCGGAATCCGTGTAAGCGCGCAGATTTATGACACGATACACGGCTCCGATAAAATTAAAAAACAGTTCGTAATACTATGAATCTTAGAGATTTCAAAAAAGACGTTGAATACATTGTCGGCGAATTCGTCGATGATTGTTCTCTCTTCATTACCCTCAACCCTCACAAGAGTTCAGAGAAGATTGCCGAGATCATCAGCGAGGCAGTGGATCTGTACAACGACATGAAGGACAAGGCTAATGCCAAGGTTGAGCCTAAGCAGAGAAAGGCATGGTTCGCAAATCTCCATAAAGAGATGTTCGAAAGAACAGATGCTCTCTACGAGAAACTCAGCGCTGTAGTTACAGCAAAGGAAGGCGAATAATTTTCTCCACCAGAAGAAGATAAGGGCTGATTATCAATGCGATAGTCAGCCTTTTTCATTGCCCGGCGGCTAAACCTCACCCGTTGCAGAGCTTCACCAGAAGGGCATCGATAAAATTGCGCACCGCGGCGGAATCCTCGACGATATTGTTGGTCATTATCGAAAAGACAATGGTGTCACCCGTACCGCCGGCAGGAAGAATGTAGCCGGAATAACACAGGACCCCATTCATGGAACCGCTCTTCATGCGGACACGGCGGCGAAGCGAATCCGGACAATTCTTCATGCGCGAACCACCTGCTACAGAAAGAGTTGAAAGATACTGCGCAGAAGAACGCGACTGCGACATCGCCTTCAGGAAGCGGCAGAAAAAGTCCGGCGAAATGTAGTTGTGCCGCGCCAGACCGCTGCCGTCCACCATCCTCATACCGCATCCGCCATCCACGCCAAGACTGTCCAACTCCCTGAGAATCACCACTCCGCAAGAATCGTACGACGCCGAGCCAGTCCGTGTCTTCGAAATTATACGGATCAATGTTTCCGCATAAAAATTGTCGCTCCGGTCATTCGTCACCTTGGCGATTTCCAGAAGCGAAGGAGAACGGAAGGAAGCGATAATGCGTATCGAGGCAGGTGACGCGGCAGGACGCGAAGACACCTCACGGGAAAATTTCTCCGCCTCACGGACATTGCCATAAGAATCGACATCTGCAGCACCGCCGTTGGAAACGCCGGCACCGCGAAGGAACTCGCTGAAGGACCAGGCGCAGGTCATTGCCCCGAACTTATTGCTGCACTGTTCTTTACGCTTCCCCTTGTCGATGGCCAGCGAGCCACGCAGCTCCGCCACGGGAGCCAGGTCCGTGTTGAACAGATAAAGGTTGTCCCCGGAACCCGCCGGAGACGTGAAAGCATTGACACGAAACCGGAGCCACGGGAGGGAAGGCGACATTGAAACGACATTGACCTTCGACTTCAGCGCGATCGATTCGACATTGACAGTCAGGGTGTTACGGGCGAAGCAGAGGCCGTTCCCGCCGGCACCGAAATCCGTCCCGAGGTCGTTGTACGCCCAGTTTTCGTTCTCGATCGGGCCGTCGAAGAAGCGCCCGTCGCCGATGACGAGGCCGGAAATCCGATGAATTCCGGCGCGGGCCAATGCCCTTTTCCACGTCGCGAAAAGGGTGTCGCGGGACGGTGCCATCATATCGCCGGAAGCGATGGTCGGGTCACCGCCGCCCACTATGTAGAGGTCACCGTGGAGAGTCCCGTTGCTGACATGTCCGGTATAGCCGAGCCGCGTCGTGAAACGGAAGCCCGGACCGAGGGAATTGAGAGCTAAACCAGTGGTAATCAGTTTGGTATTCGACGCGGGTATCAGCTTCCGCATGCTGCCGTACTCCGCGAGAGTGTCCCCGTTCATGCTCACCGCCAGAATGCCGCAGACGCCCGAGCGGAAAGGCTCCTCCGCCATTTTCAGGTCAATGAATTTCTGCGCCGGCGAAAAACGGGACGAATCAGCCCTGCGGGCCAATGAATCTCCGATCTCTGCCCCGCGGATTCCGGATTCAATGCCGAAAAACATCGACATTGACAATATTATGGTAACAATCAATTTCATATCCGTCACAAATATCCGCAAAGTTACGGAAAGTTCTGCACCGATTCTTATCAATTTTGCGTACATTTGCAGTTCACGAAACTTATAATAAGACAAACTATGAGCAAAAGAGTTCTCGTGTCAGGCGGTGCCGGATTCATCGGCAGCCACGTGACAGTCGAATTGATCCAGGCGGGCTATGATGTAGTAGTAGCCGACGATATGTCGAATTGCGACATGACCTGTTTCGAAGGTGTAAAAAAAATCACTGGTAGGGAAGATATCCCGTTCATCAAGATGAATTTCTGCGACTTGGAAGCAGTAAACAAGCTGTTCTCCGAATTCCAGATCGATGCAGTCATCCATTTCGCCGCGTTCAAGGCTGTCGGCGAATCTGTAGCCGAGCCGGTAAAGTACTACACCAACAATCTTTCATCATTCCTGAACGTTATCGAGGCTGCCCGCACCCATGGCGGATGCAACGTGCTGTTCTCCTCATCTGCAACAGTTTACGGCGAGCCGGACAAGCTCCCTGTAACTGAGGAATCCCCACGCCAGCCTGCAACATCACCTTACGGCAACACGAAGCAGATCTGCGAAGACATTCTCCGCGATTCAGTGAAAGCTTACGCAAGATATGGCACGGAAGTTACTCCGGGCGTACATAAAGAGGGCTGCATCAAGGGTATCGCGCTCAGATATTTCAACCCTATCGGCGCCCACCCGTCAGCACTCATCGGCGAACTCCCGAGAGGCGTGCCCAACAACCTCGTACCGTTCATCACCCAGACCGCAATCGGCAAGCGCGAGTGCCTGAGCATCTTCGGCAATGACTATCCTACCCCGGACGGAACATGCCAGAGAGACTACATCGACATCGTCGACCTCGCCAAGGCACACGTTTACGCTGTCGCAAGAATGCTCGACGGCAAGATGGAAAAGGACTACGAGATTTTCAACATCGGCACAGGCCGTCCGGTTTCCGTCCTCGAATTGGTCAATGCTTTCGAGAAGGTGAACGGCGTCAAACTGAACTACAAGTTCGCTCCACGTCGCGCAGGTGACGTTACAGCCATCTGGGCAGACCCTTCACTTGCCAACAAAAAGCTCGGCTGGAAGGCAGAACGCACTGTAGAACAGACACTTGAGGCAGCTTGGGCCTGGGAGAAGCATCTCGCAGGAAAATAAATGCCGAAAAATTTTACTATCTTTGTGAAATGAACATAAATTCATTATTCTAGAATATGATTTACACACAAGAAGTGCAGCACATGTGCTGCGTTGCAAAAGGCGCGAATCACGCCAATGCTCCTATTCCTGAAGAGGGAAAATGGGTGCATTCAAAAGAGATCAAGGACATTTCCGGCCTTACACACGGTATCGGTTGGTGTGCTCCTCAGCAGGGTGCCTGCAAATTGACACTCAACGTCAAGGATGGTATCATCGAAGAGGCTCTCGTAGAGACTATCGGCTGCTCCGGTATGACCCATTCAGCTGCTATGGCTTCTGAAATCCTTCCTGGCAAGACACTCCTTGAGGCTCTCAACACAGACCTCGTTTGCGATGCCATCAACACTGCGATGCGCGAGCTTTTCCTTCAGATTGTTTACGGACGTACCCAGTCTGCTTTCTCAGAGGGCGGTCTTCCTGTAGGCGGTTCACTTGAGGACCTCGGAAAGAACCTCCGCAGCCAGGTAGGTACAATGTTCGGTACCAAAGCAAAAGGCAGCCGTTACCTCGAAATGACAGAGGGATACTGCACCAAGATGGCTCTCGATGAGAACAATGAAGTTATCGGTTACGAGTTCGTAAACCTCGGCAAGCTTATGGATGCTCTCAAGGGTGGCGCTACAGGCCCGGAGGCTATCGAGAAGGCCAAAGGAACATACGGCCGTTTCAAGGACGCTGTTAAGTATATTGACCCACGTAAAGAGTAAGAGAACATGGCACTTTTTGAAAGCTACGAGCGTCGTATTGATAAGATCAATGCAACTCTCAACAAATATGGAATCAAAGACATCGACGATGCAAAGGCAATCTGCGATGCCAAGGGTATCGACCCTTACAAGATGTGCGAAGACACCCAGAAAATCTGCTTCGAGAACGCGAAGTGGGCTTATGTCGTAGGTGCAGCCATCGCTATCAAGAAAGGTGTGAAGTCTGCCGCTGAGGCTGCCGAGGCTATCGGTGAAGGTCTCCAGGCATTCTGCATCCCTGGTTCAGTTGCTGATGACCGTAAAGTAGGTCTCGGACACGGTAACCTCGCAGCCCGTCTCCTCAGCGAGAACACGGAGTGTTTCGCATTCCTCGCAGGTCACGAGTCTTATGCTGCCGCTGAAGGCGCTATCAAGATCGCCGAGATGGCCAACAAGGTTCGTCAGAAACCTCTCCGCGTCATCCTCAACGGTCTCGGAAAGGACGCTGCCAAGATCATTTCCCGTATCAACGGCTTCACATACGTACAGACCCAGTTCGATTACTATACCGGTGAGGTAAAGGTAATTTCTGAGACCAAGTACTCTGAGGGTGTACGTGGCGGCGTACGTTGCTATGGCGCTGATGATGTACGCGAAGGCGTTGCCATCATGTGGAAGGAGAACGTGGACATTTCCATCACCGGTAACTCTACCAACCCTACACGTTTCCAGCACCCTGTAGCAGGTACATACAAGAAGGAGCGCGTGCTCGCAGGCAAGCCATACTTCTCAGTAGCATCAGGCGGCGGTACCGGACGTACACTTCACCCGGACAACATGGCTGCAGGTCCAGCTTCCTATGGTATGACTGACACCCTCGGCCGTATGCACTCTGACGCTCAGTTCGCAGGTTCATCTTCAGTTCCTGCCCACGTCGAGATGATGGGCTTCCTCGGAATGGGTAACAACCCTATGGTAGGTGCAACTGTTGCAGTAGCTGTGGCTGTCGCTCAGGCTATGTAATCAGGCATCTCGCCAAGATACAATAAGCGGAACGTTCGAAATTGAGCGTTCCGCATTTTTTTATTCACTTGTTTCAATCAATTTTTCCGCGACTATCCGCGCTGCTTCGCCGATTATCTGCACACATGGCCGTTTCTTGTAATACTCCGCCGTGCGCTCCGAAGGCATCGGCGCCTCACGCTTTGCCGACTTGTCCAGACCAAGCAATTCGCGGCACACGATACTGCCGCCGTTGGCCGCCTTGAATTTCTCCGCAAACTCCTGAACGATAGCATAATTCGCCTTGCGGGCTTCCATATCGGCAGGAACATCGGCAGGAGACATGAAACCGGCCATCATGGTACAGCCGCTGAAAGCGCCGCACACCTCTCGGAGACGTCCCATGCCTCCGCCGAAACCGGACCCGATAGTCTTCAGCAATTTCTCATCAGCCAGTCCCGAAGCCTCCAGGACATCGGCAAATGCAAGTATCACCGACTGCGTACAATTGAATCCCTGTTTGAAAAGCGCCTGCGCCTTCTCACTCCGTTCTTCCGGAGAAAATCCCTGTGGCAATTTCATATTATTGTCTGAATAAATTCTTCACAAGTGCCGGAATATCAGCAACTTTAACGACTTCTATCCCCTTCGCGGCAGCATTGTCAATGGATGTGAACGATGAAATGAATATCTTGCGGAAGCCTAGTTTCGCGGCCTCGGTAACGCGACGCTCCGGCTGGTTCACCGGACGGATTTCGCCGCTCAAGCCGATTTCCCCTGCGAAACATATATTGGCAGGAATCGCGAAATCGAAATTCGAAGAAAGGACTGCGCAGACCACCGCCAGGTCGCATGCCGGATCTGTAACTCTCAGTCCTCCAGCCATATTCAGGAACACGTCCTTCATATTGAGCTTGAATCCCGCACGCTTTTCCAGCACTGCCAGAAGCATGTTCAATCTGCGGACATCGAAACCTGTCGCGGAACGCTGCGGCGTGCCGTATGCGGCAGAACTCACAAGTGCCTGAACCTCGAAAAGGAACGGGCGCATGCCATCCAGCATTGCACAGACCGCCGTACCGCTGAGCCCCTCCTCATGCATCGGCATCAGCATTTCCGACGGGTTGGTCACCTCACGCAACCCCTTGCCGGTCATCTCGAAAACGGCCAGTTCCGACGTGGAGCCGAAACGGTTCTTTATGCTTCGCAGCAGGCGGTAAGCTCCCTTGTTGTCCCCCTCGAACTGGAGCACCACGTCCACGATATGTTCCAGAATCTTAGGACCCGCGATATAGCCGTCCTTGGTAATATGGCCTATGAGAATCACCGGAACACCGGACATTTTCGCATAGTGAAGCAGCATCGCCGTCACTTCCTTGATCTGCGAAACCGACCCGGCCGACGAATCGACATTGGAGGAAAACATGGTCTGCACCGAATCCACGACCATCAGGTCAGGCTTCAGGGCATCAGCTTGCGCAATGATGTTGCTTATGTCTGTCTCGCTGTAAATGAAGCAGTTGGAGTTGTCTCCGCCAAGCCTGTCGGCACGCATTTTCACCTGCCTCGCGCTCTCCTCGCCCGACACGTACAATGTTTTCAGCGCAGGCGCGCCCAAAGGAATCTGAAGGGACAATGTGGATTTGCCGATGCCGGGCTCGCCGCCTATCAGGACCAATGAGCCTCTGACAATGCCTCCGCCGAGCAGCCTGTCCACTTCTGTCAATCCAAGTGAAATCCGGTTCTCTGCAGATGCTTCGATTTCTTTCAGATGCAATGGCCTGTGATTCGGCGCGGCAGCTGCCTGTGACACGTTACGGGACGGCTTTCCTGTCGCCACAGTCTGTTCCACCATGGTATTCCACTCCCCGCATGCCGGACAGCGCCCCATCCATTTGGGGCTTTCGTTTCCGCAATTCTTGCAGAACCACACGGTCTTTTCCTTCGTTGCCATATAATGATGTATGTTTCTACAAATATAATACAAAAAAAAGCAGCATCCTGAGTTACCTCAAGGTACCGCAATTTTTCTGCACCCGAATATGGGCACAATTGGGTTTTGCCTAATTATTCAGCAACAACGCTATCAGCAGCAGCGCAGCAGCTTGAATCAGCGCAAGCAGCACAGCTATCTGCTACACAGCAGGTGCTGTCAGCCTGAGCAGCCTCAGCTTCAGCAGCAGCTTTCTTAGAAGCATTGTTTCCGCAAGATGCAGCAGCAACCATCATGGCTACAACTGCCAAAGACATAAATACCTTCTTCATGGCTTTAGAACTTTAACTAGTTAAACTAAAATTTTATAACGCGGCAAAAGTACACTTATTTTGGATAACTACAAACAAAAATTTAAAATTTTTTAGTTATAAAACGTAATTATCTAGAAATTAACGTTTTTGTAACATTTTAGGCTCGTGAAAAACCTCCATGCCATGGATATTTCCGTCGTCGATATGAAATCGTAAGGCGGTCCGTTCCACGTGCCATCCCTGGATGCCGCATGCACCCGGATTGATATAGAGCACACCGGCCGCAGGGTCGTTTTTCACCATGAGAATATGAGAATGCCCGCATACGAAAATATCCGGAGCATAACGGGTAATCAATGCCCTTGCTTTATAATCGTAATGTCCAGGACGTCCACCGATATGCATCATGAGAACCCGCTTCCCCTCACATTCAAAACATTGATATTCAGGATACACCAGACGGATATCCTGACCGTCGCAATTTCCGTAGACGCCTTTCAGCGGCTTGAATGCAGCAATCGTGTCTGCGAAATTGATGCTTCCGCCGAAATCTCCGGCATGCCACACCTCATCCACAGGCTCCAGAAACTCCTGGAATTCCGGGCTGAACACGCCGTGCGTATCAGATATGATTCCGATGAACATTACACTAAATTACGATAATAAACCATTGATACAGAAGCGAGTGCAGCTGTCTCGGTACGGAGTCTGGACGCTCCGATATGTACGGGGACATAGCCTGCCGCCACAGCAGCATCAGCCTCTTCCCTGGAAAAATCCCCCTCCGGTCCTATCAGGACAATCACCTCTTTCGCGTCATTATTTTCCAGAACCTCCCTTATGGAATGCCTCTGCTGTCCGTCCTCGAAGCAATATGCAATCATTTTCAATGCGTCCGTTCCGGCAGTGCCCTCGATGAAGTCCCGTACTGATATTGTATCAGAAAGTTCTGGTATAGAAGCCTTTAGGGACTGTTTGGCCGCCGACAGAAGAATACGGTTCATTCTCTCCGGTTTCAGGATTTTCCTTTCGGAATGCTCCCCGATTACCGGCACGATTCTGTCCACCCCGAACTCGGTCGCTTTTTCCGCGAACCATTCATAACGGTCAATGTTCTTGGTCGGACACACTGCCATGGTCAAATCATACGGATGCCCGCCCCAGTTCTGATGCGCCTGCTCAATCCTGGCCTCCGCCCCTTTCGGCGAATCCGCCACCAGAGTGCACTCGTACATGGTCCCATGACCGTCAATGACATTGATACGGTCGCCGGCACGATGCCTGAGGACCCTGACGCAATGCGCGGATTCCTCCTCCCCGAGTCGGCAAATGCCTCCGGCAATGTCTTCCGTCCAGAAAATTTCCATCGCTCTACTCCCTGATTATCTGAATGCCGCCGTCCACATCGACCTTCATGATCTGCGAAGCCTGGCCGGTCGAACCTTTTTCCAGTTTAGGTTCCACGATATAGTCCACAGCCGATTTGATGGACTCCGGTATGTCAGCGAATTTGTGCGGTGAAGGTTCTCCTGAAATATTGGCTGACGTGGAGACGATAGGACGCCCCAGCTTGTAAATCAAATTCTGGCAGAACTCCATGGAAGGGATGCGGATACCCACGCTTTCATCCTCAGCCACAGCATTATACGCCAGGAAATGTCTGTCAGCCACGGCCTTTTCTCCTTCTGCAGGGGCCTTGCCATGTATGGCGCCAGGATAAATCAACGTCATCGGCCTGTCATTGACCTCGACAAGCTGCACCGCGATATCCGGAATGACTTTTACGAAACGGCAAATCATATCCATATCGGAAGCGAGCAGCACCAGCGCCTTGCTGTCTGAACGATGCTTGATTTCATAAATCTTGGCTACCGCCTCAGGATTCGTGGCATCGCAGCCAAGTCCCCATACGGTATCGGTAGGATAAAGGATGATTCCGCCCTCTTTAAGGACTTTAAGTGTCTCATCCACAATCATTTTCATGTCTTTCATATCATCTGGCAATTATGGCTTCCACCGGATAATGGTCCGAGAAGCGTTTGTTTATCACTTTATGGGACAATGCGTTATAGCTCTCCGGAAACAGGATGTAGTCTATACGCAGGAACGGACGGAGCTTGGAGAATGTCGCACCCGCCCCCGAACCGGCCTCCTTGAAGGAATCCTTGCGTTTCCGGCTGAGGCGCCAATAGGTATAGGACATCGGCGTGTCATTGAAATCACCCGTCACAATCACATTTTCCCGACAATTTTCAATATCTTTCAGCACCTGCTCCACCTGCCTCGGCCGACGCACGATCGACCGTCTCATCTTCTCCTCCGTATCCTTCACCGCCTTCTTGTAATCCTTCTCCAGCCCCGTCGCGAGTCGGGACAATGATATATTGTAACTCTCGAAATGACAGTTATATACCCTCAATGTGTCACCGCCGATGCAATAGTCGGAATACAGAGCCATGTTCGAACTATGTTCGAAATCAATGTGTCCTTTGGACAATGCCGGATAACGGCTGAAAGTAACATTGCCGCAGCTTCCATATTTGTTCACATTGACATAATATTGTATGTCGTAGCCTTTCATCTGGCGGGAGAGGTAGCTGAGCACGCGCTCCTTGTTCTGCACGTAGACTTCCTGGAGGCAGATGATGTCCGCGTCCTCGGCGCGCAGGAACGCCATTATGGAGTCGGCGCATTCCCTTCTGGATGAGAAAGTCACTCCTTGCGGCAGCGCGAAACGGCCGACATTGTAGGAGACGATTTTCAGACCATTGGAAGTCTCGTCCCCGCTGGCGGAGAACCGGAAGAATTTCCCGAAAATCAGCAGCGTCGGGATCAATGCCACAAGCGGTATCAGCACGGCCTTGGAACGGCGGAGAAGAGCCCATACGAGCAACAGGACATTGACAAGCAGAAGCGGGTAGAACAATAGCCCGAATATGGTCATAAACCATGCCTTCGCGGGATTGACATAGATGGACAAGTAACTGATTATCAGCAGCCCGGCGGATATTATCATCAATGTCCGCGAAGTGATGCCGAAGAACAGGCTATGTTTTCTCTTGCTGATCAAAATCAATAAATTCTACCATTCTTGCGCCACCATCTGATAAGCAGCCAGCCGAACAGCATACCTCCGAGGTGGGCGAAATGTGCCACGCCGTCCTGGATTCCGGAGACGCCAGTGCCGAGTTCAATGATGGCGAATATTATCACGAACCACTTGGCTGTCAATGTGACAGGAGGGAACAGCAATGTCAGTCTGGAGTTCGGGTAGCACATTGCATAGCCGATGAGCACACCATAGATCGCTCCGGAAGCACCGAGTGTCGGCGTACTCATAAGTATCTGATGGGCAATGTGCGCTCCGTTGGCGATAAACACCTGGTCCTGAATCCATTCCACGCCCGTGTGCAATGCTGCCGCACCCAGTCCGGTAACGAAGTAGAATATCAGGAAGCGCTTGGTGCCCAGTGCCCTTTCCAACACGATTCCGAACATCAGGAGGGTGTACATATTGAAGAATATGTGCCAGAAGCCTCCGTGCATGAACATGTGGGTAAGGATCTGCCATGGACGGAAGAGCGTCGACGCCGGATAGAACATCGCGAAGGTCTCCACCATGAACTGCTGGTTGATCAATGTCGCGATGAACAGAAGGATGTTTATCGCGACGATATTTTTGGTGGCAGGCGGTATCGAAGCAAGAAATCCGCCTCGTCCACCGCCATAATTGTCATAATAATAGCTCATAATCTAGAACATCTTGTCAATGTCTTCAGGCGACATGACTGTCATAATCTTTCTGCCGTTGCTGGTATATTCCGAGTTCGAGCAGGCGAACAGGGCATCCATCAAAGACCTTGCCTCGACCGGTGATTCGACCGGTTTCCCCTCGGAAGCACCCATTTTGGCAAATTTTTCCGCCATAGAGGACTCCATCATCCCAGGCAATGCCGTATGATTGTCCGTCAATACTATAAGTACATCTGCCATAGCTGATTCCACACTGTTCCTGTCCACCTGGAAGCCTTCCGGCATACCGTTCACGACGATGGTGTCGTTGCCGAACGGCGTTATGTCGAAGCCAAGTGACTTGAGCAGGTCAGCGTGTTCGTCGAATACCAGACGGTTGTCCGCACCCACTTCCACCTGCACAGGGAAAAGTGCGCTCTGGCATACATGTTCACCGCCGCTCAATGCTTTCAGAAAGCGCTCATACAGAACTCGTTCACGAGCTCGACGTATATTGACGAAAAGCAGTCCGCCTTTGACTACCGATGCGATATATTTCTTCTGGACCACGATTACGGAAGGCTGTGACGCTACCCTTTCCTCGAACAGTTTTCCGTAGTCTTCACGCGGCTCCACAAAACTGGATGTTCCGCTGCCGAATGTCTGCCGTTTCGTCTCAGTATCAGGGACTTCCGGGAATGTGGCAGGGAAATCCGGCATTTCATTGAACCCGCCACCGAATCCGGCATTGCCGCCGAAGGTTCTGCCGCCGGCAGCCGGGGCGTCGAACGGATTGTAGTCGGGGTCGATATTGACGTCCGGCTGGTGCGTCTCGGGCCTGAACTTCTCGAAGTCATTGCTGAACATCGGCATTTCCGGCGTGTCCGCCAGGTCGAAATCGATGCTGGCTCCGAATGAGTTGCGGCCGAGCGCTTCTTTCACGCAGGCATACATCGTCTGGAAAATAACGCTGTCGTCTTCGAATTTCACCTCGGTCTTGGTAGGACTGATGTTTACGTCCAGCCTGTGCGGATCCATTTCCAGATAGATGAAATATGATGGCGTGGCGCCCTGCGGAAGCAGATTTTCATATGCATTCATGACCGCCTTGTGCAGATACGGGCTTCTGAAATATCTTCCGTTCACGAAGAAGAACTGGTTTCCCAATGTCTTTTTCGCGAGGTCTGGACGGCCTACGTAGCCATGGACATTCACGATGGAGGTGTCCACATTCAGGTCCACGACCTGGCTAACCACGTTGGTACCGAGAAGGTCCTGTATCCTGTATTTCAATGACTTGGCAGGTTTCAGGACATATACGTCCTTATCATTGTGGATAAGCGTGAAGCCGATTTCCGGTCTCGTGAGGGCGACATGCGTGAACTCCTCGATGACATGTTTCAGCTCCACATTGTCCGATTTGAGGAACTTGCGGCGCGCAGGAACATTGTAAAAGAGGTTCCTCACGGAGAAGCTGGATCCGACAGGGGCTGAGACTTCATCCGTGGAAACATGCTTTGAATCAGCGAATTGCACCTGGCATCCGACCTCGTCTTCCGCCCTGCGTGTCTTCAATGTCACTTCTGAAACGGCGGCGATGGAGGCCAATGCCTCGCCTCGGAAACCGAACGTGGTTATGTCCATGAGGTCTTCCGCCGTGGCGATCTTGGAGGTCGCATGGCGTTCGAAGCAGACGACAGCCTCGTCCGGCGACATGCCGCATCCGTTGTCAATGACTTGTATGAGTGTCCGGCCGGCATCTTTCAATATCACTGTTATCTGTCCGGCTCCTGCATCTACCGCGTTCTCCATCAACTCCTTGACTACAGAAGAAGGTCTTTGCACGACCTCTCCCGCAGCTATCATGTTGGCGATATTGCTTGGTAATATTCTTATATCCATGTTGTCCGTCCCCTCTCCTACAGCAGCGAATAGAACTTGGTGATATATATCATCACTACGACGAAAAGTATGAGGCCGATGAGGGTGATGATTTTCTGGGCCTTGTTCGACGAGCGCTTCTTGTGTCCTCCACGGAATGCGCCATTGAGGTATGAGCCAGGGACATAAGGGGCGTCCTTATGTTCCAGCGAGCCGTCAACCTTGCCGAATTTCTGCTTCAACTCGTCCTTTTCCTTATCGTAATATCTGGGTTTGTAATCGAAAACCCGGTGTTCGCTTTCGCCGAACCATCCAAAATTTGCCATAATTTTCCGCTGTTGAGTTCCGCCTTCGCAGAACTTGAGTTATTCTAGCAAATTTAACATTTTTTCGGCAGATAATCGACAATTAAATCCGGACACGGACACCGAACGAGAACATTCTGCCGAAGCCCCAATAACCGCGGAAGGAGGCCAGGTCATGGGCCGCCCCATCCTTTCCCCTTTCTATATAGGTGGTATTGAGCAGATTATCACCTCTAACAAACACATTCAGACCGATTTTTCTCGTGGATCTGGCACCATATTTCCATTCCGAGCCCCAAGAGACGGAGGCGCCAACCAGATGATATCCGGGGATGCGGTATGAATGCTGCCTGTCATCCGGATTATTTCTCGTAAGCGGGTCGAAATCAGCATACATCCTGTCATTGAACTGCCAATCCGCGCTGGCGGAAAAGCCTGCCGGGAGGATGAATTTCGCAGAAGCGCCGATTTGCGTCTGCGGGGCATCGGCGACCGGGAGCCCGTCGCAATAGACATTGACCCGTCCCACCTCCGTTCCGGTATAGTCATCGTAGATTATAGCAGACACATCTTTCATCCAACGCCAGTTTCCGATGGAAGCGAAAGCATTGGCCTCCAACCATTTGCCGACTCTCTGGAACAGGCTCGCTTCCACTCCGCAGTGGAATGCATCGAGTCCGGTGACCATATAGCGCGCGTCGTCGGCATCCAGCTGGCGGTACTTTCCGGACATCAGCGAGCGGTTTTTCCAATATGCCGCATAACCGGTAAGGTCCAGTTTTCCGCTGTTCCACACATATTTCCAGCCGAGCTCGCCTAGAATGTTCTTCTCGTTTTTCACGCCGCGCGTAATCTCATTGTTCCCGGAAGAAAACCAGACATTGCTGTAAGGCAGACGGCTGTACCAACCACCGTTCGCGTACAGGCTATGGCCGCGGCCGACGCGATACAAGACCCCGCCTTTCACGCTCGCACCGGCGCCATGGGCAATGTCGCTGTCAATGTCTTTCCCCACATAATTGTACGTGTCCCAGCGCCGGTTCGAGCTTCCGAACACGGAAACGCCCAGGTCCGCATTGATTTTAGATGATTCGTAAGACATTGTCAGATAGGCGGTTCCGTGATAGATGCGCTTGCCGTTGCGCGTGCGCACATAGTCCCCGACTTTCTTTATGCAATTCCTCCCTGCAATCCCCGCCAGCGACTTCGACGCATAATCCTCATACCACCAGTCCGCTCCGAGAAGGTCAATGATTTTCTCTTTTTCCCATGTCCGGTACAGCTGGGCGTTCACTCCCCCGCCGAGCTTCCACCCATGTCCGAGGCGGTATTCCATGCTTGCGATTGCTCCCAGCTGCGTGTTTCCAGCCATGTATTGGCTGAGGATATTGTTGGCCGACCCGTCAGCATTCCGGTTTGCGGCGATGGCAGCATCCCAGTCCACATGTCCGTCAGCCGTTCTGTATGAAGAGATTGCCTTGCCCTTCGTTTCGGTCCACCTTCCGCCGCCATTGCCGACGGCCAGGTAAATGGAGTTTTTCATCGACATGCGTTTGCCATCCCAGATGTGCTGGAGGGTGAAGTATGGCTTGAAGTAGTCATTCAGGCTGAGATTGAACGGCTTGCCGTCGCGGTATCCCCAGTTCTTGCTGTAGCCGCGTCCATATTTTCCGATTTCTTCGGCGCTGAGTCTGGAGGACCTCTGCTCATGGCGCTCCGGCGAGCCCAATGCAGTGAATATCAGATGGTGTTCCGTCCCGAAGTCTTTCGCGACATTCAGCATGTACGCGTAAGAATTGACGGATGTCGACTCGACAAAGCCCTTGCCGCCGACATAGGATGCCATCAGGTTCAATGCCCATCCGTGCGGCAGTTTCCCGCTGCTGATTTTTATATACTCCTTGAACGGTCCCCCTCCGACGCCATGGTCATTTTTTCCGTAAACGTTTGCGTATGAACCGATTTCGACCGCAAACATTTCTGATGGTGATTCCGTGATGATGTTGACGGAACCGCCTACCGAGCCGTCGGACAGCATTGACGCGCCCACGCCTTTCTGGACCTGCACCGCCCACGTGGCATCCGCCAGGCCCATCCAGTTGTTCCAATACATTCCCCCGCTGACGAGTCCGCTGATGGGAATGCCGTTCAGGAGTATGGCAATGTTTTCTTGTCCGAATCCGCGTATATTCAGCTTCGCGTCGCCGTAACTGCCTGATTCCGAGGTAGCATAAAGGCTCGGCAGTCCCTTGAGAAGTTCCGGATAGGTTCGCATTGCCCCTCGGTCACGAAGTTGTTTTTCGTCAATGACAGCCAGGCGCAATGCCGTCCGGTTCTGGTTCGCGAAATGAGCATTGACCACGGATTCCCGAAGGGTCAGAGTTTCGACAGGAGTATCGTCCGTGGTGTTGTCCTTGCCGTTTCCGGCGGCAGCATGGGCATCAGCGGCGCACATAGCCAGTGCAGCCACATGAATTGTGATGCCCATGAGCAGAATGTTTTTCTTCATACAAAAAAACCTTAAATTGTTACTCATGGCATACAATTCAAGGCACAGCGACCCTCTATGGATCGCTTGGTTCTTCTTCCATCCAGACTTACCAGATTAATCACCTGGAACACTGTCGGTGCCGTATTTCCAACGGCTCCTGCCTTTCGGCTCGCGGACTCTAACCGCCGATCGGGATTCTCACCCTGCCCTGAAGTAATGCGGCCGCAAAGGTAGCAATAATTATGACTTCAGAAAACATCGCCCTGCGTTTTGTTAAAAAAAGACCCGTATTTTTAACAAAATGGCCTTCAAAACAGATTTGGTTAAAAATTGCCGCGATTTTTTAACGGAACAACGGCCCGAGAACATATCCTACTGGAACAAATCGAAAAAAGCACCTGCTGAGAATCGCAAGTGCTTGTTTTTCGTAGCGGGTCGCAGGATTGAACTGCGGACCTCATGATTATGAATCATGCGCTCTAACCAGCTGAGCTAACCCGCCATGACTGGTCGGAGACCAGATTTAGTTGAGATAGAAGGATTCGAACCCTCACTGACAGAGCCAGAATCTGTAGTGCTACCATTACACCATATCTCAATGTCATTCCCGCTATTTTCAGAACGGGACTGCAAATTTACAACACTTTTCGGATTCTACAAATATTTTTCACGTTTTTGCGCGGAAAAATATCATAAACCTACTTTTCCCGATGATAAATCAGCGCTGTGGCCCATACTTCGCAACCTTCGCAGCGACCCACGAAACCCAGTTTCTCGGTAGTGGTCGCCTTGACGGATACGCAATTCACGTCCACAGCCATGATTTCTGCCAGGGTCTCACGCATCTGCGGAACATACGCTCCTATCTTCGGACGCTGGAGAGCGATGGTAATATCCACATTGCCGACAGCATAACCGGCATTGGAAATAAGCTCCACCACCTTGGCCAGCAGCATCTTGCTGTCCGCGCCCTTCCACTCGTCGGACGTATCGGGAAAATGATGCCCGATATCGCCTAGCGCCAGGCATCCCAGCAATGCGTCACACAGGGCATGGATAGCCACATCCCCGTCGGAATGCGCCACGAAACCGCAATCCGAATCAATCTTGACTCCACCCAACCACATCGGCAGCCCTGGAGCTATCTGGTGGACATCGAAACCATTCCCCACCCGGAACGGAAACATTGAATCAGCCATAACCTATTCCGGTTTTCCGCAGGTGTAGCCGAGCTTTTCGATAGCCTTCTTCAATGTCGCCTCATTCGTCTTCGCAGGATCGTAAGAAATGGTTACCGTTTTCTTTTCCAGATTGATTTCCAATGACTTGACACCCTTCTCGAAAGAAATGTTCTCCCTGACTTTCTTCACACAATTCTGACAATGCAGACCGACATTGAACACGACGGTCTTCACCTCCCTCTTCGGAGCGGCCTCCATGACGGAAGCATTGGCCATAACCGGCTCCGCAATCATCATCGAGAGCGGAAGCATTGCTGCAATCGCAGCAGTATAAATGATTTTTCCCATAACAAACATTATTTCCAAAGCGTAAACCGGGCGCCGAGATAGAACTTGGTTCCCATAATCGGGCCCCAGACAGCACTGGCATCGAAGTCCGGACGCGATGCATCCACATGACCGGACATACCTTCAATAGCCGTGCCTATTATCACATTTTTCTGTCTGAAATTAGTAAGATTTTCCGCTCCAAGATAAAGGTCCACGCCTTTGAAGCGTTTGGTAACTTGCAGATACAGAAGCGGATAGACCGGCGTATAACCATCCTTGTAGAGAAGCTCGCCATCCTCTCCACGCAACCCCCTCATAAACTCATAGACACGCGACTTGCCATTGACAGAAGCGGTGAAGTCGAAAATCCACTTGTTCAGATTCGTGGCATATTGGAGATTCAGCACACCTTTGTAGCGGCTCGTCATCGGACGCTCCACAAGCCCCCTCCCCTCGAGTTCCACCTTGGCATCCGTATAACGGAAAGTGGCGGAAACAGTAAATCTCCTGAAAGCCTCAACATTGAAATCAACCTGATAATTGTTTGAATATGAGCGCTTTCCGCCAAGAGCATAAAAATCAATGGCATTGAGTCCATGCTCATAATCGACCACCATCTGCTCCGCAAAACGCGTCCCGAAATAGTCAAAGCTCAAATATGTGTCATCAGAAGCCCCGAAAGGCAGATAAAATGTGGCATTGCCGCCGAAAGTCCACGCATCCTCCAGAAGATGGTCGGAATACGCTCCGGCAAATGCCTTGCCGGTAGAAAGGACGCCGATATTGTCAATGACCGGCAATGCCCGCCTGAGGCCGCGTCCACCATTAGCTCGCAGGACAATCTGCTCCAACGGACCGTATTTCAATGTCAGACGAGGCACGGCCTTGAATCCTTCGCCATTGAACCAATCACCACGGAAGCCCAGAATCGAGGAAAACTTTTCGCCCGCATGAAACGTGTATTCTCCGGAAACGCCAGCATTGTAAAAAGCCTTGGACGTCTTGCCGGGATCCAGTTTCTGGGCCGCGACCTTGCGCATGAAATCTTCCGAAAACCAATCCGCCGTACCTCCCAGCGCCAACGTAAACTTGTGGGAATCATTGATTTCATCCTGGAAGAGAACATTGAAAAAGCCGGAATTCTGTGTGGCCAGATACATGGACGCACCGGCCCGGAGGTTCATGTCCGTAAGCGTATAGTCGGCCACGAAAGCGATGTTTTTCGCATTGTCCGCACTGATCGGCACACCTACCTTCACATACGTATTCAACTGACGGTTAACAATATCCGAGCCCCAAGGAGAGGTGGAGGACAACGTATATTTCTTGTGGTCGTATCCGGATTGTCCGCCTTTGCGCATATCCTGGAGAGCGCGCAGACCGAAGCGGACCTGCACTCCGGTAGGTCCATAATAGAGCCAGCGGTTGGCAACATTGACCTGGAACATCTCGGGGTCATCCATGAAGCCGTCATGGTTATGGTCAAATGTGCGGAAATTTCCGGACACATGTCCCAGCAAAACCGTGCTCCATTTCTCCCCCATCTGCAAGGACGACGCGACATTGAAATCAGTCTTCGTGTCATTCATAACTGAGGCGTTCAAGAAAAGCGGTTTCTCGTCAGTCGGCTTGCGGTATTCCATATTTATCTGACCAGTAATGGATTCCGCGCCATTGTTCACCGATGAAAGGCCCTTGGAAACCTGTATGCTTTCAAGCCATTGGCCCGGCACGTAGGAGAGTCCGAACGGAGCGGCAAGTCCACGCATCGAAGGGCGGTTCTCATCCAGCATCTGCGTATATATTCCGCTGAGGCCCAGGAGTTTGATCTGCCTGGCACCGGTAACGGCATCCGAATAGCCGACCGTGACGCTCGCCGAATTCTCGAAACTTTCCGCAAGGTTGCAGCACGCCATCTTTTTCAATCCTGCAGAGGAAATCACCTCGGTACGGAGTTCCTTGCCCTTCGAAAGATAATTCCCGCTCTGCCGGCCCACGAACACCGTCGCATCCAGGCTGTCCGCCCTGCCGTCATAAATCCCCGTAGTATCAGGGGTTTGGGTCAATGCTGATGCACCGGTCCCATGAGAAGCCGCGGCATTCACCGAAATGACTTCCAGCAATGCCACGGTAACTGCAACATATTTCTTCAAATTCTTCATATTGTCGTCCACTTGTCAAGTTTATTCGACAAAGTTAACTACTTCCTATAAATTCCACGCATAGAGTTCCGCGAGAGCGAGAGCGTAGTCACATGATGTGGCAAGCACCTCATCTGCAAGGGAATAGTAGAGCGAAAGCTCCATGATATTGTCAATGAGCGAGATATCGCCGGCCTTCAGTTTTTGCTCCGTCAACGCCATCGCTTCCGTGGACACTGCCAGGGAAGAAGACAATTCGGCACTGATTTCCTGCAGACCTTTCGCGCGGTCATACAACGCCTTGAAACTGTTGTACGTCTTGGTCACGGCATCACGCTCCTCAAGTTTCGCAGCTTCACATGAAGCATTGGCCTGGCGGACCTTGCTGCGGACAGACCAGATCGGAATGGAAAGACCTAGAGTAAGGCCACGGAAATTGCTTCCCTTTACCAATTCCGCCATATATCCGGCCGTAAGTGACGGATAATTAGCCATTTTCGCAGTCCGGGCCTCGGCCGCATTGACATCCACATTTTTCTTCATGTATGCAAGCTCCGGAATCTGCTGCGACGCCTCGGCATACCATGCGCCGAAATCTGCGGGCAGCACCTCATCAGTCGAAATCACGGAAGCATTGACCTCAACCGGCTCTCCGCCGTTAAGACCCTGAAGCTCAGACAGAAGTGACTCGCGTTCGACCAGATTTCTGGACAATGCGTTCTTCTGTGAAAGATAGGCCAGATGCGCCTTGTTCACCTCGATCATATCCGTCTCGCCCCTCGCCTGCATATCCCTGTAAGCAGCCTCGATCTGTTCGGAACGGGCAATGCGCGAAGACAGTTCGGCGTTCACGGCATTGCAATATACAATTCTGATATACAGCTGTTTAGCCTCCAGCAGAATCTTCTGACGCTCAATATTGTACTGAATAGCCGAAAGTTCCGTCCTGGAATCCGCCAGCTTTCCGCGGGCTCCGGCCAATGCTGCCACATCAATGCTCTGTGTCACGGATATGTCCTTTCTGGTGCCGACATCGGCCGGACTGCCCCACAAATAGTCAAATCCCACTTCCGGAGCTTCCAGGGCACGCTCCGCCTTATAGCCATATTGGTCAGCCTCAGTGCGTTTCCGCAGAGCCTGGAGCGCGGTGTTGTTCTTCTCGATCTGCGACAGGACAGTGCCGGCATTCTCCTGGGCAAACCCGGGAACAGACATTGCCACAGTCAGGTAGACAATAAGTAATTTATTGATTTTCATATAATTCCATTAAATTATGCCTCTTTCCGGCTTTTACTTATAAAAATATAAACCACCGGTATGATGAAGCCGTTCAGCATCGTGGAAGTAAGCAGTCCGCCGAGCAGCACCTTCGCCATAGGACTCTGGATTTCGTTGCCCGGAAGTTCTCCTCCGAGAGCAAGCGGAATGAGCGCCAAGGCCGAGGTCAATGCGGTCATCAATATCGGATTCAGCCTGTCCAATGAACCGTGCATGACGGCATCATGGAGAGAAAAGCCCTCATGGCGGAGTTCATTGTACCTGTCAATCAGGAGCATACCGTTTCTGGTCGCGATACCGAACAGGGATATGAATCCGATGATGGCAGGAATGCTGATGATCTTGTCCGCGAAGAAAATCGCGAATACGCCGCCGATAAGCGCCAACGGCAGATTCAGAAGCACCGCCGAAGCCTGCTTGACATCCTTGAACTGCCCGTAAAGAAGGAGGAATATCACGATAATCGCCATCAATGACGTGAACAGCAATGTCCTGGAAGCGGATTGTGCGCTTTCGAACTGTCCGCCGTACTCGACATGGTAGCCCTCAGGCAGTTCCACATTGTCTTCAATCTTCTTGCGGATCTGGTTCACTGCACCTTGGAGGTCACCGTCGGAGACATTGGCGGAAATGACAATCTTGCGGGAGACATTCTCGCGATTGATGGTGTTAGGGCCTGCTGCTGAACGGATTTCCGCAATCTGTCCGAACGGCATCTTGCCGACCGCCGCATCCACAGGAATGTTTCTGATTTCCTCGATATTGCTGCGGCTGCCGTCCGCCGCCTTCACCGTCAGATCGAAGACCTGGTTCCCCTCATAAACCTGCGACACGACCGAACCTGCCAGATAAACCTCTACCATTTCGGTAAATTCAGCTGGCGCAATGCCATATTTCGCAAGCATCTCACGTTTCGGAATTATCTGAAGCTGAGGACGTTCAATCTGCTGTTCAACATTAAGGTCCACAACTCCCGGAATCTCCGAAACCTCCGATTTGATTTTGTTTCCGAGCTCGAACATCTTGTTCAAGTCAGTTCCGAAAAGTTTTATGGCAATGTTAGCCTGCGTTCCCGAGAGCATGGCATCGATACGATGGGAAATCGGCTGGCCTATTTCCACATTGACACCCGGTATGGTATTCAGCTTGGTCCTGATTTCGTTCACGACTTCCCTCTTGGAACGTTTGCCCAATTCGAAAGGCGCTTCGATTTCAGAAACATTGACACCGAGAGCATGCTCGTCGAGTTCTGCGCGGCCTGTCTTGCGGGCTACGGTCTGGATTTCCGGCACGGTCATCAGCAATGCCTCCGCGTGCCTGCCGACATTGTCCGACTCCTCCAGCGACACGCCCGGGAGAGTGCTGACGTTGATGGTGAACGAGCCTTCGTTGAACGCCGGGAGGAAGCTGCTGCCGAGGCTGAAGAACACGCCGAGAGAGACGGCAAACAGAGCCAGAACGCTTCCCAATGTGATTTTTTTATGCCTGAGCACCCATTCCAGCGCCACGCCGTACCATTTCTGAAGCCATCTCACCAATGCCGGATCCTTGCCGGCCTTGTCGCTGCCTTCGCTGCCAAGAAGGAAGCTGCAGAGCACCGGGGTCAATGTCAATGCGACCAATGTGGAGGCGAAAAGTGCTGTGATAAAGGCAATTCCGAGCGGTCTGAGCATACGGCCTTCCATTCCTGTCAGGAAGAAAAGCGGAATGAAGCTGACCACGATGATGAAGGTCGAGTTGAGAATCGGAAGACGCACCTCACGGGAAGCATTGAAAACCACCTGGATAATGGATTGGCGCTCCGACTCCGGAAGTTTCCGGTTCTGGCGCAGATGCTTGAACACATTTTCCACGTCGACGATAGCGTCATCCACCAGCGAGCCGATGGCAATAGCCATACCTCCGATACTCATCGTATTGATAGTCAATCCCATAAACTTCAATGTCAATATAGATACGAGCAGTGACAACGGTATGGTGACGAGTGAAATCAGCGTGGTGCGGACATTCATCAGGAAGAAGAACAGCACGATTATGACGAACAGGGCGCCCTCATAAAGAGACTTCTTGATATTGTCGATAGAGCTGTCGATGAATTTCTGCTGACGGAAAATATCCGTGGCGATGTTGATGTCGGAAGGCAGCTGCGTCTTGAGGTCCTCCACCGCATGGTCCAATTTCGCGGTAAGGTCTATCGTGCTGGAATTCGGCTGCTTGGTGACAGTCATAAGTACGGCCGGTTTCCCTCTGTGTGAGGCAGTTCCGAGTTTCGGCGACTTCGCCCCGGCCTTGATTTCAGCAATGTCTCCCAATGTTATCGGGGCATCGCCGTCCATTTTCACGACGGTCCTTCCGAATGCATCCACATTGTCGGTAGAAAGGACTCCGCGGATGATGTATTCGTTGCCGTATTCGTACAGGACACCGCCGGCAGAGTTCCGGTTCATATCGCCGGCAGCAGCCATAACTTCTTGGAGACTAATGTCATAGTGACGCATTTTCTCCGGAGAGAGCAATATCTGATATTCCTTGATGTCGCCGCCGAGTACCGTAACCTGCGCAACTCCGCCGAGCGAAAGCAGACGCGGACGGATGGTCCAGTCGGCGATCGTCCTCAAGTCCTGCATGGAGGTCTCGTCCGAGGTCAGACCGATGATGAAGACCTCGCCCAGAATCGATGACTGCGGGCCCAATGTCGGTTTTCCGCAAGTCGGAGGCAATGATTCACTGACCTCGGCAAGTTTCTCGGAGACAATCTGCCTGTCTCTGTAAATATCTGTACCCCAATCGAATTCCACCCAGACTACTGAAAATCCAGTGGTCGATGAAGAACGGACCCTTCTTACGTCCGTGGCACCGTTCACCGCCGTTTCGACAGGGAACGTAACCAATCTTTCGACTTCTTCCGGAGCCATTCCGGTAGCTTCGGTCATGACGACTACCGTAGGGGCATTGAGGTCAGGAAAGACATCCACGTCCATGTGTTTCGTGGTGTAGAGTCCTCCGACCATCAGCAGAACTGCCGCCATAAGAACGAACAGACGGTTCTGCAATGAGAATCGTATTATCTTATCAAGCATTGTCCTGAATTCTAATGGTTATGGGAATGTCCCGGAATGGCACCGGTAGCGGTGGCGAGTTTTACCTGATATGCGCCTTCGGTCACTACGACGTCGCCTTCCTTCAGGCCTTTCAGAATTTCTCTGCGGAGGCCGTCGCTTTCACCGATCTTCACTTCCTGTTTACGGTATTCTTCCTTGCAGACTTTCAGGTATACGAAATAGACACCCTGCTCTTCGGTCAATGAGGTTTCAGGAACAGATATTACATTTTCTCTCTGATTCTCAATGAGATATATTTCACAGAACGCGCCCGGGACAAAGTTTCCGGCATTGTTGAATTCGAAAATCACAGGAAGGTAGAACGAGCCCTGGGCCACCGCATTGCCCACTGACACCAGACGTCCGCCAAGGTCCTTGATGCTATATGTGACATCGGAATATGACGGCTTGAAATTAGCTCCGGCAAAAGACTTGGCACTGCTCCAATATTTCTCCTGGAGATCGGCGCGGAGCTGCAGTCTTCCGTTCTGGCTTACTACTGCGACGGGCTGTCCGGCCGTTACATAATCGCCCTCATTTACAAGGACTTGTGTTATATAACCATTCATTGGAGCTGTCACATGGAGGCCCTTTTCTCCGGTCTTTCCGTTATAGGCGTCATATTCTGCTTTAGCTGTCTCGTATTCCTTCTTCGCCTGCTCGTAAGCTTTCTGTGAAATGGCATTGACTTTCAGCAGTCCTTCCGCCCTTTCGAATTCTTTCTGCGCAGATTCGTATGCTGCTCTGGATTTCATAATCGGGTCACCTTCAGCCATTTCGCGCGCAGAAATTTCTGCCACGGATGCTCCTTTACCGACTTTGATTCCAGGGAGAAGGCGGCCGGTTTTTCCACCGAGCGAGATGACACCTGACGTGGTGGCGACTATGGTACGTTCAGTGCCCTGTGCCGGAAGGATTTCTCCGCTCGTGCGAATTGCAGCGTTGAATTTTCCGGGCTTGACGGTCTCCGTTTTCAGTCCGGCGGCTTCCGCACGTGCCTGAGAGAATTCGATTACATCCTTGCCGTGATTATGGGCTTCCTTTCCGTGAGCCTCCTGTGTTTCGTGATCGTGATTGTGGCCGGTTCCGCCGTTGTGTCCGCAGCCGGACAAAATAGCCAGGCTGGCTATCATAATATAATATGGTATATGTTTCATTTGTGGTCTTTTTAAATACTGATCATTCGCGCACCTTTCTAGTGCACGTCAAATGCTTTACTTTAACAATCAAGCACTTACGGATAATTACGCCGCAAGGAAAGGCGGCGCACGAAGACCCTTGGAACGGACCAGATAGAATGATGACAGTTTTTCCTTTATGACGATGCGCGGAGAATCCGCTGCGTCAAATTCTGCTGTTTCCAGCACAATCACCTGAGGAACAATGAATTCCAATGCCGGCTGATATGACGGAATATTCTGGACTCTTTCCAGAAGCGTGACGATCGAATGTATCCTGCAGGACTCCGAGCCATGGTCTCCATCATGACAATGCCCGCAATCTTTGTCGGCAGTACAATCCGAATCTACACCCTGACTTGCGAAACAGATGAAGTCCAGATGATGATGGCCATCCATCTGACCGCAATGGTGATGATGAGGGACAGACGACATGAGCAGCATCATGAATGCCGCCATACACATCAATATTTTCGAGACCCTCGTCTTCATAACCTTACAAAAATAATGATTTTTAGGGAATTTCCTTTGCAAAGATAGGTCAATAGCCATGCAACCGGGTTGCAAAATTCGGTCATATTTCGCTTAAACACATAAAAATCATACATTTAATGCCCACTTCAGTCACCTTATAATACAATGTGACATTTTTCTACATACCTTTAGACGCAGTACAATCGGTGAAAAGACTATTATGAGGAACAGGACTTATGCGTTTATTAAAGAAATCGGCGGAGTGCTGATGGAAGATGCCAGGGCGGCCGTGGACCTGGTAATTCCACGGGAATGCATCGTGTGCGGAAAGACATTGAAACTATATGAGCGGCATTTATGCCTATATTGCGAAGCCGACCTGCCGCTGACCTATTATTGGGACAGAAGACGGAATCCGATGGCAGATAAGGTCAATGCGCTGATACAGAAACGGATAACAGAAGAAATCCTGTCAGAGGAAAACACTGGAAAACCGCCTGACAATCATCCGGTACAGTTTTCATACGCGGCAGCATTGTTCTTCTATCACGGAGAGAACCGCTATAAACGTATTCCTCAGAGGCTCAAATATTTAGGAGACATAGAAGAGGGGCGGTTCTTTTCCGGGATGCTCGGTGAATATCTGCATGAATCGGCATTGTTCAGAGACATTGACATGATAATTCCGGTGCCGCTGCATTGGTCGAGACGGTGGAGCCGCGGTTATAACCAGGCGGAAGTCGTGGCGCGTGCGATAGCGCAGAAACTCGGTGGCGTTCCGGTGCGGACGGATATTATCGTGCGCAGCCGACGGACACGGACACAGACGAAACTGGACGTGAACGCGAAAAGCGGCAATGTCCATGGGGCTTTTGCTCTAGGCAAACACAAAACATTGGCAATCAAGGATATACACCATGTGCTTCTCATCGATGACGTGTTCACTACCGGGGCCACCATGGCCGCTTGCCTGTCTGTCCTCCAACCATTCTTCGGTCCGGAAGTCCGCATAAGCTGCGCCACCCTGGGCTTCGTAAACAACGGGTAGAAGAAAAAATCCGGCACATTTGAGAATGTTATGGGATTTTTTCGTACATTGTACTGATTTAAAAAACAACTATACGAAATGACTAGTGAGATCAGAAATCCGGAGCTCTGGAGAGAGGGCGAACTGAAAATCGAATGGGTTAAAAGACACATGCCGCTTCTGGCAGGACTTGAGAAAGAATTCAAGGAGAGCAAGCCGTTCAAAGGCAAGAAGATAGCATTATCCGTACATCTGGAAGCGAAGACCGCGCATCTGTGTGAGATATTGGCAGAGGGCGACGCCGAGATGTATATCACAGGAAGCAACCCGCTTTCCACACAGGATGACATTGCGGCAGCGCTCGTACATGAGGGACTGAACGTATTTGCTGTCCATGGGGCTACCGAAGAAGAGTATTTCCGTGGGATAAGGAAAGTCATTGAAGTAGGCCCGAACATCATCATTGACGACGGCGGCGACCTCGTAAACATGATACATACCGAATATAGAGAGCTGATTTCCAATGTCATAGGCGGATGCGAAGAGACCACGACCGGTATTCTCCGGCTTGAGGCCATGAACAAGGCGAAGGAGCTCGAATTCCCGATGATGCTCGTGAACAATGCCGACTGCAAGCACCTGTTCGACAACCGTTACGGCACCGGACAATCAGTCTGGGACGGCATCAACAGGACGACCAATCTCATCGTGGCCGGCAAGAATGTCGTCGTCGCAGGTTACGGCTGGTGCGGCAAGGGCGTATCAATGAGGGCGAAAGGTCTCGGCGCAGATGTCATCGTCACCGAAATTGACCCTATCCGCGCAATGGAGGCGGTAATGGACGGCTTCAAGGTCATGTCAATGTCGGAGGCTGCGGCTGTCGGCGATATCTTCGTAACCGTGACCGGCTGCAATGATGTCATCACGGCTGACCATTTCATGAAGATGAAAGATGGCGCAATCTGCTGCAATGCAGGACATTTCGATGTCGAAGTGGCAGTTGCCGCGCTGAAGAAGATGGCAGTGAGCCACGCTCCGGCAAGGAACAATATCGAAGCTTACAAACTGGAAAACGGCAAAACAATCTATATCATTGCCGAAGGCCGTCTGGTAAATCTGGCAGCTGGCGACGGACATCCGGCAGAAATCATGGATATGTCATTCGCAATCCAGGCCCTCAGCGCCAAATACTTGGTGGACAACGAGAAAACCATCTGCCGAGAGAAAGGTCAGATGCTGAATGCCGTACCTCGTGAAATCGACAACGAGGTGGCCAACCGCAAACTTGCCGACTGGGGAATCAGCATCGACAAACTGACTCCGGAACAGAGCAAGTATCTTTACGGAGGACATTGACAAGAAATATAAATATCTAACAATTAAGAAGATACGATATGTTTAGCAAGGAAGTTTATGCAAGAAGGCGGCAGACACTGGTGGCCAAGATGGCCGATAGTGCAGCCGAGGGCAAGAGGGGCATCGCTCTGTTTATCGGAAACACTGAGGCTCCTGCCCAGTATAAAGATAACTGCTACAAGTTCCGCCAGGACAGCACATGGCTTTATTTCTTCGGAATCGACCAGCCGTTGTATGCAGCAATAATCGACCTGGACAACGGAAATGAGACCATTTTCGCAAACGATGTGGAAATCGGAGACATAATATGGATGGGTCCCCAGCCGAGCGTGGCTTCCGTAGCGGCTTCTGTAGGTGTCGAGAAATCAGCGCCTTACACGGATCTGAACGCAGCAGTCGCCAAGGTTCTTGCAGAAGGGAGGCCTGTTCATTTCGTAAAGCCTTCGAGATATTACAACACCATGAAAATCGCTTCGCTGCTCGGCTGCGGGACAGATGAGGTGGCAGGAAGATTTTCATTGGCATTGACAAAAGCGATAATTTCCATGCGTCTGGTCAAGGAGGATTGCGAAATCGAGGCGATTGACGATGCCTGCAACCTCGGATACGAGATGCACACCGTGGCGAGAAACAGCATTGTTCCGGGAATCATCGAACAGGAGATTGTCGGCAAGATGGACGGCGTGACACTCTCGAAAGGTTGGGGCGTTTCATTCCCGACCATCCTCACGCAGCATGGCGAGACATTGCATAACCATCTGCATGACAAGATTATAGAGCCTGGCAAACTGATGGTTATCGATGCCGGTGCGGAGAGCAATGTGCACTATGCGTCCGACTTCACCAGAACATACCCTACCAGCGGCAAATTCACTGCAAAACAGCATGAAATATATCAGATAGTATGCGATTGCAATGAGTTCGCCTTCAGCATGACACGTCCGGGCATAAGCTACCGCGAGGTGCATCTGAAGACAATGCATCTGATGCTGGAAGAACTCCGCGCACTGGATATCGTCCGCGGCGACGTTCAGGACATGGTGGAAGCAGGCATTGCAGGTCTGTTCATGCCACACGGATTGGGCCACAACATGGGTCTGGATGTGCATGACATGGAAGATTACGGAGAAAACTATGTGGGCTACGATGATGACCAGAGTCGTTCTCCTCAGCTTGGTCTCGGCAGCCTCAGAATGGCGCGCAAGCTTGTACCTGGCAACGTAATCACCGATGAACCAGGTATTTACTTCATTCCTGCACTCATTGAAAAATGGAAGTCAGAGAAGACAGACCAAGGATTCGTCAATTATCAGAAGCTGGAGTCTTACTATGACTTCGGCGGCATCAGACTTGAGGATGATGTTCTCGTGACGGCAGATGGAGCAAGGAGACTCGGAAAAGAGCGCCTGCCTATCTCTCCTGACGATGTAGAAGCGGCAATGGCAAAATAGCGACATGAGCATTGCATTAGCCATTTTCGCAGTAATTCTAGGGGTCCTGGGAATTGTCGGAAGCATCGTTCCGGCACTTCCGGGACCTCCTTTAAGTTGGTTCGGACTGCTGCTCATGTTTCTCCGCAGTCATTTTTATGCAGCGGGAGATCCGTTCAGCAGCACAGCATTGTTGATCTGGCTCGGCATCACCATACTGGTCACCGTGCTGGACTACATTGTCCCGAGCTGGATGACGAAGATAAGCGGCGGCAGCAAATATGCCGGCTGGGGCGCGACGACAGGCCTATTGCTGGGCATGTTCATCCCTCCGGTCGGAATCATCCTCGGTTCGATTGCAGGAGCATTCCTCGCAGAAATCATCTTCGCCGGCAGTTCCGTATGGACATCCATGAAATCCGCATTGGGCGCCTTCGCCGGTTTCATCTTCGGCACAGGCATGAAACTGATAGTCTCCGGCCTTATGCTTTGGAAGATAATAGTTTACATATAGGATTGTTCCCGGACGTCAATGGTTTTGCTGTCTGACGAGAAGTTTATGCCGAGCTTTGATTTTTCGACATTTATGTTTTACCTTTGCAGTTATTACATAAAACATGTAACATAATATATGTAACACAAATTATGGAACAGCTGAAGAATCCATTCGTAATCTACGGATACAAGGGAGCGGAGTATTTCTGTGACAGAAAAAAAGAGACTGAAACGCTCATAAATGCATTGAGAAATGAACGCAATGTCGTGCTCATATCACCTCGGCGTGTCGGAAAGACTGGACTCATCCATCATGTTTTTGAACAGGTCAGAAAAAACGAGCCGGATACGAGATGCTTCTACATGGACATAAACGCAACAAGGAACATGAGCCAGTTCATACAGTTTCTGGCGAAGACGGTGGTTGGACAAGTCGATACATTTTCTCAGGCGGCATTAAGAAAAATCACGTCATTCTTTTCCAGCTACCGGCCTACCGTTTCATTTGACGAGCTGACCGGAAGCCCGACTTTCTCCATAACAGTTGCCTCCGACAGGCAGGAAGAATCACTGAAACATATATTTGAATACCTGAAACAGTCTGACAAACGAATTTATATCGCAATTGACGAGTTTCAGCAGATTGCGGAATATCCGGAAAAGGGTACAGAAGCGCTACTGCGCTCTTACATTCAGTTTCTCCCGAATGTCTATTTCATATTCGCCGGCAGCAGCCAGCACCTCATGTCCGAAATGTTCCTGTCAACAAAGCGTCCGTTTTATCAGAGTTCCCAGATAATGAGTCTTCCCCTCATAGATGTTGGAGAATATGAAGTGTTCGCAAACAGGTGGCTGAAACAGAAAGGAATTGAAATCAGCGATAGCGACTTCAGATATATTTATGACTTGGTTGACGGCCAGACATGGTATGTCCAGTGCATCCTGAACAGGCTCTACGAAAATGGAGAGGACATTGACAAACAGACAATAGTTCGGATCGTCGAGGACACCATCAACGAACAGGAAGATGCTTTCATCAACTACTGCAAATCGCTCTCCGACAATCAGGCGGCTCTTGTCGTGGCCATCGCCAAGGAAAAAGGAGTCGCGTCAGTTCTGTCACAGAAATTCATCCGCAAGTACAGTCTGCCGGCGGCCAGCAGCGTAAGCCTCGCCCTCAAGGCGCTGCGAAAGCGCGACTTCGTACATGATTTTAATGGGAAAATAATTGTATCTGACCGATTTTTCTCAATCTGGCTGCGGCGGGAAACGGAGTAACAGCAATATCACGCGTCTCCGGCCATCCATCCCGCATTCTCCTGAACAGCAGTTGCCCATCCGATAATGAAGAACGCTTTTTTCAAGGTCACGGAATTGCTAATATCGGAAGTAAATGCTATCTTACTAAAGTTTACGCATTAACTTTAAGAATATGTTGGAAAAAGGAATAAAGGGACAGGAAATCATCACTGTCGACGAAAACAATACGGCGGAAGCTCTGGGCAGTGGTTCATTGGCCGTGTTCGCCACACCGGCGATGATTGCATTGATGGAAAAGACGGCAAGGCTGAGTGTGGCCCCGTATCTGGAAGAGGGACAGAGCACCGTCGGTACTCTGGTGAACGTCAAGCATTTGTCCGCTTCTCCTGTCGGCATGACCATCACCTGCAAGACAGAGCTGGTGGACATCGACCGCAGACGTCTGGTCTTCCATGTGGAATGCTATGACACGGCAGGACTCATCGGCGAAGGCGACCACGAGCGATTCATCATCGACGAAGCGAAATTCATGGCCAAGACAAACGGAAAACTGCAATAACCCTGCTATCGTATATTTGTCACATTGCGAATTAATCATTAACATAAACATGAAAAACAGGTATTTTATTGCCGTGGGAGCGGCATTGGTGCTGGGAGCATTGGCTTCACCGGCATTGACACCGGCATCGGCACAGACGGCGTTGGAGAAGAGGGCGGAGATTGAGGCGCGGTACGGGGTGAAGGACGCGGTGGTGAAGTATGACACGCGGGCGGACATGATGAAGGAACCGTATCGCACTGGGGCTGAGTATTTTATGTATCCGATGGAGCGACCGGAGATGACGGCGGCGCCGAAGGGGTACAAGCCATTCTATATCAGCTACACGGGACGGCACGGGGCCAGATATGCGATCAAGGATGAGGTTTATGAGAATGTGCTGGAACTGCTGCGCAATTCCCATGAGGCCGGCAAGCTGACCGGGGCGGGAGAAGACCTGTATCGCAGATATGAAGTGTTCTATCCGAACGTGGCATACCGTGGCGGCGACCTGACCAGCAAGGGACAGGAGCAGCTCCACTTCATCGCCAACACATTGTACCACAACTTCCCGGAAGTTTTCAAGGGACGCACACGCGCCGAAGTCCTTTCGACCCCGGTGCCACGCGTATTGCTGACCATGGTCTGCTTCCTGGACGAGATCCGGACACTGGACGACGACTTCGGATTCACGGTCGACACCGGGCGCAAATACCTCCCAGTGCTGGAACCAAACGGATCGAAAAATCCATACCGCACAGTCGTGCCGGCGACCAAGGAGTCCAAGGAATCGGCTGCCGCAATGAAGGCTTCGCGAATCGACGCAAAAGGCTTCTGCTCAAGGTATTTCAATGATGTCGACTCCCTGGAGCGGAATTATGGAATGTTCACGTTCGAAGACAACATGAGGAGCATTGTCATGGATATACAGTGCCTGGATGACGCTTCGGCGAAGGACAATATGCTGGACATTTTCACGCCGGAGGAGCTGTTCAATCTCTGGGAAGTGAGAAACTACAACGGCTATCTCTTCTGGGGATTCTCGCCGCTCGCGGACAATCGCAGCGTGACCAACAATGCCGCCATCCTGAAGGACATCATGGAGAAAGCGGAGAAGAACTTCGCTTCCGGTGAAATCCAGATGGATCTGCGGTTCACGCACGACACGGCGGTGCTGCCGCTCGTTTCATTCATGAGGCTGAACAACTTCGGCGCCGTGGTCAATGACCCTGACGAAGTGAAGAATTATTGGCGCAGCGACCAGATTCCGATGGCATCGAACCTGCAGCTGATATTCTTCCGCAGCAAGAAGAATCCGGAAATCCTGGTCAAGGTGCTGTACAATGGTCACGAGGCCATGTTGCCTCTCCCTGAGGCGGCTCCGTCGTTCTATCCATGGAGCGCATTCAAGGATTTCTACGGGAAACTGATCAGCGAGATCAAATAAGAATATCATCAAGACGGAGTTTCGGCACATAGTGGACTCCGTCTTTTGTGTATGGTGTAAGGTCGGGAGAGTCTCCCTCTGCCGGCTTGAGGAACACGCTTTCCGCGGTCTTACCTATGCAGAGAACCGCAAGCGGCTCATTGGCCCCATCCTGGAATAGATTCCGGATAAGTCCCCTGTCTATATTGCCTTTGATCAGGCAGTTGAGTCCGAGTTCGGTGGCTTTCAGAGCCATGCTCTGCAGGGAAATTCCGAGGTCAATGTCGATGTACCTGTCTTCCGGAATGGCAGTATAGACGACAATGAATGCGGTCGCCGATTCGGACCGCGCAGGTTCACGGAAAAGGATTTCGCGCAACGGAGCGACGTCATCGCCGGCAACTAGCCGGTAACGCAGCACCTGTCGGTTCATTGCCGAAGCTATTTTCGTATTCACCTCGACAATGGACCTCAACTGCTCCGCCGTGACATTGGCATCCTGCTTATAACGCCTCACGGTGCGGTTCTTGACCAATAACGTGTTCAATGAAGGCGTGCCATGTCTCACCGGACCCTTCTTCGCAGCGCCCGCACCGAACACCTCTTCATATCTCTTTTCCAAATAATTGTCTGCCATATCTACAATGCAATTTGCGCACAAAGATACAGCTAAAACTTCAGATTGACGATTATCGGATAATGATCTGACGGGTAACAGAACTTGGTCACGCCGCGCGGGTCACGGCACGACGTCGGATATCCGTCATGGATAATCTCGGCTGAACGCACCTTCCGGAAAAGAGGCTCCGTCATGTAGATGAAGTCAATTCGCCTTCCGGAGAACGTACTCTTCTGGAAATCACCCGGATGCAGACGATCCACGATATCTATGTAAGGAGTGTTCCCACTTACGTAATCATGCACCAGGAACGCCTTGTTGTCCTCATCGAAACCGTAAATGCTGTTATCCGCACGGGAAACGGCATTGAAGTCCCCAAGCATCATCCAGTACTGGGAAGCCGCATCCGGAACCGTACCGATGGTCTGGTCGCAAATGTACTTCATTTCCTTCGCTCGGAACACATCGCCCTCCTGTTTCTTACTGCTTTCAGCCTGATTTTCAGCCTTGTAGGCATACCTCTGAGGCCAAGTGTGCAGCGTGACAATGTTTATCTCCTTGCCGCCGACTTCCACCTGCGCCCAACCGGCTCCATGCACCACGATGATATCATCCCCGTTTCCGTTCACCCTCTTCACGATACGTACCGGATACTTGGAAGTGATTACCTGGGGGAACGTGTCACGCTTGCCGCAGACGAGCACATATTGATGTCCGTAACGCCTCGCCAGGAAATCCCAGTTCCATGGAAGATAGAACTCGTCGTACTCCGTCATCTTCACATTGGTGCCGGTACGATAACGCGATTCCGCCTCGCACCACACGCAGATATCCGGGTCCTGCGACTTCACATACTCCACGAAATTGTCATAATTGTTCTCCTGGTCGGCCCACATCCCGTTCTGGATGTTCCAATAGAGAACTTTCAGGTCCCGCCCCGAAGCCGGAAGCGCCAGCATCAGGACGAGGACCGAAAAGATAAAGGTCAATGCAATTTTTTTCATTGTCAATGATATGTTTCCTCAAATTTACTGATTTTATTTCATATCAGTTACTGCATACGGCGTTTCGAGCGCATACCTGGCCGCTTGGAGCGCAATCGGAGCATTGGCATCCGTCACAGGCGTAGTATATGAGCCGTCGCTCGTATCGGAAACATTATATCTGTAAGCATTGCCATCCAGCTTCACATTGTCGAAAGACGGAGAAATCAGTTTCTCGAACATCATGCAGGCAGCGGCATAGCGGCTGATGCCATAATCCATGTGATAGCCGTCACGGGTCAGGCACATGGAGTTGTTCAGCGAAGAAGTCCTCAGATTCTGCAGACAAGTACCCGTGGCGATGACATCCTTGAACGGAACATCCGCCATGAGTTTCTTTGTCATTGAGACGATGACATTGTACATCTCCTCCGTGGTGGAGAAATTCTTCTGTCCGCGATCCGCCGTGGCAATCTTGTTCAAATTGTGATATGCCTGCGACATTATGAAGTAGAAATCAGGAGTCTTCTCCGGGCAGTCAGCCTTCACCTTGTCCACAAGACCCTGGACAGCAGCCTTCTGGCTCGCAGTCCAATCCCATGCCACTGCACGTCCTGTATGTTCCTGAATCGTCACGATATCCCACTTGTCGCTCGAAACGATCTCATGCAGGCTATGACCTGTGACATCCGTCCACGTAGTCGCACCATTCTCACATCTGTAGCAATGATAATCTACGGAAGTAGTGTAACCGTTCGTGTACTCGAAAATGCGACGGCCGCCGTAATACATGTGATAAAGCTTGATATCCTTGATGCCGGCAGCGGCAAGCAATCCCGGAAGATGCTCCACGGCATCCTTGGTAAAGCTGTTGCCGATGAAGAGAATCTT
>ERZ1026772.160-NODE-160-length-52084-cov-4.884564_pt1 | contig 52084 bp, 43 predicted proteins | sample MGYA00380124_ERZ1026772 | MGnify/ENA primary metagenome ERZ1026772 (study PRJEB33269, sample SAMEA4719760) | human gut metagenome | biome: human-associated habitat; feature: organic feature; material: feces | place: Cameroon | collected 2013-10 ...
TACCAACGCTTTTCAGGATTCAGAAAACACTAAATATTTATTCCCACTCAATCGTTGCCGGGGGCTTGCCGGTGATATCGTACACCACGCGGTTCACGCCCTGCACCTCGTTGGTGATGCGGGTGGACATACGGCTCAGCAGGGTATGGGGCAGGCGGGCGTACTCGCAGGTCATAAAGTCGTTGGTACGCACGGCGCGGATGGCCAGGGTGTAGTCATAGGTGCGGAAGTCGCCCATCACGCCGACAGAGCGCACGTTTGTCAGCACGCAGAAGTACTGATCGGCCTTAACGCGGCTGCGGCGGATTTCCTCGCGCACGATGGCGTCGGCCTCGCGCAGGATGTGCAGGCGCTCGCGCGTTACCTCGCCGATTACGCGGATGGCCAGGCCGGGGCCGGGGAAGGGCTGGCGCTCTACCAGTGTCTTGGGCAGGCCCAGCATGCGGCCCAGCGCGCGCACCTCATCCTTGAACAGGCCGCGCAGGGGCTCTACCACGCCTTCAAAGCTCATGTCCTTGGGCAGACCGCCCACGTTGTGGTGGCTCTTGATGACGGCGGATTTGTTCTTGCTGCCCGATTCTACCACGTCGGGATAGATGGTGCCCTGGGCCAGGAAGGAGGGATTGCCGCAGTCGCGCGCGGCCTTTTCAAAGGCGCGCACAAACTCGCGGCCGATGCGCTTGCGCTTTTCCTCCGGGTCGGTTACGCCCTCCAAAGCCTTCAAAAACTGTTCGCTGGCGTCGATGATGCGCAGATCCAGCGCGCGGCCGGCAAACGCGGCGCGCACTTCCTCGGTTTCGTTTTTGCGCATGAAGCCGTGATCAATGTAGATGCAGGTGAGGCGGCCGGGGATGGCGCGGGAGAGCAGCGCCGCGCAGACGGAGGAATCCACGCCGCCGGACAGGCCCAGCAGCACGCGCTTGTCGCCCACCTGGGCGCGTACGGCCTCCATTTCGCGCTCTAGATAATCGTTCATGTTATAATCGCCCGTCGCGCCGCAGATTTCATACAGGAAGCGGCGCAGCATGGGCTTGCCGTTTACCGTGTTTTCCACTTCAGGATGGAACTGCACGGCGTAAAGATTGCGCTGCGGGCACTCCATGGCCGCGGCGGGGCACAGGCTGGTCTGGGCGGTAACGACAAAGCCTTCGGGCGCGGCGGAAACGTAATCGGTGTGGCTCATCAGCACGCGCTGCGCCTTGTCCAGATCGCCAAAGAAGCGGCTTTCGCCCGTCAGGCGGGTATCTACAACGCCGTATTCGCTCTTATCGCAGGGAGATACCTGGCCGCCCAGAGAATGGCACATAAACTGCATGCCGTAGCAGATGCCCAGCACCGGCACGCCCAGCTCAAACACGCCGCGATCACACGCGGGCGCGTCGGGCGCGTACACATTGTCCGGGCCGCCGGTAAAGATGACGCCGATAGGATTGGCCGCGCGGATCTTTTCCAGCGGGGTATCGCAGGGCCAAATCTCGCTGTATACACCCAGCTCGCGCACGCGGCGGGCAATCAGCTCCTTATACTGGCCGCCGAAATCAAGAATAATGACTGTCTGATACATCTGCTCCCAACCTTTCCTTCCCCATGCCTAAATACAAGAAAATCCGGCTCCCTCTTCCGCATGGCGGAAAAACGAGCCGGTCAACCGGCAGTGATGCGCTCGGCGGGAAAGCCGCCCTTCATCGGGGCGACAACCGCGCGCACGGGCGTCGTCTGGCACAGGAAGCGTCCGAGCATGCGTCATCTCCCCTTTCGAGATACATTTACAATTAAGTATTATAGGGCGGGCGCACGGGCTTGTCAATGCCCCAAAATACACAAATTTCTTTCCGAAAACAACATAAAAACAACGCCCGTCGCTATTGACAAAATGCGCTGGAATGCCTATAATTCGCTTCATTGTGCGGCGCTAAAAAGCCGCCAATATAAGATGAAAGGACGTGCGTCTCATGGGCAATGCGGCAGACAGTTTCGGATCAATGGTATTTTCAAGCAGCGTGATGCGACAGCGCCTGCCCGGCGATGTGTATCGCGCGCTCAAGCGTACCGTACGCGGCGGGCATAAGTTGGATCCTGCGGTGGCGGGCGCGGTGGCCGAGGCCATGAAGAACTGGGCCATTGAAAAGGGCGCTACCCACTATACGCACTGGTTCCAGCCCATGACGGGCATCACCGCCGAAAAGCATGAGGCGTTTCTGCGTCCCACGGACGATGGCCGCGCCATCATGGAGTTTTCGGGCAAGGAATTGATCCAGGGCGAACCGGACGCTTCCTCCTTCCCGTCGGGCGGTCTGCGTGCCACCTTTGAGGCCCGCGGCTATACGGCTTGGGATCCCAACAGTTACGCCTTTATCAAGGATGGCGTGCTGTGCATTCCCACCGCGTTTTGTAGCTATGGCGGCGAAGCGCTGGATAAAAAAACCCCGCTGCTGCGCTCCATGGAGGCGCTCAATCGCCAGGCCATGCGCATTGTAAAGCTGTTCGGCCATGACGATGTGCATTCCGTGCGTCCCAGCGTCGGCCCGGAGCAGGAGTATTTTCTCATCGACGCCGATATGCTGTCCAAGCGCCGCGATATCCTGTATACCGGCCGCACCCTTTACGGCGCGAAGCCGCCCAAGGGTCAGGAGCTGGACGATCATTATTACGGCGTGGTCAAGCCTCGTGTGGCGGCCTTTATGCATGAGCTCAACAGCGAGCTGTGGAAGCTGGGCGTGTCGGCCAAGACCGAGCATAACGAGGTGGCTCCCGCGCAGCATGAGCTTGCGCCCATCCACAGCGTGGTCAATATCGCCGCCGATCATAATCAGCTGACCATGGAAATCATGAAAAAGGTGGCGCAGAAGCACGGCATGGTGTGCCTGCTGCACGAAAAGCCCTTTGCGGGCGTAAACGGCTCGGGCAAGCACAACAACTGGTCGCTGGTCACTGATACCGGGGTCAACCTGATGGAGCCGGGGGATACGCCCAGCGAGAACGCGCAGTTTTTGCTGTTTCTGTGCGCGGTGCTGCAGGCCATGGACGATTATCAGGAGATGATGCGCATCACCGTGGCCAGCGCGGGCAACGATTGCCGCCTGGGCGCCAGCGAAGCGCCGCCGGCCATTATGAGCGTGTTCCTGGGTGACGAGCTGACGGGCATCCTGGAAGCCATTGAAAACGATACGCCCGTGGGCACAAAGGAAAAAGAGCTGCTGCGCGTGGGCGTGCATACCCTGCCGCGCTTTCCGCGCGATACCACCGACCGCAACCGCACATCGCCCTTTGCCTTTACTGGCAATAAGTTTGAATTCCGCTCGGTGGGCGCGCCCATGTCCATTTCGGGCTGCAACATCGCCCTCAATACGGCCGTGGCCGAGTCGCTGCGCCAGTATGCCGATATCCTGGAAAAGGCCGATAGCTTTGAGGATACCCTGCATACCCTGATCCGGGATACCATCCGCGCGCACAAGCGCATTATCTTTAACGGCAATGGCTACGATGAGGCCTGGGTGCAGGAGGCCGCCCGCCGCGGGCTGAGCAATCTGCCCACCACGCCCGATTGCCTGCCGCACTATGTAACCGACAAGAACGTTGCGCTCTTTGAAACGCACAAGGTGTTTTCCGCGGCCGAAATGCGCGCCCGCTGCGCCATCATGGCAGAAAACTATTGCAAGGTGACGCGCATCGAGGCTGTGACCATGCTGGAAATGGCGGATCACGATATCCTGCCTGCCGTGAGCGCCTACTGCGATACGCTGACTGAGCGGCTGAGCCACCGCGCCGGCCGGTACGAGCAGGAAACGCTAGCGCTGCTGAGCAAGCTGCTGGACGACGCCTACGACGCGCGCTGCCGCCTGGAAAAGGCGCTGGAGCATACGGCCGGCGGGGCGGACGAGCACGCGGCCGATCTGTACCGCGACGAGGTGCTGCCCGCCATGCGCAGCTTGCGCGAGGCGGCGGACGCGATGGAGGTGCGCATGCCCGCGAATGCGTGGCCCTTCCCGTCCTATGGCGAGCTGCTGTTTAGCGTAAAATGACACCTTTATAGTGAAAATCATCATTGACGAAACGGGCTGCTTTCTTTACAATGAAAGCAGCCTGTTTTTTAATGGCATTTCTCCGCGCAGGCGGATCGTAAATAACATGAAAAATCAAAGGAGGAAAAAACAATGAAGCGCCCCATCAATATCTGCTCCGGCCAGTTTGGCGATCTTACCCTGGAGGAACTGTGCAAAACCATGCACGAAATCGGCTACAACGGCATTGAAATTGCTACGCAGGCGCATCTGGATGTCCGCCGCGCGCTGACCGACGCAGCCTATCGTGATCAGATCGACGAAACCCTGAACAAGTACGACATGCACATCGGCGCGATTTCCGCGCACCTGATCGGCCAGTGCGTGGGCGATAACTGGGATCCCCGCCTGGATAACTTTGCCCCCACGCACTGCAAGGGCAATCCTGAGGCCATCCGTGCCTGGGCCATTGAGGAAATGAAGAACGTCGCCTATGCGGCAAAGCTCCTCAATGTCAAGGTGGTCACCTGCTTCCTGGGCTCTCCCATCTGGGCGATGTGGTATTCCTTCCCGCAGACCACGCCTGAAATGGTAGAGGCTGGTTTCCAGAAGATCAAGGAGCTGTGGACGCCCATCTTTGATATCTATGATGAATGCGGTGTGAAGCTGGCGCTGGAGGTGCATCCCACGGAGATCGCCTTTGACTATTACAGCACCAAGCGCCTGCTGGAAACGCTGGATTATCGTCCCACCCTGGGCCTGAACTTTGACCCCAGCCATCTGTTGTGGCAGGGCGTGGATCCGCAGACCTTCCTGCATGACTTTGCCGATCGCATCTATCACGTCCATCTCAAGGACGTGAAGCTCCGCCAGGATGGCCGCGCGGGCATTCTGGGCTCTCATATTGAGTTTGGCGATACGCGCCGCGGCTGGAACTTTGTATCCCTGGGCCATGGCGATGTGGACTTTGACGGCATCATCCGCGAGCTGAACCAGATGGGCTATCACGGCCCCCTGTGCGTGGAGTGGGAAGACAGCGGCATGGAGCGCATCTTCGGTGCGACCGAGGCGTTTGAGTATGCCAGCCAGATCAACTTTGAGCCCTCCACCTTTAGCTTTGATTCCGCCCTGAAGCGCGATTAAGCCATTCCCTGCACCCGCCTAAAAGCCGCCGCTCCTGCAAAGGGGCGGCGGCTTTTACGTGGGGGATTACTGGATTTTGCTTAGTCCGTTGTTCAGGTACAGATCGAAGGCTTCAATCAGCATATCGGCCGTCAAATAACCGGCGCAATAGGCGCTGACGAAGGAATAGTTGTCCTCCAGATCCCACAGGATGATGCGGTTATAGCGGCTGCACGCGCCCAGGCAATAGTGCTGGGCTACTTCGCGGTAGACCGCGGCCAGCGCTTCGGGATACTTGTCCGATTGCGCGTCGGGATGCAGCTCAAACGCGCTGCGCCAGTTGGGATGCTCGCTGTAATACTTGAGGAATTCCATTGCGATGTCCTGATTGGGGCTTTGCGGATGCAGCATGAACCAGGTCAGCGGGCCATGGTAATAGTCGTCTTCATTGAACGCTGCCTTGGGGTACATCCATACTTCCTGTCCGTCCTCCAGGAAGGTTACATAGAGCAGATCGTCGATAATCTGCTGCTTTTTGCCTGCGGAAGCGACAGCCTCCGCGCGGGGCTCCAAGCTCCAGATGCGCTTATAGGATTCCAGCAGCTTGCGGAATTTTGGCGTATCAAAGGTGAAGCCTTCCATTTCATCGGTGGACTTGCCCTCGCACAGATAGTGCAGATAGGCGGTCATTAACTGTCCCCACACCCGTTCCTTTTCATCTTCCAAAGAAGTGAAAATATCCAATTGATAGGTCTTCGCATACTCCGGATATTCCTCAGCGGTGTACCAGGCATAGACCAGATCCATGTATTCGTCCACGGTTTCCGGCACGGGGCCCAGGTTGAGCTTTTGCAGAAGGCCGGGATTGATGCTGTCATGGCCCGGCCAGATTTCCGCCGGATAGGCATACAGCATATTCTCGCGCATCACAAAATCGGCAACCTGCGGATACATGGAGCGCACGTCGTCAATCAGCGCTTTGTCCGTCAGCGGGGCTACCAGATTCTTATCCATCAGCGCCTGCAGATCAACGCTGGTGGAACAGCACCAGATTAGATCGACGCCGCTCTCGTAGGAAGACAGCGCGTCTGCATACCAGGCATGCGCGTCGGGATTGCTATTGCTGCCCTCGACGAGCCTGATTTCAACATTCGGATGCAGCGCCTGGAAGGCTTCTATTGCATCCATAAAGTTAAGCTCCGATCCGCCGCCGCCAAAGGAGATGGTCAGCGTGCGCTCGGGGGTGGCTGCGGTTTCAGCCAGGGCCAAGGGGAAGCATGCGGCTGCCAGCAGACAGGATAGCATCAGGGCGAGCAGCCGCGTCCAGGGAGATTTGTGCACAATGAAACCTCCTTTAAGAAGTTACTTATTCTGTTAATGGAGTTTCAGGATTACGGAGAATTTGGCCGACGCCGCAATAAGAACACACACGACGATTGCCACTAACTACCCAATTGTGTTCTCCGCGTTTTAGTTCTCCGCAAAGTTTGCAGACAGCAGTTTCTGTACAAGTAGCGGCTGAGAACAGATGCTTTCGGCCGTGCCCAGAATATTGAATTTTACAAACGGAGCAAACGGGAGTTTGTGTGCATAGAGTAGATTCAAGATTGAATTTATGTGATGCGAAATCACCGATTGTTCCTTTGCAGTAACTACAGGTAGAGAGCGTCTTACAAGTTGCAACGGAATAATTGTGATTTACAGGGCTACCTTCGGTGGCTCCACAAAGCTTACATGTTTTGGGAGCATAACAGGTGGCAGATTTATAATCATGTTGACTTGGATCAAGACGAGCTACCGGACGTTGCCAATGTATCCGGCATACCGGACAACGGGCTTCTGCTACTCCGTAATCTGAGCAAGTTGGAGGTGTAAGAGTTTTCCAATTTGCGCGTTCCCATTGGTTATCATTACAGGGAGGGGTATAACTAACAGCGGCTATTGCAGGAATTGCCAGTGCGATCAGGAACAGAACGATAATAACTAACTTCTTCATGGTGTAATCCTTTCATCATCAGGCAGGTCGCAGTAGTTGCAATCTGTAAAACGGTGAATGGGGCTAACGCCTTGAGGAAAGCCTGGGGCAATTACACCTCCTTTTTGTTAAGTTTTTGGCTCATTGAAAAAAGAGAGTCTCTTTATGACACGATTGTGGCATATTGGGAGAATATTGTCAAGGAAATAATTATAAATTCTGCAACGAAATTGGGCATTTCATCCTGCCTGCCCAAATTTCGGGCACGTCGGGGAAAGCGTCCATTTTTCTTTTTCCAGGGGTTTGGTATACTTCCTTCCGCACCCGGGAAAAGGGCGCGAAAATCCGCGTGGGAGGTGAATGAACGTGCGATCTACAAAAGCGATCCGGATTGCTAAAACCAGCTACATCATCCTGTCGGCGCTTTTTATTGTGCTGGGCGTGGGGCTGATTGCGCTGCGCGATTTAAGCGTATCGCTGATCGGCATTGCGGCGGGGGTGATGCTGATCGCCTTTGGCATCGTCAAGCTGATCGGGTATTTTTCCAAGGATCTGTACCGGCTGGCGTTTCAGTTTGATCTGTCGCTGGGGCTGATGCTGGCGGTGCTGGGCGTGATCATCCTGCGCAATCCCGACCAGGCGATGTCGTTCCTGTGCCTGATGCTGGGCATCGCCACCATGGCGGATGGGCTGTTCAAGCTGCAATCGGCGCTGGACGCGCGCCGGTTCGGCCTGAAAAGCTGGCCGCTGATCCTGACGCTGGCCGTGGGGGCGGGCGTAGTGGGCGCGCTGCTGATGCTGCGGCCCATGCAAAGCGCGCGTGCGCTGACGGTGCTGCTGGGCATCGGCATGATGCTGGAGGGCGTGCTGAATCTGTGCGTGGCGCTGTTTAGCATCAAGATCATCCGACATCAGCGCGTTGACGGCGCTGAGTGCCGGGTGGAATAAATGAAAAGGTAGGAGTAAAACATGCGCTTATCCAAGGCGGTTGTAAAAAACCGCGTGCTTATTCTGATTGTCGCGTTGCTGCTTCTCATTCCCTCCGTGCTGGGAATGGCCAATACCCGCATCAACTACGATATGCTGGACTATCTGCCCGAGGACATGGATACGGTCGTCGGCCAGAACGAGCTGCTGGATGAATTCGGCAAGGGCGCTTTCTCCCTGATCGTGGTGGAGGATATGCCCGCGAAGGATGTGGCGGCGCTGAGAAAAAGGATTGAGGCGGTCGAGCATGTGGACTCGGTGGTCTGGTATGATACCGTGGCTGACCTGAGCGTGCCCATGGAGATCCTGCCTGAAAAGATATATAACGAGTTTAACAACGGAAACGCAACGATGCTGGCGGTGTTTTTTGACAGCTCCACCTCGGCGGACGTGACCATGGACGCCATCCGCGAGATCCGCGCGATTGCCGGCAGGCAGTGCTTTGTCACGGGCATGTCCGCGCTGGTGACGGATCTAAAGGATCTGTGCGAGCAGGAAGAGCCCATCTATGTGGCGCTGGCTGTGGCCTGCGCGTGCCTGGCCATGATGCTGCTGCTGGACAGCTGGCTGGCGCCGCTGATCTTCCTGGCCAGTATCGGCATCTGCATTGTGATCAACCTGGGCAGCAACTACTTCCTGGGCGAGATTTCCTACATCACCAAGGCGCTGTCCGCCGTGCTGCAGCTGGCCGTGACGATGGACTATTCCATCTTCCTGTGGAATAGCTACAATGAGCAGCGCACGCACATTGAGGATAAAAACGAGGCCATGGCCAAGGCCATCCACGAAACCTTTGTGTCGGTACTTGGCTCCTCCATCACCACCATCGCGGGCTTTATCGCCCTGTGCTTCATGAGCTTCACCATGGGCCGCGACCTGGGCATTGTGATGGCCAAGGGCGTGCTGCTGGGCGTAATCGGCTGCGTAACCGTGCTGCCCTCGCTGATTCTGCTGTTTGACCGCCCGCTGCAAAGGACGCGCCATAAGGCGCTGATCCGCAACGCCAACGGCTTTGCACGCAAGATCACCAAGGCTTTCCCTGTGTTCCTGGCTGTGTTTGTGGCGCTGGCTATCCCCGCCTATATGGGCTATGCCAAAACCAACGAAGAAGTGTACTACGACATGGGTCAGTGCCTGCCGCAGGACATCGACTATGTGATTGCCCACAGCAAGCTGGCGGATGATTTTGATATCGCCTCTACTCATATGCTGCTGGTGGACGCCAAGCTGCCCTCCCGCGATGTGCGCAATATGAAGCGCGAGATGGAGGACGTGGACGGCGTCAAATATGTGCTGTCGCTGGAAAGCGTGGTCGGCAGCCGCGTGCCCGAGGAGGTACTGCCCGATTCCGTGCGCTCCATCCTCAAGAGCGACCGCTGGGAGCTGATGCTGATTAACTCCGAATACAAAGTTGCCAGCGACGCGGTGAACGATCAGATCGACAGCCTGAACGCGATCCTGAAAAAGTACGATCCCTCCGGCATGCTGATTGGCGAAGCGCCCTGCACCAAGGATATGATCGAGACGACCGGCCACGACTTCCAGGTGGTCAACCTGTTCTCCATCATCGCCATCTTCGTCATCATCCTGCTGGTGGAAAAGAGCCTGTCCCTGCCGGTGATCCTCATTGCCGTGATCGAGCTGGCTATCTTCATCAACCTGGGTCTGCCGCACTATCTGGGACAGTCGCTGCCCTTTATCGCGCCGATCTGCATTTCTACCATTCAACTGGGCGCGACGGTGGACTACGCCATCCTGATGACCACCCGCTACAAGGCCGAGCGCGTCAGCGGCAAGAGCAAGTATGAGGCTGTCAGCACGGCGCTGGCTACCTCCATGCCCTCCATCATCGTCAGCGGCATGGGTCTGTTCGCCGCCACCTTCGGCGTGGCTGTGTATTCCAACATCGATATCGTCAGCTCCATGTGCATGCTGATGGCCCGCGGCGCGCTGATCAGCGTGGTATGCGTCATCCTGATGCTGCCCGCGTTCCTGATGCTGCTGGACGGCGTGGTGCGCCATACGACGCTGAATATGAAAGTAAAGGAGTAATAAAAATGAAAAAGCTCATGGCGATTCTGCTTTCGCTGACCCTGGCCTGCGCGGCTGTGCTGCCTGCCCTGGCCGAGGGAAAAAAGGACGAAACCGTGTATGTGCTGGCCAATCCGGACGGCTCTGCCCGCCGCGTGATCGTAAGCGATTATCTGAGCAACCCGGACGGCGCGGATACCATCGCCGATGTATCCAATCTGGAAAAGATCCAAAACGTCAAGGGCGATGAAGCCTTTGCGGATGGCGTTTGGCAGGCCAAGGGCAATGAAATCTACTATCAGGGCGACAGCAGTGAAGCGCTGCCTGTTGAGCTGAGGATTTCTGCTACCCTGGACGGAACAGAGATTGCCCCCGCCGACCTGGCAGGCAAGAGCGGCTATGTCACCCTGCGCTTTGATTATGCGGTGAGTGCCAGCTATATCAAGGATGCTGAGACCGTCGCCGTGCCCTTTGCCGTGATTACCGGCGCGCTGCTGGACAATGAAGGGTTCGCCAATGTGTCCGTTAAGAACGGCCAGGCCGTCAACGATGGCGATCGCACTGTGGCTGTGGGTTTGTGCGTGCCTGGCCTGACTGCGGGCTTGAAGCTGGAAAGCGATAAAGTGGAACTGCCTGAGTATCTGGAAATCAGCGCGGATGTGAAAAACTTCTCCCTGCCTGTTACCGTAACGCTGGCTACCAACGAGGCCTTTGCCGCTCTGGATGCTGATAAGCTGCAGGACGCCGACGCGCTTAAGGAAGCCGCCGATAAGCTGACCGATGCGATGACTCAGCTGCTTGACGGCAGCAATCAGCTCTATAATGGCCTGAATGATCTGAAGGACGGTACTACGAATCTGAACAATGGTATTAATCAACTGGCAGATGGTACGGATTCTCTGGCGGCCGGCGCGGATACCCTCTCCACCGGCCTGACCACCCTGACCGCCAACAACGAAACGCTGGTAGGCGGCGCGCGCCAGGTGTTTGAAACCCTGCTGGCGCAGGCCAACGCGGCGCTGACACAGGCGGGTGTGGACGCAACCCTGACCGTTGAAAACTATGCCGATGTTCTGGGCAAGCTGGTGGAAGCCGTATCTGAGGAGGGCGTGACTGCCAAGGCTCGCGCGCAGGTGGAAGCCGCGGTGCGCGCTCAGGCGGATGCTGTGCGCAGCGAAGTGACCAAGGCTGTGCGTCCCCAGGTAGAGGCGCAGGTAACGGAAGCTGTGAAGGAAAACGTGATGGCGCAGATCCTGGCTACCCAGAACCTGACCATGGAAAAGTATGAAGCCGCACAGAAGGCTGGCCTTGTAACCGATGCGCAGCGTCAGCAGCTTGAGGGCGCGCTGAATCAGCAGATGCAGACCGCCCAGGTGCAGCAGGCTATCGCCCAACAGACTGAGGCGCAGATGACCTCCGATACCGTGGCTGACTTGATTGAGCAGAACACCGAGGAGCAGATCGGCCTGCTGGTGGATCAGAACATGCAGTCCGAAACCGTGCAGGCGCAGATTGCTGCCGCCTGCGAGCAGGGTGCACCGCTCGTCACCCTCAAGGCGCAGCTGGATAGCTATAATACCTTCTATACTGGCCTGATTGCTTACACCAACGGCGCGTCCGACGCGGCCTCAGGTGCGGCGCAGCTCAAGGCTGGCGCGGATACCCTGCAATCCGGCGCGGCGCAGCTCAAGGATGCGATGCCTGCTTTGACTGACGGCGTGAACAAGCTGGTGGACGGCGCGAAGGCGCTGGCCGACGGCCTTATCACCTTCGATGCGGATGGCGTATCCAAGCTGACCAGCGCGATCAACGAGGATCTGGGTCCCCTGCTGGCCCGCGCGCAGCTGCTGATTGAGGCGGCGCAGTCCTACAATAACTACTCCGGCCTGGCCGAGGGCATGGACGGCGCGGTACGCTTCATCTATCGCACGGATGCGATTGAATAAACGATTTCCTTCCCATAAATGAACGCATCCACCGGCATAGCCGGTGGATGCGTTCATTTGCCGCTCTTTTTTTGCCGGGTTTATATTATGTTCACATTTCCGTGGTAAAATATGGCCGAAAACATGGCAAGGGGGATGAACGCGCATGCTGACGCTTTCAAACATCCATAAGGAATATGTATCGGGGGAGCTGCGGGTAGAGGCGCTCAAGGGCGTCAGCCTGTCCTTTCGGCAAAATGAATTTGTGGCGGTGCTGGGGCCTTCCGGCTGCGGTAAAACGACGCTGCTCAATATCATCGGCGGTCTGGATCGCTATACGCAGGGCGATCTGATCATCAAGGGCCGCTCTACCCGCGAGTATAAGGATGCGGATTGGGACAGCTACCGAAACCATTCGGTGGGCTTTGTGTTTCAGTCCTATAATCTGATTCCGCATCAGACGGTGCTGAGCAATGTGGAGCTGGCGCTGACGCTGGGCGGAGTGCCTGCCAAGGAGCGCCGTCGCCGCGCCGTGCAGGTGCTGGAACGCGTGGGTTTGGGCGATCAATTAAACAAAAAGCCCAATGAAATGAGCGGCGGCCAAATGCAGCGCGTGGCCATTGCCCGCGCACTGGTGAACGATCCTGAAATCCTGCTGGCCGACGAGCCCACCGGCGCGCTGGACAGCGAAACCAGCGTGCAGATTATGGACGTGCTCAAGGAGATTGCCAGCGACCGGCTGGTTATCATGGTGACGCATAATCCCGAGCTTGCCGCGCAGTATGCCACCCGCACCATCCGTTTGCTGGATGGCCGCGTGACGGACGACACCATGCCCTTTGATGGGCAGGACGATATGGCGCAGCCGCCTGCCCGCACGGGGGCAACCTCCATGCACTTTGGCACGGCGCTGCATCTGTCCCTGAACAACCTGATGACCAAGAAGGGACGCACCTTTATGGTGGCGCTGGCGGGCAGCATCGGCATTATCGGCATCGCGCTGATTCTGTCGCTTTCCAACGGCGTAAACGAGTATATCAAGAGCGTGGAGGAGGATACGCTGGCGCAGTACCCGCTGACCATTGAATCCGAAACCATGAACCAGTCGGCTCTGCTGACCGCCATGATGAGCGCCTCCTCCGGCAAGGATATCCCGCACGAGGAGGGCCGCGTGTATTCCAGCAACGTCATGGGCGATCTGATGAGCGCGATGGTATCGGAGGTAAACGCAAACGATCTCCCTTCCTTCAAGGCGTATCTGGACGGCTCACAGGAAATCGCCGACCTGACCAGCAGCATCGCCTATGAGTATGGCTCTACCCTGCGCATATATAATCGTAACGCCGTGGGTGGCGTGCAGCAGGTGCAGCCCAGCACGGTGATCGACACCATGACCAACAGCTCCATGATGAGCAACGCGAATGCGCTGGCGTCCATGTCTTCCATGTCGTCGCTATCGCAGATGACGAGCATGTATAACATGAACGTGTTCTTTGAGCTGGCGGGCGCAAATAACCAGCGCCACGGCAATTATGAGCTGCTTGCCGGCCATATGCCACAGAAATACGACGAGCTTTTGCTGGTCGTGGGCGAGGACGACGATATCAGCGATACCACGCTGTATACCCTGGGATTGCGTGATCAAAGCGAAGTGCAGCAGCTGTTTATGACGCTGCTGACTGGCAGCACCGTGCAAACCGAAACAATCAGCTATTCTTACGACGATTTGCTCAACCTTACCTTCACCCTGGTGCTGCCCGGCAATCTGTATCAGGAGCAGGGGGATGGCATTTACGCCGATATCAGCGGCGATGAGGCGGCGATCAGCCAGGCGCTGGATCAGGGCGTAACGCTGCATATTGCGGGCATTGCGCGCAGCAGCAGCAATTCCATGATCAGCAGCATGATGGCCGGCGGCGTGGGCTACACCCACGAGCTGGTGGAATATGTGGTATCGGCCAATAACGAAACGCCCGCCGTCAAGGCGCAGCGCGCGCATCCCGACACCGATATCTTTACCGGCATCAATTTCAGCGGCGGCGTGGATATGGAGCCCAGCATGGAGATGCTGGAAACCTATCTGAATTCTCTGCCGCAGGAGCAGCAGACCGCCATGCGCGCCATGATCGGCATGATGAGCGAGGAACGGATTCTGTCCATGATGCGCGCCGAAATGGCCAAGCAAGAGACCGACGCCACCTACGAGAGCAACCTGGCCAAGCTGAACGCAACCAACCTGGATACGCCCACGCAGATCAAGATTTATCCCATCGATTTTGAAAGCAAGCAGCGCATTGTGGATTTGATTGAGCAATACAACGCGCAGATGCAGGCCGCGGGGCATGAGGAAGGCGTGATCCGCTATACCGATTATGTGGGTTCGCTTATGTCCTCCGTCACCACGATTGTGGATACCATTTCCTATGTACTGATCGCGTTTGTGTCCATTTCGCTGGTGGTGTCCTCCATCATGATCGGCATTATCACCTACATCAGCGTGCTGGAGCGTACCAAGGAGATTGGCATCCTGCGTGCCATGGGCGCGTCCAAGGGCGATGTATCGCGCGTGTTCACCGCTGAAACGCTGATTATCGGCCTGGTGGCGGGCTTTCTGGGCGTGCTGGTTACATGGCTGCTCACCTTCCCCATCAACGCACTGATTCACCATCTGACGCAGATTAACGCTGCGGCCATCCTGCCCGGCGGCGCTGCGGCGATTCTGGTGGCCATCAGTATGCTGCTGACCATCCTGGCCGGCGCGATTCCCTCCCGCATGGCTGCCAAGAAGGATCCCGTGGTGGCGCTGCGCACTGAATAATGCCTGCGGAGGACGGCTATGCCAAATAGTGAGTACGATAACGCGCATTTCTTTGAAGAATACGCCAAGATGTTCCGCAGCCAGCAGGGCTTGCCTGGTGCGGGCGAGTGGCGGCAGTTTCAGCAGCTTTTTCCCGATTTACAGGGGAAAAGCGTGCTGGATCTGGGCTGCGGCTACGGCTGGCATTGTAAATATGCTGCGCAGCAGGGCGCTTCGCGGGTGCTTGGCATTGACCTGAGCCAGCGGATGCTGGCGGAGGCACGGCGGCGCAATGCTGATCCCAAGGTGGAATATCGCCTTTGCGGCATGGAGGAGTATGAATATCCTGCGGACAGCTGGGACTGCGTAATCTCCAATCTGTCGCTGCACTATGTGGCGGATATTGACCGTGTATTTGCCAATGTGGCAAAAACCCTGAAGCCGGGCGGGATATTTCTGCTGAATATTGAGCATCCGTGCTTTACTGCCGGGGTACATCAGGATTGGGTATACGGGTCGGACGGCAAGCCGCTTTACTGGCCGATTGATGATTATTTCCTGCCGGGCGAGCGCAGCACGGTGTTCCTGGGCTGCGAGGTGCGCAAGCAGCACCATACCCTGACGCAGATTCTGATGGGATTGATCCATCATGGCTTTGAATTGCAGGCAGTAGAGGAGGCACAGCCCTCGCCGGACATGCTGGATATTCCCGGCATGAAGGATGAGCTGCGCCGCCCCATGATGCTACTAGTGCGGACAAAGCGCAGAGAATAGCAATTAAAAAGGGGGATTGCCCATGTGGCGCTTGCCGGACGATGACAGCCAGCCTGTGATTACCGCGGCGGAGCAGATTCACAGCGCACACCGTATGTGCCATTTGAAGCTGCCCCAAACGGCGATCCTGTTCTTTATGAGCAAGGGGCCGGAGTATCTGGCTGAACGCTATGCAGTGACTGAACTGCCTGAACCGTTCCCGTGCTTTTTGCGGCGCAGGCTGGTGTGGCAGATGAATGATTGGCCAATCTGCTTCCTCTTTGGCGGTTCCGGCGCACCGCAGGCAGCCGATTCGGTGGAAACGCTGGCGGCGCTGGGAGTCAAGAACATCATTGCCGTGGGCATGTTCGGCGCTTTTTCGGCGGATGTGCAGCCGGGTGAAATCGTTGTGCCGCGCAAGGCGTTTGTGGAAGAGGGCACGTCGCTGCACTATTACGAGAGCATCGAGGCGGCGCAGCCCGATCCGACGCTGCACCGGTTGCTGATGGATACCCTGCAAAAGCGCGATTTGTCCATTGTATCCACGGATGCGGTGTATCGGCAGACCTTCCGCAAGGAGCAGCTTTGGCGTGAGAGGGGAGCGATCGGCGTGGATATGGAAACGTCGGCTGTTTTCAGCGTGTCGCAGTATCTGGGCCTGCGGGCTGCCGCGTTGCTGATGGCGTCCGATCTGCATCCCAGCAGCTCGGATGCGCCCAAGTGGCAATGGCTGATGACCGCCGATATGCGCTATGACCTGACGGAGCAGGCGCTGGCCGCGGCGAAGGCTGTGTGCTATGAAGGGGATTGACGAGAGGGAGAGACGAGGGGAATACGTTACTTTCTTGACTCAAGAAAGTAACGTTCCCTTTTAATTAACCATAAAAAATGCCCCTGCAAGGTTTTCCTTGCAGGGGCGCGTTTTTGCCTGCGATTACTGGTTATCCGCAGTCACGGCCTGCGCCGCAGTGCGGCCAGACACATAGATTTCAACGATGGCGTTGCCGCCCAGACGGTTGCCGCCGTGGATGCCGCCGGTCACTTCGCCAGCCGCGTACAGGCCGGGGATGACGTTGCCGTTTACATCCAGCGCATGGCGCTCGGTGTCAACCCTGATGCCGCCCATGGTGTGATGGGTGGAGGGCGCCATCAGACGGATGCGCAGCTCCACGCCGTCCAGGGTGTAGGTATCGGGCAGGTAATTGCCGTTCTCATCCTTCTGAGCGTCGCCGATCAGACGGTTGGGGTTGGTCTTCTTCACGTCCTCGGGCTGCTCGCCAGCCATGATCGCCTTATCGTAGCTCTCAATGGTTGCACGAACGGTGGCCGCGTCGGTGCTCAGGCCCAGGCTGTTGAACAGGTCGGCCAGCTGATCCACCGTGCGGACGTACTGACGCCATTCCACATCCTCGTTGCCGTACAGGTAGGGGCCGGGGATCTTGGCGGCAGCATTGGCGATTTCGATGAACACACCCTTGGTGCCGTTGTGCTCGATGCCGTTGTGGAACTCCGCCAGGCTCAGCACGTCGCGCTCGGAGGTTTCATCCACAAAGCGCTTGCCGGTGGTGGGGTTGATGTAGATGGCGTAGTTGCCGCCGCCGAAGGCCAGGTTGCCGTTGTCTACCCAGCTGATAGGCATCATCTGGGTGAAGCCCATGCCGGTCACATCCGCGCCCGCAGCCTGAGCCATTACAATGCCGTCGCCCTGCAGGGAGGAACGGTTGGTGGTCTTGGTGCTGGTGGAAACGTACTCGCTGGACCAGTAGACGTTGCTGTCCACAACCATGTTCAGGTTCGCGGCATAACCGCCGGTGGCCATGATAACGCCCTTGGTGGCATGCGCGGTGACGGGGGTGCCGTCATAGCGGGTGCCGGTTACGCCGGTCACGCGGCCGTCTTCAACAATCAGGTTTTCAGCAGTGGTGCGCAGCATGATCTTGTTGGAAGCAGCGGTTTCGGAGGTAACCAGCAGGGTGTTCATGGGAGCGACAAAGTAGGTGCCCCAACGGCCGGGATAGTTCTGACCAGCGATGGTGGCGCCGATGAACTCGTTTTCACGATACCACAGCGCGCCGATCAGGGTGGGCTGAGTATCCTCTACGAAGGTGGAGCCCTGAGCTTCCAGCCACTGCTTCAGCTCCTGGCCGCCCTGGATGAACTGGTTCACCAGGGCAAAGTCACCGTAAATCCAGCTGCTCATGTCCGCGGTGGGACGCAGGCCGCCGTAATAGGTCTGGAAAATGTGCAGGTTGACGGTGGAGAACAGGGTCAGCTGGCCAGCGCCCGCTTCAACCTTGGGCTCCGCCCAATCCAAATACTGCTTGATTTCAGCCTTCAGCGCCTGCAGGGTGGGCAGATACTCGGCGTGCACGCCGTGCTTGCTCAGCTCCTCGATGTCGCCGGCGACGAATTCGTGATCCTTGTAGTACTCCTCATCAAAGGGCTCTTCGCTCCAGTTGAGGATGGTTTTGAGCTCGTTCAGGGTAGCGATGCTTTCAACAACCTTGTTATAGGTGTTGCCGTCGTAGCCAACGCCAGTGGTGGCGTCAGGATCGGCGGGATCCCATACCAGATAGGGCATGACGCTCTGATACTGACCGCCGGAGACCAGCGTGTTGCCGCCGACCTGGGCGTTCTTTTCGATCACCAGCACGGTGTTGCCGTCCTGGGCAGCCTGCGCGGCCGCAGCGATGCCAGCGCCGCCGGCGCCGACGATGACCACGTCATAGGTTTCCTCGATGGGATCCTGAGCTTCGTGAACGACCTTGTTGGCCTTGAAGGCATCCAGGTTGGTGCAGCCAGCCTGCTGAGCCGCATCGTTTACCGCGCTGCGGATGGCCGCGCTGGTGAAGGTAGCGCCGGAAACGGCGTCCACGCCCGTGCCGTTGGCAGCCAGGATATCGGCGATCATGGGCTCAAAGGCCACATCGCCCACATACTGGGTTTCCTTGTTCGCGCCCACCTCGATGGCGGTAACGGCGGTATCGGAGAAGGTGACGCTCATTTCAACGCTGCCGTTGTAGCCGCTGCCAACGCCCGTGTAGGTGCCGGCAGGGAAGGCCAGCGCCGCGGTGTTCTCGGTGGCTTCGCCCTTGGCCTGCGCCAGAGCCTTGCCCAGCGCTTCCTTGACGGCGTTGCTGGTGATGGTCGCGCTGGCGACGGTATCCACCGCGTCCGCGTCGCTTACACCCACCAGGGACGTAGCGTATTTTTCAATCGCCGCGCCGCCCAGAGCGGGGGTTTCCTTTTCGCCGGTAATTTCTACCGCGGTTACAGCGTTTTCATCAACGGTAACCTTTACGGTCACGTCGCCGCCGAAGCCGGTCGCGGTGCCCGTATACTCGCCCGGCGTGAAGGTGGCCGCGTTGCCCGCAAAGGGCACGATGGCCATCATCACCACCAGCAGAAGAGACACAAACTTCTTCATCGTGTATTCCTCCTGTATATGGTATTTTTTGAGGCAGCATTTGTGCTGCCGCATAAGATATGATAGTATGTTTTTGTGATGCTTGTCAATATATCATTTGAGATATACCTGCGGCAAAAATAGGGCAAAGTACGTGAAAACTGTCCTTTTTTCCATAGTTCTCAACCATTTCAATATAAAAACCGGCAGCATGAACCAATGTCGATGCTGCCGGTTTGCCGATTGATTTACTTCTTTAGGTTCAGCGCGATGCGCTCGACCACGGGTTCCGAGCCATCCTCTGCCAGGCGGAAGAGTTGGACGGACAGGGCGTCAGGCGTCTCGGCCATCGCATCATAGGATGCTGCAACGGTTCCATCCGTGCAATAGCCGCCGATCATGGAGCTGAGGATGCTGCGGCTCAGCTCCTCGCCGCTTGCGTCGAATACGCGGATAGCGTAGACAGCATCGCCTGCGTTTTCAAGCTGCGCGGAGAATACCGTGCACAGCTTGGCAAAGACGATATCCAGCTGCGCAATGCCAGGCCTATCTGTGCCGGCGGAGAGGGTGAAGGTGAGCTTCCTTTCGTCCGTGCGGTCAACGGTATAGTTGGGCGTGAAAACGCCGTTATAGTGCGCATCCGTTTCGGGGCTTTCCGCGGTAATGAAATCGGCGCTCGGCAGAATTTGCAGCCTGCTCATATCGCGTTTTTCCGTGGACAGGATGATCTGCTCCTGGATGATGTTGGGGGCTAAACGCCGCCAATCCTGCATGCTATTGTTGTACTCCTTGGCGTTGCCGTCCTGCGAGAGAAAACAGGTCTCCTCGCTCAGATCATAGTACGCGCCGTGCGCCTTAAGAAAATCGGCGCGGGTCATGTCCCACTCGCCGTTAACGTTCCGCACCATTTCGTTGGTCAGGTAGGCGCCTTCGGGCGCGCGGTATTCCAGCGCGATGGCCCAGACATAGCCGTCGGCCAGGATTTCCTTGAGCGTTACCTGCACATCGCCCAGCTGGATGGTTTTTTGTTCAAAGTCGCTTTGAAGGAGCCTTTGCTGATCCTCGTTCAGCTCGGCGTTATAGCCGGACAGGTACTTGAGAATATCACTGTTGACCAGCGCCAACGCGGTGCAGCACAGCAGCAGGGCGGCGCACAGGGCCAGGACGAGGGTGCGGATTATGGTGCGTTTCATCACTTTTTCCTCCTTATCCAGTTGTGAGAGGGTGGAGGATACGCGCGTATGGAGCGCAGCGGGAATAGGCTCGTAGGCGGCCTGCCAGTCTTCTCTTTTCATTCTATTTCCTCCTTGAGCATGGCGCGCATTTGATCCCGTCCGCGGGAGAGGCGCGAGCAGACCGCGCCGGTGCTGATGCGCAGGATACGGCTGATCTCTGCCACATTGAAGCCCTCCATGTAGTAGAGCGCCAATACCACGCGCAGCTTTTCGGGCAGGCGGCTGAGCGCCTCCCGCAGCGCTAACGGCGTATCGGCCGGGTTTTCAGGGGCGGGCATATCCGGCAATGTGTCCATGGGGATTACCCGTGCCTGCCTGCGCTGGATGGCGATGCATTCGCGGATCAGGATGCGGATCAGCCAGGTATCGAAATACTGCGGCTGGCGAAGGCCGCCGTGCTTTTCCCAGGCACGCAGGATGGCCTGCGATACCGCGTCCAGCCGGTCATGCTCGCCGCGCAGATAGGCGCAGGCAACGCGGTACATGCGATCCTGCATGGCCATTACGCGCCGGGCAAATTCCTCCTGGTTCAAAATGCGGTTCCTCCTTTATTATCAAAGCGCTTTGCACCTATTAGAGGGCGCAGGTGGGGAGAATATTCAAAGACGCTGAGATTTTCTGCAAAAAAAGGCCGCCGGTTGTATCCGGCGGCACGATGGGGCGATTGGGTTATTCGGCGGGGGCGGCCAGCCTGACGGCCTCCTCCCAGGCAGCCTTGAGCTGCACGTCGGTCATATCGCCGACTTCAAACTGAGAATAGACCATCGATTCAGGCATTTCCACCTGCACATCGGGCGTGATGCCAATCTTGTGCACGGCGTTGCCATTTGGGGTAAAATACTCGCAGTAGGTAAACTGGAAGCCTGTTTCGCCGTCGGAGAGCGGGATCACCTGCTGCATGATGCCCTTGCCAAATGTGGTGGTACCCACGATGGTGGCGCGCTTATGATCCTGCAGGCAGCCGGAGAGAATCTCGCTGGAGGAGGCGGAGCTGCCGTTGACCAGCAGCACCAGGGGAATATTGTCCGCGCCGGCGCTGGTATAGCGCGGATCGGTGTAATCCTCCGTGCGGGTCTTGGAATACACTACCAGCTGCTTATCCAGGAAGCGATCGGCCACGCTGACCGCATCGTCCACCCAACCGCCGGGGTTGTCGCGCAGATCCAGGATCAGGCTCGTAGCGCCCTGCTTTTCCAGCGCATCCACCGCGGCGTTGAAATCCACCACCAGCGATTCGGTGGAGAACTGATAGATAATCACATAGCCCACGTTGTTATCCAGCATCGTGTAATCGATGTTGTTCATGTGGATGGGCGCGCGCAGCACATTAAAGGTGAGATACTCGCCGTTGCGGTAAACCTCTACCTCCACCGTTTCACCCACCAGGCCGCGCATGACGTTGACGGCCATCTGCATGGTTTCGGTGTTGACCTCGATATCGGCCACGCGCACCAGCACGTCGCCCTTGCGCAGGCCGGCGGCCTCGGCGGGGGTATCGCGGAATACGCGGGTGATGGTGACGGAGTAATCGCGGTAATCGCCCAGCAGCTGGATGCCGATGCCGGTGTATTCGCCTTCCTCCTCGCTCCAAAGATCAGACCAGGATTCAGCGTCGTAATAGAAAGTGTAGGTATCTTCCAGCCCCGCCAGCAGGCCCTGCACGGCCATGTCCATCATGGCGTCGGTGTCGGGCTCTTGATAGTAGTAGGCTTGGATGTACTGCAGCACCTCGTCTAACTTGGCATACTGTGCCAGCCGGTCGTATTCCTCGCGGCTGATGGTGACGGTGCCGCCCCGGCGGCTGTCGCCCAGCGCCTGATAGGCCACCAGCGTGCCGCACAGCAGGGTCAGGATCACGGTGAAAATCAAAAGACGTTTTTTCATGGCAGGCCTCCGTATAGATTAGAGGGTCTTTTTGGCCTTGTTGGCCGCGCACTTTTTCATTTCAAGCAGCATTTTGAAGGTGACAGCGTCGTCAAAGCTGCGCAGGTTCAGGCCGATCTGGCGCTGCACTTTATCCAGACGGTACACCAGGGTGTTGCGGTGGATGTACAGCTGCCGCGCGGTATCGGAAAGGTTCAGATCCTTGCGGAAGAACATTTCAACGGTGTAGAGAATTTCCTCGCTGAACAGGCGGGAGGTGCGGCGGTTGAACAGCAGGCTGTGGTAATGCGCGGCGGTTTCGGGCGGAATATCGGCCAGGAAGCGCTCCAGCAGGAGCGAGCTGTATACGTGGATGGTTTCATCCTCGCGGTAGATGCGGCCGATCTCGATGGCGCGGCGCGCCTGGCGATAGCTTTGGTGCAGTTCGCCCGCGTTCTGGGCGATATCGCCGATGCCTACTGTCAGCGGCAAGCCCGTTTCCTCCTGGACGGTTTCCTGCAGGGCGGCGGCAAACTGCTTGAGATCCTCCAATTCGTCCATGCCGGCGGTGCATTTGATCAGCGCGGCGGTGTGGTTATCCATGGCAATCAGCACGTCGTTGGGGGACATGGGGATGACCTCGGACAGGATATCCCGCGCGGAGCGGCCCTGCACCTGAATCATATGCAGCAGCAGCACGCACCGGCTCAGCTGCGCGGGGATGCGGTATTCGCTGATGGCCGCGTCCAGCTCGGCCACGGAAAGCTCATTGAGCAGGATGCGCTGATAGGCGCTGCCGATGCCGCCGCTGGTGGCGGACAATTGCACCAGCGCCTCGATCAGGTTTTTGGCCATGCGCAGCACGTCGTCGGGCGTGCCCTCGGGGGCGGAAAGCAGGCAACCGGCCTTGGGCACGCGCAGATACCGCGCGCCAAACATGGTGGCGATGGTATTCTCATCCGTGATGTCCGGCAGGGGACGCAGCGTATCGTCGTGCGGAACCAGGCAGGCGCCGCCCTCGTCCAGCAGGGACAGACGGCATTGAAGCTGTTCAAAAATCTGGGCAATCTTAGCCAAGAGCTGTTGATCCATGCGCAATGGCTCCTTTCGCGCGCGGGGGCGCGGTTCGTATATTTATATACATTATAACATAGAATCGCGGCGAATAAAAGGGGACGCGAACAGTTTTCCCTTTTGTTACAGGTTCATGCGCAATTATCGTATAATTCGCCGCATGCAGGACACGATAAAGGCAAACGTTTTTTGCGGAGGCGGAGAAAATGACGATCGGTTCCATTTTGCTTGCGGCTTCGGCGGTGCTGGTGCTGCTGGGGGTAGGCCAGCGCATGCTGGATAAAATGCGCCTAAGCGACCGCGCGGCGCTGATATTGATTGCGGCCATGTTTGTGGGCGGGCTGATTCCCGATATCCGCCTGGGATTGGTGCGCATTAACATCGGCGGCGCGCTCATCCCGCTGGGCGTGTGCGTGTACCTGCTGGTATCGGCGGACGAGGCGGCCGAGCGCGTGCGGGGCATCCTGGGCGCGCTGATTACGGCGGGCGTGGTGTATCTGCTATCGCGCGTGATGCCCAGCGAACCGGAAAACATCATCCTTGATCCTGTGTATGCCTGCGGCGTAGCGGGCGGCATTGTGGGCTATGTGCTGGGACGTTCGCGGCGTGGGGCCTTTATATCGGGCGTGATGGGCGTGCTGCTGGCCGATCTGATTACCGCCATCGTGGTATGGGCGGGCGGCGTATCGCAGCCATTGACGCTGGGTGGCGCGGGAATCTTCGACACGGCGGTCATCAGTGGCATCATCGCCGTGCTGCTGGCCGAGATCATCGGCGAGACATTGGAGCGCGCGGCGCGGGCCAACGGCGTTGCGCCCAACCCTGCCCGCGTACATATGCCGCGAAAGGAGAGAGATAAGTAATGAAAAAGAGTATTGCCTGCCTGCTGGCGCTGTTATTGCTGGCGGTTCCGCTGCTTGCCTGGGCGGAAGGGGAAACGATATACAGCATTGTGGACGCGCAGGGGCAGTATATCACGCATTTTGCTGGCGAGCCTGCGCAGGGGGATGAGTACATTGCTCATGACAATAGTCACTATGTGATCACGGTGGTGGACGTGGCCGCCCATACCGCGCAGGCCGAGAAAAAGGGCGCGTATCCCATGCCCGATGTATCCTGGCTGAGCGAGGACAGCCGCGCGGTATCCTCCGGCACGCAGCGGCATGCCGTTGCGCTGTACTGCACCCACAGCGATGAAAGCTACGAGCCTACTGACGGCGCGTCCAGCATCACCCCGCGCGGCAGCATTTATGATGTGGCGCAGGCGCTCAAGAGAAACCTGGAGCAGCGTGGCGTGAAGGTATATTATGATGACAGCACGCACCTGCCGCATGATTCAGGCGCGTATAAGCGCAGCCGCAGCACGGCAGCCAACCTGCTGGAAAACGGCGTGGACGCGATCTTTGATATTCACCGCGACGGCATCAAGGATCCTGCCCAGTATGAAACCACCATCAAGGGTGAAGAGGCCAGCATGGTGCGTCTGCTGGTGGGGCGCGCCAATCAGAACCAGGCTGAAAACAAGGAGTTCGCCGTGGAGCTTAAGGCTGTGGCGGACAAGCTGTATCCTGAGCTAATCCGCGATATTTATATTGGAAAGGGTACCTATAATCAGGATTTATCGCCCAACTCCGTGCTGCTGGAATTTGGCACCCATACCATCGATAAGGAGCGCGCCGAAAACGCGACGCAGTACATGGCCGCGGCCATTGAGAAAACGCTGTACGGCGGGGTATCCGGAGCGGCAGGCGAGGGGCAGAGCGCGCAGAACGCCAAGTCCCGCGATCACAGCGCGTGGATCAGCATTGCCTGGATTGCGGGCGTGCTGTTGGTGGGCGCGTGCGTGTATGGCGTCGCCTCAACCGGCAGCCTGAAAGCGGGCTTTTCCAAGGTGGGAAACGGCTTTAAGGAAATGACTGGCGGAATATTTAACAAAAAGAACAAAGAATAAACAAAATTTTCAGCCATGCATTGACAGGCGTGCAATCGTGCTTTAAAATGGGAAAAATGCCAAGGGAGGTTGCTGAAGATGCTGCAGGATCATATTCGAGAGGGCCTGACGTTCGACGATGTTTTGCTGGTACCGCGCAAGAGCGAGGTGCTGCCCAAGGACGCCGATTTGTCCATCCAGCTGACAAGCAAAATCAAGCTGAATATTCCCATTCTTTCCGCCGCCATGGATACCGTCACCGAGGCCAAGATGGCCATCGCGCTGGCGCGCGAGGGCGGTATGGGCGTAATCCACAAAAATATGACCATTGCCGAGCAGGCCGCGCAGGTGGATAAGGTAAAGCGCAGCGAGCACGGCGTAATCACCGATCCCTTTTTCCTGTCGCCCACGCACCTGATTGCCGACGCCAAGCTGATGATGAGCAAATATCGCATCAGCGGCGTGCCCATCACCGAAAACAAGCGTCTGGTGGGCATCCTGACCAACCGCGATCTCCGCTTTGAAACCGATGATAACCGCCAGATTGGCGAAGTGATGACCAAGGAAAACCTGATCACCGCGCCCGTGGGTACCACGCTTGAGGAGGCCAAGGCCATCCTGGCCCGCCACCGCATTGAAAAACTGCCCATCGTGGATGAGCATTATAACCTCTGCGGCCTGATCACTATCAAGGATATCGAAAAGGCCACCAAGTATCCCAACAGCGCGCGCGATGCGAACGGCCGCCTGCTGTGCGCCGCCGCCGTGGGCGTTAGCCGCGATACCATGGCCCGCATCCGCGCCCTGGTGGAAGCCAAGGTGGACGTCATTTCCATCGATACCGCGCACGGCCACAGCATGGGCGTGCTGCATACCATCGAGGAAATCCGCCATCAGTTCCCCGACATTCAGCTCTTTGCCGGCAATGTGGCCACCGCCGCTGCAACGCACGATCTGATTTCCGCGGGCGTTGACTGCATCAAGGTAGGCATTGGCCCCGGCTCCATCTGCACCACGCGCGTGGTGGCCGGCATCGGCGTGCCCCAGATTACCGCCGTGGCGGACTGCGCCAATGAGGCGGATAAGCACGGCATCCGTGTGATCGCCGACGGCGGCATCAAGTATTCCGGCGATATCGCCAAGGCTATTGCCGCGGGCGCGTCTGCGGTGATGCTGGGCGGCGTGCTGGCCGGCACGGAGGAAAGCCCCGGCGCGATGGAAATCTACCAGGGTCGTTCCTTCAAGGTATATCGCGGCATGGGTTCCATGGGCGCGATGGAGCAGGCTCAGGGCAGCCGCGACCGCTACTTCCAGGAGGACGCCAAGAAGCTGGTGCCCGAAGGCGTGGAAGGCCGCGTACCCTTCAAGGGCCCCCTGGCCGACACGGTGTTCCAGATGGTGGGCGGTCTGCGCTCCAGCATGGGCTACTGCGGCGCAAAGGATATCGACGCGCTGCGACGCGACGGCGAGTTTATCCGTATCACCAACGCGGGACTGCAGGAGAGCCATCCCCACGATATCTATATCACCCGCGAAGCGCCTAACTATTCCCGCAGCAACGCTTAAATGCCTGCTTTTCGGCCGCCGCGCAAAAGCGCGGCGGTTTTTGCGTGCAAACAATGGAAAACCCTTGACAGCGCGGATAAATATCACTATGATGGGTAACGTTTTTTTGAATGCTGCATGATGATGAAAGAGGCGCTTTACGGATGGAGATTAAACGCGAAAACCCCGCATCCCGGCAGACCAGGATCGCTGCCTTTGTACGCAAAAACACGGTGCTGCTGATTGCTCTGGCGTTGGCGGTGCTGTCCATAGCACTGGTGCCGCCCGACGAAGCCTACGCAGGCTATTATGACCTGAAAACCCTGTGCTGCCTGTTTGGGACGCTGGCAGTGGTGTGCGCGCTGAAGAATATTCACTTTTTCTCTATCCTGGCGCAGCGCATCATCGTGCTTACCGGCAGTGAGCGCACGGCGGCGCTGGCACTGGTGTACATCACCTTTATCGGCTCCATGCTCATCGCCAACGATATGGCGCTGATCACCTTTCTGCCGCTGGGCTACTTTGTATTCTCCGTAACGGATAGCAAGCGCGATATGGCGGTGGTGTTTATCCTGCAAAACATTGCGGCCAACCTGGGCGGCATGCTTACACCCTTTGGCAACCCGCAGAATCTGTATCTGTACGCGCACTATCACATTGCAAACGGTGAGTTTGTATCCATCATGTTTCCGCCCTTTGCGGTATCCATTGCGCTCATTACGCTCTGCTGCCTGCTGCTGCCAAAGCGCGCGCTGCGCATTCAGGCCAGTCAGCAGGGGCAAGGCATGCGCCTGCCGCCTGCGCGCACGGCCTTTTATCTTGCGCTGTTTGCGCTGACGATATTGATGGTGTTCCGTCTGCTGCCTGCCTGGCTGGTGCTGGCGATATTGATCGTATCGCTTCTGATTGCCGATCGCAAGGCGCTAAAAATGGTGGATTGCTGCCTGCTGCTGACCTTTGTGTGCTTCTTTACCTTTGCGGGCAACATGGCGCGGCTTGCGCCTGTGCGCAATGTGTTTTCGTCTTTACTGCAAAGAAACACGCTGCTCACCGCCGTGCTGTCCTGCCAGTGCATCAGCAATGTGCCCTCGGCCATTTTGCTTTCGCAGTTTACGCAAAATTATCCTGCTCTGCTGGTGGGCGTGAACATTGGCGGCGCGGGCACGCTGATTGCCTCCCTGGCCAGCCTGATTACCTTTCGGGAGTTCAGCGCGCATTATCGCGGCGAGGGGCGCTTTTACATCAAACTGTTTTCGGCTTTTAATTTCTCCTTTTTGCTGATATTGACGCTGTTTTCGCTGTTTGTGTGCAGAATCAGCTGAGTAAGCGTGCTTGCTTCCTTAAAAATTGCTTTTCAGAGTGCAAAAAGGCGCAATCGCACTTGACAGGGAAAAATAAGCGACGGTATAATAATTTGAATAAACAGCTTACTGGAGGATGACGTATGGCAAAGCGTTGGCTTGCGCTGATATTGGGAATTCTGATGGCTTTTCCGCTGTCTGCCTGGGCGGAGGGTTCTGCCGCCATGCAGATCGAAGCATCGCCGCACAGCGCGCGCTTTACCTATACCAACTCCACGCAGCGGTTTATCCTGGTGGAGTACAAAACCACCGGCGATTATGGCAAGCTGGTTCTGTATAGCGAAAACGGCGCGTTTACCGGCGAATGCAGCCTTCCCGCTTCCTTTGAGCGCGAGCCGCTGATCCTGACCGTCAGCACGCTGGACGGCAAGGTGCTGGGGCGTTATGAAGCCGCTACGGTCGCTGTGGCGTATCCCATGCCTGCGGAAAACCTGCCTGCGGCTGAGCGCAAGGCAGCCACCGCGCGCAATCTATCGCTGACCTATGACGGCGAGGGCGTGCATTACAGCTTTGACGCGCCCGGCCATACCCAACTGTGGCTGCGCTGCCGCAGCGGCCAGGAAAAGCACGAGCTGCCCATCTATCCCGGCGAGAACTGGCATTTTGAGGGCACGGTGCCCATGAACTGCACCTATAACGACGCCTATCTTTTCCTGCGCATCAGCTCGGCAAATAAGAGCAGCGTGCTCTATGAGGACGACAGCCTGGACACTTATCTGGAAATGCCTGCCGCTGCCGAGCAGGCGGCCGAGGGGCGGCTCAAGGGCGTGACCGTGTGCATCGATCCTGGCCATCAGCGTCAGACGCAGGTGGAAACAGTCAAGCGCGCGCCCAATATGTCCGAGCGCGTAACCACCCGCGTGGGCAGCGCCAGCGGCATGGCAACGGGCCGCAAGGAATCCATTGTGACGCTGGAAGTGGGCGTGCTGCTGCGCGATTTGCTGCTGGCCGAGGGCGCCACGGTGGTGATGACCCGCGATACCCAGAAGACCTTTGTCGGTATGCTGGAGCGCGCCGATATTCCCAACAATGCGGGCGCGGACTTTGTGCTGCGGCTGCACTGCAACTCGGGCAATCAGTGGGCCAAGGGCATTCAGGTGTATTGTCCCAGCGATTCCTCCTATGCCCGCGAAGTGGCGGATATGGATACCTATCGTACCATGGGCAATACGCTGCTGTCGGCCATCAAGGCTGCCACGGGGCAAACGCGTGGCGACTGCACGCTCAATAACAGTTATGTGGGCAACAACTGGTCCAAGATGCCCTCGTTCCTGGTCGAGATGGGGTATATGACCAGCCAGGAAGAGGACTATCTGCTTTCCACTCCTGTTTATCAGCAGTGGCTGGCACAGGGTATGATGGAAGGCGTTGTGCAGCTGGCGCAGCTGCGCGGGCTGATTGACAAACAATAACGATTAAAAAAACAAGAAAGGCGAAATCTCGTGTCAGAAGCTGAAACGATACGTTTTGACTCGCTGGATATCTCCGGCGAGGTGCTGCGGGCGGTGGCAAAAATGGGCTTCACCGCTATGACCCCGGTGCAGGCGCGCACCATTCCCGTGATGATGGCGGGCAGCGACGTCATTGCCATTGCCCCTACGGGCACAGGCAAAACCTGCGCCTTCGGCATCCCGATGCTGGAGTATTTGCAGCTGAAAGAGGATTGCATTCAGGAGCTGGTTATCGCCCCTACCCGCGAGCTGGCTGTGCAGATTGCCCAGGAGCTCTCCGCCCTGGCACGCTATATTCCCGAGGCGCGCATTGCCACGCTGTACGGCGGTCAGCCCATTGCCAAGCAGATGCAGCAGCTCAAGCGCAAGCCGCAGATTGTGGTGGCTACGCCCGGCCGTATGCTGGATATGATGCACCGCGGCCTGGCGCGCGTGGATCGCGTGCACACCATGGTGATCGACGAGGCGGACGAGATGCTCAAGATGGGCTTTGTCAAGGACGTCACCTCCATCATCGAGGCCACCCCACAGGATCGTCAGCTGGTGATGTTCTCTGCCACTACCAATCAGGATGTAATGACCATTAGCTGGAAGTATCAGTACCAGCCGGTGGAAATCACCGTAGAGGCCGTGGCCGAAAACAAGCCGCAGATTGCCCAGTATATCATTGAGGCCGATCGCCAGAACAAGGAAGACCGCCTGCTGTATCTGTTGGACGCGGACGAGTATCATCGCATTATCATCTTTACCAACACCAAGTTTATGACCGACCGGCTGTGCAGCTTCCTGCAAAAGAAGGGCTATGATGCGCAGTGCATCCACGGTGATATTCCGCAGGGCAAGCGCACCAAGGTGATGAACGATTTCAAGCACGGCAAGTTCCCCATCCTGGTATGCACGGATGTGGCTGCGCGCGGCATCGATGTGTTTGATGTCGAGGCTGTGATCAACTATGACCTGCCGCAGGAGAACGAATACTACACGCACCGTATCGGCCGCACGGGCCGAGCCAAGCGCCACGGCGTGGCGTTTACGCTGATGAGCTTTCAGGAGTCTGTGCGCATGGATGAGATCCTGCGTTATTTGCAGGGCGATAAGCCTGAAAAGCTGGAATTTGACGAAATGGGCGTGCTGCGCCATGCCGACGGCAGCGCGTTCTTTGAAAATGTATAACAAACAACAAGGAGGACGCAACCTATGCTTACTTCCCGCGATATCGCCAAGATGCTGGATCACAGCACCCTTCAGCCCTTCCTGACGGAAAAGGACATCCGTCATGGCTGCGAGGTAGCCATCAAGTATGGCACCGCCACCGTATGCGCTCGTCCGCAGGATATGGAAATCGTTGTGCCTATGCTGAATGGCACGGGCGTGCTGCCCTGCACGGTGATTGGCTTCCCGCACGGCGCGCACACCATGGAAATCAAGGCTATGGAAGCCGCCCGCGCGCTGGAGGACGGCTGCCGCGAGCTGGATATGGTGATCAACATCGGTCGCATGCTGGGCGGCGATTACGACTATGTGGAGCGCGAAATCAAGGCGCTGGCCGAGCTGTGCCATGATCAGGAAGCCATCCTGAAAGTCATCATCGAAACCTGCTACCTCAGCGACGAGCAGAAGGTGAAGGCCTGCCAGCTGAGCGAAAGCGCGGGCGCGGACTTTGTAAAGACCAGCACGGGCTATGGCACCGCGGGCGCGAAGATTGCCGATGTGGCGCTGATGCGCCGCACGGTGTCTGATCGTGTGCGGGTCAAGGCCAGCGGCGGTATCCGTAATCTGGATACCGTGCTGTCCTGCCGTGCGGTGGGCGCGGCGCGCTGCGGCGTATCCGCCACCGAGGCAATCATGGAGGAGGCCATTCGCCGCGAGCAGGAGGGCACGCTGGTGATGCCCGAAAACCTGACCGAAATGAACGGCGGTTATTAAAATAAAAGCAAGCAGGCTGTCTCTCATGCTCAAGGGCATGCGGGGCAGCCTGCTTTTTGCGTTAAAAACGGTACTTTCTTGTGCCAAGAAAGTACCGTAAAATGAAATTTGCCGTTTAAGAGCGATTGCAGAAGGCGTTGATTGCACCTGTCAACGACAGCACAATCAAGAGAACAGGATTAATGACTTGATAAACGTGATGCGTTATTTCACGCACTCCCGGAACTTGGCAATGGCTTCGTCCATGGGCATGGACTTAGTGAACACGCTGGAGGAGCCGCATACAAAGATATCGGCGCTCTGCGCGCGCATCTTGGGAGCCATTTCAAAGCTGCAATTGCCGTCCACCTCGATGGGCAGGTGCGCAAGGCCATGCTTGGCCAGCAGCTCGCGGGTTTCGTGAATCTTGGCAATCGTCTCGGGCACGGCCTTCTGGCCGGCAAAGCCGGGATTGACCGTCATCACCAGCACGCCGTCAATCAGATCGATCACATCCTCCAGCACCGATACGGGCGTGGGAGGGTTGATGGCCGCCAGGGGCTTCGCGCCCGCATCGCGCACCATTTGCAAGGCTTGCCGCCAGTTCTTGGTGCTTTCATGGTGAACGCTTACAAACTCGCCCGGCTGAAAACCAAACCAGCTGATTTTCTTTTCCGGCTCGGTAATCATCAGGTGAATATCCAGCGGAATGCTGGTCAGCTTGCGCAACTGCTTTACATAATCGGTGCCCAGCATCAGGTTTGGCACAAAGCAGCCGTCCATTACGTCGATATGCAGATATTCAATTCCAGCCTTTTCAAAGGCGCGCAGGGTTTCATCCAGCTTGTCAATCTGCGCGCACATCATCGAGGGAGCCAACATGCCCATGGTTTGATCCTCCGTATCCATTTGATTGCTTGGGCGCACACGCGCCTAAGACAGTATGCCGCAATTTATCCGCCGCGTCAAGCAAAAAATGCACGAGATAGTGTTTAATACGAACGAAAGCCATGATGATTTGTATTGACAGAAATATGAAAATATATTATCATACAAATGTAGTATGTTGCAAAATAGTAGCCGGTGGAGGTGAATTAGATTGTCTCCCCTTCTATCAATGCAAGGAAATACGGACAACCATAGCTTTATTATGCAGCTTTATCAGCAACATGCTGGGCTGATGCATAGCATTGCTTTTCGCATTGTGCGTGATTACCATGCTGCTGAAGATATCGTATCGGCTGTGATGGTTGATTGGATAGCCAACATAGACAGGCTATCCAATGTTCCACATAGCGGTATGCGCGCGTATATCGCTGCTGCGGTCAGAAACGAATCCATAGATTATGTTCGTCGGCAAAATCGACAGCCTTTCCTGCTGGAGAATGAAAACGTTCTTGATGCTATAGCCGATCATTGTATGATAGAGGAACGTGTTTTGCAACAGACTGATAATGAATCCTTGCATCAAATACTGTTGCGATTGCCTCAAAACATGCAAAAATTGCTTACTATGAAATATGCAAAGAAAATGCCTGATCACGAAATTGCACGTGTTTTGAATATTGCTCCGAATAGCGTAAGAATGTATTTAACGCGCGCACGGACAAGAATGAAAATAATGATTGAGAAAGAGAAATTGAAAGATGATTCTTGAAAAACGATAAATGCATGTTTTTAGCTTTTTTTAAATATTTGTGTTGCATATTTGTCAGATTTTGCGCTTAATAAGTGAAGATGAGCATTTGAAATCAAATAAGGGGGAATGCGAATAAGAATATCGTGCGTGTGGTTATTGGTAGTCACTTAGAGCTAAATAAGATTTTGCGAATATAAGCAAACGGAGCGGCTGATTGTCTACTTTAAACAAAATTAACTGTTTTGTTAATTACGGAATTTAGCACAATTAGGAGGACAACAAAATGAAGAGAATGCTTGCAATGATGCTGACCCTGCTGCTGATGCTGTCCATCCACATGGGCGCGCTGGCCGCGGAACCGAACGAAATCATCTGGCTGGATGAAAACGGCAATGTTACAACGCTTGAAGCCGCGGCCGTGACCATCTGCACGCCGCAGTATGGGCAGGCACAGGTGATTGTGCCGGTCAAGTGCTTCTTTGAAACGGAGGAGGGCACGGCTTCATTTACGATTTATCCCGCCGCGATGAATGTGACGTTCAAATACTATGTGGCGGCGGATAAGGCAGGAAAGCTGGTTGGCGGCTATGGCGTAACGGAGGATGGCTATCCTATGCTGGAGGCTTTGCCTGTGGATTGGCCGCTGGATGTGTCCTTTGCGCTGGAAACGGTGCCTGTTGTAAACATCGTAGCCGGACAGGGCGATGCCTATGCGGTCGATATCCGCGGCGGCAGCTTTCAGCTTACCTGGAACAGCGAATTGCACTACGACAGAAGCGGCAGCCTGCTGAGCGTAAAATCCACAACGGAGAGCCGTGCATTCAGCTTCCATGCGGAGGGGAAATAAGCAAGCCTGTCATTCTGAAGCGCCGGAAGGCGCTTCTTTTGCCGTTTTGGCGGACATATGTGTATTTTTCAGGCTTTTTTGATTGCATTGCACCCGCGCAAGTGCTATAATTGAGCGGATTGAGGATAACGGGAGGGGTTTTTGCTATGAAGATTGCTAACATGCTGGGCGATCGTTTCCGCGAGACGCCGGCAGATTGCCAGATTATCAGCCAGATTTTTATGATCCGCGGCGGCTATATGAAGCAGGTTGCCAACGGCATCTATTCGCTGAATATGCCCGCGCGGCGCATTGTGCGCAAAATTGAAAACATCCTGCGCGAGGAAATGGACGCCATCGACGGCCAGGAAGTACTCTTCCCCGTGGTGATGCCCGCCGACCTGTGGCGCGAAAGCGGCCGCTATGATAAGATCGGCAGTGAGCTGGCGCGCTTTAAGGATCGTAGCGGCAACGATATGGTGCTGGGTATGACCCATGAGGAAGCCAGCGTGCAGCTGGTGCGCGGCACGCCCAAGCCCGAGTCCGCCTTCCCCTTCATGATCTATCAGATCCAGACCAAGTTCCGTGATGAGCCCCGCGCCCGCGGCGGTCTGATCCGCGTGCGCGAGTTTACGATGAAGGACGCTTACTCCTTTCACACCTCGCAGGCCGATCTGGAAAAATATTATGACCGCTGCTATCATGCCTATGAGCGCATCTTCGCCCGCTGCGGTGTGCCGGAGGTGGTGGCCGTCAAGTCCGACAGCGGCATGATGGGCGGCAATATCTCCCATGAATTCATGCTGCTGACCGATATCGGCGAGGATACCATCGTCACCTGCCCCGAGTGCGGCTATCGCTCCAACATGGAAGCGGCCGACTGCGTGGTGGTTAACGAAAAGATCGGCGAAGCGCCGCTGACCAAGGTGGCTACGCCTGATCAGACGACCATGGAGGATGTGTGCGCCTTCCTGCATACCGACCTGAAGAACGCCGTCAAGGCCGTTGTCTATCAGGAAAACCTGACCGACAAGTACATCGTCGTGTTCATCCGCGGCGATCTGGAAGTGAACGAGACCAAGCTGCGCAATTTCGTGGGCTGCGAGATTCACCCTGCCGATATCACCGAGGACAGCGGCATTGTCAAGGGCTTTATCGGCCCGGTTAACTTTAAGGGCAACGCGCGCGTGCTGTTTGATAAATCGCTGGACGGTACGGACAACCTGGTGTGCGGCGCAAACGAGGAAGGTTATCACTATACCGGCCTGAACCTGGAGCGCGATGTGAAGGTGGAATCCTTCTGTGATGTGGCCAAGCCCGTTGCGGGCGGTATCTGCCCCGTGTGCGGCAAGCACAGCATCAACATCAGCCGCGGCATCGAGGTGGGCAATATCTTCCAGCTGGGAACCAAGTATTCCCATGCCATGGGTTTGCAGTTCCAGAACAAGAACGGCGGCTTGGAGGACGTGATCATGGGCTGCTACGGCATCGGCGTGGGCCGTCTGTGCGCTTCTGTGTGCGAGGTGCGGCATGACGATTACGGCCCCATCTGGCCCATTAGCATCGCGCCCTGGCAGGTGCATCTGTGCGCCATGCGCGTGGATAAGCCCGAGGTACGCGAGGCGGCCGACGCGCTGTACGATAAGCTGCAGAAGGCTGGCGTAGAGGTGATCTACGATGATCGCGCGGTCAGCGCGGGCGTGATGTTCTCCGATGCCGATCTGCTGGGCGTGCCCGTGCGCGTGGTGGTCAGCCCCAAGACGCTGGCGCGCGGCGCTGTGGAAATCTCCGCGCGCGACAAGTCCTTCCGCCAGGATGCGGCGGTGGAATATGCCTGCGAGGAAATTCAGGGTATCGTCAAGGATATGCTGTCCCGCTGCTCTGCCGACTGAGCAATCAGAATATAACGCTGCGCCCCTTCCGGATTGTAACACCGAAAGGGGCGCAGCTTTTATGTTCACACAAACGGTTCTTTTTACTTTTTCATGCTGGCGCTGATCAAACCCAAAAACAGCGGATGCGGATGGGTGGGGCGGCTCTTAAACTCTGGATGATACTGCACGCCCACAAAGAAGGGCTGTTCGCTCAGCTCCACGGCCTCTACCAGACGGCCGTCAGGGGATACGCCGCACAAGGTCAGGCCGGCATTGCGGATTTCATCACGATAGAGATTGTTAAACTCATAGCGATGGCGATGGCGTTCGCTGATTTGCTCCGCGCCGTAGCAGCGCGCCAGCGTGGTGCCAGGCTGCACCATGCAAGGATATGCGCCCAGGCGCAGCGTGCCGCCCTTGTCGATTTCATCATTCTGATCGGGCATGAAATCTACCACCGAATGCGTACCGTTGGGATTGAACTCGTGCGAGTTCGCATCCGCCCAGCCGACCACATGGCGGGCAAACTCAATCACCGCCACCTGCATACCCAGACAAATGCCCAGGTAAGGCTTGGCGGTTTCACGCGCATACCGCGCGGCGGCGATCATGCCCTCGATGCCGCGCTCACCAAAGCCGCCGGGCACCAGAATGCCGTCCGCTTCGCCCAGCATTTCGGCCACGTTGCCCTCGTTGATGGTTTCGGAATCCACATAGTCGATATGTACGCTGCGGCCCAGCGCGTAGGCTGCGTGGCGCAGCGCCTCGGTGACGGACAGGTAAGCGTCGTGCAGCTGCATATACTTGCCCACCATGGCGATGCGCACAGTGCCCTGGGGATGGCGGATGCGATCCACCATTTCGCGCCACTGCGTCATATCCGGGGCGGGCGCTTCGATCTGCAATTCGCGGCAGACGATATCGGATAGGTGCGCTTCCTCCAGCATCAACGGGGCTTCATACAGGATGGGCAGGGTAGTGTTTTCAATTACGCAGTCAGGACGGACGTTGCAGAAGTTGGCGATCTTGCGGACGATGGAGGGATCTTCGATCTTTTCGTCCGTGCGAAGCACAATGATATCGGGGTTTACGCCCATACCCTGCAATTCCTTCACGGAGTGCTGGGTGGGCTTGGACTTATGCTCGCCCGAGGCGCGCAGGTAGGGCACCAGCGTGACATGGATGTACAGCGCGTTGTGGGAACCGACCTCGCGGCCTACCTGGCGGATGGCCTCGATAAAGGGCTGGCTTTCGATATCGCCCGTGGTGCCGCCCACCTCGGTGATGACCACGTCCGCATTGGTCTTTTTGCCTACCTGATAGATAAAGTGCTTGATTTCGTCGGTAACGTGGGGGATGATCTGCACCGTGCCGCCCAGGTATTCGCCGCGGCGTTCCCGGCTGAGAACGCGGGAGAATACCTTGCCGGTGGTCAGGTTGGAGTATTTGTTCAAATCTTCATCGATAAAACGCTCGTAATGGCCCAGATCCAGGTCTGTTTCAGCGCCGTCCTCGGTTACATACACTTCGCCGTGCTGGATGGGGCTCATGGTGCCGGGGTCTACGTTGATGTAGGGATCCAGCTTTTGCGCCGCGACCTTGAGCCCACGGTTTTTGAGCAGGCGACCCAGAGACGCCGCCGTGATGCCCTTGCCCAGACCCGATACCACGCCGCCGGTTACGAAGATGTACTTTGTCATGTGTAGCGCTCCTTTCAGAATACGCCGGGCTGCCTGCCTGGCTGTGGAAAAGCGTTTTATCCAGGAAGATTTGCGAGAACATATGCTATTTTACCCGCGCCGGTTGACCTAAGCACGGACGTTCTGTATTGTATCACAAATCCATGGTGCTGCGCCAATAGCACAAGAAAAAAACATCGTTGAGGCGCTGAAGAAATTCCCCTGGGTAAGCACACCATCGTATATATTCTTGGACGATTGATAGGCTTCTTTTATTCTATCCGCCATACTGCTTTTCCATCGAATCTTCGTTCTTTCGTTCAATTTATTTTTTATGCCCGCGCCAAGCCTTGCTCAGCCAATCAGCACCGCGACGCCGGCCAGCGCAAGCGCAAGGATCAGGTACAGTATCGTGGCCAGGCTCCGCTTGATCAGCACGTCCTTCCAGGGCTTGATGTAAGGCACGCCCTCCATGCCCTTGATGCGCCAGATCTTGCTGTGTCCTACCCATAGCCGGTCGATCACAAGCCCGCGCCGGTGTGCTTCTTCTATGTATGCCTTGAAATAGAAATACAGGCAGCGAAGCCCGCTGTTGCCTATCGCGCATTTTATCAGCAGAATATACAGCAAACAGTATCACGCAAGCTGCAACCGAATCGGCATTTGTACATTCTTCCTTGAACAGCTACGCTCATTTACGCTGCAGTGGAGCCCACGCCTTTATCCTCGGATTTTGGGCTGATACTGCATACTGGATACATTATAGATGGTGATAAACGCCTTCGGATCCTCGCGGTTGATAAAGCTCATCAGCTTCTGATATTCGCTTTTATCCACGATGGTGATGATCTCGTTATGCTTTTCAAAGTTATATGCGCCAATGGCCTCGTATATTGTAGCGCCGCTGTGCAGATCGTTGATGATAAACTGCCGGAGCGCCTCTTCCTTTTCGGTGATAATGCAGACGCGGCGCTTTTTATTATAGTCGAAGATGAAATAATCCAGAATGATTCCGTTAAAGTATGTGCCAAGGACGCTCAAAACCACCGTCTTTTTATCGTAAACCAGGGCAGCCGAAAGCGCCACGCACATGCCGGATAACGACATGGCCTTGCCCAGCTCGATGTGCAGGTATTTATTCATGATCTTGGCCACAATATCCAGCCCGCCGGAGGATGCGTTTCGATTAAACAGGATGCTGATGCCAATGCTGACCACCAGAATATAACAAAGCACATCCAGCTCCTGGCTGCCTGTCAAGGATCCGGCATTGGGAAACAGTGCTTCAAAAAGCGCTAAAAATACTGGCAGCATCACGCTGGTGTAAACGGTCTTGGCGCCAAATTCCTTGCCGCAGGTGACAAAACCAATGATCAAAAGAACCACGTTCATGATCATCGTAATGGCGGACAGTGGGAGCGGTATAAAATTGGACAGCACAATGCCAAGACCCGAAATGCTGCTGACGGACGCATGGCTGGGCACCAGGAAAAAGTACACCGCTGCCGCAACGATAGCGTCCGCTCCGGTCAAAATCAGCGCTTCCTTCGCAAGATCCTTGTAATTGAGCTTCTTGTTCATTGCCTTATTTCCTTATCTGGGAGTTTACTGATACTCCTCATATTAATGTAGGAACTATTTCTGCCAAGTTACGGTATTCAATCGCACAGTGTTCCGCCATGCCGCACGCCATGGCGTTGTTAATCATCAGCTTGCGCAAAATGGGATTCATCGTTCTGCCAAGCCAGAACCTGCTGGTAAGGAAAAGTCCGTCGTTTGTCTGGTGAAAAATGTGCGCCATTTCCGTATGCCAGATCAGCCCGTTGAACGCACCCACGTGACCGCAGACAATCAATGGCACGCTGTACGCCTGCATGGCAGTTTTTGAAAAACCAAATTCCTTTGGCTTCAGAAAATCAATGCGGAGCGGCATTCGCATTCCGTCCATTCTCTCTGTCGGAAGCTGCGTATTATCCTGAAACGGTGGCTGCGCTGCCTGCTCAAAGTAGCCCGCACACCGGCGTGGATAGCCAATTGCATAGTGCGCACCGGGAAATAATGCTGATATTTCCATAAAAACTCCATATACGAAATTTCGCCCGATTGCTTCGCTGCCAGCAGCGCTGCATAAGCCATTCCTCCTTTTGCTTCAGTATAGCATAGTTGGGGCCGATAATCCAGCGGAGAAATCCGCATGGCGCATGGTTTTAATAGCTTTGTCAGCCGCTCGTTTCAAGGCATAATGGCACGTCGCATGAACGGCCGACGAAGCGCCATTTCCATGCGCACGGGAATTTTCCATTTATACCCTGAAAACGGCCTATTCCTGCGTTTTACGCCAAAGGATAGAGAATCTCGCATAATCTGGCGAATTCGGCAAACAATACGAGGGCATCAGCAACGCAAAAAAGGAGTGGCTTGGATGAAAGCGACAGGCATTGTACGCAGAATCGATGAGCTGGGCCGTGTGGTAATTCCCAAGGAAATTCGCAGAACGCTGCGTATTCGGGAAGGCGACCCGCTGGAAATCTATACGGACAGGGATGGCGAGGTGATTTTGAAAAAATACTCGCCCATTGGGGAAATGTCCTCCTTCGCCAAGGATTACACCGAGTCGATTTTCCGCTCCCTGGGGCATATTGCCTGCATTGTGGATCGGGATCAGGTGGTGGCGGCCAGCGGCGTAAACAAAAAGGAGCTGTGGGATAAACCCATCAGCCACGATCTGGAGCAGGCCATCGCCAGCCGCCAGACGCAGACCTACAATCGCCAGATGGGCGGCAAGGTGATGAGCGTGACCAACGAGGACGATAACGGCGGCTATACGGCGCAGGTGGTATCGCCCATCATTGCCGATGGCGAGGCGATCGGCGCGGTGCTGCTGCTGTCCCGCGAGCAGGGCGCGCGCATGGGAGATACCGAGGTCAAGGTGGCCGAAACTGCGGCGGGCATCGTCGGCCGTCAGATGGAGCAGTAAAAAACGGGGCTTGCGATCTGCAATGCGCAGAATGCAGGCCCCGTTGCTTTTTGCCCTTACAGCCAGTCCGAATGCTCGGCTTTGTAATCGCGCACCAACGCGTCGGCTTCGGCAATCAGGAATTGAATTTCGTCCTTGCTGTACACCGTCGCGCCGCTGGCAAAGGCATGGCCGCCGCCGTGGTGACGCTCGGCCAGGGTGTTGATGGCTACAAAGCGTGAGCGCAGCCGCACGCGGATGGTGTTATCCGGCGCGTCGATAAAGGCCAGCCAGCACAGGCAGCCGCGGATGGAATCCAGATAGCCGATGGCCGCGCTGGCGTCCTCAAAGGACAGCCCAAAGCGCTGCTGCGTCTGCGCGTCAATGTGCAGATAGGCTACGCCGTTTTCAGTAAGCTGCAAATGCTCGTACACATACGCCTGAAAGCGGAGGGAGGCTGCGTCCCGCAGATAAAGCTGGGCAAATAGCCGCTGCGTGTCCACGCCCGCGTCCAGCAGCGCTGCGGCATAGCGCAGGGTATCGCCGTTGACCTCAGGATAGCGGAAGCGCCCGGAATCGGTGACAATGCCCGTATATAACAGCGCGGCGGCCTCCTGATCCATGCGCAGCTCATGCTGAAAATGCGTATAGAACGCTGTGATCATCTCGCAGCAGGAGGCGCTGTGCTCCTCCACCCAGGAAAGGTCCGCATAGGCGTCGCGGTCGGGGTGGTGATCGATCTTGATCAGCTCGCGGCACAGGGCGTATTTGGAATTGGAGATGCGCTCCGCGTCGCCCGTATCCACCACGATGCCCAGGGCGTTCTGATAGGCCTCGTCAGGCAGTGCGGGATCGTCGGGCCCCAGGAAAGCCAGATAATCGGACGTATCGCTCTCGGGAAGATCGATCACTTTTCCCGGGAAAGACAGCCGCAGGATACGTTGCAGCCCTTTGCTTGCGCCCAGACAGTCGCCGTCCGGACGGCGATGCCGGAATAAAATGATGTGATCATATGCCTTGATTTTATCCAGAATAGGTGTTAATGCTTGCGTGTTCATGCCTGATCCTCCGCTGCCAGCTTGTCCAGCGCGTCCAGCATGCGCATGGCCGTTTCACGGTCGGCAACCGTTGCGCCGCTGGCCTTCTGATGCCCGCCGCCGCCGAAGGCGACCGCCACGGGGTTGATGTTAAACTTGTCCGAGCGCAGCTCGCACAGCACGCCAGCATCTGACTCGGTAAAATTGACCCAGATGTGCACGCCCGCGATATCGGCCATCACATTGACCATGCCGCGCGAGATGGCGGCGGGATCCTGCCCCTGCAGCTCGTCACGCGCCGTGTAGATATAGCCCACGCGGTGCGGGGTGAGCTGCATTTTCAGCATATAGTGGGCGCGCTGGCGAGCCTGTTCATAATCCATGGCGTACAGGCTGCCGTACAGCGCGTTGGTATCGATGGGCTGCTGCATGAGATATCCGGCCAGCTGGAAGGTGCGCGCCGATACCGCGTCATAACGGAAGCGGCCGGAATCGGTGACCATGCCGGTAAACAGCGAACGCGCGGCGAGGGGGGAGAGCGCGTAGCCGCTTTCCTGAGCGAAGGCTGCGATCAGGCCGCAGCAGCTTTCAAAGCTGCTGTCGATCACTTCCACATCGCACATTTTTCCCAGGAAAAGATGGTGGTCGATGCGCGCGGTAGCCTCAGCCAGGGTGTAGCGCGTATCGCTGACAAGGTGTGGCGCAGAGGTATCCAGCAGGATCGCCAGCGCCCCGGCGTACTGCACGTCGGTTACGGTATCCATGGCGCAGTCGGCCATAAAAGCATAGCGCCCGGCCTCGTCGCCCGCCATATAAACCTGCTTGCCGGGATAATTATCCAGGATTAGGCGCTTCAGCCCAATCTGGCTGCCCAGCGCGTCGCCGTCCGGATTAAGATGGCGGTGCAGGATGATGGTATCATAACGTTCAATCAGCTTTCTGATTTCTTCAAACATGGCGGTTTCCTTTCTATCTGCGGCGCTGATGCAGGCGCCGCATCCACTATACCATAAAACGGCGAAAATCTCAAACGCCGGCGGGCAAAGAAAAAGCCCTGCATACGGGATAAGCAGGGCGAAAAGAAGGCTTATCGATTAATGCCAGCGCTTGAGCGCGGCCTCACGGATGACGGCGTAGCCCGCCTCGTTGGGATGAATGCCGTCCCGCGACATCATATCGCGGAAATCGCGCTGATCCAGGAACAGCCCGCGCAGATCAAAGATGGGGCAGTTGGCTTCGTTGGCCGTTTTGAGGGCTACATAGGCGTAGCGCTCCTGCCAGCGATAAATGTACTCCGGGCTGCCCAGATAGTGCAGAATCGCGTCCCGATCCAGCTTCTGCGATACCCACTCAAAGTAGCGATCAGGCACTACGGGCAGGGGAATGCTGACGACGGGGCGCATGCCGTTGTCACGGGCATAGGAGATCAGCCGCAGCAGCGAATCGTGAAAATCAGACAGAGAGACCTTGGCCTCGTGGGGAAGATCGGGCTGGGCGGCCACCTCCTCCCAGTTCAGGTCGGAATCGTTGCCGCCAAATTCAATCAGGCAGGGCGCGCCGGGCAGCGGCTCGGCCTTATCCAGCATGCGCACTGCGTCGGCGGCGGTACAGCCGGGCTTGGCATAGCTTTTAACGGCAACGCCCTGCGTGCGCAGGACGCGGTCGTAGGTATTGCGGCAAAGGGTATAGCGATGGGCGGCTTCGTCATACATGACGCCGCAGGAAATGGAATCGCCGAAAATAAAAAGCTGATTGTCAGTCATCTTGAAAAACCTCCTGATACGATGCAGCCATCATAGCACATAACTGGTTATTCTGATTCTACCGGCAAGGAAAGCCGCCCCCTACGAAACGTAGAAAGTGCATTCTATGGCACGTAGAGAGAAAATGAGCCATTCTACTGACAGTAGAGAACCATAAATGGCTGCGCACAAACCAGTACGCAAGCATAATTGACACAAAAACGCAGCGCTGCACCGGTGACTGCATCGCAAATCAAAAAATAAGTCGAAATGGCGCATTTTATGTTGATTCAGACATGATATTGACCGAAATGGCTATTTATGGCGCGGGAAAACTATGCTATAATAAAAGAAGCAAGCGCACGCTTGCCCTTTCCCGGACGCATTGCCGCGGGCTGATGCCGCGCGGACGTCCGCCATTTTTCGCTGCCCTGGCGCAGCCTGGAGGAATTGCATGGCACACGCATCGTTTGATAAGGAATCCATCAAGCAATCCATTATCGGCAAGATCCAGCGCTATAACGGTCGCACCCTTGCGGATGCGACCCCGCAGCAGATCTATTACGCCGTGGCCTCTACCATCCGCGATCAGATCATGGAAAAGTGGGTGGCCGCGCGCGAACGCGATAAAACCTATATGGGCAAGCGCCTGTATTACCTGTCGGTGGAATTCCTGACCGGGCGCAGCATGCACTGCAACGCCGTCAATCTGTGCACGATGAAAAATGTGCGCGACGCGCTGATGGAGCTGGGCATCAACTGGCGCCATGTCATCCGCGAGGAGCCGGAACCGGGCCTGGGCAACGGCGGCCTGGGGCGTTTGGCCGCGTGCTTTATGGACAGCCTGGCCTCGCTTGAACTGCCTGCCATGGGCTGCACCATTCGCTATGAATATGGCCTGTTCCGCCAGCGCATTGTGGATGGCCAGCAGGTAGAGGTGCCCGATAACTGGCTGGATAACGGCAATATCTGGGAGGTGCCCGACCCTGAGGATACGATGGAGGTGCACTTCGGCGGCTATGTAGAGCCCGTGCAGGAGAACGGCCGCACCAACTTTGTCACCAAGAATTATCAGACCGTGCTGGCGGTGCCCTACGATATGCCTATCGCCGGTTATGATTGCGACACTGTCAATACCCTGCGCATGTGGAGCGCGCGCAGCCCGCACAATAATCTGGACTTTAGCGCATTCTCCGCCGGTAATTACGAAAAGGCGCTCGAATCCGATATGGCCGCGGTGATCAGCAAGGTGCTCTATCCCGAGGATAACCATTACGAGGGCAAAAAACTGCGCCTGACCCAGCATTATTTCTTCACCAGCGCGTCGCTGCAGTATGCAATCAAGGATTTCAAGCGCCGCTTCGGCACGCGCTTTAACCTGCTGCCTGAAAAGATTGCCATCCAGATCAACGATACCCATCCGGGCCTGGCTATTCCGGAGCTGATGCGCCTGCTGATGGATCAGGAAGGTCTGGGCTGGGATGAGGCGCAGGCCATTGTCAGCAAGACGGTTGCCTATACCAACCATACCGTCATGAGCGAGGCGCTGGAGCGCTGGCCGCAGCAGATGGTGCGCGAGCAGCTGCCCCGCATCTATATGATCCTGGAGGAAATGAACCGCCGCCTGTGCCAGCGTCTGTGGAATGCTTTCCCCGGCGATTGGGATCGCATTGCCCATATGGCCATCCTGGCGTATGATCAGGTGCACATGGCCAATCTGTGCGTAGCCATGAGCTACGCGGTCAATGGCGTCAGCCGCCTGCACGGCGAGATCCTCAAAAACGATACCTTCCATGATTATTATACCCTGATGCCTGAAAAGTTCACCTATATCACCAATGGTATCACTCATCGCCGCTGGCTGATGGCATGCAATACCCGCCTGCGCGAGCTGATTAACGAGGCCATCGGTGAAAAATGGTATCGTGAGCCCGAGCGCCTGGAGGAACTGCTGCCCTTTGCGGAGGATAAGGCATTCCGCGAAAAGTTCGACCAGGTGAAGCAGTTTAACAAGCATCAGTTCAACCATATGCTGTCCATGCGGCAGGATATGGAGGTGGACGAGAGCTTTATGTTCGATTCGCAGTGCAAGCGCCTGCACGAGTATAAGCGCCAGATGCTAAATGCCCTGCATATCCATGTGCTGTATAACCGCATCATGGACGATCCCAACTTCACCATGACCCCGCGCGTGTTCATCTTTGCCGCCAAGGCCAGCCCCGGCTACTACAAGGCCAAGCTGATCATCCGCTATATTCTGGCGCTGAGCAAGATGATTAACCATAATCCCCGTGCCAGCCGCATGCTGCGCATTGTCTTTGTGGAAAACTACGATGTCTCCGCCGCTGAGGCCATCATGCCCGCTACCGATCTGTCCGAGCAGCTTTCCACCGCCGGCAAGGAGGCCAGCGGCACCGGCAACATGAAGTTCATGATGAACGGCGCGGTGACCATCGGCACCATGGACGGCGCGAATGTGGAAATCTACGATCAGGTGGGCGCGGAGAATATCTATATCTTCGGCATGCGCGCCGATACCGTGGCGGCGCTGGAAAGCGCAGGCGGCTATAACCCCATGACGGTCTTTGAAAACAACGCCGAAATCCGCCGCGCACTGACGCAGATGATCGACGGCACGCTGATGACGGAGAACCCCGCCGCCCTGCAGGCGCTGTATCACGATATGCTCTTTGACGACCGCTACTTCGTCCTCAAGGACTTTGGCAGCTACTCCATGGCACAGCGCCGCGTGAACGACGATTATCAGGATCGCGACAAGTGGCTGCGTATGGCGGTGATCAACACGGCCAAGTCCGGCATTTTCTCCTCCGACCGCACCATCCGCGAGTATAACGAGAAGATCTGGCATCTGAAATAAAAATGAAAAGGCTTTGGAGCGAACCTCCAAAGCCTCTTGATTCCTGGAATTACTTGCAGTTGTAGTTGCCGCACATGCTTTCATCGGCCGCTTCGCCGGTGTAGGCCATGGGGGTGGGCTCCACCTTGATCTTGTCCAGGCTGCAATGGCCGTGGTCATTGTGATGCTTGCAGGATACGACGCTGCACTCGATGCACTGATTCCATTCGGGATGGCTCATGGAAAAATCCTTCCTTTCATATAGAAAATGGAAAAGGCGGACGCGACAGCCCCTCGCGCGCGAGACTGCCCGGCGGGATGCGCGTGGTGCGCGCGGTGCATGACAGCGTCCGCCGTCCCCATGGGAGGGCCTGGCTGTACGATCTGTCGCGCGATCAGGCGAATGCGCTCATTGCGTCCACAGCCAGTATGCCCGCGCGGCGAACGAGCTATCCCAACAAAAATTTTCGTCGTCCCGGTGAGTTCGAAATCCTCCTCACCTTGAGCAATTCCGGCAATATCCACAGCGTTTTGGCTGGGCTTTTCACGCATTGCTGCGTCGCTTCCCGCTTGACGTACCTCCAGTACGCCTGCGCGTCGGCTTCTTGCACTGCGCAAAAATCCTGCGCCTTCCCGCTGCGTCAATTGCCGTCCTTGCTCATAAATCAAAACTAAGGAGCAATTGAAAAATGAAAAAGAAGACCACCCTCTACCTTGTGCAGGCCGCGCTGATCGCCGCCATGTACGTCGCCCTGACCTACCTGAGCAACATGGCGGGCCTGTGGGAAGTGCGCTTTTCCGAGGCACTGTGCATCCTGCCCTATTTTACCGGCGCGGCTGTGCCCGGCCTGACCGTTGGCTGCGTGCTGGCCAATATCCTGACGGGCTGCCCGCTGTGGGATGTTGTTTTTGGCTCCCTGGCTACGCTGATCGGCGCATATATTGCCAGGCTTCTGCATAAGAAAAGCTGGTGGCTTGCGCCCTGGCCCAATATCATTGCCAATACCATTGCCGTGCCGCTGATCCTGCGGTATGTGTATACCGACGTATCCAGCACCTATCCCGCGCTGGTGGGGCTGATCTTTGCCAGCGAGGTGGTATCGGCGGGGCTGCTGGGCTATGTGCTGCTGCGCGCGCTCAAGCCCCATACGCAGCTGTTTCGCGGCGCTTGAAAGCGCAGGCAAGCCTGTGCTATAATAGTCAAAATTCCGCATTGAAAGGAAGGTGGGCGCATGCATGTTTTCTACTGCAAAAAGTGCAAAAAGGACAGCCTGACGCCCATCTGCGAGCATTGCGGCCAGCCCATTACCGCCCTGTCCAGCAACGAGCGCTTCAAGTGGCGCGCCATCCGCGTGCCTCTGGGGGATGCTCGCAGCATCTGGGGCGCGCTGAAGGTGCTGGCGCTGGCGGAAATTCTGCTGATCCTGTTTTGCTTTATCGGTGAATTGCTGGTGGCGCAGGATAAGCAGATGGCTCTCACCATGCTGACGGGCAGCGGCATGCTGCCCTGGGCGCTGGTGTTCTTCGGCCTGGGCGCGGTGATCATCCTGCTTTGCCTGGGCCTGCAGGGACGGGAAGAAATGCACTACGTGCTGGATAAAAGCGGCGCGCATCTGCAAAAGTGGATCGAACCGGGACGGATTCGCTGCTACGCCCGTTTCCTGCCCTACGAAAGCTATAACATCGCCAAGGATAACGAGGGCAACGCGCGCATGCTCATAGGAGAATCGCATATCCTGTGGGAGGATGTGTGCCGCTACGAAGTGAACAAGCGCGCCTGCCGCATCGATCTGTACCGCCCGGCGGGATTTCGGTTTATGACGCTGTATCCGGAGCGCGAGGAGCTGGATGCAATCGTAGCCTATATAACGCCCAAAATGAAGCAGCTGGTACGGCGATAAAAAACATAATGACTCAAAAAGGCGAATGTATGCCGCGAAAAAGACGGCGTACATTCGCTTTTTTTGCCAAAAGGGTGAAAAAATTTTTGGATTTTGGCGATAGATATTGAAAAAATCCCGATCGTTTGTTATACTTGTAAACGAATGACGTGTTCGCGTCGTTTGAGATTTTCATAGGAGGCTCAACTCATGAAAAAGTTCCTGGCAATGATCCTGGCGCTCGTCATGGTTCTGGCGATGGTTTCTGTCGCGTCTGCTGAAGACGCGATGCGCGTGGCGATGATCACCGACTACGGCGATATCACCGACCAGTCCTTCAACCAGACTACCTACGAAGCCTGCAAAAAGTGGGCGGAAGAGAACGGCGTTGATTTCACCTACTTCAAGCCCGCTGGCGACTCCACCCCCGAGCGTGTGGCCATGGTCGAAAAGGCCGCTGAAGAAGGCTACAACGTGATCGTGATGCCCGGTTATGCCTTTGGCGGCACCATCGCTGAAGTGCAGAACGACTACTCCGATATCAAGTTCGTGGCGCTGGACGTGTCTGAGGGCGACCTGGGCGGCGTTGAACTGGCGTCCAACGTGTACTGCGCTGTGTATCAGGAAGAGCTGTGCGGCTACATGGCTGGCTATGCTGCTGTGAAGCTGGGCTACACCCATCTGGGCTTCCTGGGCGGCATGGCGGTTCCCGCCGTCGTCCGCTACGGCTACGGCTTCGTGCAGGGCTGCAACGCCGCTGCCGTTGAAATGGGCAAGGAAAAGGAAGTTACCGTTGAATACGTGTACGGCAACCAATTCTTCGGCGATGCCGACATCACCGCCTACATGGACAACTGGTATCAGACCATGGGTGTGCAGGCCGTGTTCGCCTGCGGCGGCGGCATCTATACCTCCGCTGCTGAAGCGGCTGCCAAGGTAAACGCCAAGGTCATCGGCGTGGACGTGGACCAGGCTGGCATCATCAACGCCTACGGCGAGGGCATGACCGTGACCTCCGCTATGAAGGGTCTGGCCGCCACCGTTAACACCCTGCTGACCGAGATCAAGGCTGGCAACTTCGCCAGCTTTGGCGGCAAGGTGGAAACCCTGGGTCTGGTTTCCGGCACCGATGTGGACGCCAACTACGTGGGCATTCCTGCCTCCACCCAGTACGCCGAAGGCTTCACCGCCGAGGATTACGCTGCGCTGGTTGCCAAGATGTTCGCTGGCGAAGTCACCGTGTCCAACGACACCGAGACTCAGCCTGAGGTTGCCCTGACCGTCACCTACTACGGCAATATCAAGTAATTCCATCATCGCCGGGGAGAGGCCATCTCCCCGGCCTTTGACAAAAGCCCCTGCTCCCGTAAAAGAAGCGGGGGTTTTTGTCAAGGGCCGTGCCAGGCGAACCGGCCGCGTAAGGGAGGGACAAATTCCTTGGAGAATCACGGAAACGAATACGCCGTAGAAATGCTGCATATCACCAAGCGATTTCCGGGCATCGTCGCAAACGACGATATCACCCTGCAATTGCGCAAGGGTGAAATTCACGCGCTTTTGGGTGAGAACGGCGCAGGCAAATCCACGCTGATGAGCGTGCTTTTCGGTCTGTATCAGCCGGAAGAGGGAAAAATCCGCGTCAATGGCAAGGAAGTGGTGATCCGCGACCCCAACGACGCCAACGCCCTGGGCATCGGCATGGTGCATCAGCATTTCAAGCTGGTGGAGTGCTTTACGGTGCTGGATAATATCATCCTGGGCGCTGAGACGTGCAACTTCGGCTTCCTCAATAAGGCCCAAGCCCGCGAAAAGGTGAACGCCCTGAGCGAGCGCTACGGCCTGCACGTCGATCTGGACGCGAAGATTGAGGATATCACCGTGGGCATGCAGCAGAGGACGGAAATCCTCAAAATGCTCTACCGCGACAACGAGATCCTGATCTTCGACGAGCCCACCGCCGTGCTGACCCCGCAGGAGATCGACGAGCTGATGCAGATCATGCGCAACCTGGCGCAGGAGGGCAAGTCTATCCTGTTCATTTCCCATAAGCTGGCTGAGATCATGGCTGTGGCCGATCGCTGCACCGTGCTGCGCAAGGGCAAATATATCGGTACGGTCAATACCGCCGAGACTTCCATGGAGCAGCTGTCTGCCATGATGGTGGGCCGCAACGTCAATTTCCATGTGGAAAAGCAGCCCAAAACGCCCGGCAAGGTGATCCTGAAGGTGGAAAACATGACGGTCGCCTCCAAGCTGCACAAGAACAACGCCGTTCGCAATGTATCCTTTGACGTGCGCGAGGGCGAAATTGTGTGCATCGCCGGCATCGATGGCAACGGCCAGACAGAGCTGGTTTACGGCCTGACGGGGCTGGAGCCGCTGGCGGGCGGCAAGATCACCCTGATGGGGGATAACATCACCCACGCATCCATCCGCAAGCGTAGCAAGGATGGCATTAGCCACATCCCGGAGGATCGCCACAAGCACGGCCTGGTGCTGGATTACAGCCTGGAAGACGATATTGTGTTGCAGCGCTATTTTGAAAGCGATTTTACACAGTTCGGCTTCCTGCGCCGCAAGCAGATTCGCGGCTATGCCGAGCAGCTGATCGAGCAGTATGATATCCGCTCGGGTCAGGGGCCTGTCACCATGGCGCGCAGCATGTCCGGCGGCAACCAGCAAAAGGCCATCGTCGCGCGCGAGATTGACCGCGATCCCAAGCTCCTTATCGCCGTGCAGCCTACCCGCGGCCTGGATGTGGGCGCGATTGAGTATATCCACAAGAAGATCGTCGAGCAGCGCGACGCGGGCAAGGCCGTGCTGCTGGTTTCGCTGGAGCTGGACGAGGTGATGGACGTGAGCGACCGGATCCTGGTGATGTACGAGGGCGAAATCGTGGGCGAGCTGGACCCCAAAACCACCACGGTAGAGGAGCTGGGTCTGTACATGGCCGGCGCCAAGAGACAGGAGGTGCGGGAAGGTGCAAAATAAAAAGCATACTTCTTGGCTGCAAATCCCCGCAGTGCAAACGCTGCTCGCATCGCTATTGTGCATTGTCGCAGGCGTGCTGATCGGCTATATCGCGCTGCTGATTATCAATCCCTCCGGTGCGACGGAGGCCATCCTGACGGTTCTGAAGAATTTCTGGACCTACAGCCGCCCCAAGACCCAGCTGAAATATCTGGGCTCCACGCTGGTAAAGACTGCGCCGCTGCTGATGTGCGCGCTGTCGGTGCTCTTTGCCTATAAGGTAGGCCTGTTCAATATCGGCGCGGCGGGCCAGTATGTGGCCGGCGCGGGTGCAAGCCTGTACTGCGCGCTGGCGCTGCAGCTGCCCTGGTGGGTATGCTTGCTGGCGGCCATCGTGTGCGGCGCGCTGCTGGGCGCCATCTCCGGCGCGCTCAAGGCGTATTGCAACGTGAACGAGGTTATTTCCTGCATCATGCTCAACTGGATCAGCCTCTATACGGTCAATACCCTGCTGTCTCAGGTGAAGGATCCTACCAGCCCCTACACGCTGAATCTCAAGCGCACCAACGCCGCGGCAGCGCTGCCCAGTCTGGGTCTGGAAAAGCTGTTTAACAACAACGCCAACGTGACCATCGCCATCCCGCTGGCTATCCTGTGCGCCATCGCCATCTGGGTGCTGCTGGCCAAGACGCGCCTGGGCTATGAGCTGCGCGCCACGGGCCTGAACCGTCACGCTGCCAAATACTGCGGCATGCGCGGCAAGTTCAATATCATCCTGGCCATGGCCATTGCGGGCGCGCTGGCGGGCGCGGGCGCGGCTATGCTGTATCTGACCGGATTTGAGGAGTGGAGCTGCACGCAGTCCTCCGTCCCGGCGATGGGCTTCAATGGCATCGCCGCCGCTTTCCTGGGCGGCCTGAGCCCCATCGGCACGATCTTCGCGTCCTTCTTCATCCAGCATATCACCAACGGCGGCGCGTATGTGGATAAGACCATGTACTGCTCCCAGATCTCGGATTTCATTTCTTCTGTGATTATCTACCTGTGCGGCTTTGTGCTCTTTATCCGCCGCTTTATGAACAGCCGCATCGCCAAGGCCAACGAGAAGCGCGCGGCGCTTGAAAAAGGAGGCGATAAGCAATGATCCTGCTGATTCAGTACATGCTCATCTTTGCTTCCGTATTGATGCTGGTTGCGCTGGGCGGCTGCTTTTCCGAGCATTCGGGCGTGATCAACATCGGCTTGGAGGGCATCATGGGGTTT
>ERZ1026772.162-NODE-162-length-51881-cov-12.521244_pt1 | contig 51881 bp, 52 predicted proteins | sample MGYA00380124_ERZ1026772 | MGnify/ENA primary metagenome ERZ1026772 (study PRJEB33269, sample SAMEA4719760) | human gut metagenome | biome: human-associated habitat; feature: organic feature; material: feces | place: Cameroon | collected 2013-10 ...
CGGGAGTGATATTTTATTATACAATGATGGCAGTTTTTATCAGAAGGTGTATGAATAGGGCAAAGGAAGATCCTGCTTTTTATATTCCGGCAGCCTGTGTGACCGGATACCTGGTCCACAATCTGATCAGTTTTTCACAGGTACTCAGCTTTCCGTATGTTTTCCTGCTTATGGGGATGGAACGTGCCATGGAGCACAGGCTTGACAAAAATAAAAAATTTTCCTAAAATCAAAGCAACTGAATAAAAGTGGCGATGAAGAGGACTAGTAAGGATAGGCGCCTTTCAGAGAGAAGATCCCCGGTGGAAGAAGCGGGTGCTGAAAGATCTTTATGAGCAAGAATCCCGAACCTGCCTTGGAGCTCTGTATGAAAATACAGCGTAGCACCGGCGATAACGGTATGAAAAGAGAATGTTACAGCATTAAGTAGGGTGGTACCGCCGGATTCCGGTCCCTGATCGGGGTGGAAGAAGGTGTACCACCCTTTTTTGACAAAGTAAGCGGAAAGGCGCTACAGGCAGCCTGCCAGAGCAGAAAACACAGAGAAAAGGAGAAAAAAATGGCTGAGAAGAAGTTAGTCGAAGCGATTACATCCATGAGTGAGGATTTCGCCCAGTGGTATACGGATGTAGTCAAGAAAGCGGAGCTGATTGATTATTCCAATGTAAAGGGATGCATGGTGATCAAACCTGCAGGTTATGCAATCTGGGAAAATATCCAGAGACAGCTTGATGAAAGATTCAAGGCAACCGGAGTAGAGAATGTCTACATGCCCATGTTTATTCCGGAGAGCCTGTTAAATAAGGAAAAGGATCATGTGGAAGGGTTTGCTCCAGAGGTTGCCTGGGTAACCCATGGCGGGCTGGCTCCTTTGCAGGAGAGAATGTGTGTCAGACCTACTTCCGAGACACTATTCTGCGATTTTTATAAGGGAGACATCCATTCCTACAGAGATCTTCCCAAGGTCTATAACCAGTGGTGCAGCGTTGTCCGCTGGGAAAAGGAGACAAGACCTTTCCTGCGTTCCAGAGAATTTCTCTGGCAGGAAGGCCATACTGCTCATGCAACAGCAGAAGAAGCAGAAGCAAGAACCGAGCAGATGCTGAATGTATATGCTGATTTCTGTGAGGAGGTTCTGGCAATCCCGGTTGTTAAGGGCCGAAAGACAGAGAAGGAGAAATTTGCAGGTGCAGAAGCTACCTATACCATTGAGGCGCTGATGCATGATGGTAAGGCGCTGCAGTCAGGAACCAGCCACAATTTTGGGGACGGCTTCGCAAAGGCTTTTGGCATCCAGTTTACAGATAAAGATAACAAGCTGAAATATGTTTACCAGACATCATGGGGAATGTCTACCAGAATTATCGGAGCGATCATCATGGTACACGGAGATGATTCCGGTCTGGTGCTGCCTCCAAGGATCGCACCGACACAGGTTATGATCATTCCGATCCAGCAGAAAAAGGAAGGCGTTCTTGACAAGGCTTATGAACTGAGAGACAGATTAAAGGGCTTCAAGGTAAAGGTAGATGACTCTGACAAGAGTCCCGGATGGAAGTTCTCCGAGCAGGAGATGCGTGGTATTCCGCTCCGTGTGGAGATCGGACCGAAGGATATCGAGGCCGGTAAGTGCGTGATCTGCCGTCGTGATAACGGCGAGAAGATCGAAGTGGCACTGGATGAGCTGGAGAGCAAAGTAGGTGAGCTTCTTGATCAGGTACAGGCAGATATGCTTGCAAAGGCAAGAAAGCACCTGGAAAGCCATACCTATGTAGCTACAAACAGAGAAGAATTTGAAAAGCTATTTGCTGAAAAATCAGGATTTGTAAAGGCTATGTGGTGTGGAGAGAGAGCCTGCGAGGAAGAGATCAAGGAAAAGATGAGCGTTTCCAGCAGATGTATGCCGTTCCATCAGGAATGCCTCTCCGATAAATGTGCTTATTGTGGAAAGCCTGCCAAAAAGATGGTTTACTGGGGCAGGGCTTACTAAAAGAAGGAAGGAATCATGCAGAATACAACCATGATCGAATTGCCTGAAAGGGTGAAAGAGATACTGGATACGATTATGGAAGCCGGCTACGAAGCTTATGCTGTAGGCGGCTGTATTCGTGATTCGATACTTGGAAGAAAACCAAATGACTGGGATATCACTACATCTGCATCTCCTTATGAGATCAAGGAGCTGTTCCGGCGGACGGTAGATACCGGGATCCAGCATGGAACAGTGACCGTTATGATGGATAAGGAAGGGTTTGAAGTCACCACCTACCGGATCGACGGAGACTATAAGGATGGAAGACATCCCAGTGAAGTGACTTTTACAGCAAGCCTGAAGGAAGATCTGCGCCGCAGAGATTTTACAATCAATGCCATGGCCTATAATGAGCAGAACGGACTCGTGGATATTTTCGGCGGAATGCAGGATATTGCAGACGGTGTGATACGTTGTGTCGGAGAACCCAGAGAGCGTTTTTCAGAGGATGCTCTGCGGATCATGCGGGCAGTACGGTTTTCTGCGCAGCTTGGCTACCGGATCGAAGAAAAGACGAAAGCTGCGATCGAAGAGCTTGCTCTGGCTCTTAAGAAGATCAGTGCAGAAAGGATTCAGGTGGAGCTTGTGAAGCTTGTTACCTCCAAGCATCCAGAAGAGCTTCTGACAGCTTATGAAACCGGGATCACATCAGTGATCCTGCCAGAGTTTGATCTTTGCATGGAAACAGAGCAGCATAATCCCCATCATCTTTACAACGTAGGGATGCACACGATCCATGCCATGGAAGTCATTCCGGCAGATAAGGTGCTTCGTCTTGCTATGCTGTTCCACGATATGGGGAAGCCGGTCTGCAGGGAGACGGATGAACGGGGCATTGACCACTTCCATGGTCATCCGCAGGTTTCTGAGGAGATTACGGGGAAGGTGCTCCGGAGACTTAAGTTTGATAATGATACTGTTTATATGGTAAAAAAACTTGTCAGATGTCATGATCAGTATATTCCGGCAGATGAAAGAGGAGTACGCCGTGCCATGTGGCGTGTGGGAGAGGATGCCTTTCCTCTGCTCCTTCAGGTAAAAAAAGCAGATATGGAGGCGCAGAGTACCTTTTTAATAGAAGAAAAAGAAAAAAATCTGCAGGAGGTAGGACGGATCTACCAGGAAATTCTGGAAAAAAAGCAGTGTGTCTCACTGAAAACGCTGGCAGTAAACGGAAAGGATCTGATGGATGAGGCCGGATATGTACCTGGCAAAGAGCTTGGCACCATCCTTCAGGAACTGCTCCAGCTTGTGATAGAGGAACCGGAGCTGAATGATAAAAGGACGCTTCTGAAAGAAGCCAGGCAGAGACGAAACCGGTAATACTTTACGGATTACCCTCATAAGATAGGATATGACTTACGTCAGGGGGTAATCATTGTGAATGACAGATGTGTCAGTTTGCTGGAAAAATATGAATTGGAGCTGCTTCGTACCTGTAAGGGGCGTGGTGCCATTCTGTGTGAAACAGATATAGGAACCCTGATTCTGAAAGAATATGCAGGTTACAGAGAGAAATGTGTATATCAGGATGCTCTGCTGCATGCTCTTGCAGATAAGGGTTTTTCTTATAAAGAAAGCATTATCAGGAATAAGGAAGGGGAGCTTCTGACAGAGGATGTGGATGGAACCTCTTATATACTGAAAACCTGGTTTGAAGGCCGGGAATGTAATGTAAGGGACCGGGAGGACTGTGCCCTTGCCATGCAGACACTGGCATCTTATCATAAGGTCAGTGCACTCTGCCAGGAACTGACAGAGTATAGATCCCTGTCTGATGTGGAAGCAGAGTTTGAAAAACATAACAGGGAGCTGAAGAAGATATGGCGGTTCCTGAAAACAAGAGGACAGAAGAGCGATTTTGAGATTGCACTGATGCAGAGCTATGCCGGTTTTTTTGAAAAGGCACTGGCAGTCACAGAAGAATGGAAGAGCTGTAAGGGACAGGAGAAATCTGTACAGGTTGTCTGCCATGGGGATTATCAGCATCATAATCTGATCCTGTCCGGAAGCAGGTTTCATCTGGTCAATTTTGAAAAGTGCGTTCCGGACAGCCCGGTGAGAGATATTTATCTGTTTATGAGAAAGCTTCTGGAAAAGAGCGACTGGTCTTTTAGTACCGGCTCAGAGCTGCTTCTTTCCTATGAAAAAGAGAGACATCTGGAAAAGGAAGATTACAGGATGCTCTATTACCGGCTGGCATATCCTGAAAAATTCTGGAAAATTGCCAATTTTTATTATAATTCAGGTAAAGCATGGATCCCGGAGAAGTATCAGGAGAAGCTTTTAAAGGTAAACAGACAGGAACAGGAAAAAAAAGAATTTCTGAAAAAATTCCGGGAAAAGTATGGTATACTTACATCGTAACAAAACAGAAGATCTGATTGAAACAGGGATTACAGAATGAAAGAAAACAGAGAGAACAAGCAGGCCTTAAAATATCTGGCAGTTTTGCTGAGCCTGGTACTGACGGGCTGCGGAACTATTGGTCTTGCCCAGGAGTCCACATTTGAAAGTGCCTATGAAAACGGAAAGGAAGAAGAAACGGCAGCACCGGCATATACATCAGCCAGCAGCGGTGTCCTTATTTCCATAAATACAGAAGATAGGAGCTTTGTCATCCACAGGACAGCGGAAGGTGATGATATAGTCCTTAACTATACCGGTGCTACAGTAGTACAGGATCAATATGAAAGTCCTCTGACCATGGAGCAGCTTTCTGCAGGAGAGATCCTGGATGTGACTTATGACAGCGAATCGGGCAGAGTGGGAAGTATTGCCATATCCGGAGCTGCCTTCTGCTATGAGGGACTTTCAAGGTGCCGTATAGATGAAGGTAAGGGGATACTGGAGACAGGAAGCGAGACACTGCATATCAGTAATCAGACCAGAGTCTTTTCTGAGGGACGGGAGATCGGGATAAATGAGATCCTGAATCTGGATACTGTGACGGTCAGGGGTATAGGACATGATGTCAGCAGTATCGTGATAGAAAAGGGGCATGGATATCTGAGCCTTAAGGATGCAGATGCACTGCTTGGCGGATGGATCGAGGTAGGACAGGCCGTGATCAGCCAGATCACGCAGGAGATGCTCCTCACTGTGCCGGAAGGAAGCTATCAGGTAAGACTGACAGCAGGAGATGTGGATGAAACAAGAGAAGTAACTATAAAGAGAAATGAAGAAAATGTCCTTGATCTTGGGGATATTGAACTGAAGGTGCCGGTAAACGGGCAGGTCAGCCTTGTGATATCTCCTTCTACAGCTACAGTCAGGATTGATGATGTGACCGTCAATGCAGCCTATGCGGTACGCCTTCCCTTTGGCATCCATCAGATCACAGCAAGTGCTGATGGATATGATACCGTATCAGAATACTTCGAAGTGACAGGGGAAAATACCAGAGTAAAGCTGACGCTTGGCAGGGCGGCAGAAGACACAGTTTCCGGCAATTCTACAAAGGAAGAGGAAACGTCAGCTCATACAGTTACGATCAAGGCACCTGAAGATGTGGAAGTATATCAGGACAACCTGTATATGGGTATTTCACCTGTTACCTATGATAAAACCGTTGGAACCCATACGATTTCCCTGAGGAAGAGCGGTTACCAGACGAAGAGCTATCAGATCGAGGTGACGGATGATGACAGGGATCTTGTATATTCCTTCCCTGATCTGGAAAAAAATATAAATGAGAATACAGATGCATCAAATACCGTGAGTGGAAACAGTGTCAAAAACCAGACGGGCAGCACTGTCAGCGGCAATACAAATACCGTCAGCGGCAATGAAACGACTGCCAGACAGGGCGCTGCCTGAAAACGCAGGAAAGTGAGGAAATACGGGGCTGAAAAGCCAAAAATTTCTTGACAAACAGTAGTAAAAAAGATATATATAGATATAGACGTTTCATTCAAGTGGAAGAAACAAGAAAATAAATAAACACTCATAATAAGAGGAGGAGTTCGAAATGAACAAAACAGAATTAGTAGCAGCAATCGCTGATGAAGCTGGATTATCTAAGAAGGACGCTGAGAAGGCATTAAAGGCTTTCACAGATGTTGTAACAGAAGAATTAAAGAAGGGTGAGAAGGTTCAGCTTGTTGGCTTTGGTACATTTGAAGTATCTGAGAGAGCAGCAAGAGAAGGAAGAAATCCCCAGACTGGCGCAGCAATGAAGATTGCAGCTTCTAAGGCTCCTAAGTTCAAGGCTGGTAAGGCATTAAAGGATTTAATCAACGCATAAGTGAGACACATGAGGGACCTGCTGTGGCAGGTCCTTTTTTCGTGTTGAAAGGGATCATAGCGGAAAGGAATAGCAGATATGAGATTAGACAAATATTTAAAGGTATCCAGGCTGATCAAACGCAGAACTGTAGCCAATGAGGCATGCGATGCAGGCCGCGTCATGATCAATGACAGACCGGCAAAAGCATCAGCAGATGTCAAGGCAGGGGATAAGATCACAATCTCCTTTGGTAACAAGGATGTGAGTGTGGAAGTACTCAGTGTACAGGAAACTGTCAGAAAAGAAGAAGCCAAAGAGATGTTCCGGTATTTATAAAACGCCGGAATATCCGGAAGTGTTCTCCAATATAATCTTTTATAGAAAGAGAAAAGGAGAACGGGATGGAGGATTTAAACAGTATTAACAAGAGACCTCATAAGGTGACACTTCTTGGAAGAAGGACATGTAATCTTACCGGGGTGAATGATGTGCTTTCCTTTGACGAAAGAGAAGTGATCCTGGAAACAGAGCAGGGTATGCTGATGATGAAGGGAAGCGGACTTCATGTGAACAGACTGACTCTGGATAAGGGTGAGGTAGATGTGGAAGGAAAGATAGACAGCTTCACTTATTCCGAACAGGCATCCATGACGGCAAAAAGTGAATCTCTTCTGACCCGGTTATTTAAATAATGTGGCTCAGTCAGGATATTACCAGAGAGATGGTCTTTTTGTTCCATTCCTTTCTGCTGGGAGTTGTGATTACTTCTGCTTATGATGGTTTTCTGATCATACGGAGACTGATCCGTCATTCTGGGATCATGGTGTCACTGGAAGACCTTGTTTTCTGGATTGTGTGTGCACTGGAGGTATTCAGGGTTCTCTGCAGGGAAAATAATGGAATGCTCAGGTGGTTTGCAGTAGCCGGAGCCTTTGGTGGAATGCTGGTGTACAAGAAAACGGTCAGCAGATTCATAATCAGGACAATATGTCAGGTGATCACATTTTTTGGCGGAATACTGATGAAGATCGTGAGATTTCTGACAAAGCCGGTAAAGAAGCTTGTCAGGCAAGGGGAAAAAGGGGGTAAGGTACTGGCTGGCAGGCTGTCATGGCTCTTCCGGTGCCTGAAAAAGAAGTTGACGTTATTTTTGAAAATGCTTAAAATAGTACTTAGTAAGAAATGAAAAGAGGATGCGGGATGGCAAGAAGAGCAGCTTACCGGAAAAGACGGCAGAATAAGTTCGGTATGTTTCTTGTATTCATCGTTGTGGTCATGCTTACCGTTGTAGTAGCTGTCAGAGGAATTGAGATGAAAGCGAAGCTGGCTGATAACAGACAGAGGGAAGCTGAACTGGAGGCACAGATCGCAGCTGAAGAGGAACGTACGCAGGAAATAGAAGAAATGGAAAAATATTCGGAAACCCTTGGATACACAGAAGAGGTAGCCAAGGAGAAGCTGGGTCTTGTCAACGAAGGTGAGATCATATTCCGGGATGAAAGTCATTAAAGATACTGTCCAGATGAAAAATGGGCAGTATTTTTTTGCGATGAGTTATGAAGGGACAGGAACTGCTTCGACAAACAATGCACAGGCTTTCTGTTAAGATAGATAACTGCTACAGAGAGAAAGAAAGGGGCGTTATCATATGAAAAACAGGGAAGCGGATGACAGAGATGACTTTGAAAGCATATTACCGGAGTATGGAAGGCGGAAGCTCCTGACCTGTGCAGAATCCATACGGGAGCTGGCAGAAAGCTTTCAGGAAACAAGAGAAAACAGAGAGATCCTGCCGGAAGAAAACCGTAATGATTTCCTGTGTCAGAGGCGTCTTTTTGAAAATAAAAACCTGATGGCAGAGCATCTGCAGGAAATGGCACAGATCATGACAGATGTAGCGCAGGAAACGAAAAGCTGCAGACCATTAAGTGTCAGAAGAGGGAAACAGATTGCCCATGCTATGAAAGAGGTCGGAGTGCAGATGAAGAATCTGTACCTGATCGAAAATGAAGAAGGGAAGAGCGAGGTTACGATCTGCCTCAGGAATGAAAAAAGGAATACACTGTCAGCAGAGGAAATGGGAGATCTGCTTTCTGTTCTGTTGAATATCAGGCTGGTCTGTACCGGAGACAATCCCTTTTTTGTAACAGAAGAATGGAAGACCTTTTATTATGTGGAAGAGGCCGGATATCATGTGCTGACCGGAGTGGCCACTGCTGTTAAGGAGACAGAAAAGGTTTCAGGGGATAATTATTCCTTTTTTGAAATGAAGCCGGGCAATCAGACAGCGATCCTTTCAGATGGAATGGGCTCAGGGGAGAAAGCGTGTCAGGACAGTACCCTTGTTGTAGAACTGATGCAGAAGTTTCTGGAGGCGGGATTCCCGGCAGAAACAGCGATTTCCATGATCAACAGTGCACTGGTATGCCGTGAGGAAAGCGCAAATATGTCCACTCTGGATCTCTGCAGTATTGATCTGTACGGAGGGGAATGTCGTTTTATCAAGGTGGGAAGTGCCTGCTCGTATATTAAAAGGGGACAGCTCGTGGAACGGATATCATCCGGTAATCTTCCCATGGGGATCTTTCAGAAACCAGATGTGGATATAGTCTGCCGGGAACTGGAGGATGGAGATTATGTGATCCTGTTTTCTGATGGAGTTACGGATGCACTTTCCCAGGGGATGGGGGAGGAGATACTCCCGGAAGTGATCGGGAGCTGCCAGCTCAGCAATCCTGGAGAAATAGCAGGCTCTCTCCTGAATTTCTGTATTCACCAGTGCAAAGGGCGTATCCGTGATGATATGACGATTCTGGTGATCGGGATCTGGAAAAAAGAAGAGGAATAAGTCTTTTCTTTTATATATATATCAGCTATAGTAAATATATGGTCAATAAAGTTCTGGATTATTGTGAACAATATCATATGATAGCTTCTGGCGATGTGATTGTAGCAGGGGTTTCAGGGGGCGCAGATTCTGTCTGCCTCCTTTTTATGCTGCTTGCTATCCGGGAGAAGGTGCCGTTTCATCTGGCAGTTGCCCATGTAAATCATGGACTGCGGAAGGAAGCTGCCATGGAGGCAGCCTACGTGCATGAATTATGTGAAAACAGGGGGATTCCATTCTATCTGAAAGAGGCGGACATGGCAGGCTACGCAAGGGAAGCATCCCTTTCTGAGGAGGAAGCAGGCAGGCAGATCCGTTATGCTTTTTTCAAGGAGATACTTATACTGGAGGGTACAAGGCACCAGACAGAGGAGGCAAAGTGGAAGATCGCAGTTGCCCATAACCGGAATGACAGAGCCGAAACCATGCTGTTCCATCTTTTCCGGGGAACAGGACTGGCGGGACTCTGTGGGATCCCGGCGGTAAACGGGAGGATCATACGGCCGCTTCTCTGCCTTGACAGGCAGGAGATTGAGGCTTATCTGAAAAATGAGAAGATCCTTTACTACACGGACAGTACCAATCAGGAGGATCACTACGCAAGAAACCGGATCCGCCATCATATTCTGCCTTATGCGGAAGATGAGATCTGCAGAAGTGCTGTGGCACATATGAACCAGACAGCAGAGAATCTCCGCCTGGCAGAGATTTATCTGGGGAAACAGACGGAAGAAGCGGCAGAGAGATGTGTACTGCCTGCCGGAAACGCGGCAGCAGAATGCCAGGAGAAAGAACCGGCTGGCAGTGGGAAGCAGATCCGTCTGGATCTGGATGCTTTCATAAAAGAAGATCCATATCTGAGAGGCCGTATCCTGCATCTGCTTGTGGAGAGACTGGCCGGTCAGAGAAAAGACATTACGGCGGCACACCTGGAGAGCATAGAACGACTTTTCCTTTCAGAAAAAAACGGTGAATTGAATCTCCCATATGAAATTACGGTTTATAAAAATTACAGGATGGGTATGCTTGTAAGAGGTAAACAGAAGAAGCAGAGAAAGAAGCCTGTAGTGATCACGGGGGATGGGATTTATCAGGCAGATGGTCCTTTAGAGGTGGAAGTTACAGTGTTTTCCTGTGAAAAAACTGGAAATATTCCGGAAAAGAGATATACGAAATGGTTTGATTATGATAAAATAACAACATCTGTTCTGCTGCGGGTAAGGGAGCGTGGGGATTATCTCACGATCAACAGCAGCATGGCGCACAAGTCCCTTCAGGATTATTTCGTTAATGAAAAAATCCCAAGACAGGAAAGGGATTCTTTTTATGTACTTGCAGACGGCGCCCATATCATGTGGGTTCCCGGATATCGGATCAGCGAATATTATAAGGTGACAGAGAAAACCCGGAATATCATGCAGATCAGCATAAAGAAGACGGAAGCGTAAGAAAGGAGTCAGGAAATGGCTGAACATGTAAAGGTACTATTATCAGAAAAGGAAGTGGATGACAGGATCCAGGCGATCGGAGAGCAGATCAGCAGGGATTATGCAGGAAAGCAGGTACATCTTATCTGTGTATTAAAGGGAGGAAGCTTTTTCCTGTGTGAGCTGGCAAAGAGGATCACTGTACCGGTTTCCCTTGATTTTATGTCTGTATCCAGCTATGGAAGTGAGACTAAGTCAAGTGGTGTGGTCAAGATCATCAAGGATCTGGATGAGCCGATCAAGGGGAAGGATGTTCTTGTGATTGAGGATATTGTAGATTCTGGAAGAACCTTAAGCTATCTTATGGAAATGCTGAAGGACAGAGGACCTGCAAGCTTAAAGCTCTGTACACTTCTTGATAAGCCGGACAGAAGAGTCATTGATGTGCCGGTAGATTATACAGGATTTGAAATTCCGGATGAGTTTGTAGTTGGCTACGGTCTTGATTATGATCAGAGATATCGTAATCTTCCCTACATCGGAGTGATCAGCTTCGATTGAGAAGAGTGCTTTAAAAGAAATAATGCAGTAAATGACAGAATAGGAAAGTAAGACAGTTATGAAAAACCGAGGTATCAGAATTTATTTTGTACTCGTGATCGGACTTCTGCTCCTGGTTCTCTGGACCAGCATGCTGAATGTGAAGCAAAGCGAGTATACCAAAGGGGAACTGGTAACCAGCCTGAAGGCGGATGAAGTAATTTCGGCAACAATCCTGCCAAACCGTGAAACACCGACAGGTGAAGTGGAGATCGTACTGGCAAACGGTGAACAGAGAACCCTTTATGTAACAGATGTAAATGAGATCGAAGCTCTGCTGGAATCATATAAGATTGATCCGGCTGTAGAAAAGGTGCGGGAAGAAAACTGGTTCCTGAACAGTGTATTCCCGGTGCTCCTTGCCGTGATCGTTATGGTGTTCTTCTTTGTGATGATGAATAATCAGAATGCAGGCGGCGGAAACAGCAAGATGATGAATTTCGGAAAGAGCCGGGCCAGACTTTCTCTTGGAGACAATAAGACGACACTGCAGGATGTGGCGGGTCTGAAGGAAGAGAAGGAGGATCTGGAGGAGATCATAGAGTTTTTGAAGAATCCGGGTAAGTTTACCAGGGTTGGTGCCAGGATCCCCAAGGGTGTACTGCTTGAAGGAGCACCCGGTACAGGTAAGACCCTGCTTGCCAAAGCAATTGCGGGAGAAGCAGGAGTTCCATTTTTCAGCATATCAGGATCTGATTTCGTGGAAATGTTTGTTGGTGTTGGTGCATCCAGAGTCCGTGATTTGTTTGAAGAAGCTAAGAGGCACGCTCCCTGTATTATTTTTATCGATGAGATCGATGCGGTTGCAAGACGCCGTGGAACTGGTATGGGTGGCGGTCATGATGAAAGAGAGCAGACATTGAATCAGCTGCTTGTAGAGATGGATGGCTTTGGCGTGAATGAAGGGATCATTGTGCTGGCAGCAACCAACCGTGTAGATATCCTGGATCCCGCCATTTTAAGACCGGGACGTTTTGACCGGAAGATCAGTGTGAACAGACCGGATGTCGGAGGCAGGGAAGAGATCCTGATGGTGCATGCCAAGAACAGACCCCTTGCTGAGGATGTAGACCTGAAGCAGGTGGCACAGACGACAGCCGGATTTACCGGTGCGGATCTGGAGAATCTTCTGAATGAGGCGTCCATTATGGCAGCCAAGGAAGAAAGAGCTTTTATCATCCAGGATGATATCAAACGGGCTTTCATTAAAGTAGGAATTGGTGCAGAGAAGAAGAGCCGGGTGATTTCAGACAAGGAAAAGAAGATCACTGCTTATCATGAGGCAGGTCATGCGATCCTGTTCCATGTACTGCCGGATGTGGGACCTGTCTATACGGTTTCTATCATTCCAACCGGTAATGGTGCAGCAGGTTATACCATGCCGCTGCCGGAGAAGGATGAGATGTTTATCACAAAGGGGCAGCTTCTGCAGGATATTATGGTATCTCTTGGAGGACGTATTGCAGAGGAGATCATTTTCGGTGATATTACCACGGGTGCTTCCAGTGATATTAAGAAGGCGACCTCTGCAGCCAGAGATATGGTGACAAGGTATGGTATGTCTGAGAATATTGGCGTGATCAATTATAACAGCGATGATGATGAGGTATTCATCGGAAGAGATCTGGCTCATGCAAAGAATCACAGTGAACTGATCTCGGGAGAAATTGACAGAGAAGTAAAGGCCATTATTGATGACTGCTATAAGAAGGCAAAGGATATTATATTGGCACACATGGATGTGCTGCATCACTGTGCAGAGCTGTTGATCGTTAAGGAAAAGATTGGCAGGGAAGAGTTTGAGGCATTGTTTGACCAGAAGGAGAATGATCCGGAAAGCTTTTTCGAAAACCATGAAATTGGTGAAAATGCACAAAAATGACAGTGTGAATTTGTAATATTTGTGAATTGTAGGAATTTACACAAAATGGGGGCTATGCTATTATACTACTTGTAACCCCCCCAATACATTATATAGTTTTTGCTATACCCCATAAGAAAGAAATACCTTCTCTAAAAAGAACAGTACACGTACTGTTCTTTTTACTTTATATTGATAAAAGAGGCTATTTCGGATAAAATAAGAAATGGATTTTGAAGGGAGCAGCCAGGTATGTTTTTTGATATAAACCGCCTGAGAAAGGCGGAGTATGAAACGCAGTATATTAATGGGATGAGACCTGTTTTCAACAAGAAGGCACTGTTCAGCGATACGACGGAAGATTATGTGACTCCGGCAGAACCGGAGCCATATTCACATGTAATGATCCGTTTCCGGACAGCGGTAAATAATGTAGACCGTATCTTTCTTGTACATGGAGAAGCAAAGCATCTGATGATGCGGGAATCCAAGGATGAATATTTTGAATACTTTTCCTGTGAAATGGAACTGGAGAATACAGAGTTTCCCTATTATTTCATTGTAGAAGCTGGCAAGCTGAACTGCTTTTATGATACGAGAGGTGTAGTGAAGGAAGTGCAGCCAGAGTATCAGTTCCGTATCATTCCCGGGTTTAAGACACCGGAGTGGGCCAAGGGTGCTGTTATGTATCAGATCTATGTAGACCGGTTTTATAACGGAGATCCTGCCAATGATGTGCTCACCGGGGAATATCAGTATATCGGTGACAAGACAGTGAAGGTGGATGACTGGGAGAAATATCCGGCAGCCATGGGTGTCCGTGAATTTTATGGCGGTGATCTGCAGGGCGTTCTTGACAAGATGGATTATCTGCAGGATCTGGGTATTGATGTTATTTATTTCAATCCCCTGTTTGTGTCCCCGTCCAACCACAAATATGATATTCAGGATTATGACTATATCGATCCCCATTTTGGCAGGATCGTCAGTGATGAGGGAGAGCTTCTTTCTCACGATCAGAAGGAGAACCGTTTTGCATCCCGTTATATTGACCGGGTGACGAATAAGGCTAATCTGGAAGCAAGTAATGCCCTGTTTGCAGAGCTGGTGGCAGAAGCACATAAGCGCGGCATAAGGGTTATTCTGGATGGTGTGTTCAATCATTGCGGTTCCTTTAATAAATGGATGGACAGAGAGCGCATTTATGAGAATGCTGAAGGTTATGAAAAGGGTGCCTATATTGAAAAGGAAAGTCCCTATCATAGTTACTTCAAGTTCCACAATGAAAATGCATGGCCCTATAATGGCAGCTATGACGGCTGGTGGGGGCATGACACACTGCCCAAGCTGAATTATGAGGATTCCAGGGAGTTATATGCTTATATTCTCCGTATTGCGGCCAAGTGGGTAGCACCTCCTTACAACGCAGATGGATGGAGGCTGGATGTGGCAGCAGATCTTGGTTACAGTCCGGAAACCAATCACAGGTTCTGGAAGGACTTCCGCAGGGCGGTAAGAGAGGCCAATCCGGAGGCAATCGTACTGGCAGAACATTACGGAAGTCCGAGGGCATGGCTGAATGGCAAGGAATGGGATACGGTTATGAACTATGATGCCTTTATGGAGCCTGTGACCTGGTTCCTTACGGGCATGCAGAAGCACAGTGATGATTTCCGCGGAGATATGCTGGGAAATGCGGATAATTTTATTGGAGCCATGAAGCATCATATGTCTGATTTCACGACGCCATCTCTGCAGATTGCCATGAATGAGCTGTCAAACCATGATCATTCACGTTTTCTGACAAGAACAAACAGGAGAGTAGGACGTACCAATAATCTGGGACCGCAGGCAGCGAATGAAGGAATCAATAAGGCTGTTATGCGGGAAGCTGTTGTCATGCAGATGACATGGCCTGGTGCGCCTACAATTTATTATGGAGATGAAGCCGGTGTCTGTGGCTTTACCGATCCTGACAACAGAAGAACCTATCCCTGGGGGAAAGAAGATCAGGAACTGATCCGGTTTCATAAGGAAATGATCAGGATTCATAAGGCATGCCGGGAACTGCTGACAGGTTCTCTGAAGATCATGAGTGGAGATTATAATCTGATCTCCTATGGACGTTTCAACAGACAGGCACAGACCATCGTGGTGGTGAATAATAATGATTATGAGGTATCCAAAGATCTGACTGTATGGTATCTTGGTATTCCGAAGGAAAGTACCATGAAGTGTCTGATGCTTACGGAGAAAGACGGTTTCAGTACAGAAGAGGTGGAATATACGGTATCCGGTGGCAAGGTATATCTGGTAATGCCACCGACATCGGCTATCGTACTCAGACATGAAAATCTGGTACCTTTGCAGAAAAAGAAAAAATTCTTTTCTTTTGAGGAGTAGAATGAAATTATCGGAAAAACCCGGAAATACGGCAAATGGCCGATCCTGTGATGCCGATAGAAGAAAAAATATAAAAGTAGTAAAATAGTACTTGTTTTTTTAAAGGCAGGTGCTATCATTAGAGTAGAAGAAGTATCAAAGTATGGATTCTCCCCGTTTTGCCGGGAGGATCGGGGAAGGAAGTGTATCTTATGAAATCGGCAAAACTTAAAAAAGTACTAATTTGTTTTGCACTGGTGCTTGTCCTTGGCGGCGGCAGTATTGCTTACTACAATGTAGCTGGCAGAACTGATGGCGCATTAACAGATCAGGCAGCAACAAGAGACGCAGGAGTTCCCGCTGACGGAATTGTTTACATTGAACCTGAGATGGTCAGTCTTGCAGATGCCCTCACAGGGACAGCTGATTCCCAGGCCGCAGCAAAGGCAGCCTTCGATATCGTGAATGCGAAGAGACAGGAAGCTGGACTTTCCGCACTTACATGGAACAGTGGTCTTGAGCAGGCATCCTCAGTCAGAGCTGTAGAAGCATCCCAGTCGTTCTCACATACCAGACCTGATGGTTCCGACTGGTGGACCGTTAACAGCAATCTGATGTATGGTGAGAATCTCGCCAAGGGATATGCAAGTGCAGATTCTGCAGTTACAGCATGGATGAATTCTCCTACCCATAAAGCCAATATTATGGATGCAGAATTCACATCAGGTGCCATTGCTATTCATGTAAATAGCAACGGACAGTGGTTCTGGGCACAGGAATTCGGATTCTAAACGTACATAAGAAGGGCCTCCGGAGTTAAAGCTTCGGGGGCTCTTTTTGTGTGGACAAAAGGGATAAGGAAAGGGTTTCTGATTGCAGTCACAGTGTATCTGCTTCTGCAGGCAGTTGCTTATAATACGGAATTCCAGAGAACTCTATATTTCGTAGATATGGGATTTCTGCCGGATCCTGCCTGTCTGATCTGGATGACGGAGCATTCACAGAAACTTGCTTTTTCAGACATTTCCCGTATAATACAATTATGGGGATCGACGGTTATAACCGTGCAGCAACTCCACTGAAAACCATTTATTCCCGGGTTATTGTTTCTGAACCGGAAGAAGATGCCCTGTTTTTACATTTTGGGAAGGCTGACTGCATGATTGTCGTTTATGTAAATAATTTACTGGTTTCCATGGTGTAGAAGGGGGAAATACCGGTGTTAGAGGATCTCCGGATGGCAGAATACAGCAGTCTGCAGAAGGACTGACAGGCAGCTTTGAGAGGAGAAGGCGATGGCAAAATTGGTTATTAACGAAACAAAGAAGCTTGGAAAGATCAATGCTGAGCTCTATGGACATTTTTCAGAGCATCTGGGAAGGTGCATCTATGAAGGAATCTATGTGGGGGAAAATTCTGAGATTCCGAACAAAAACGGAATGCGGACAGATGTGGTGGAAGCTCTGAAAGAAATGAAGATTCCGGTACTCCGCTGGCCGGGTGGCTGCTTTGCAGATGAATATCACTGGAAGGACGGCATTGGTCCCAAAGAGAACCGTAAGAAAATGATTAATACGAACTGGGGCGGTGTACTGGAGGATAACAGCTTTGGTACCCATGAGTTTATGGAGCTTTGTGAACAGCTTGGCTGCAAGACCTATGTCAATGGAAATGTAGGCAGCGGTACCGTGCAGGAAATGTCAGAATGGTTTGAGTATATGACCTTTGACGGTGTATCACCTATGGCAGACCTTCGGAGGAAAAACGGCAGGGAGAAGCCCTGGAAGGTGGATTATTTCGGCGTAGGCAATGAGAACTGGGGCTGTGGCGGTAATATGACACCGCAGTATTATGGCAATCTTTACCGCAGATATCAGACTTTCCTCCGGGATTATTCCGGAAAGGGTGAAACAGAAAAGATCTGCTGTGGGGCAAATGCAGATGATTATCACTGGACAAAGGAAGTGCTGGAGACGGCATTTGACCATACAGCGCCGCAGTTTCATGGCTATATGGATGGCCTTTCCCTGCATTATTATACCGTGCCGGGACCAGACTGGGATCATAAGGGAAGTGCTACAGAATTCACCACGGGAGAGTGGTATAAAACACTTGCCAAAGCAGAGAAGATTGAAGAGCTGATCAAAAAGCATGGCGATATCATGGACTGCTATGATCCGGATAAAAAGGTCGGCATGATGATCGATGAATGGGGCTGCTGGTTTGATGTGGAGCCGGGAACCAATCCGGGATTCCTGTATCAGCAGAATACCATGAGGGATGCACTGGTAGCCTGCCTTTCCCTGAACATTTTCAACAGGCACTGTGACCGTGTGAAGATGGCCAACATTGCGCAGCTTGTCAATGTACTGCAGTCAGTGATCCTGACAGAAGGCGCCAGGATGGTACTGACACCGACCTACTATGTATTCCATATGTTCCGTGGTCATCAGGAGAGCGAGCTCCTGGACAGTACCCTGACGACAGAAATGGTCGGAGAAGGAGAGGATAAGGTGCCTCATATCAGCGAATCCGTTTCTATGGATGCAGAGGGCAATATCCTGATCACGCTTGGAAATCTTTCTGCAGAGGAAGCCGATACAGTAACGGTGCAGTTCATGGATAAGAAGATCTCACAGATAAAGGCGAGAATCCTGACAGGAGCCATGACAGCGCATAATACCTTCGATGAGCCGGACTGCGTGAAGGAAGAGGGTTTCACGGATTACAGGATCACGGAAGCAGGAGATCTTGCCGTAGAGCTTCCGGCATGCAGCGTGGTACAGATTGAGATCAGAGCATAATGGAACAGAGAATATGCAGGAGGTGTCTGGCAAAGGATATGCCAGACGCCTCCTATTTTGACAATATGTATGAATATATCAGGCAGCTTGATCCGGAGATCAAAGCAGAGGATCCTCTTTATGAAGAGAGGCTTTCCTTCTGTAAAGAGTGTGACCACCTGCTGAATGGTATGTGCCGCATCTGTGGGTGCTTTGTGGAAATGCGGGCAGCCATCAGGAAGAACCATTGCCCGGATATCCATGAGAAGTGGTGAGAAAATCCAGAGAAGAGCAGTAGACGGGGCATAGGAAGAGAAAAAAGGCTGGGATGCCCCGTCAGCACTGACGTTGACTTTCCATATCGGCATAGTGTAAAATATTGACTACAGGGAATCCGGTATTGTGAAAGGGGAAATGGAAAGTGAAAAACAAATTATGGCTGATTGTGCTGATTGTTTCATTGGCAGCAGTAGTAATATCGGGAATCAATGTATTCCGGCTGTCCAGAGAGTACCAGAAGGGCATCAATGAGTATCAGCAGCTGGAAAGCTATGCCTCTGTCAAAGAGGAAGCGCCGGTACAGGAAGAAAGCACAGAGGCAGAGGAAACAGAGGAAAAAAGTCTGATCCCGGTATCTGTTGATATTCAGTATGATGAACTGAAGAAGATTAATGAAGATTTTGCTGGCTGGCTGTATTATGAGCCACTGGACATCAGCTATCCGATCGTCCGTGGAAATGACAATGATTATTACACCCATTATACTTTCGAAGGGGAGAAGAACAGTTCCGGTGCGATCTTCATGGACTTTCTGAACAAGACGGATTACAGCGATTACAATACGATCGTATATGGACATAATATGAGAAACGGAACCATGTTTGGTTCTCTCAAGAAGATGCTCAATGATTCTTCCATACAGGAAGAAAATCCGAACTTCTATGTGTTTACAGAAGATGAGGCTTATATGTATGAGATCTTTGCAGTATATCTGACACAGGCAGATTCCAGAACCTATGACCTGATCCGGAATGAGGAAGAGCAGCAGGGCTTTCTGGATTATGTGGATGAGACAGCAACCTGGAGATCAGATAAGGTCGTCAGTGCATCTGATAAGGTGATGACATTGTCTACCTGCCATGGACTTCACAGCAATAACAGAACTATCATCCTTGGTGTATTAGTTGCCAGTGAAGACCGGTAGAGAATCATCCAGGGAAAGATCTGAAACGGTTTCCACTTCGAAACAGGTGATCCGGTACAAAGGATCAGAAGAAGCAGCAGGGTACAGAGGATCCAGAGAAACAACAAGTGCCTGTGTGTCACTTATGGAATAAGAAAAAGTAAGAGAGTCCTGAAAAGACTCTTTTATTTTTTGCCTGTAATCAGCTTCAGAGGAACTTTCTTCATAAGCAGCAAGCAGTTCCTGATTCATGCGTGACATTTCCAGGTTCGCCTTGCTGACTGCTTCGTAGTAGGCGGTGGTACGGGCAGAGAGCTTTTCGCTGAGTCTGTAATCAGCAAGGGCACTGACTGCGGAAAGTCCGGCAAAGCACACCAGACAGAGGATCACAATGATGATCAGCAGGGAAGAAGCACCAATATTCATACCATAAGTTTTTTTCTTTTTCATGGACTACTCCTTTGTGTCGGTGGTGGAAGGACTGCCATTTCTTTGAAACACCGTAGTATCCAGAGAATAAATCACAGCTCCAGAGGAAGGCTCAGAGATCACGACATGGCAGGTGATAAGAGCCGGATCGGAGTCAGCGTAGAGCGAGATCGTCTGTTGGAAGATAGCGGAAGCAGCCTGGGCCGGATCCAGGCGATCAAATTTATCTGTATAAAACAGAGTCAGCGTAGAGACGTTGTCACTGTCAGCGACGGCTGCTGTATCGGAGGATTCTCCGCATCCAAGGAGAGATGCCATTTTTTCAGGATCTCCGTTCGTGGCATAAAAAATCTCGGCAGTATTCTGTGCCAGAAGGATGCTGTGGTTCAGGGCAATGCTGCGTTCACTGATCATATGTGATTTCACAAAGAGCTGGATGCAGATTGCGGCCGCCAGCGAAAAGAAAAGAATGGCAATGATCAGTTCCATAAGGAAGAGGCCGGTTTTTCTGGCATTATTGTTCATTCGCAGCACCTCCTTCCTCATTTTCTGCAGGAGAAACATACGGATCCGCTTTCAGGCTCACAGAAAGGCTGCAGTTGTCACCATCTGCTGTGCGGATCGTGATCTGCAGGAGATTATCCTGAATCCGGGAAACAGAAAAATCACTGACCGGAAGGATTTTCTGACCGGCAGAGAGGGAAAGAGGGGTATCTTCCCTTACCATGAGCTCCTTTAGATAGCCTTCATCCTCGTACAGCCAGGTGATATAGGCGGTATCCTGTACCGTCTTTTGAAGCTTCAGGGCAGACCTTCCCTCCAGTGTGGCTGCAGAGATGGCACTGCTTCTGTCAGCCTGACGGATCTTTTCCGTCACATAGGCGAAGGAGGTTCTGTCATTGAAGTTAATTTCAGTGTTGGAGACTGTTTTGCCATAAATATCGGCACCAATGGAGATCAGAAAAATGGTGGACAGGGCAAAAATACAGAACAGACCAATGACAAACAGAATATCAATGATATGTCGTTCTTCCTGTTTTCTCATGAGTTGTCCTTTCTTACGATAATCGTTACATTCGGGCGGATATTGGAGCCGACGGGCTGATAATCCACAAAAAACAGTTCTTTGTCATAGGTAAGACCGTAATGCTCTTCAATATAGGAAAGGCTTGGCGGATAATAACCCTCTACAGCATAGCAGTGGGTGATGTCCCGCTCCAGTGCTGTCTCCAGACTTTCCTGCTGCTTCTGCAGGGCAGAGTCCTGAATGGAGGACAGGGCAAGCAGAAAGACGATCAGGATGACAGGGAAGAGCAGATATGGAATCCGCAGAAAGGACAGGGATATTCTTTTTTTCTGTGCAAACCGGTTGTTTGACATAAGCAGATCCTCTCTTTATATATCAGCCGATGCTTGACATAATCCCCATCAGAGGCAGCAGGACGGACATCAGGATCAGACCGACTACCAGAGAAAGCAGAATGACAAGGGTCGGTTCGATGATAGAAATAATATGGTCGAGCTGCTTCTGGGTTTCTTCATCGTACTTTTCGGATATCTTTTTCAGGACAAGATCTACAGAACCGGAGCGGAAGCCAACAGCGATCATACGGGAGTAAAGGCTTGAGAAGATCTGTGCGCTGGCAAGAGCCTCAGGCAGATTGGCATCCTTTTCAATCTCTTCCTTGCAAAGTTCTATTTTCTTTGACATTTCTTCGTTTTCCACAAGGTCAGCTACCATATCCAGTCCCTTATAAGTATCCATGCCGCTGGTGAAGGCCAGATACATGCCGCTGGCGAAACGACCGGCAGCAACCTTTGCGTAGAAGCCTCTGGTCAGAGGAAAACCTGTCATAAAGCGCTGGATCCGGGTGCGGCCGGCAGGACTTTTGTACATGAAGACGAAAACCGTAACGATCACCAGAAAGACCAGAGTAAGGATGAGGGAGTAACGGCTCAGAGTATTTCCTGCAGCAAGCAGGGAGGTGGCAAAAGGACTCATCTGTGTACCAAGCTGCTCAAATACCTGTGCAAAGATCGGAAGTACCTTTACGATCAGAACCACGATCACGAGAAACATCATGGCTATCATGATAAAGGGATAGGTGACAGCACTTTTGATACTGTCTGCAATGGTCTGCTCCCGTTCGTAATATTCGGAAAGGGAAGTCAGGATATCGTCTGTATTTCCGGATTCTTCACCAAGGGCGATCAGCTTGATCACATAATCCGGGAAAAGACCGGTTTCCAGAAGTGCCTCGTGGAAGCTGGAGCCCCTTCTGCAGGAATCACTGATCCGGGAAAGAAGCTCCTGACCCTTCGGATCATGGGTGTCCTGTTTTAAGATCTCCATGCCCTCTGCAGGACCGATACCGGCCTTGATGATCAGGGCTGTCTGTCCACAAAAGGAAGCGATTTCTTCATTGGAAAGGAGTTGCTTTTTACTCATTGGAAGGTATTCTCCTTGTAAAGTGTAGTGATTAGTAAATGTATTTGGTGACGTAGTTCTTACCGTCCCCGATAAAGCTTTTTAATTCCTTTTCGCCTGCATTGGCTGCAAAGGTGGGATCCATAATGGACCAGTTCCTGCCGTCAAAGTGGATCATGCCGTTGACCCAGCCCTGATCCTTTACATAGGTACTGATCCAGGCATGGTAGGCATCTCCGGCATAACCGACCTCAAGACGGGTCGGAATCTGCTGGGAACGCAGCATACCTGCCATGACACTGGCGTAGTCAAGACAGATCCCTCTACCAAGGGCAAGGATCTCATCGGGGTTTGGGACGTAGCCGCTTTTGACATTTTCGGCCTTGTCATAATCGTAGGTAATATTGGCGATGACGTAATCATAAATGCAGATAATGGCTTCCAGATCATCATGGGCACCGGCAACCAGCGTCTGTGCTTCCCTGACGATCTGACTGTCTTTTGTAAAGGCTACATACTGATTCGGATAGAGATAAGGTCCCATTTTGTTTGTAATGGTAACTGTAAGATCTGTGGAAAAGACAGTGGCGTACTGACTGCCCTCCACATTTTCATAAATGCCGACCTGATAAGCACCGTCCCCCGCGGAAAGTGGAAAAGTGGTGTATCCGCCGGATGGAAGATCATAGGTATAGGTCATATAATCTGGTCCGGTAATCTGCAGCTTCACGGGCTTGTTTTCTCCATACCAGGCAGCCATCACATAGCCATCCGCTGTATGGGAGGCATCCAGTGAGGCGAGATCGTTGCCATACACAGTGATGCCATCAGCTGCTGGAACAAGACAGACCGGAGTGTTATCCCGGATCGTAGTGGAGGCAGAAACATATTCCTTATGGGAGGAGCATCCTCCAAGTAAGAAGACTGCCAGCAGAAGCAGGAAATATATGATTTTAGACCGTTTCTTTTGTAGTAATTTCATGCTCTGATTATAATACATTCCAGATTCTTTTGCCATAAAAAGAAAATACAGTGCAAGATAAAAGGCTGTTGGCGAGTTTGATTTGTAAAAGCTGATAAAATTATATTTGAAAATGACAAAAAATATAATAGAAATGGATAAATAAAAGTAAATTAGAATAAAGACTATATATAGCCAGATATGTATAATTGAGTTCATAAAAAGCAAAAAACGTCGGTAAAACTAGTAAAATATAACAAAAAAATACGATATTATCGACAAAAGAAGGGAGAAAGGTATATGAGAAAAGTGAAAAAATGGACAACAATTTTAGTTGCAGCAGCCATGACAATGGGGATGATGGCATGTGGAACAGGGACAACCTCAGAAGAACCGAAGCAGCAGGAAACAGATCAGACAGAAGAAGCATCTGTGACAGAGGATGCAGCAACAGAGGGGGACTTAAAAGGGGAGTTTTCTATCATGGTATTTCACAGCGATGACCCAAGTGCTACAGATGCATCTGCTGCATATTGGATTATGGCGAACAAATTCATGGAGGAAAATCCGGATGTAATAATTAACACAGAATATGTAGCACACGATGATTATGAAACAAAATTAAAAACCTTAATTGCCGGAGATTCCCTGCCAGATGTTTTTCTGACAAAGGGTGATAATCTTCCTACCTTGGTAGAAGGCGAAATGATTCTTCCTGTACTTGATGATATCAAGAGCGTTCCCGGATGGTATGAAAGCTATGTACCGGGAGCCTTTGATGACGGAACCTATGAAGGAGAAGCATACACGATTCCTTTCCAGATGCAGGCAAATACGATCGTCGTGTATAATGAGCAGGTTTGGAAGGATTGTGGATATGATGAGTTTCCTGCAACCTATCAGGAGCTCCTTGAGGCAGTACCTAAGGTAAAGGAAGCAGGTTATGTTCCTATTGCATTAGGAAATAGTGGACAGTGGGTTGCCGAAGGTGCACTGTTCAACACATTTGCATACAGATATGTGGATAAGGCATGGTTTGATGGAATTAAATCAGGTGATGGAAGTGCTAAGTTTACAGATCCTCAGTTTGTACAGGCATTAACCGATTTTCAGGCACTTGCAACAGCAGGCGCATTTAACGATGACATGAATTCTATTGATGATTCTGAAATGACAGCAATGTATTATAATGGTACAGCAGCTTCCTTTATTAATGGAGCATGGGCAGTAAGTGATATTATTAAGAATTGTCCGGAAGACATTAAAGCTAATACAAGATTGTGCCTGATGCCTTCTGTAGATGGACAGTCTGGTGCAAGAGAAAACGTATCTGGCGGAGCAGGTTGGGGATATTGTCTGAACAGTAAACTGGAAGGAGACAATAAAAAAGCAGCAGAAGCATTTCTGAAGTATGTAACAACCGGAGAGTATGCAAATGTATGCCTTGAACAGGGATATTTCTCCGCAGCAGTCAGCTCTGATGTAGATGATTCTAAACTGGATCCGTTCTTTAAGGAGTATAAAGAGATTGAAGAAACTATGAATTTCATGCCTATTTTCAATGTTCAGCTTCCGAGCGAGCTGATCAGTGAAGAGTGGGCAGATATGCAGGAACTTCTGATTAATAAGATGACACCCGATGAAATGGCAGAACGTATGCAGCAGGCAATAGAAGATACCTACGAATGATTAAAATCAAATAGGAGAAGCGGGCATTAGTGACGCTGATGCCCGCTTTGGGAGGAACAAGATTGGAAATCCGCAAATTTAGAAATAAAAAAGAGACAATACTAGCTTACGTTTTACTGGCAATTCCATTTGCTATCTATCTGTTCCATATTATTATTCCGCTATTTACCTCTATAGGGTATAGCTTTACTAAGTGGAAAGGCGTGGGAACACCTAAATTCATTGGATTTGATAATTATCGTACCTTGTTTGACAAGGATGATTTCTGGCTTGTAACCAAAAATACAGTAATTATTGCAATATATTGCGTAATCGGGCAAGTTGGGATTTCACTTATTATCGCTTTCCTGATGACAATGCGTAAGCTGAAATTCAAGGGCTTTCACCGGGCAGTTATCTTTTTCCCGTCAGTAATGGCGCCAGTTGTTATTGGATATATTTGGAAATTTGTGTATAACTCGCAGTATGGAATATTAAATACCCTTCTGAAAGCAGTAGGGCTGGAAGGGTGGATTAAACCATGGCTTGATGATCCGGATATTATCCTGAAGACAATTTCGATTCCTATTATCTGGCAGTATGTAGGATTATACATGGTTATTATGGTAAGTGCTATTTCTGCAGTGCCGCAGGAAATATATGAAATGGCTGAAATTGATGGTGCATCCGGAATTAAAAAGTCACTTTATATTACATTACCTATGATTACTAATACATTAAAGGTAGCGATAATATTGTGCTTCTCGGGAGCAATGAAGGTTTATGACCATATTTATATTATGACCAATGGAGGTCCTGGAAGGTCTTCTGCAACTATGGCACTATATTGCTATCAGACAACATTTGACTTTGGCAAATTTGGCCTTGGAGCAGCGGTTGCGGTAATGCTTCTGGCATTTTCACTGCTTGCAAGCTTTATTATTCAGTTATTGTTGGGAGGTAAGAGGAATGTATAAGGTAAAACAGAAATTCAATTTTTTACTGATCAATGTCCCAATAATGATTTTATCACTTACCTGCATTTATCCGGTTATATGGCTATTGTATTCATCGGTTAAAACAAATCAGGAGTTTGCTCTTAGTACAGTGGCACTGCCTAAAAGTATTAATATGGGAAATTACATAAAGGCATTTGTAACTGCCAAGTTCCATATTTTTATCGTAAACAGTGTATTCACAAGCTTTTGTACGTTGATCATTGTATTACTTGCTGCATATACTATGGGATATCTTTTGTCCCGCTATCGTTTCCGTGGGAGAAACTTTGTGTATATTGCATTGCTTGCTGGAGTTATGATACCGATCCATGCGTTGATGGTACCTTTGTTTATCCAATACAAAAATTTTGGCTTTTTAGATAACCGGTTCTCGTTGGTACTGCCTTATGTTTCTATTGAGCTTCCGACAGCAGTATTCTTGATTGAGAGCTATATAAAGGGAATCTCTACTGAAATGGAAGATGCGGCATCTATTGATGGAGCAAATATGCTCCAGACCATGTATGGAATTATTATGCCAATTTGTAAGCCTATTTTATCGACAGTAGTTATCCTGACTTTTATGTTTGCATGGAATGAATTTCCTTTTGCCCAGATACTGGTATCAGACCAGAAATATAAAACAATACCGGTAGGATTAACTTATTTTACAACACAGTACACAACAGATTATACATTGCTCATTGCTGCGCTGTGTATGGCCACAATCCCGGTATTAATAATATACCTGCTGTTTTATAATAAAGTTATGGAAGGAATGATGGCAGGTGCGATCAAAGGATAGAGAAGATGGATCAGACAGCTTTGGAAAAATATTACGGTAGTGGGAAAATACCTGAGGACTTTGATGCTTTATGGGATACATGGATCACAGAGACCAGACAGATGCCTTCAGAGTACGAAATTATAGAACAGCCCTGTTTTTATAAGGATGTGATCTATGAATGGCTGATCTTTCGGGGAACGGGAGGAGAAAAGATATATTGTCATATACTTCGTCCCCAAAAAGCTGAAAAGAAACCAGTGCTATTCCAGTTTCATGGATATTCAGCCAACAGTGGAGATATGTTTGAAAAACTGCCTTATGTATATAATGACATGGTAATAATCGCCATGGATACCAGAGGACAGGGAGGCCTGTCAGAGGATCATACCATTACGAAGGGATCGACATGGCAGGGGCATATTGTCCGTGGAATTTCTGAGGGCAGAGAGAATCTGCTGCTTCGCAAGGTGTTTTTGGACATTGTGAAGCTGGTACAGATTACAAAAAAGCTTCCGTTCTGTAATAGTGAAAAGATGGCCTGTATGGGGTTTTCACAGGGTGGAGGGCTAAGTGTGGTCTGCGCAGCACTCAATCCGGAAATACAGGTAGCAGGTATCGGGTATCCGTTTCTTTCGGATTACCGGAAGGCTTGTGAACTAAGTAAAAATGGGAAGTATCAGGCTTATGAAGAGCTTGGGCTCTATTTTAAGGTGAGAGATCCCCTGCATGAACGTGAAGAAGAATTTTTCCGGATCCTGGATTACATAGATGTGAGTTATCTGGCGAAAAGAATAAACGCCAAATGCTTGTGCTTCTGTGGCCTGCAGGATGAACTTGTTCCTTTGGAAACCCAATATGCCGTGTTTAATCAGATAAAGGCGGAAAAAAGGATGTATATATACCCAGAATACGGACATGAAGTCCTGCCTGGAACCGGAGAGATTGTTTTAAGAGAATTGCTTGACGTTTTTAAATCAATGAAACCATGAGAGGATAATATGTTAAATATTGATGAGTATGAAAAAATGAATCCCTATGTCCGGATGATGCGTTTAAAGCGAACAGCATCATTGTCAGGAAAATGGAGAGATATTGATCATGTATTTACTTATATTGCCTCTGGTCAGGGTGATTTTATCATTGACGGGAATCATTATACTCTTAAAACCGGAGATGTAATTATTATTCCTCCGTTAAAGACACATATTATTATTTCCCAGGGATCAGAACCGTTGGTTCAGTATATTATGCATTTTGATTTTTTTGAAAAGGAGGAACGGATCGGGCTGCAGCATAAAAATATTTCTGAGGAGGTATCCTACAGGATCCCGGATGAGGAGAAATTCCTGAATGAAGTTCTGGTTACGGAAATCAATATGACAGACCGGACAGATATTAGCAGGATTTATCTTTCAATGCTGAGGGAATTTGAGGATCGTAAGCCATGCAGGAATGTATTGCTTAAGGCAGGCTGCATGCAATTGCTCACATACACATTCCGGAGTTATATGTCGGAAGACAGGATTTACTTAAGAACGCAGCCGAAACAGACAAAATCCTGGATACATATAGAGAATGCAATAAAATATATAAATGAATGCAAACTTGATTATGAGCTGGATAATGATACAATTGCTGAGCAGATAGGGGTATCTCCTAATTATCTTACCAGGATTTTCCAGGAACATTTGGGCATGTCTCTGCACAGATATATAATTAATGTCAAAATTGAACGGGCACAAAAAAATATGCTGAGTGGAAATGTAAATATTACAGAAGCGGCGGAAGAGGCAGGATTTTCCAGTGTTCATGTTTTTAGTAAAACATTCAAAAATTTATTTGGAATTTCACCCAGTGAATTTTTAAATCAAAATTGCGGAACAAAAAATGAAGAGTAAATAATATGGAGGGTGTTATGTGGATTGAGAATAATTACAGACGTAATCTGATGGATATGCATATAGATGACTGGAATCCGGAATTTTTATCTAAATTAGATGTCGACGGATATGTGGACGCATTAAAGGATGCGGGCGTCCAGACAGCGATGATCAAGGCGAAACCCCATACTGGATTGTGTTATTATCCTACAAAAATCGGGCGTATGCATAAAGGATTAAAGGGATTTGATTTTCTTGGTAAAATGATTGAAAAGTGTCATGAAAATGGAATTGCCGCAGAGGTTTACTTTACCCAGATATTTGATAACTGGGCCTATGATAATCATCCGGAATGGCGCTTAATTACAGCAGAAGGAAAAAATATGCGGGAATACCGGAAGCTTCCTAATTTTAAAACAGGAAGATATGGAATCGTATGTCCAAATAACGAAGGCTATCGTAAGTATGTAAAGGACTGCCTTACGGAGATAAACGAGAACTATAAATTTGAAGGTATGTTTCTGGATATGACATTTTGGCCGGAAGTCTGTTATTGTCCATCTTGCCGAAAACGATATATGCGGGAAACGGGAAAAGAGCTGCCAAGAGTCATGGACTGGAATGATCCTGATTGGCGGGAGTTTGCGTATAAACGCGATGAATGGATGGCTGACTATGCTAATTTTGCGACAGCCTGTGTAAAGAAGATCAATCCAGATGTTACGATAGAGCATCAATTTTCACGGATTACAGGATCATGGCTGGATGGAAGTACAGAACTGCTTACGGAGGCTGTAGATTATTCTGGCGGAGATTATTATGGCGGGTATTTACAGCAGTCATTTATTAATAAATATTACAAGAACGTATCTCCGAATCTGCCATTTATCTATCACACTTCGCGGTGCGATCCGGAGCTTGTATATCATACAACAACAAAAACAGAAGAGCAGCTGTTATTACATGTTATGACTGCATTAGTTCATAATGGAGCTTTTCTGCTGGTGGATGCAATTAATCCGGATGGCAGTATTGTGCCGGATATATATCATAAGCTTATGAAGAGAATCTATAATGTGAGCAGGAATTATGAAAAATACGTTAATGGAAACTTAAATCATAATGCTTCTATATGGTTTGCTTCTCATGCAAAGTATGACCCCTATGAAAATCATGTTGCCATTATGGATAAAAAGATCACTCCCAGATATTATATGGATTCACCCGTAGCGGCAGCATCTATTTTGCGGGAGTCTAATATCCCGTTTGAAGTAATCGGAACAAAAAATATCAGAGAGGATTTGGCAGATGTTTTAATTCTTTCTCATATTGCCAGCATACGTGAGGAAGAAATGGACGAAATTGAGGCATATGTAAAAAAAGGAGGCAATTTATATATCAGTGGTCCAATTGGAAATGAGAGACTGCAAAAGCTTTTAGGGGTGAGTGTTACTGGAATAACGGAGCACGACTTTACTTATATGAGCCCGACAGAAAAAGGCAGAACCTTATTTGAAGGTTTTGAAAAAACAATCCCGCTTACTATTGATATGCCACAGGTAGAAATAGAGATTGAAGATGATGCAGATCTTCAGGTTTTAGCAACACAGACGCTTCCTTATACAATGACGAATACGGAGCAGTTTGCAGCAATCCATTCCAATCCGCCAGGAATTTATACGGAGAAACCATGTGCAATCCTTAAAAATGTGGGAGAAAGTAAAATTATCTGGGTGGCCGCACCTATTGAATTAGCCAAGCCATATATGAGCCGGCAGGTTTTTAGAAGAATGATCCAATCATTGGAAGAAAAGGAATATTTTGTATCCAATGCCCCTAAATTTGTAGAGGTGATAAATTGGGAAAAAGAAGGTTTTTCTTATTTTGCAATATTGAATGAACAGGAGGAATCACCTATTGTTCCTATGTATGATATTACACTGGATGTAGAGGACAATGGTAAAGATGCATACATTTTACCGGAAAAACAGAAATTGAAAATGGAAAAATTGGGTAATGGGAAATGCAGGATTTATTTACCTAAATTGGAGATTATGCAGATTATTGTTCTTCAATAAATTATCAAATATTGGATAACAGGAGGTATCGCACAAATGAAAAATTATCCCGTCATAGGCATTCGCCCTATCGTAGATTCGAGACGTCTGGGAATCAGGGATTCCCTTGAGGGAAAAGTTGCCGAAATGGCAGAGAAGGCCAAAAAATTAATTGAGGAAAACGTATTTTATGCAGATGGTACACCTGCCAGAGTGATCATTTTCTCGGAAGGCAGCATTGCCGGTGGGGAGGAAGCTGCCAGATGCCAGGCAGAGTTTGCTGCAAATGGTGTCACTGCCACATTAAGCGTTACCCCAAGCTGGTGCTATCCCTTGGAAACGATCGACATCGATCCGATGACCACCAAGGCGATCTGGGGCTTTAACGGCACAGAGCGTCCCGGCGCTGTTTACCTTGCCGCTGCCATGTCTGCCCATAACCAGATGAAGCTTCCCTGCTTTTCCATCTACGGGCAGGATGTCCAGGACATGGAGGATGACAGTATCCCGGAGGATGTGCAGCGTAAGATCCTTTTGTTTGCGAAGGCTGCACTGGCTGTCGGCCAGCTGAAAAATAAATCCTATCTGAATATCGGTTCTGTTTCCATGGGGATCATGGGATCCTTTATGGATCCTTCCTTTTATATCCATTATCTTGGCATGCGCCCGGAATGGGTGGATATGACCGAGGTGCTCCGCCGTATGGATCAGGGAATCTATGATAAGGAAGAATTTGACAGGGCACTGGACTGGGTACACAAAAACTGTCCGGAGGGGATGGATCCCAATCCGGAGAGCCGTGCCCACACTGCAGAGCAGAAGGCCACGGAATGGGAATTTATAGTGAAAATGACACTGATCATCCGTGACCTTATGACCGGGAACCCAAAGCTTGCCGCTATCGGCTTCAAGGAAGAGTCACTGGGACGCAATGCACTGTTTGCAGGCTTCCAGGGGCAGCGTATGTGGACCGACTACAAGCCCAATGCAGATTTCACAGAAGCTATTTTAAACTCCACCTTTGACTGGCGTGGAAAGAAGCAGCCTACTGTATTTGCAACAGAAAATGATAACCTGAACGGACTTTCCATGATGCTTGGCAATCTCCTGACCGGAAGAGCCAGCGGCTTTTCCGATATCCGCTGTTACTGGAGTCCTGATGCCGTCAGGAGAGTCACCGGCTGGCAGCCTGAGGGGGATGCCGCTGGCGGCTTTATCCATCTGATCAACTCAGGCTCTACCTGTCTGGATGCTTCCGGTAAATCTACGGATTCCCAGGGAAGCCCTGTTATGAAGCCCTGGTGGGAAATGACAGATGCAGATATCAATGCCTGCCTGCAGGCAACAGACTGGTGTCCTGCAGAGCTGTGCCAGTTCAGGGGCGGCGGCTTCTCCTCCCACTTTAAGACAGATGCCCGGATGCCGCTTACCATGGTCCGTGTCAACCTGGTAGCAGGTGTGGGACCGTCCATACAGATCGCAGAGGGCTACAGCATTACCCTTCCGGAGGATGTCCATAAGAAGCTGGATGAACGTACCGATCCCACATGGCCTACCACATGGTTTGTGCCAAACCTGACCGGAGAAGGAGCCTTTAAGGATGTATACAGCGTGATGGCCGACTGGGGAGCCAACCACGGTGCATTTATTTACGGACACATAGGGGCAGAGCTGATCACCCTTGCTTCCATGCTGCGTATCCATGTTTCCATGCACAATGTGGACACGTCAGAAATCTTCCGTCCCCATGTATGGAGCTCCTTTGGCACAGCTGAGCTGGAATCGGCGGATTTGGCTGCCTGCCAGACCTTTGGATCCTTGTATTAAGTAAGGATAGAACCAGAGAGGGGTAGATTAAGGGAAAATGAAAATAGCCGCCATTGGTGCGAATAATGACGGCTGACCTAAAAGGTTAATGCTGTAATGTTTGGGAAAGCCGCTTCTCTGGCTTTCCCTTTTTATGTGTTCAATATAGCATGAGAGTATATTTTTCGAGGCAGAATATCGGGTGAACTATAATTGTGGCTGCTTTTGGAAGAATACCAGCCGAAAGGAAACCTAAGGAGTGCTACCGACATCCTGTCTTGCACCAAGAACCAGGATGCAGCTGTGCTCATGCTTTTTATAACCCTCTGATGTTTTGCAATGATTGCAGTAGTAGCATATCTGATAACCATTTCCTTCAGGATTTTTGGTGATGGCATAATAGCCTGCCTTCAGCTTTACAGTCCGCCCGCTTGGATAGTGGATTTCAGTCCGGTTCCAGTGGCTGGGTACACCCAGATCCGTCTCTATGTTTGAATCATGCTTCCCTGTATAGGTAAAATCGGCCTGTATCTCAGAATAATAGGCTCTGAGATTTGACCAATCAGCAGCAACCCTCGCCTTATGGATATAAGAAAGAAGTGAAGGAGCCAGTATTCCTGTGAGAACTGCCATAATTGCGATCACGATGATCAGCTCGATCAGGCTGAAGCCCCTGTTATATAGATTTTTTTTATTTGTCTGTATAACAGACCTGTTATTTAAATATATCATTTTTACTATCTCCAGTCCTAGTTAAGCAAATCATAGATGATAAAAAATTGTGAGTCAATTAAAAAAGTATAAAAGATTTATAAAATTATGGCTCTATTTGTATGCCTCCTGGAATAGGATAAAAGGAGAAGGATATGGGAGAATGAAAAATGCTGAATATGCTCTGGGCACTGATGATCCTTGTAGGGATCGTGTATGGTGCTTTAAATGGAACAATGAAGGAAATTACGGAGGCTATGCTGGAGAGTGCCGGTGAGGCAGTGTCGCTCTGCATAGCGACAGGTGGAGTGATGGCATTTTGGACGGGTATGATGGAGGTGGCAGAGAGCGCCGGTCTGATCAGGAGCCTGACAGAGAAAATGGATCCCTTCATCCGGTTCCTTTTTCCTGCAATTCCGAAAGAGCATGAGGCCAGGAAGTATATTTCCCTGAATATCATTGCCAATATATTGGGACTTGGCTGGGCCTGTACACCGGCGGGATTGAAAGCCATGGAAGCACTGGCAGCCATGGAAAAGCAGAGATCCGGACCGGACTATGAGGAGAACAGGGCAAGTAATGAGATGTGTACCTTCCTGATCCTGAATATTTCTTCTCTTCAGCTGATCCCGGTCAACATGATCGCTTACAGGCAGCAGTACGGAAGCCCGCAGCCCGCCGGGATCATTGCACCGGCGATCCTGGCGACGCTGATCAGTACGGCGGTGGCGGTTATTTACTGCAAGGTGAAGGATCAGAAAAGCAGCTTCCGGAGCGGTGTAAAATCATTCTGAAATACGAAGCCCTGCATGCCAAGACTGACAGCAGCTTTTACATTTTCCGGGCGGTCATCGATAAAGAAGCATTCTTCCGGATGCAGTGAAAAGGTCTGAAGGAGATGTCTGTAAATCGCAGGCTCCGGCTTGATCATATGGACATCACTGGAAACAATGACTCCATCGAACCAGGATTCCTGTGCAAATCTTTGGAAATAATCATGGAAGGTATTGTCTGCATTGGAAAGCACGTAAATATGGTATCCTTTATCCTTACAGGCCTGACAGAAGGAAAGGGCACCGGGAACGGGCTTCATGCAGATGTCCCAGTGGCTCACACAGTCAGCGAGCTCCTTGTGATAAACGGAAGGGATTCTGTGGCTGACAGGTTCATAGCGCTCATCATTACGAAGGATGCCCTGATCACCCATGATCCACTCCGGTCCCTGAAACAGCTCCTTACGGATCAGCTCCTTTGCTTCTTCTGAATGACAGAACCGGGCAAGGGGAACCTCAGGATCAAAGGTTAAAAGTACATTTCCCATATCAAAAATAATATTCTGAAGCATTGCTATACTCTCCCTTCTTTAAACTGCAGGATCATTTCCCTGGTCAGGCTTAAATAGTCATCCTCCAGAGTGATTTCATCTTTGGTATACCAGCCGGCCTGAGACAGCTCATTGGTGTCAAGACGGATCGTGTCATCTCCGTCCAGTTCGCAGAAATAACCAAAGAGAAGGCTGTCTGTGAAGCCCCAGGGCTGGCTCTTATAGTAACGTATATTTTTGACCTTAAGTCCCACTTCTTCCATGACTTCCCTTTGGACAGTCTGCTCAGCGGATTCTCCGATCTCGATAAAGCCGGCGATCAGTGCATAGCTTCTATAGGTGCGGCCTGCATATTTACTCATCAGGAGCTTGTCGCCATTCAGGATCCCTACGATCACGGCAGGAGAGATCCTTGGATAGACCATGTTCTGGCAGGCGGGACATTTCAGCATACGCTCGAGATGGTCAGGCACCATTTTATGACCACACTGACCGCAGAACTGGTTTACACGGTACCAGTCAAAAAGGTGATGAGCCGTAATGCCGGCGAAGGCATTGTGGCGGGAAATGGCAGTACGGAAGATGCGCACATCCTCATATCCGTAACCGGGCAGGGTGATCGTTTCCTCGGTATAGGCCAGGAAATACCGGTATTCATCAATCGAAAACAGATAAAGGAAGGAGCAGGAAAAAGCAGACAGCTCCTGCTTTACCGGATAGCGCAGATGATCCCTTTCGTAGCGGACAAGCACTCTGCTTTTGTCAAAAACAAGGATAAAGTCATAGTCGGACGGAACGAGCTCTTTATATTCATTGTGATAGATCTTTGGATAAATGTCCTGTATCATAAATGGATAACCTCCTTTTTCATATGGAAACCGGGCTCTTTTTATGATAATATGGAACTGTTCTATGGTCAATGGAAACCGGAAAGGAAGCAAAACCATGAAGTGGATGAAATTCAGAATAAAAACCATTACAGAAGCAGAAGATGTTATTATCAGTACGTTATATGATATAGGTCTGGAGGGTGCCCAGATCGAGGACAAGGTTCCTCTTACCACGGCAGAAAAGGAGCAGATGTTTGTAGATATCCTGCCTGACGGACCGGCAGATGACGGGATCGCATACCTCAGCTTTTTCGTAGAGGAAAAGGAGAACGGCCTCCTAGAGGTGGCAGGGGAGGACAAGACGAGTGAGCAGCTCCTTGCAGAGATCAGGGAAGAGCTGTCAGGGCTGCAGGAGTTTATGGATATCGGAGAAGGAACCGTCAGTGTGGACGAAACTGAGGATATCGACTGGATTAACAACTGGAAGCAGTATTTCCACCAGTTTACTATAGATGATATTCTGGTCATTCCTTCCTGGGAAGAGGCAGAGCCGGAGAATGAGGGCAGGCTGGTGCTCCACATTGACCCAGGCACCGCCTTTGGTACGGGAATGCATGATACCACACAGCTCTGTATCCGTGCACTACGGAAATATATTACGAAAGATACTGTGCTCCTGGATGTAGGAACCGGCAGCGGTATCCTGGCTATCCTTTCCCTGATGTTCGGGGCAAAAAAAGCGATCGGAACCGATCTGGATATCTGTGCAGTAGACGCAGTCAGAGAAAATAAAGAGGCCAATGGAATTCCGGAGGACAGCTTTGAACTTCTTATCGGCAATATCATTACCGATAAGGAAGTGCAGGATCGGGTAGGCTATGAGTGTTATGATATTGTGGTAGCGAATATTCTGGCAGAGGTACTGGTACCTCTGACACCCGTGATCGTGCATCAGCTGAAAAAGGGAGGTATTTACATCACCTCCGGTATTATTGATGACAAGGAAGAAACGGTTGCAGCAGCTGTCCGGGCAGCAGGCCTTACGGTGCTGGATATACAGCATCAGGGTGAATGGGTATCTGTTGTTGCCAGAAAGGAATAAGGAGGCAGCAGGTGTATCAATTCTTCGTTGAGACGACCCAGATCACAGAAGATCAGATCCAGATACTGGGAAAAGATGTCAATCATATGAAAAATGTCCTCCGCATGAAGCCGGGAGAAGAGATCAGGGTAACAGACAGTGAAACGTCCAAAAGCTATCGCTGTGAGGTGGCAGAGCTGTATGAGGAAACGGTAGTCTGTCATATTCTTGCAGAGGAAGAGGAAGGAAGTGAGCTGCCGGTCCGGATCTATTTGTTCCAGGGACTGCCAAAGGCAGACAAGATGGAGCTGATCATCCAGAAGGCGGTAGAGCTTGGAGTGTATCAGATCATTCCCACAGCCTGTAGACGGTGTGTGGTGAAGCTGGATCCGAAGAAGGAAAAGACGAAGCTTGCCAGATGGCAGCAGATCGCCGAGGCAGCAGCCAAGCAGAGTAAACGGAGCCTGATCCCGGAAATCATGCCAGTGATATCCCTGAGGGAAGCCTTTGCAAGGAGCCAGAAGATGCAGGTGCGCCTGATCCCCTATGAAAGGGCAGAGGGTATGGAAAAGACAAGAGAGATCCTGAAGGGCATACGGCCCGGAGATGAGGTGGCGGTATTTATCGGCCCGGAGGGCGGATTCGAGGAAGCAGAGATTGAAGAGGCCATGAAGGCACAGATTAAGCCGGTCACGCTTGGAAAAAGGATCCTGCGCACAGAGACAGCCGGGATGACAGTGCTTGCTTTTCTGCTGTATCAGCTTGAGCAGTAATTATATGGCGGAGCCGCACGACTTCCCCATGTAACACATAAAATATAGTAGTATTACAATAAGAAAGACTGGTGATACCATGGAGGTTTATCTGGACAATTCAGCCACCACGAGATGCTTTGATGAGGTGGCACAGCTAATGACAAAGGTGATGTGCGAGGATTATGGAAATCCATCCAGTCTGCATAGAAAAGGTGTGCAGGCGGAGCAGTACATCCGTTATGCAAAGGAAACCATAGCCAAAAACCTGAAGGTGAATGAAAAGGAGATCTTCTTTACTTCAGGAGGAACAGAATCAGATAATCTGGCGATCCGGGGCTGTGCATACGCCAACAGCCGCCGGGGAAAGCACCTGATCACGACACAGATCGAGCATCCGGCGATTCTGCAGACCATGAGGCAGCTTGAGGAAGAGGGCTACCGGGTAACTTATCTTCCTGTAGATGAAAAGGGCTGTATCCGCCTGGAGGATCTGGAACGTGCCATTACAGGGGAAACTATTCTGGTGTCCATTATGCACACCAATAATGAGGTCGGTTCCCTGCAGCCCATAGAAGAGGCCGGAGCCCTGATCAAAAGAATGGACAGCCGGATCCTGTTCCATGTGGATGCGGTACAGGGATACGGTAAGTTCCGGATCCATCCGAAGAAAATGAATATTGATCTGTTGTCGGTCAGTGGACACAAGATCCATGGACCCAAGGGCATCGGATTTTTGTATATTAATGATAAGGTAAAGATCAAACCGATCCTGTTTGGCGGCGGACAGCAGAATGGTATGCGTTCCGGTACCGAAAATGTGCCCGGTATTGCAGGTATGGCAAAGGCCATTGAGATCATTTACAGCGGGCTGGATAAGGATGTGGAAAGGCTTTATTGTATGAAGGAAGCCTTTGTCAGGGGCATACAGGAATTGCCGGATGTGACTGTAAACGGACATCCGGGAAGAGATGGGGCACCCCATGTAGTCAGCGTATCCTTTGCCGGTGTCAGGAGCGAGGTGATCCTGCATGCACTGGAGGATAAGGGCATTTATGTGTCAGCCGGAAGCGCCTGCTCTGCGCATAAGCCACAGCCCTCTGCAACGCTGCAGGCCATGGGGATCCACGGAGACCAGCTTGGTTCAACGATCCGTTTCAGCTTTTCTGTGGAAAACACGATGGAGGAAGTGGACTATACTTTGCAGACTTTGTATGATATAATTCCTGTGCTCAGGAAGTTCACACGAAAATAAAAGGAAGACCGGCCTGGGGATCCGGGCCGGAGCATAAGAGGAAGCATATGTTTACAGCATTTTTAATTAAATACGCTGAGATCGGCGTAAAAGGAAAAAACCGCTATCTGTTTGAAGAAGCCCTGGTAAAGCAGATCAGATATGCACTGAAGAGATGCGAGGGAGAGTTTTCTGTCACCCGTACACCGGGAAGAATTTATGTGGAAGCAGCCTCTGATTTTGATTATGATGAAACCATAGATAATCTGAAGACAGTATTTGGTATTTCCGGCATCTGTCCCATGGTTCATGTGGAGGATGAGGGCTTTGAGAAGCTGGGAGAAGCAGTAGTAAAGTACATGGATGACGTATATCCGGACAAGCACTTCTCTTTTAAGGTACAGGCAAGAAGAGCCAGAAAGAATTATCCATTGAATTCCATGGAGCTGAATGTGGAGCTCGGCGCTGTGATCCTGGATGCATTTCCGGAGCTGACCGTGGATGTGCATAAGCCGGATGTGATGCTGAATGTGGAGATCCGCGAAAAGATCTATCTGTATTCAGAGGTGATCCCGGGACCCGGCGGTATGCCAGTTGGAAGCAATGGTAAGGCCATGCTGCTCTTATCTGGTGGTATTGATTCCCCAGTAGCCGGTTACATGATCGCAAAGAGAGGTGTGAAGATCGATGCAGTCTATTTCCATGCACCGCCGTATACCAGTGACAGGGCAAAGCAGAAGGTGGTGGATCTGGCCAGACAGGTATCCCGTTATGCAGGTCCGATTTACCTTCATGTCATCAACTTTACAGATATCCAGCTTTATATTTATGAAAAGTGTCCTCATGATGAACTGACGATCATCATGAGAAGATATATGATGAAGATCGCAGAGCAGATCGCCAGGGAAACAGAGTGTCTGGCACTGATCACCGGTGAGAGCATCGGACAGGTGGCCTCCCAGACAGTGCAGTCCCTTGGCGTGACCAATGAGGTCTGTACACTTCCGGTATTCCGCCCGCTGATCGGCTTCGACAAAATGGAGATTGTAGATGTGTCAGAAAAGATCGGTACCTATGAAACATCCATCCTGCCTTATGAGGACTGCTGCACGATCTTTGTGGCAAAGCATCCGGTGACTAAGCCGAATCTGAATATTATCAAGCGTCATGAGCAGAATCTGGAAGAGAAGATTGATGAGCTTATGAAGACAGCACTGGAAACGGATGAAGTGATCATTGTAAAAGAAGAGTAAAACAAAAAACGACACATTCGATGAATGTGTCGTTTAAAAATCTTCTGGTCTGAGTGGAAGAATGCATGCATCCTTCCGTGGCTCATTAAACTATACCATGTAAGGCTTTAATACTGCAAGAACCTCTTCGGCATTGTCTTCTGCATGGATATTTAAGTCGATTGGCTTGGATAAGTCTAAGGAGAAGATACCCATAATAGACTTAGCGTCGATTACGTATCTGCCAGAAACTAAATCGAAGTCATAATCAAACTTTGTAATATCGTTTACAAAAGATTTTACCTTGTCGATAGAATTTAATGAAATCTGAACTGTTTTCATTGTAATTACCTCCTTAATTTTTTCATACCTTCATGCTATTATAGTAAGGGCTGAAAAGGAAAAAGTCAATGATAAAACAACACAAAAAAAGTGGAGAATAACATGAAAAGTGTAGCATTACACAATCTTGGCTGTAAAGTAAACGGCTACGAAATGGATTATATGCAACAAATGTTACAAGAAAAGGGATATAAAATTGTACCTTTTGATGAGAAAGCAGACATTTATATTATCAATACATGTACAGTAACCAATATTGCAGACAGAAAGAGCAGACAGATGCTGCATCGTGCCAAAAAGAAGAATCCGGGTGCTGTAGTAGTGGCGGTTGGCTGTTATGTACAGACCGGTGGGGAACAGGCTCTTCTGGATGAGGGCATTGACCTGGCAGTTGGTAATAATAAGAAAAAAGACCTGATCCCGATCCTGGAGGAGTTCCTTGCAGCAAGAGAAGAGGGCACTGCAGATATGGATAAAACGCTGGAAGGCCGGACTGTGATTGATATCAGCCATACCTGTGAGTATGAATCCATGCAGTTAAAGCGGACGGCAGAGCATAAGCGTGCCTATATCAAGATTCAGGATGGCTGCAACCAGTTCTGTTCCTATTGTATTATTCCCTATGCAAGGGGAAGAGTCAGAAGCCGACAGATGGAAGAGATCCTTGAGGAGGTCAGGACACTTGCCGGAAACGGCTATAAGGAAGTGGTGCTGACCGGGATCCATATCAGCTCCTATGGTCTTGATCTGGATGGCAGGACCAATGTGGGAAAGGGAGAGGATTTTCCCTGCGACAGACTGCTTGCCCTGATCAGTGAGATCCAGAAGACAGAAGGGATCGAGCGGATCCGCCTTGGCTCGCTGGAGCCCAGGATCATTACCGGGAAGCTTGCAGAGGGGCTTGCAAAGATGGACAAATTCTGTCCCCATTTTCATCTTTCCCTGCAGAGCGGCTGTGACAGTGTGCTGGAGCGCATGAATAGGAAATATAAGGCAGGGGAATACTATGAGCGTGTAGAGATCCTGCGCCGTTTCTTTGAGGATCCGGCCATCACCACAGATGTGATCGTTGGCTTCCCGGGGGAAACAGAGGAAGAGTTTGCAGAAACAGAACGTTTCGTTGAGAAGGTCGGATTCTATGAAATGCATGTGTTTAAATATTCCATGCGTCAGGGAACCGTGGCAGCAGCAAGGAAGGATCAGGTGCCGGAGGATGTCAAGGCGGCAAGAAGTGACAGATTACTTGCTCTTGAACAGAAGCAGTCTATGACATACCGGGAGAGACATTTACATAAGGAAACCAGTATTCTTTTTGAAGAAGAGAAGGAAATTGACGGAAAGCGATATCAGGTAGGACACAGCAAGGAGTATATCCGTGCTGCGTTTGAGACAGAGGAGGAGGTCAGCGGACAGATCCTGAAGGGACAGTTTACGCAGATGCTGAAACCAGATATTCTGCTTTTCACGAAGATGTGAAAACAAGCACCATTGAATTTTAGGGGAAAATAGAGTAATATAGTAAAATACAGGGTTTACTATAAGGGGTGAAACTATGCAGGATTTAGGAAATACACAGTTTTTCAGAGTAGAGACAGACAATAACAGTGTGAAGATGATCCTTGATGAGGTTTATCATGCACTGACAGAAAAGGGCTATAATCCGGTTAATCAGATCGTAGGATATATCATGTCCGGAGATCCCACATATATCACCAGCTACCACAATGCAAGAAGTCTTATCATGAAGGTGGAGAGAGATGAGCTTGTAGAAGAGCTTCTGACAGAATATATTAAGAATAACGGCTGGGAATAACGGGTATGAGAATTATGGGACTGGATTTCGGAGCGAAAACAGTCGGGGTTGCCATCAGTGACCCGCTGCTGATCACCGCTCAGGGAATAGAGATCATCAGAAGAAAAGAAGAGAATAAGCTGCGCAGGACGCTGGCAAGGATTGAGGAACTGATCGAGGTATATCAGATCGGAGAGATTGTTCTTGGTCTTCCGAAGCATATGAATGATACAGAAGGCACAAGAGTGGAGCTGACGAAGGAGTTCGCAGAGAAGCTGGAGAGACGGACTGGTCTTCCGGTACATCTCTGGGATGAGAGACTGACCACGGTGGCGGCAGATAAAACGATGATGGAAGCCGGTATCCGGAGAGAACACCGTAAGGAATATGTGGATAAGATTGCTGCAACACTCATTCTGCAGGGATATCTTGATCTGCAGCAGAGAAAAGCACAGGAAGAGGTTTAGATTTGGAAAAAATAGCATTTACTCTGGAAGGAGAAGGCACTGCCTGGTTTTATGTCCTGGAGCAGACCATGATCGGAGGCAGGCACTATCTTCTGGTAACAGAGGAAGAAGAGGGAGACTGTGATGCACTCATTTTAAAGGAGATCCCTCAGGAAGAAGATACGGATAGCATCTACGAGATCGTAGAGGAAGATACGGAGCTGGCTGCGGTTGCGTCGGTTTTCGAAAGCATGCTTGAAGATATAGAAATTGAACCCTGAAATAACAGGTAACAGTGAGACCGGGTGGGCATAGACCGGATGACAGATAAGGGATCAGCAGCAGGAAACATACCATGCAGGCGGAGGAAACAGAGGTATGGGACGTGCTGATACTGCTTTCTGCCACAGGAGAATGCATCAGCCGGTGGACGGAGTATGGAGGTAAGTATATTTGAAAAAAAAGGAACAAAATAAGGGTTCCAGACTGAAAGTGATCCCACTTGGCGGTCTGGAACAGATTGGTATGAACATTACTGCCTTTGAATATGAGGACAGTATTGTTGTGGTAGACTGCGGGCTTTCCTTCCCGGAGGATGACATGCTGGGAATTGATCTTGTCATTCCGGATATTACCTATTTGAAGAACAATATCGAAAAGGTAAAGGGATTTGTGATCACGCATGGACATGAGGATCATATCGGCGCACTTCCTTATGTATTAAAGGAGATCAATGTACCGGTTTATGCGACCAGACTGACGATGGGTCTGATCGAGAATAAGCTGAAGGAGCACAACCTGACCGGACAGGTAAAGAGGAAGGTTGTGAAGTTCGGACAGTCCATCAACCTTGGGCAGTTCCGGATTGAATTTATCAAGACCAATCACAGTATTGTAGATGCAGCAGCGCTGGCTATTTATTCTCCGGCCGGTATTGTTGTGCACACCGGCGATTTCAAGGTGGACTACACACCGGTATTTGGAGATGCCATCGATCTGCAGAGATTTGCAGAGCTTGGAAAGAAGGGAGTCCTTGCCCTTATGTGTGACTCCACGAATGCAGAGCGCCCTGGCTTTACCCCTTCTGAAAGAACCCTTGGTAAGACATTTGATGCCCTGTTTGAGGAACATAAGAATACAAGGATCCTGATCGCCACCTTTGCGTCCAATGTGGACAGAGTGCAGCAGATCATCAATTCCGCCTATAAGTTTGGCAGAAAGGTAGTCGTAGAAGGCCGCAGCATGGTCAATATCATTGAGGTTGCGACGAACCTCGGATGCCTGAGCATACCGGATAAGACATTGATCGACATCGAGCAGCTCAAGAATTACCCGAGAGAAAAGACTGTCATCATCACTACGGGAAGCCAGGGAGAAAGCATGGCAGCCCTGAGCCGTATGGCAGAGGACAATCATAAGAAGATTTCCATAGGTCCGGGGGATACGGTTATCTTTTCCTCCAATCCGATCCCGGGAAATGAAAAGGCAGTCACCAATGTGATCAATGAGCTTCTTGTCAAGGGAGCGGATGTTATCTTTCAGGATGTCCATGTTTCCGGACATGCCTGCCAGGAAGAGATCAAGCTGATCTATTCTCTGGTTCATCCCAGATATGCAATCCCTGTCCATGGAGAATACAAGCATCTGATAGCACAGGCGAAGATCGCAAGGGAGCTTGGCATTGATAAGGAGAGGATCTTTATCCTGCGATCTGGTGATGTACTGGAAATGTCAGAGGAGTCCGCAGAAGTAACCGGCAAGGTACCGGTAGGTGATATTCTGGTGGATGGCCTTGGTGTCGGGGATGTTGGAAATATCGTTCTCCGTGACAGACAGCATCTGGCAGAGGATGGTATCATGATCGTAGTTCTTTCCCTGGATGGAGCAACGGATCAGCTTGTCAGCGGCCCGGATATCGTATCCAGAGGATTTGTATATGTAAGAGAATCCGATGAACTGATGGAAGAAGCACATGTCGTAGTCAGCGAGGCGGTAAATGGCTGTCTCGACAGAGGTATTTCAGACTGGGGCAAGCTGAAGAGTGCCATCAAGGATTCCCTTGGGGATTATGTATGGAAAAAGACAAAACGCCGGCCAATGATCCTTCCGATCATTATGGAAGTATAGGAAAGCAGGGACTTTTACCATGGAGCAGAGTTTAATCGACGCAACAGAAAGGTATGCAGAGACGATCAGGAATACCGATGTTTACAAAACCTATCAGGAGCAGCTTTTTCTGATCCGGCAGAATCCTGAAAAATACCAGAGAGTGAATGAGTTCCGCAGGAAAAACTATGAACTCCAGCAGAGTGATGGCAGAGATATGGATGAGAGGATCGAGGCGCTGGCAGAGGAACTGGAAAGGTTCCGGGAAGATCCGGTGGTAGATGATTTTTTCAGGGCAGAGCTGGCTTTCTGCAGAATGATGCAGGAGGTTAATCTGCGGGTAACAGAGGCAATTGATTTTGACATGGAATTTCCCCTGTAAAGAAAGGAAAAGAGGCTTATGAATGGAAAATATCTGGTAGGAGCTGTAGTAGAAGCTATCATAAAGGCGATCGTTCTTGTGATCGTTATTATGTTTGTGTTCCGGACAGCTACTTCGGCCTATGAATTCGGATACAGGGTATTTGCCGATCAGCCGGTTTCCCAGTCAGAGGGGAGAACGATCACGGTAGGTGTTGCGGAGGATGCGGATATTAAGGATGTGGCACAGATGCTGGAAGAGAAGGGACTGATAGAGGATGCAAGACTGTTTTGTGTACAGGAGCTGCTTTCTGGTTATCACGATAAGATTCTTCCGGGAATATATGATCTGAGCACATCCATGACGGCAGAAGAGATGCTGGCAGTTATGTCTACACCGGTAACCGCAGAGGATGATACATCCACAGACGGAGATGACGAGGATCCTGAAGAAATGGGAGAGGAACCGGAAGGGTATTATGAAGAGGGAAGCATAGAAGAAGGTGCCGAAGGAATGGTAACAGAATAGAGGAGCAGAACAGTTATGATCACGGAAGAAAGAATCAGCACGTTTATTAATTCCTTCGATACAGGGAATACCCCCTTTTTAAATGAACTGGAACAATATGCAAGAGAGACCAATGTACCTGTCATCAGACCACAGATGCAGAGCTTCTTAAAGCTGCTTCTTTCCATGAAGCAGCCGGAGCGCATTCTGGAGGTTGGGGCGGCCATTGGTTTTTCTGCGTTATTTATGAGTGAATATGGCAGACCTGACTGCCAGATCACCACGATAGAGAATTATGAAAAAAGAATTCCAATCGCCCGTGAGAATTTCAGAAAAGCGGGAAAGGAAGAGAGTATTACCCTGCTGGAAGGGGATGCCACAGAAATTCTGAAGACATTACAGGAACCCTATGATATGATCTTCATGGATGCTGCCAAAGGACAGTATATCCATTTCCTGCCGGATGTGATGCGGCTTCTGAAAAAGGGAGGTATCCTGGTGTCGGATAATGTACTGCAGGACGGGGATGTTATGGAATCCCGTTATGCCGTGACAAGGAGAAACCGCACGATACACAGCCGGATGAGAGAATACCTGTACGAACTGAAGCATAATGATCAGCTTGTGACAGATATCCTGCCTGTGGGCGATGGCGTGACCGTAAGCGTAAAGCTATAAGACTTTAAAGCGTAAGGAGTGTAAAGAATGAGAAAACCGGAATTACTGATCCCGGCAAGCAGCCTGGAGGTTTTAAAAACAGCAGTCAGGTTTGGAGCAGATGCTGTATATATTGGAGGAGAAGCGTTCAGCCTTCGTGCAAAGGCAAGAAACTTTTCCAGAGAAGATATGGCGGAGGGAATTGCTTTTGCCCATGCAAATGGGGTGAAGGTACATGTGACCGCCAATATTCTTGCCCATAATAATGACATTGACGAGGCAGAGAAGTATTTTGAAGAGCTGAGGGAGCTTGCGCCGGATGCCCTGATCATTTCTGATCCGGGAATGTTTACGCTGGCAAAAAAGATCTGCCCTGGGATAGAGATCCACATTTCCACACAGGCCAATAATACCAATTATATGACCTTCCGTTTCTGGCATGAAATGGGGGCAAAGCGTGTTGTCTGTGCAAGAGAGCTTTCCCTTGCAGAGATCGCAGAGATCAGGGAGAGAGTACCGGAGGATCTGGAGATCGAAAGCTTTATTCATGGAGCTATGTGTATTTCTTATTCCGGAAGATGCCTGCTCAGCAATTATTTTACTGGAAGAGATGCCAATCAGGGAGCCTGTACCCATCCCTGCCGCTGGAAATATGCAGTAATGGAAGAGAGCAGACCGGGAGAATATCTGCCGGTATATGAGAATGAAAGGGGAACCTTCCTGTTCAATTCCAAGGATCTGTGCATGATCGAGCATATTCCGGAGATGATAAAGGCCGGGATCGACAGCTTCAAGATCGAAGGACGGATGAAAACGGCACTTTACGTGGCAACAGTAGCAAGAACCTACCGGAAGGCCATTGACGATTACCTTGAATCAGAGGAGAAATACCGGGAAAACATGGAATGGTACAAGGCAGAGATCGCCAAGTGTACCTACAGACAGTTTACTACAGGCTTCTACTTCGGAAAGCCTTCCGAGGAAGCCCAGATCTATGATTCCAATACCTATATTAATGAATATATTTACCTTGGTATTATTGAGGAGACCAGGGAGAGAGGGGAGAGAAAAGGGTATCTGGGAAAAATCACGCAGAGAAACAAGTTTTCTGTGGGTGATGAAATCGAGATCATGCGTCCGGATGGAAGAAACACAGAGGCTGCAGTGCTTGCAATCCACACAGAGGAGGGAGAAGAGATGGAAAGTGCCCCACATCCGAAGCAGAGTCTGTGGATAGAGCTTTCAGAAAAACCGGAAATGTATGATTTACTGCGCATCAAAGCGTAAATGTGCAATTTGCATACCTGTATACAATAATTAATGAGGCATTTTATCGAAAACAACCAAAAATAAAAAAGGGTATTGCTTTTTTTATATGAATGGGGTATCTTTAAGGAAACGAAGGGAAAAGTCCTTTCAACATGAATCGAACGAAGATGTTCCAAATGGTTTGTTTGGGGCATTTTTTTGTACCGATTTTTATTCAAACAGGAAAGGAAGATTAAAACATGAGTGAAGTACTGAACATCGAAGAACTTTTCGGAAGCAAAGTATTTACCAGGGCAACTATGAGAGAGCGTTTACCGAAGAGCGTTTACAAGGAAGTTGTTAAGATCATGGATCAGGGCGGTGAGCTTAGCCTTGAGACGGCAGATGTAGTTGCCAAAGCAATGAAGGACTGGGCAATTGAGAATGGCGCAACCCATTATACACACTGGTTCCAGCCTCTGACAGGAATTACGGCAGAAAAGCATGATTCATTTGTTTCACATCCGGATGAAAACGGAAAGATGCTGATGGAGTTCTCCGGTAAAGAGCTGATCAAGGGTGAACCGGATGCTTCTTCCTTCCCTTCAGGTGGTCTGAGAGCTACCTTTGAGGCAAGAGGATATACAGCATGGGATATTACTTCCCCGGCATTTTTAAAGGAAGACGCTACAGGCGTGATCCTCTGCATCCCCACAGCATTCTGTTCTTATAAGGGTGAAGCACTGGATAAGAAGACCCCCCTGCTTCGTTCCATGGAAGCAATCAGTGAGCAGGCACTTCGTATCGTAAGACTGTTCGGCAATACAGAGGCAACCAAGGTAGTAGCAAGTGTAGGACCTGAGCAGGAATATTTCCTGGTTGACAGAGATAAATACTTAAAGAGAGAAGACCTGATCTTCGCAGGACGTACTCTTTTCGGCGCACCGGCTCCGAAGGGCCAGGAGCTGGAGGATCATTACTTCGGCACCATCCGTGAGAGAATTGGTGCATACATGAAAGACCTGAATATTGAGCTGTGGAAGCTTGGAGTAACTGCCAAGACACAGCACAATGAGGTAGCACCCGCACAGCATGAGCTGGCACCTATCTATGAAACAGCAAATATTGCAGTAGATCATAACCAGCTTGTTATGGAAACCATGAAGAAGGTAGCAGGACGTCACGGACTGACCTGTCTGCTTCATGAGAAGCCTTTTGCCGGTGTCAATGGCTCCGGTAAGCACAATAACTGGTCACTTGGAACAGATAACGGGGTAAACCTTCTGGATCCCGGTGATACACCGAATGAAAATATCCAGTTCCTTCTGGTACTTGCCTGCATTATCAAGGCAGTTGATGTCCATGCAGATCTGCTCCGTCAGAGCGCATCTGATGTAGGAAATGATCACAGACTTGGAGCAAATGAAGCACCTCCGGCTATCATATCCATTTTCCTTGGCGAGCAGCTTGAGGATGTGGTAAAGCAGCTGGTTGAGACCGGTGAAGCAGCCCATGTATTACAGGGTGGCAAGCTGGCAACAGGTGTATCTACGCTGCCTGATTTCGAAAAGGATGCAACCGACAGAAACAGAACATCACCTTTTGCATTTACCGGAAACAAGTTTGAGTTCCGTATGGTAGGTTCTGCAGATTCTATCGGAAGCCCGAATACCACACTGAATGCGATCGTTGCAGAAGCTTTCTGCGAGGCTGCCGATATTTTGGAGAAGGCAGATGATTTCGATGTTGCTGTTCATGATCTGATCAAAGAATATCTGACAGAGCATCAGAGGATCATCTTCAATGGCAATGGCTACTCAGATGAGTGGGTTGCAGAAGCAGAGAGAAGAGGACTTCCAAACATCAGATCCATGATCGAGGCAGTAGAGACTCTGACTACCGATAAGGCAGTTAAGCTGTTTGAGAAGTTTGGTATCTTCACCAAGGCTGAGCTGGAGTCCAGAGAAGAGGTCTTATATGAGATCTATGCAAAGACCATCAATATTGAGGCTCTGACCATGGTTGATATGGCAAGCAAGGAGATCATTCCTGCTGTTATCAAATACAGCAAGTCCCTTGCAGATTCTGTTCTTGCTGTTAAGGAGGCTGGTGCTGATGCAGAGGTTCAGACAGAGCTGCTGAAAGAGGTATCTGCAAAGCTTACAGAAATGAAGACAGCACTGGCAAAGCTGGAAGAGGTGGAAGCAAAGGCAGCAGCTATGGAAAATGCAAAGGATCAGGCATTCTATTACAAGGATGTTGTAAAGGCTGCTATGGATGAGCTGAGAAAGCCTGCTGACGAACTGGAGATGATCGTTGACAAGAAGGTATGGCCGTTCCCGACCTACGCTGATCTGATGTTTGAAGTATAGGATTTATCCGGAAAACATAATATTAAGAAAGTAAAGAGGAGCACTGTCGGCTGGCAGTGCTCCTCTTTTAGTGAAAGATATGTGCTGGTGTCTCAGATCTGCAGACTTCCTTTCTGATGCTTTGCCAGATACAGGGCGGTGTCAGCCTGCCTGTAAAGGGAACGGAAATCTTCATTCTCCTTGCGGATCACACCACCTACACTTAAGGAAATGGAAAGCTCGGGATAGGCTTCTTTTGTAGCGGCAGCAAAGGTTGTCTGAATGGATTTCATGAGATGTACAGCTTCTTCTGCCTCTGTTGGAGATGGGAAAAACAGCATATATTCATCCCCACCGAGCCGTGCAGAGATAGCAAGCTCTTTGGTCCGGTCACTGATCAGTCTGGCAAGGAATATAAGAACATGATCTCCTGCTATATGGCCTTCTGTATCATTGAGACTTTTAAAGTTATCTATATCACAAATAAAGAAAGTACCCTTTTGACCATTGGCGAAAGCCTCTTTATAGAGGCTGATAGCTTTTTTGCGATTATAGAGGCCAGTCAGGGGATCATAGTATGCTTCCTGGATCAGCTGTTTTTCGCGTGCCCGTCTGTCAGAAATATCTGTCATAATACTGATCATGGCTTCCCGGCCATCTTCAGTGATGATCTTTTTTCCAATGTCGTTGACCCAGGTGAGTTTTCCACCTTTGCCGACAATGCGGTATTCTACTTCATATTCATTTCCATTCAGGAACTGCTGACTGATACTTTCTTCGACACGTTTCTGATCTTCTTCGTAGATAATGTTCATCATCTTTTCATCAGTTGCATCTGCCAGTTCCTCGTAAGTATAGCCAAGAATTTCAAGCATTCTGTCATTGATCGTATAAAGAGGGAAGCCCTCTTCCAGATAGCCGCCCATAATACCGCCAGGAAGAGACCTGGAAACCAGTTCCATCAATCTGGCACTGGACTCAGAGGACATTTTGGTGATTGCCTGTCTGCTATAGCGCAATGGGAAAAATTCCTGATCCTCCTGTACCTGATTAGAGGTGGACATATGGAGAGACAGCAGTTTCCAACCATCCTTTTCCAGACCGGCAACACCGGTGAAACGGGTATCCATTTCAATAAGATCGTCGCCTTCCTCAAACTGAACATGAATCCGGGCAAAAATACAATAGCCCTCAGAACCAACAGGAGTTTCCTGGTACTCAGTAAACTGAAAGTGAAGGGAGCCTGGCATTTCCTGAAATTCCTTTTTTAAAAGATCTGTCAGTTCTTCTTTGTTTCTGGCAATTTCCTGTTCACCGGTACCGATACTGACAATCTGATCAGAGAGCATGGCAAGGGTGGCATTTAGATTTCGATCTTCCAGATAATGCTGGAAAAATGTATGCAGTAATTCCTTCATCATAAGCAGCTTTCGCCTTTCGCACATTTAGAAAAATCCGTCAGATATATCTGCAATGATATATACCTGACGGATTCTGTATCATTATCCAACCTTGATTTCCAGATAACCAAGGAGCTGGCTCATGTCATATTCAGTCATAACGCCGAGGCTTGGATCATAAAATCTGCCATCAAAGTGGATCAGGTAGTGGCAGTAAAGCCCCATGCGTTCCATAAGGATGCAGCATTTGGGGAGGGTAGCCTCCTGCCCCTCTGTGTAAACAATAACATCACTGTGATCAATGCCGTAGTAGTTCAGGGCGGAAATCATGCGGCCCATGGTTCCCTGCCACTCCCTGCAGTCCATTACACTGATCACTTCTGCAATGGTCACACCGGCAAGCATGGCTACACAGGCCTGACCGCAGAGGCCGTCCCCAGGCTGGATGATGATCTGGATATTATCGATCTTGCGGATGGGATCATCAAAGCTGTAAGGACTGTTCTGATTAACCTGGATAATGCTGCCTTGTATATGAAGCAGTAATTTATGAGTGTCATCGGTGTTGATATGGGCAACATCGTTTGTAGTCAGATGGATTTTGTAAATACCCTTCTCTTCAGGAAGAAGTTCACAGGCGATGATTTTATTATCCAGAACCAGATCAGCCGGAATGACGTCACGCTGTTTGCAGACTTCCCATACATTAAAGGGAATGCGGATACTGAAAAAATCATCCTGTTTTTCTATTTTGCCGTTAAAAAAATATCTCATGTATGTAGTGTGCCTCCTGTATTCCTGTAACTTATATAGTTGAATGCTTCTTATGGTTAAGAATAACAAATTTTGATACGCTTGCAAATCATTTTCATGTGAAAACAGGCCAAGTATCTAAAAAAAAACATCTTGATAAAAAAGTAACAAAGATCAAGCCCGGAAAAAGAAAAAATTAAAAAAATTTAAAAAAGTACTTGAATTTATGATTGAAATGAGGTATTATATCCAAGTGCTCAAGCACAGAATAGTATATTGGGCTATCGCCAAACGGTAAGGCAACGGACTCTGACTCCGTCATTTCAAGGTTCGAATCCTTGTAGCCCAGCTTTGAAA